>Ga0126379_10002492_pt1 | contig 11760 bp, 19 predicted proteins | sample PanSoiMetPlot_24_FD_92640 | JGI IMG/M metagenome (GOLD analysis project Ga0126379, IMG submission 92640) | Tropical forest soil microbial communities from Panama - MetaG Plot_24 | ecosystem: Environmental > Terrestrial > Soil > Tropical forest > Bulk soil | place: Panama | collected 2016-02-17
CCCGGCGGACTAGGTTGGAAAACCAATTTATCTCTCGTTCATTTCGATAGTCGCCATCGACTAATCGAGGAGCGCGATTTGGGTTCGGGGCTTACAACGAACGTTGGTTCTCTCGCCTTGGCCAACGATTTCGCTTGGAGCGCCACCAACGCGCTCAACTCTTTATTCGCGAAAATGAAATATCATTCGAGCGGGACGGACACGACGGCAGGCGCTGCAACGCAGATCAAGCTTGGGACGCCAATCACAGGAGCCAGCGTCAACGTCGTAGCTGGTACACAGGTTCTCGTAAGCGCCGCGAACGTGCAGAAATACCAAAGCGTAGCCACGATCTCTTACGACACTGGCGGCCCTTATTCGGTTACTGAATGGGGAATCTTCTCATTCGGCAGCACCCTGCCAGCGACGACAACGCTTACTGACACGACAGGCTCGCCGTTCACGGCTGGAAGTTCTACCAGCGGAACTGTCACGGCTACGCCTCTGACCGCGTCGAGTTCGACCGTGATGGGACAGCAAATGTCAATCTTCGATAATACAAATGCGACCAGAGTGTCTTGGGGCTTGGTCACCGCCAATACCACATCCGTAATCACTGTTCCGGCTTGGTACAAGACGGCTGACGGCACAGCAGGAACCGCTCCTGTAAACGCTGATACTTACGTCATTCGACCAATCATGTTTGATCGCCGCCAGTTCACTTCGGTTGGAGTTTCAAATGGTGACTCGATCCAGTTTACGTGGACTTTGACCATAAACTCGGGAGGTTGAGGGGGATAGCAAAAGTGGTTGACATCTCTGATAAAGTCCGCACAGTTTTCGCATGGAAAAAAAATGCGAGAGATGCCACAAAACGTTCAATGCTTACCATCCAAAACGACAACGATATTGTTGCAAAAAATGTCAACGGCAAACGTGGCGTGGAACTAAGAGAAAATGGGAACGCTCGCCTGAATCAGCCAAATGCGAATGGTGTAAGCAAATATTCAAACCACGCACGATCAAGACTCGCTTCTGTTCAAGAGAATGTTTATCTCGCTATCTGGCTAGTCCCCTCGGCCCTGCTTGGAAAGGTGGTAGGATCGTCACTGAAAGCGGTTACATCCAGATTTATGCGCCAAATCATCCATCACTTGCGAATCGCAAAGCTGGTCATCGCTATATTTTGGAACATCGCCTTGTCATGGAAAAACATCTCGGACGATTGTTGGAAAAGGACGAAACAGTGCATCACATCAATGGTGATCGAGCGGATAACCGAATTGAAAATCTTCAAGTTCGCAACGGTAGGCACGGCAAAGGAATTGTCCATCGTTGTGCTGACTGCGGGAGCTACAACATCGTGAACGAAACGATCAATTCGGGCGGGTAAATATGGCCATCAGATATACAGGCGACGGAAATTTGGGCGAGGTCAACATTGCGTTGATTGGTGATGGAGTTTCCACAAGCGTATTAATTGATCTAACGAAAGCGCCGTTCGATTTTAATTTCACCGGCTTTTTCCCGACCGCAATTTCTGTTCGTTCGTCAGGTCAACCACAGGAGTTTCCTATCAAGTTATTAAGCAACGGGCAACTGCAAATTGATTATCCAGAGCCGTTAGCAGTCGGAGAAGGTATGCCGCAGGATAAAATAACAATTCGGTTGCTTTACGGATGAATGCAATCAATTCAGGAGATTAAAACTATGTTAGCAAATCCAATCTTCATTCTGGCAATCATCGCGCTGATTCTGGCGATTGTGAGTTACTGGCCCGGAGCGCCAACGCTAGGCGTAGCCGTGATTCTAGTTTCGATTGCGTTGATTTTGTTTGCTACCGGTCACGGAACGCTGAAATAAATCATGAGATGCTCCGTTGCAGGATTATCGACCGTAGCCGGGACAAGCCTTCGGGCTGTCGCGTCCGTGTTCGGCGCGGCCAGCAAGGGATTCACGCTGCGGGAAGTCGGAGTTTGGAATACCACGACAACTGAGGTTCACGTTGCGCTTGTCAGATTCACCAATGCTACGGGTGTCGGCGCTGGGTTGACCGAAGTCCAATGGGATGTTGAGCACAATCCTGCACCGACCTGCACGGCGTTTGCCGGTCATACTGCGGACGGCGCGGTAGGCAGCCCGATACGTTACGCGATGCTCGCCGCGGTAAAAGGCAGCGGTGTGATCTGGACGTTCGGGGACGAAGGAATCTTTGTGAATCTGGGAACCGCCAATGGCATTGGCATTATCTGCCCTTCAGGAACGGGGCAGATTTTAGACTACTATTACGATTGGATTGAATGATTAAATGGCTTATTCCAATCGCGAGTACGTTACCGCAACCGGGACGTACACATTCAATGCCACATTTAACGCTGCGGATTCGCGAATCACTTGTATAGCCGCTGGCGGGGCTGGAGGCGCGAAACAAAGCAATTCGCTTGGCGGCGCTGGCGGCGGCGCTGGCGGATGCTCGTTTATTGTCAACAACGCCAATTTTCACGCCAATGACGCCGTTGCTGTTACTTGTCCTTCCACTAATACCAACAACACAATCATAAAAGATGTCGGCGGCACTACTCGTTGCCAAGCAAATACCGGGGCGGCTGGTAGCGGATCAACTGGCGGAGCTGGCGGCACAACGTCGGGCGCAGTCGGCGACACTACGTTTGCCGGTGGCGCTGGCCAAAACCTAACCAGCGGCACCACGGGCGGCGGTGGTGGTGGTGCTGGAAGCGTCAACGGTGCTGGCGGTAACGCGAGCCCCGGAAATACAGGCGGTACTTCAGGAAGCTCCCTTTCCGGTGGCGCGATAGGTGCGAACGGCGGCAACGGGACCGAGTTTGATTCAACACACGGTTCTGGTTCAGGCGCTGGAGGAGCAAATACGGCTACCGGACCAAACGGCGGCAGCTATGGCGGCGGAGGAGGTGGCGCGCACGGGGCGAGCGGCACTCAAAACGCTGGCGTAGCCGGAGGCGGTCTGATTGCTATTGAATGGAATCCGGCAGCGGTCGTCTTTCCTGAATTCGTGAAAGCGCCGTTACGACAACCTCAGCCGCATCCATTTCGATGAGTGTTGTTATTTACCCAAATCAGCCGCAAGCGAGAACGATCCCGCCATCGCAAGTAATCTGGTTTGCTCCCAAGGTCCAGAATTTCCAGAGCTTCACGGCGGCATTGTCATTTAACCAAACGCTGCTGCCGCCATTTTTAGATCAAATGCTGTGCAGCGGCACGACCTTTAGCGGGGTTGGCAGTCGCGGGCTTCTTTTCGATCTTGATCTGGGTACGCGAAAAAACAGTTCGCCGATTTATGAGACCATATCACGAACCATAAGTACGAGTGGAATAACTGTTTTTGCCGCCGCGTTTATGGTTCAAGCCAGAAATTTAGGCATCGCCGGTGGAGGCCTGACAGCAATTGATCTTGTGGTGCTGTATGATGGCGCAAAATTTACAGTGAGCCAGTTTCAAAAGGATTCTGGTGGTATGCGTGTAGTGCCACATTGCAGTAGCGGAGGAGGATCATCGTTTGGCACGCCTGTCCCGTTAACAGACGGGAAATCATATTGGATAATGCTTTTCCACGACGGCGGCGGTTATGGGCAACTAATGGTAGTTGATGCTTTTACCGGGGCATTCGTGGGAGTTTCAAAAGCTGCTTCTGATAGCGATACTGGACTTGCTTCCTTTCAAATTCAAGATTATTTGACATTTAACAACGGGAAAATCTGGATTGATAATTTCGTATTGGCGTTTGGTTCAAACGCCACTTTCCCTTTGGGCGTTCCCAACTTCGTGCTGCCAGCTACGACAAGCGTAACGGCTGTCCAGACATCAACCACGGTGGCGACTATTACGTGGGCTGGCGGCGATTATTCGGCGTACAATTATCAGATTGACCGGCGTTTAAGCGGGACTTGGACGACGCTCAATTCGTCGTTACCGAATACTCCGTTAAGCTATACCGATAGCACGGTATCGGTGGGGAACACCTACCGATACAGGATAACTTCGAAAGTTAATGCATACAGTTCAACAGCTACCGAGAGCAACGATCTTACTATAGTCAGCGGAGCGCCCAATTTGATCGACGAAGACTTTAATGCAACTGGCGTGCCTACGAACTGGTGGAGCGGGACCAACGCGAATTTTGATTACAGCACCAGCCCGCTGGAAGGCGCGCAATCTCTCTATCTTACCGGGACAACCGGGAACACGTCGGTAAACCTTCAATCAGACAACGCTGGGCTTTACATCAAGTTCATGCTGAGAGTAGTCGGCTCGCTCTCCGGTAGTCCGACTATCATGGAGTTCCTGAACAATGCCGAGTCCGCTACTCCGTTCACCTTGTTAGCGCAATCCAACGGTTCATTGACTTGTGACGGCGGCGTCAGTTCTTCAGGAGCGGGCACTTTTGCCAATAGCACTACGTATTTTGTTTGGATACATTTCGTTCAGAACACAAGCGTAGATGTCTGGTGGGATACCACGGACAACTTCGGAACCGCTGGCAACCACATTACATACGGCGCTACGATTTCGAACCTCAACGTTCCCATAGGAAGCATCCATCCACGCGGCAATGTTGATACCGTGTTCGACAAGTTTCAGGTCGGAACCAATTCATTCTTCTAATGACACAGGTCGATCTAGTCATCACGTTCGAGAGCGGACAAGTTGGCGACTTGATAACGACTACCGCTCTGGATGCCGCTACCACAGGTGCAGCGGGCACCTATTCATTGTCGCGCACCGCTGAACACACTTTCATTTCCGAAAGCGGGACTATACCGTTAGCAAAGAAAATTGTCCGAGGACCAATAGCGGCTGCCCTGTCTTTCGTTGGAACCTTTGCCAAGACCTACATTCCCGGCGGTGGCGGGACACTATTTACCAAATCGCTGACCGCCACGTTATCGACTGCTGCCGCGATCAGCCTGAGAACAGGCAAGACGCTGTCTGCTGGCCTCTCGTTTTCCGGGGCGATCACGAAACGGATTACGCATTCGTTCACGGCGGGACTGTCATTTGTAGGCGCTCTGTCGGCCACCAAATTGTTCTTGCGCGCGTTTACGGCAACCTTGTCCTTTGCCGGAGCATTTGCCAAGCTGCCGCAAAAAAGTCTTGCAGCCACGCAGACTTTTACTGGCGCGCTCACCAAGAAACTTCTCGATTCAGGATTTACCGCTGCGTTGTCTTTCACGGGTGCGCTGACTAAACGGCTCACCAAGACCACGTTTACGGCTACGCTGTCGTTTGTAGGCAGTCTTGCGCCAAGTAAATCTTTCCTGCGTGCTTTTACCGCGACGCTATCATTTGCAGGAGCGGCGTCCAAACTGCCGTTGAAAGCGTTCGCTGCGACACAGACCTTCAGCGGAGCGGTTACCAAGAAACTTCTCGATTCAGGATTCACAGCAACACTGTCTTTCGCTGGATCGCTGACCAAGAAGCTTCTCGACTCAGGGTTTTCGGCAACGCTATCGTTTGTTGGGAATCTTGCGCCGAGCAAGTCGTTCCTGCGAGCTTTCACGGCTACTTTAAGCTTTGCTGGCGCGCTGGTTAGACAACCGCAGAAAGTGTTCCCGGCTACGCTTTCTTTTGCAGGATCGCTTGTACGCAGCATCAGAAAAACGTTGTCAGCCACCTTGTCTTTCGTCGGCAATCTGGGGACAAGCTTCATTGCCGGAGGCGGTCATCTTTTCACTCAAAGCTTTACCGCAACGCTGAGTTTCAGTGGATCGATCAAAAGAACGGTCGGCAAAACTTTTGCGGCAACGTTATCGTTCGTGACCGCGCAAACGAAGAGGCTTTTTGATGCCGGATTCTTCGCGGTCCTCAGTTTCACCGCTTCGATGACGAAGCAATTTCCCAAGGCGTTTACGGCTGTTCTCTCGTTTACTGCTGCGTTCGTCAAGTCGCGGATATTCTTTCGAGCGTTCACCGCCGCGCTTTCCATGAGTGCCGTTATATCCAGACGAATCGGCAAAGTTTTCTCGGCGACGTTCAGCCCCGTCGCTACGCTGGGCAAACGGATCGGGAAAGTGTTCTCAGCGTCGATTTCATTCGTAGGCTTTTTGTTTAGCGGCGGAGTCCTTAATATTTGGGCTGGCCAAATTGCTGGATCGACAGTCAAAATTGCAACGACTATAAGCACGGCTATTGCCACAGCCGCGAGATCATCCCTCACGATATTTAGAACTGGAACTACACCAGAAACTCAGATTACAGATACAGAAAAACCGAACTAAACATATGGCAGTTACCATAGTCACCAAACAACACGACACGAAAATCACCTTCGCAGACAAGCCCACCATCGACGGAACGCAAATGCTTTTGACCGATCTGGCCGGATGCACGTTGTATTTCCTGATGAAAAGCGATGACACGCCGCCAACCAAACAAATCAAGCAGGCTGCAACCATTGGGGCAGATCCAAGCGCGCCGACGTTGGGATTTTTCACTTACGCACCGGTCCCGACGGATGTGGATACGGCGATCAAATGTAAACAGGAATGGGAAGTGGACTTCCCAACGGGGAAGATTCTGACCTTTCCGAACAACGGCTATAACGTGGTGAAAATTCTCGCTGATTTAGGATGACCGAAAGTCAGGTACAGATGGCGCTGCCGGAAGGTGACAGCTTTCCAGTGCACGTGCTAGCCCGATTCTGGCACGTTCACCGCCAGCACGTGATTAACCTCATCGATTCCGGCGAGATCAAGTGTGCCATCGATCTTCGCGGAGCAAGCGGCAGCCGTTCCACGATTAGAGTTCCGCGATGGGCTGCCGAAGAATTTGTTAAGAGCCGCGAGATCGTGATCGTCGGAAAAGCTTCCGCATAGAGTCAGTAACACGACCGAACTAGCAGCACAGCGATTACGAGAACGAGCGCCATAAGCCAAAACATATCAGCGCGGGTCAATTGTCCAGCACCTCGCCGTAACGGTTTCGAAGATATTGTTCCTGCCGCCGCACATCTTTCTGCAATTTACACATAAAAGCGGGTTGATTGCGCCATCCGTCTCTTTCTTCCCAGTGCTGTAAGACCGCTTTGGCAAAAAGCAGTTTTTCTTTGTTCTTGCGAACGCCTTCCTCCCATTTCGTTCGCATTTTATTGCTGACGTGAATGAATCCTATTCGCTCGGCCATCTTATGGTGATTTCTGTGCGTTGCTCTTTTCGGTGCTGAACTTTTTCCTGTTCAACCTCAATCTTGAGCGTTTCGGGTGCGTCCGACGGCAAGAGGCCTGCGCCAACAAGAAGGTCAACGCACGTCTTAACTCCCCCGAATGCATTGTCCTCATCCAATGGTCGTACGCGATAGATTCTAAAGCGAACGCTATAGCGATTGCCGCCTTCTTTTTTTCCCGGTGTCGTATCGACCAATGCCGTCCGTGCAGGACGTTCAAACTCGGCGGGATATAATTGAGGATTAATTTTACGGAAGCTTCTGGCGGCGTTGGCAAAAAGTTTGGCGAATTCATTGTTCACGGTATGTCCTTGGCAATTGGGCTGGTAAATTGAATCTGCCATTTGCCGTTCTTGAGTTTTTTCACGATTGGTTCGTAATCGCAAAGGATAAACGTCATTGAAGGATGGAAACCTTCTTCGGGTTTTGTCTTCGTGTTAATCCGTCCGATCCACATCCATTTCCGCCATTCGCCGGCGTACTTGCCAATGACTTCGATGGACTTGGCTTCTTCCGCGATGTCTTCTTTGTTCTCGGTTGTTGGCGTAACGATTATCTGACCGGAGCAGGCTAGTATTGCTAAAAGAATTAGGACGACGGGTTTCATTTTGGAGTTTGGTTTTCTCGTTCTTTCTTTTTCTTTTCGCGGTAACGCCGCTTGATTTCTCTGATTTTATCACGATTCGCAGCACGATAGGCGGACTCGTAAGAGCGACGGCTATATGTCCACGATTCAAGCGATGCCATATTGCCGATCCTCTTTGAATCTGTCGTAGTACACTTTGCAATTCCGTGCTCTCACAGCATTTACGCCATCGTTGCGAAATTCTGGCTGTGTGCTCCACCACCGGACAAACGCTTCCGAAGGATGAGGATTCCACGCGCGATGAACCATTTGCTCAAAATGGATTGCTTTGATTTTGTCGCTGCATCCGTGTTCTTCGCACAATTTCTTAATCATGCGCATATTGTGTCTTTTTACCTCTTCTGGAGTCATTTATTGTATTCCTTCCAGAGCGGATCCCGCTCAAGTTTCAGGCTCAATTCCGACATGGCGCTGGGCCGCATCGGTTTATCAGCACGATTTAGCCAGCCGATGAATTTACGTCTGGTTATTGCTTGGTTACGAGTTTTGTACCAGTTAGAGCATTTTCCGTATTCGCGTTTAACGTCGATTCCCTTGTAGGTCGTATCGCTCGCCAGTTCTTCCAACCATTGCTGATCGGTGATTGCCGTACTCTTCTTCTTCTTGAGTACTGATTCTGAATCTGAGTACTGAGTACTGATTGGTTGACCGTCTTTGACTTGATTTGACTCATTTGACATTCCTGTTTGACATGCCTTAACTCTCTCGCGGTGTTCACGTTGCCTTTCCGCGAAATATTCACGACGTTCACGGTCGTTTGGAAGCGTGCGATATTTATCGGCGTTCACGACGAAGTACATGAATTCGCCTTTTTTGATTAACCTGCGACCCTCCAATTTCTTTGAACGGCTCAATGGATCGGGCGAACACAAGGTTTCTATGGCTTGTTCAACATCTTCCGGCGTGCATTGTCCGAAGGTTGAAGCAAGCATTACGGGATTCAACTCGACCAGATTATCCGGTTTTGTGTGAGCGATGACGTACGACCAGGTTGCAAACATAATCGCGCCCTTGCCGTACATCGATCCGGTAAAAGTGCATTCGTAAAGTTTGCCGTACATTTATTTGCCTTCATACTGGAAGCGCCGTCTGCATTTGCGGCACTCGATTATTGCTGGCATTGAATGGTCTCCGATGTCGAATACAATACCCATGTCGAGTTGAGCCAACGCCAATCCTAAGATCGGCAATTCAGCGTCGTGACCACACCGGCAACAGTGGAAAACTATGCGTCTGGTGAGTTTCGGGACGCGACCGCGCTTGATGATTTTCCACGTTGCCGTCCTACTCATGCTGTCAAACAACAGGATGGGTTGACTACAATTGTCAATGTTTTTGTTCCTGAAATTCTTTTTGCAGCGGCTTATCCCGATAAAGCGCTACTCGCAACTTGCGTAACGCACGTTGTTCGATTTGCCACACGCGTTGGTGCGACAGTCCCATGTACGCGGCGATTTCGTTGAGATTATGCGGGGGGACACTGGTGGCCGCCAGAATCGCTAAGCCCAAGTCTGGATTCCAGTTTCCGTGCTGTCGTTTGCCGACTGGCATGAGAGGAGGTGCCGCGCAGAGGCACCAAAACCCAGTGAAAACCCCCTGCGCGGCTGTTAGCAGGCTAGTCAATCATGTCCGTCGATTTGCCTACTAAGGTCACTAACGCTTTCTCCCTTTGCCCCAGCGGACGATAATCCCACTTGCCGTCGCGTCGAATGTTTTTTATTGGTTCGCCGACGGTCACTTTCGGCGGGGTTAGCGGCTCAGGAGCACGATTCGGGAAAAGATATTCCCACCACATTTTCGTTTTCATTGTGTCATTCCTGCTGTTCAATGATTTTTGATATTTGCGAGATAAAACTGGAAAGCGTCGTCTTACAAAGTCTTTTCCGACCCAATCCTTCCTTGGCTCGACGAACCAACTTGCGATGATATCGTTTCTCGTGCGGCCTATCTGGCGCTAACGGGAAGCCTAATCTCTTACAGGTTCTCCTAAGCATGCGTTCCATGCCTAGCTCATAAAGAGCATCCAGTGTTTCTTTCTGATATACATTCAATAACGTTCGGGTTCGCTTCATGAGTTAGATTTCGTGTTCCATTAAATTTGGATTGCTTTGAGTACAAAATGGATAAGCACGGCAATAGATCGCGCACCGCTTGAATTCCTTGGGCCGATGTTCGACTTCCATGTTCCACTGCTTAGCCGCGAAGATGGCCGTCTGTTCGTTATCGAAAAGTCGTTCAGCGCGTTTGTTACCTTTCTTTTTCACGGCCCACTTTTCCTGGGTGGCCCAACGTTCTTCATCAGTACAAAGTGGCAGCTCGCGTTCAGCATCCACGTGCGCACGGACACGACCCTCCATGAATTTGAGCGTCTGCGGTAGAGGCCACAGATTTACCGGCAAGACTTGGACGCCGTGCTGCGGATAATCCTGCTCGCGGCTCGCTTTTGGTTTCGACCAATCGCGGTAGATGGCGCAAATACTGCCTTTACTGATTTGATTCGCACTCGTGATGTAAGGCGCGAACATCGCACTTTTCAAATGACTGATCGCCAGCCAGCGAAGCATATTGATCTGTTGGGTCCACTCGTCTTTCATGCCGCTTTTAGCTGCATAAGCACTGGTAAATTTGTAATCCCACAGATGATAGTAACCGCCGTCAAAATGCAGGTCAGCCCGACCGCTTACAATCTTGCCAGCGACTTTGCCGAAGAACCGATGTTCGCTGTAAGCTGGATCGGCGGCTCGTTCGAGAATCGAATGTCCGATTTGCCCGATCAGCCGCCAGATCAAATCTGAAGCGTCTTCCTCGATTTCATTCTCGTGTTGTCGTGTGAGCGCACGCGCACGCGGCGGCTGCAATAGCTCAGTCACCGTGAAATCGCATTCCCCACGGTCGTAGCTATCATTACTGATAGCCGCGATCAGCGGACTAGGGAGGCTGGCGTTATTCGTTAACTTCACTCTAAACCAAGCAGAAATTCTTGTGCTTCACCTGCTGTGGGAAATCCATGTTCTTCCATTGTCGCGATAAGTTTCCGTACCGCCTTATCCTTATTTCCATATGCGCGAGCGGTCGCCGCATGGTTTTCAGCCAATACGTCCAAATACCTACGCAAGTGGTTCTGACTAGCTTCATTTGCATGGACTCGATCATTCTCGCCGAGTACTAGCCATGAAGTGTCATTGAACAGTAACAGGTTGCCATCTTCTGATGTGTCCGGCGTTCGTTTCTCGTCGAATCGTTTAGCCACCTGCTCTGCTCGCGCGTGGGCGAATTCTTCGACCCTGTCAGACTCTGTAGCCAGTTCTTTGCTGAACATTTTGACCGCTTCCGCGCGATGACAGATTCCATCGCCATTGAGCGTTGATTTTAGGATTGCCTCGTAACGTTCATAATCATATTGTTGTGCTGATGCTTGTTTCATTTTGTTTTTCCTTTTCTGTGTTTCTGCATTTGTTTGTCTTTTTCGTTGGCTAGTAACTTCATGCTCTGGAGGGCAAAAGACAGTTTTGCTATGTCAAAATCTGCCAATATTGGTATGTAACATTGAATTCTTTTGCTAGGTGAGACTTTCGCAGATTCAGGCGTTAAGTGACGCAACACGCTTTCGAGATTAAGTTTCGCGATGCGCATTTCCTCAATTCGTTCTGCCTCTCGTTTCTCATAGGCGGCTTCGGCTTCACTCAATTTCATTTGATCTTCATCAACCAGATCAGCTAGATCTGAGGCATTTTCGCGTAAAATTTCTAGTCGAGTTTCTTTACTTTCGCGCATGGCTTTTCGCATCTGCGCTTCCTGCAAAGCATCCGCGAAATGTTCACCGCCTGTTACCACGCTATCAGCCAAATCCTCGGCATATTTCAGGATGAAACGAGCGCGCTTGATCCGGTCGTCAGAAATGTCGGTCGTAACGCCCGACATCTTGGCGGGGTCTTTCG
>Ga0126379_10002493_pt1 | contig 11759 bp, 10 predicted proteins | sample PanSoiMetPlot_24_FD_92640 | JGI IMG/M metagenome (GOLD analysis project Ga0126379, IMG submission 92640) | Tropical forest soil microbial communities from Panama - MetaG Plot_24 | ecosystem: Environmental > Terrestrial > Soil > Tropical forest > Bulk soil | place: Panama | collected 2016-02-17
CGGCGGCCCCCGGCGTATTACCGGTGAAGCCGATCGTAGTGACGCCGCGTTCGCGCGCGGCCGCGAGCGCTGCGAGCACGTTGGGCGACCTGCCCGAGGTCGAGATCGCAATGAACACGTCGCCCTTGCGGCCAAGGCCGCGCAGCTGGCGCTCGAACACGCGATCGTAACCGTAATCGTTGCCGACCGCGGTAAGCACCGAGGAGTCGGTCGTCAGTGCGAGCGCGGGCAGCGGATGGCGATCGAAGCGCAGGCGCGACAGGAACTCGCCCGCGATGTGCTGGGCATCGGCGGCGCTTCCGCCATTGCCGGCGAGCATCACCTTGCCGCCGGCGCGCAGGCTTGCCTCGACCGCATGTGCGATCGCGCGCACGGCGGTGCCGAATTCCGCGTCATCGGCAGCGCGGGTGAGCGCGGCGAGCGAGCGGCGGAAATGCGTGTCGATGATGTCGTGCTCGGACACCCTTGTGGTCCCGTGATGCGGCAAGCGTCGCCGGCTTGGTAGCCGTGCGCGCGGCGGCGCGCAAGCAAAGTCAGACCTGCGCCGGCTCAAGCGCCGCAAGCGTCGCGGCCACTACCCCTGCGGCCGGGATCTCGCGCATGCAGCGATGATGGCCGTAGCGGCAGGTCGGCTTGTGGCACGGCCGGCAGCTGACATCGGTCGTGGTTTCGATCACGGCCGCGAGCGGGTTGAGCGGCGCCCAGTGCCACGGGCTGGTCGGCCCGAAGATGCCGATCGCCGGTGTGGCGAGCGCGGCCGCGACGTGGAGGAGGCCGGAGTCGTTCGAGATCGCGACGTCGGCCGCCGCGAGCGCCAGAATGGCGTTGCGCAGGTCGGCTCCGGTCAGGTCGCGGACCTCGTTCGAGCCCGCGCCGATCTCGGCGGCGAGATCGGTTTCGCCGGGTCCCCCCACCACCCAGATCGCAAAGCCCCGGTCGGCGAGACGTCGCGCGGTCTCGGCGAAGTGGCTCGCCGGCCAGCGCTTGGACGGCCCCACGGCGCCGGGCGCAAGGGCCGCGATGCGGCCGGCGCCCGCGAGTCCGAGCCGCTGCCGCCAGGCGGCGATCTCGGCTCGCGGCACCTTGAGCTGCGGCAATGGATAGTCGGCCGGCAAGGGAGCGCCTTTCGGCAGCGCCAGGGTGGCGCAGCGGTCGACCATGCGGGGCAAGGCGCGTTCGCCCCAGCGGACATCGTTCAGCAGGCCGAAGCGCACTTCGCCGGCAAACCCGGTCCGCTCCGGAATGCCGGCGAGGAACGGCGCCAGCGCCGATTTCCAGGTGCGCGGCATCACCAGCGCGCGGCCATAGCGCTCGGCGCGCAGGCGGTCGGCGAGCGCGCGGTGCTGCCCCAGCGCCAGGCGCTTGCGCGGCAGGTCCCAGACGACGCCGCGGCGCACCTCTGGCATGTAGTCGAGCAGGGGCGCGACCATTGCGGTCGTCAGCACGTCGATCGGGCTGTCGGGAAAGCGCGCGCGCAGCAGGCGGACCACCGTGTGGCAGCGGACGAAGTCGCCAATCCACATGTAGGGCACGAGCAGGATGGGCTCGCCGCCCTTCAGCGTATTTTGTAAATCCCTATTCATTTTATGAAGATCGGAATTTATATTCACTTCTTGTTGCGCCCGCCCATGCCCTTATTATGCGTTAGCCGCCAGGGCAGGGGCCTGTCCAGCCCAACCAGTCCCCGATTTGCAGTCTCCGATTTACCGCGCTGCACGGCCGATGTTGCGCCCCCCGCGCGAGTGGGGCAAAGGAGGGCCGGCCCCCGAGGGCCAGGGACGAGCGATGCTGTTGGTGACCGGCGGGGCGGGTTTCATCGGATCGAATGTGGTTGCGAGCCTCAACGAGGCCGGCCGCAGCGACATTGCCGTCAACGACATGCTCGGCGATGACGGCAAATGGCGCAACCTGCGCAAGCGCCGGTTCGCCGACTTCGTGCCGCCGGACGACCTGTTTCACTGGCTGGACGGGCGCAAGCTCGACGCGGTCATTCACATGGGCGCGATTTCCGACACCACGGTGCGCGATGGCGATGCGGTCATGCACAACAATTTCCGCCTGTCGCTGCGCCTGCTCGACTGGTGCGCCGAGACCCGAACGCCGTTCATCTACGCCTCTTCGGCCGCGACCTACGGCGACGGCGCGCAGGGCTTCGACGACGACGACTCTCCCGCCGCCCTGGCGCGGCTCAGGCCGATGAATCTCTATGGCTGGAGCAAGCATCTGTTCGACCTTGCGGTGAGCGACCGCGCCGCCAAGGGCGGCAAGTTGCCGCCGCAATGGGCGGGACTGAAGTTCTTCAACGTGTTCGGCCCGAACGAGTATCACAAGGGCGAGATGAGGAGCCTGGTCGCCAAGCGCTTCGACGACGTCAAGGCCGGCCGGCCGGTGGTGCTGTTCAAGTCGCACCGTGCCGGGATCGCGGACGGCGACCAGCGGCGCGACTTCATCTTCGTCGACGACGCGGTCGGCGTGGTGCGATGGCTGCTTGATACGCCAAAAGTCTGCGGCATCTTCAACGTCGGCACCGGGCGCGCCGAAGCCTTCCGCGACCTGATCGCCGCCGTGTTTGCGGCGCTCGGGCGCGCGCCCGACATCCGCTACGTCGACATGCCGGAAGCGATCCGCGACAGCTATCAGTATTTCACCCAGGCTTCGGTCGAGAACCTGCGCCGCGCCGGCTACAACGCGGGCTTCACGCCGCTCGCCGACGCCGTCCGACGTTACGTCGTCTCGCATCTCGACACTGCCGATCGCTACCGGTGAGGGCGCCGAAAAGCAGCATGTACGACATCGAAACCGCGATCGAGCGTGTCTCCGAGCAGACGGTGCTCTGCATCGGCGATCTGATGCTCGACGAGTTCGTCTATGGCGAGGTCTCGCGCGTGTCGCCCGAGGCGCCGGTGCCGGTGATCGCGGCGACGCGCGACGAGAAGGTGATCGGCGGCGCGGGCAATGTCGCCCGCAACCTCGCGAGCCTGGGCGCGCGCTGCCTGTTCGTCGGCGTGATCGGCGCCGACGATGCCGGCCATGTGGTCAAGACGGCGTTCGCCGAATTCCGCAAGACCATCGAGCCGCATCTCGTCGTCGACCGCTCGCGGCCGACCACCCGCAAGGTCCGCTTCGTCTCCGAGCACTACTCGACCCATCTGCTGCGCGCCGACTGGGAGACGGCGCGGCCGGTCGCGGCCGCGGTCGAGGCGGAAGTCATCGATCTCCTCGCCGCGCTGCTGCCGCGGGTCGGCGCGGTGGTGATCTCGGACTACGCCAAGGGAATGCTCACGCCGCGGGTGATCCGCGCCGCGATCGACGGCGCGCGCAAGGTCGGCAAGCCCGTGGTGGTCGATCCGAAGGCGCTCGACTATGCGGTCTATCGCGGTGCGACCGTGATCAAGCCGAACCGCAGGGAGCTCCTCGAGGCGACGCGGATGCCGGTTGGATCGGACGCCGAAGTCGCCGCGGCCGCCGCCACACTCGCCGACATCGCCGGAAGCGAGGCCGTCCTGGTGTCGCTGAGCGAGGGCGGCATCACGCTGGTCGTGCGCGGCAAGCCGCCTGTTCACGTGCCGGCCTATCCGGTACGGATCCGCGATGTCTCGGGGGCGGGCGACACCGTGGTGGCGGTCCTCGGCGCGCTCCTTGCGGTTGGCGCCGATTTGGAAACGGCCATGCGCGCCGCCAATGCGGCAGCCTCGGTAGTGGTCGGCAAGCGCGGGACCGCAACGGTCAGCGCGATGGAGTTGCGCTCGCGCATCCTGCCACACGCCGCGCTCGCGGCCGAGGAGAAGATCGCCTTCGACTGGGCGATCGCGGACGAGCGCGTGCGCGGCTGGCGCGCGCAGGGACTGCGCGTCGGGTTCACCAATGGCTGTTTCGATATCCTGCACCCGGGCCACGTCACGGTGCTCACCAAGGCGCGCGGCGAATGCGACCGCCTGGTGGTCGGGCTCAATGGCGACGCGTCGGTTCGCCGGCTCAAAGGCGAGGGGCGGCCGATCCAAGACGCGCATGCGCGCGCCAATGTGCTCGCGGCGCTGGAAGCGGTCGATCTCGTCGTGGTGTTCGACGAGGACACGCCGCTCGAGCTGATCCAGCGCCTGCAGCCGTCCGTGCTGGTCAAAGGCGGCGACTATCGCAAGGAGGACGTGGTCGGCCGCGACGTGGTCGAAGCGGCAGGCGGGGAGGTGATCCTGATCGATCTCGTTCCCGGTCATTCCACCACCGGCATCGTCCGCCGCTCCGCGACGGAGCCGGGCGAACGTTCGAAGTCGTCGAGGCCCGGACCGAAGGTGAAGGCGTAGCTTGCCGTCCGGAGGACATGGGTGATGCGCCTGAGCGCCATCATCATCACGCGAAACGAGGAGGCGAACATCGGCGCCTGTCTCGACCGTCTGGCGTTCTGCGACGAGCGCATCGTGGTCGATGCTGGCAGCACCGATCGCACCGTCGCGATCGCGACCGAGCGGGGCGCGCGCGTGGTCGCGCACGACTGGCGCGGGTTCGGCGCGCAGAAGAATTTCGCGCTGTCGCTTGCGCAGGGCGACTGGGTGCTGTCGATCGACGCCGACGAGCGTGTGTCGGGCGCGCTCGCGCGCGAGATCGAGCACGCGGTCGCCGACGGGTGCGCGGATGGCTTCGAGATCCCGCGCCTCTCGAGCTTCGCCGGGCGCGAGATGCGGCATTCGGGCTGGTTTCCTGATTACGTGCTCCGCCTCTTCCGGCGCGGCAAGGCGCGCTTCACCGACGATCTCGTCCATGAGCGTGTGATCTGCGACGGCCCCGTGGCGCGGCTTTCCGAGCAGCTCGCGCATCAGTCCGTCGTCCGGCTCGAGGACGCGATCTCGCGCATCGACCGCTATTCGACCGCTGGCGCCGCGATGCTGGTCGCCTCCGGCCGGCGCGTGTCGTTTGCGCACGGCATCACGCACGGACTGTGGTCGTTCTTCCGCGCCTATGTGCTGCGTCTCGGCTTCCTCGACGGCCGCGAGGGCTTTCTGTTGGCGGTCGCCAATGCGGAGGGTACCTACTATCGCTACATGAAGGCCTGGCTTGCCGGGCGACACCAGCGTTGAGATCGCATGGCTGAGCTGATTTCGGTGATCGTTGCGACCTATAACCGCGAGGATGCGCTCGCCGCGGTGCTGCGTTCGCTGTCGCGCCAGACCGATCGAGATTTCGAGCTCGTGGTCGCCGACGACGGTTCCGGCGCCGCAACCGCGCGGCTCGTCACCGAATGGTCCGCACGCATGCAGGTGCCGTTGCGGCACGTGTGGCATCCCGACCGCGGCTTTCGCCTCGCCGAGATCCGCAACCGTGCGATCCGGGCGAGCGCGGGCAGCTACTGCGTCTTTCTCGACGGTGATTGCATCGCGCGGCCTGACTTCGTCGCGGCCCACCGGCGGCTCGCCGAGCCGGGCTGGTTCGTGACCGGCAACCGCATCCTGCTGTCGCGCGAACTGACCGAGCGCATCCTGAACGACGGACTCGAGCCCGAGCGATGGGGCTTCGCCAACTGGATCACTGCGCGCGCGCAACGCAACGTCAATCGCTTTGTGCCGCTGCTCGACATCCGCCTCGGCACCCTGCGCAAGCGGCATCCGCGGCGCTGGCGCGGTGCGCGCGGCAGCAACATGGGATTCTGGCGGACAGACCTCGACAAGGTCGACGGCTTCGACGCCGCCTTCAGCGGCTGGGGCCGCGAGGATTCCGACATCTTCATCCGTCTGATCCGCGGTGGCGTCATGCGCAAGGACGGCCGCTTCGCGACGGGCGTGCTGCATCTGTGGCATCCCGAAGCCGACCGCGGCCGCCTCGCCGATAACGAGCGCCAGCTCGCCGATGTCATCGACGGCACGCGCGTGCGTGCCAAGCAAGGGCTGTCGCGAGTGATCGAGGAGACGGTCGCCACGACGGCGGAGCCGTGACGGTGGGTCCGCTCGCGCTGCCGGCGCGCCCGCGCATCCTGGTCGTGGCGTTGCGGCGGCTCGGCGACGTGCTGCTGGCGACGCCGCTGATGCGCAGCATCCGCCGCGCCTGGCCCGACGCGACGCTCGACGCGCTGGTGTTCGCCGACACCGCCGGCATTCTCGAAGGCAACCCGGATATCGATCGCGTGGTTGCGATGCCGGCGCGGCCGACGCTGGCGCAGAGTCTCGCGCTCGCCGGCCGCCTGCTCAAACGCTACCACCTCGCGGTCTCGACCCAGAGCGGCGACCGTCCGACCTTGTTTGCACTCGCCGCCGGGCGCACCCATGCCGGGCCGGTGTGGCCGGGCGAGCGAACCAAGCGCCGTCTGCTCGGCCGCAGCGTCGCGGCGGGAGAGAGTGTACATCGCATCGAGGAGATGCTGCGCCTCGGCGACGCGCTCGGCATCGCCCGTGTCGCCGAGGTGGTGTGCCCGGTCGGCACGGTGCCGGCGGAGCACGCGCCGGTCGAGCCCTATGCGGTGATCCACGCGGCGCCCATGTTCCGCTACAAGCAGTGGAGGCGCGCCGGCTGGCGCGCGCTCGCCGACGCCCTGCGGGCGCGCGGCCTCGCGGTTGTGGCGACCGGCGGGCCGGGCGACCGCGCATTCCTCGACGACGTGTGGCGCGATACGCCGGATGTGCGCCGTCTCGATGCCCGCCTGCGCTGGCCGGAGATCGCCGCGCTGCTCGCGGGTGCGCGCCTCTATGTGGGGCCTGACACCTCGGTCACGCATCTGGCCGCCGCGAGCGGATGCCCGGCGGTCGCGCTGTTCGGGCCGACCGACCCGCGCCTGTGGGGACCGTGGCCGGCGCACGGCCTGCCGACGCCCTGGGCTGCGTCCGGCACCATCCAGCACCGCCGCAATGTCTGGCTGGTGCAGAACCCGCTGCCGTGTCTGCCGTGCCAGAAGGAGGGCTGTGACCGCCGTCTCGACAGCCGCGCGCAATGCCTCGATGAACTCGCGCCGGCGCAGGTGTTGGCGGCGGTGGAGCAGGCGCTGGCGATGAAAAGGTAGCCCAGCCGCGTCCAGTGCGGGCGCTTCCGCAGACGCAAGTACAGGTAGCTTCGTGGTATAAAGGCCGCTAAGGATGGCGCCGCGGCGCCGGGACCGCCGCGACCGAGCAACGGAATGATCCGGTTCACGCATTTCACCCCGCGCATGGGGCTGATCCTGGCCCACGACCTGATCACGACCGCGGTCGCGATCCTGGCGAGCTTCTACATCCGCTTCGAGGCGCCCGGCCTCGCGACGCGGTGGTCCGTACTGATCGTCATGCTGCCGGCCTTCGTCGCCTATGCGGGGGCGGTGTTCGCGCTGTTCGGCCTGTTCAAGTCGAAGTGGCGCTTCACCTCGCTGCCGGACTTCATGAACATCGTGCGCGCCGCGACCGTGCTCGCGGTCACGCTGCTGATGATCGACTACGTGCTGGTCGCGCCCAACATCCTGGGCGGCTTCTTCTTCGGCAAGATCACGATCGCGCTCTACTGGTTCCTGCAGATCGCGTTTCTGACCGGCTCACGCGTCGCCTACCGCTACTTCCGCTACGCCCGCACGCTGCACCACGCCAGGGCGGCCGACACCATGCCGACGCTGGTGCTCGGCCGCGCCGCCGACGCCGAGGTGCCGCTGCGGGCGATCGAGAGCGGAGCGGCGCACCGGATCCAGCCCATCGGCATCCTGTCGCCCTCGCGCGCTGACCGCGGCCAGGCGATCCGCGGCGTGCCGGTGCTCGGCGACCTCGACGACCTCGAGCACACGGTCGCCGACCTCGCCGACCGCGGCACCAAGATCCAACGTCTGCTGATGACGGCGAGTGCGCTCGCGCCGGAAGCGCACCCCGAGTCCGTCCTGATGCGGGCACGCCGCCTCGGTTTGACGGTCAGCCGATTGCCGGCCCTCGAGGAGGGCGAGACGCTGCGCCTCGCACCGGTCCGTGTCGAGGACCTGCTGCTGCGGCCGAGCGCGAAGATCGATTACGGCCGGCTCGAAGCGCTGATCAAGGGCGGCGCCGCGGTCGTGACCGGCGGCGGCGGCTCGATCGGCGCGGAAATCTGCGATCGCCTGGTGACCTTTGGCGCGTCGCGGCTGCTGGTGGTCGAGAACTCCGAGCCGGCGTTGCACGCGGTGCTGGAGGCGCTCGCGGCCAAGAAGTCCGGCGCCGCGATCGACGGCCGCATCGCCGACATCCGCGACCGCGAGCGCATCATGCGCCTGGTCAAGGATTTCGCGCCGGACATCCTGTTCCACGCCGCGGCCCTCAAGCACGTGCCGCTCCTCGAGCGCGACTGGGACGAAGGCGTCAAGACCAACGTGTTCGGCTCCGTCAACGTCGCCGATGCGGCGCACGCGGGCGGCGCGCGCGCCATGGTGATGATCTCGACCGACAAGGCGATCGAGCCGATCTCGGTCCTGGGCGCGACCAAGCGCTTCGCCGAGATGTACTGCCAGGCGCTCGACGCCGACCTCACACGCCGCGCCGATGCCGCAAAGGGGCATTCGGCGCCGATGCGGCTGATTGCGGTTCGCTTCGGCAACGTGCTCGCATCGAACGGGTCGGTGGTGCCGAAATTCAAGGCGCAGATCGAGGCCGGCGGGCCCGTCACCGTCACCCATCCCGACATGGTGCGCTACTTCATGACCATCCGCGAGGCCTGCGACCTCGTCGTCACCGCGGCCAGCCACGCGCTCGGCCCGGCGCGCTCCGACGTCGCGGTCTATGTGCTCAACATGGGCCAGCCGGTGAAGATCGTCGACCTCGCCGAGCGCATCATCCGCCTCTCCGGCCTCGAGCCGGGCCGCGACATCGAGATCGTCTTCACCGGCATCCGCCCGGGCGAGCGGCTGCACGAGATCCTGTTCGCGCGCGAGGAGCCGGTCTCCGAGATCGGCGTCTCGGGCGTGGTCGCGGCGCGCCCCGTGAGCCCGTCGCTGGAAACCATGCGCGCCTGGCTCGGGGAGCTCGAGCAGGCGCTCAAGCGCGAGGAGCGCGGCTCGATCTACCGCGTGCTGCGTGAGGCGGTGCCGGATTTCCGCAAGGAGGCGGTGTGAGCGGCCGCGAGGGAAGGCGGTATCGTCGGCGGCTGCGTTCCGTAGCGCGGAACACACGCTCGTTGAAATCGCTGATGTTTTTGACCTAGCTTCGTTCTGCCAAAATGCCGGTGACGGCAGGCGAGCTCTGTCTACGCGGAAGATGAGGGCGCCCGCGCGTTGGTCACACGCGCAATACCCCGTCATCCCATTTCGCCATATACCGCACGACGCGGGCCGGGAAGAACATTTTTGCGCCCTGCGCGGCTCGCACCGACATGGTCGACGCTTGGCCGAGACCTCACGCTAAACTAGGCCGTGAACCCATAAATCTACCGAGCGGATGGCTTGCCTGAGTCCGCTACGCACCAATACCAACCGTATTGCTGCGTTGCCGTGAAATGACGCCATGGGCCAACAGCGGATATTTGCCGGTATCGCCGTCCAGCATCGTCTGCTATAGGCTCAAGCCTATTTGATAGAAAGCTTGTCGATGAGCGCTGATGTTACAATCCGACGCCTGAGATCAGACGACGCAGCGTCTTTTAAGGTAATCCGCTTGGAGGCGCTAAAGGCAAACCCAGAATTGTTGCGGAGCACCTTTGAGCTAGAGGACAAACTCGACGTGACATGGTTCGCCGCCCGACTTGAAGATGCACACATAGTGGGGGCGTTTCGGGACGGCGAACTTGTCGGGACAGCAGGTTTTTCTATCCAGCAAGGAGAGCCGAATGCCCACAAGGGCCGGTTGTTTGGTATGTACGTTCGATCAAGCTTGAGAAACCTCGGCCTCGGGCGGCTGTTGTTAAGCGCAGTGCTGGACGTAGCTCGCGAGAATGTCGAACTAATCCAGTTGAGCGTCGTCAAGGAAAACCGACCTGCCCAGTGGCTCTATGAAAGCGCGGGTTTTTTAGAATTTGGTGTGGAGCTGAAGGCCTCAAAGTACGGCGATAGATATTACGATGAAGTCCTTATGGCCCTCGACTTTAGCCGTCCGGCGGATTTCTCCTAAGGGTCATTCGCGAGCGGTTCGAGCCGGCAGTAAGCCAGACCCCCCCGACGGTCGACGCTTGGCCGAGACCTCACGCTGAACCAGGGCGCTTCAACGAAGGGTATCTTTGGTACTGGTGACGAGAACGCAGGTGCAGCCCGTCTCGCTCCAGACGAACTCATCGCCCGCTCCAGGCGGGCCATAATTGTAGTCGCCCGGCAAGAGCTTGCGTCCGTCAATCCACAGTTCGCCATCGAGCAGATGCAGCTCTTCGACGCTCGCGTGGGTGTGGGCGGGGTAACTTGCGCCGGGCGCAAGGCGTACCAGCATGCTGACCCGATGACTTTCCGCGTCGGTCGCGAGCAGCTTGCATTCGATTCCGGGCGCGACCTGTTCCCAGTCCGGCTCGCGCCGCCGCGGCGGCGGCGGCAACACCGGTGGCTTCCCGATCTCCTGGGCGATGCGATGCGCAAGGCGCGCCTGAAGCGGCGTGGTTGGACGCAGCACATCGGTGGGCCAGCATACGAACCGATTGACCACTGGGCTCAGGCTTTCCAACTCGCGCTGGCAATCCGGACACGAAGCGAGGTGGGCTTCGGCCGTGGCAGCCTCGCTCGCAGGCAGGGCCTGCAGCACATAGGCACATACCAACTCGCTCCACGCGCAGGGGTTCGCAGGAAAGGTGTTCATGGGTCGCCCGCTTTCGAGCTCAGAGCGTGCCGCAGCTTGGACAGTCCTGAACGAATGCGCGTTTTGATCGTACCCAGCGGTTGATTCAGCCGCGCCGCGGCTTCGGCATGCGTAAGCCCGCCGAAGAACGTCGTTTCGACCGCTTCGCGCTCGTCCGACGTGAGCGTCGCCAATGCCGTGTGCAACGCCACGCGTTGCTCGCGGAGCTCGAGCACGCCGCATTGGTCAGCAGCCACCTTGGCCAGCGATTGCAAATCTCCGCTGTCGCTGCGCTTCTTTCCACTGTCAAAGCGCAGATGGTTAATCGCCCGTGAACGGGCATGGTTCATGATCCAGCCGAGCACCGTACTGTCCGCTGCGTCGTAACGCGACGCGCGCCGCCAGACGTCATGAAAGACGTCGATAGTGAGCGCTTCGGCGGTTTCCCGATTGGCCGTGATCCGCATGATCAAAGTGAAGACGCTGCGGTGCGCCATCTCATAGAGCGTATGCAGCGCAAGCTGGTCACCCGCTGCAATCGATCGGACGAGCTTCGCCCAGGCCTGTTCCGGCATGGAGGCCTTGGACTTGGCGTACAGGACGTCGCCCAGCGTTACGGTCGCCTGTGAGCGTTCTTCGGTCGGGATCGGCTGACCTCCCATGCCGACACTGAAAGCTCCGCCGTCGAGAAATGCACGAGTTGGCACGCTACCACCCACATTACCGACGTCGACGATGAAAGCTTGGCACGGGGCCGCGCTACCGTCTGCCGGAAGCACGACTCAGTCCAAAGAAATGACACACCCGTACCCGCGCCGACGGGCACAACATGATTCGGCGAACCGGTGGCCAGTTCGCCGGAATATGCGCTAGTTCCGGCTTTTGAAGCCGACGTTCGCAATCATACCGCGAGAATTCGTGCGAACTTTCAGGTTCGCGGCCGCGGGCGCATTCGGTACGACGATGCCGGCGTGGTCGCCCGTTGGCGTGCTACTTAGCGAGGTGGACGAGGCACGGAGGGTAGGCCGCGGCCATGGTGGATGGGGGCAAGGTCACCGCCCGCGCAGACGCGGGACCGCGCGAAACGTTCAATCCTTGTCTGGC
>Ga0126379_10002495_pt1 | contig 11749 bp, 13 predicted proteins | sample PanSoiMetPlot_24_FD_92640 | JGI IMG/M metagenome (GOLD analysis project Ga0126379, IMG submission 92640) | Tropical forest soil microbial communities from Panama - MetaG Plot_24 | ecosystem: Environmental > Terrestrial > Soil > Tropical forest > Bulk soil | place: Panama | collected 2016-02-17
AAGCCTTCGGCACATTGAAGCCCCGGTTCATATCGGTGTCGATCGGGCCCAGGACTACGGCGTGGACCGTCACGCCCTCGGCGGCCAGCAGCGCCCGCAGTGCCTGTGTAATGTTGAAGGCGGCCGCTTTGGAAAGCGAGTAGGCGGGTATAACCGGCAACGCGGCGAGTCCTGCCAAAGACAGGTTGTTGACGATCGCGCCCTGGGAACGCTTCAGGAGCGGCAAGAACGCGTTCGTGACTTTGAGCAATCCCAGGGAGTTGACCGCCAGGTGCTGCTCAATCACGTCGAGATTGCTCAGATCGTCGTAGATCGCGATGCCGGCGTTGTTGATGAGGACATCGAGGCAGCCGATCTCTTCGACTGCCCGTTGTATCTGCGAGGCGCTGGTCACGTCCAGCGTTAGGGGCGTCACGCGTTGGTCAGGATGTTGCAATGTGGTGCGCGTTCCCGCATACACCCGCTTCGCTCCCCGTCTCAGGGCTTCATCGACAAGGGCCCGGCCGATACCCCGATTGGCGCCGGTAATCAAGATTGCCTTATTCTCAATATTCATATCGTTCTCCTTTTGGACGTTGCTGTTTCTATTGCTATTACGCATCTCCTCGCGGGCAGGATACGTTTTAAATAGGAGATCGTTGGCCCGGCTTATCTTGTGTACGTACGGCGAGAGATCATGGCACAACGCCTCTGCCAGCACATCAGCGCAGAAACCGGTAACTGGTGTCAGTGTCCTTTTGAGGCGTTCTCTTTAATGCGTGTATCCGTCGCGACCCAATTTACTTCCCAAGTCTTGCCGCCGTCGGCCGAGAATGCCTGTTCAAAGCGGCACGAATCGGCGGTAATCTCTGAAATAACAAATCGTACGAGAATCGCCCGTCCGTTCAGCATTTCCTGATCGAAGAACTCCCCGCGTCCGTCCTTGAACTCGCCAATGGTCGGTTGTGTGAACGTGCCATCGCTGCTGTTCACAAAATTCAAGCTCCATTGATGTGAGCTCGGATTGTAGAGGCGCAGGTTTAATCCCTGGAAATGGCCGCCCGGGCAATCCGCCTCGAGTTCAAGCAGGTTTGCGCGCCCGTTCCACACCGGGCGCACGGTCGTGATGCCGTGGCACTCGACCCACGTTGTAGATCCGGTGAGTGGATGCACCAGCCTCTTGAGCTGCGTCTTCCAGGTACCGATTTCAAAATCGAAATCGTGGGAGCCGTCTCGCTGCGGAAGAAGGCTCGCCACGTTTGGAGCTGCTGCCGATGGTGATTGGGCCGTGCAGTACCCGATCAGCAGAGCACAAAATGCCAACTGCGCCGCCATAAGGTGAAGTCTCGGCATGTCGCGGTCCTCGTTTGTCTGGATTCTTTACAAGTCGATTGAGATCATTTGTTTTGTCGTGACAGATGCGCAATGAACGCTGGCTTCCAAGTCTTGCCACCATCGTCCGAGTAGGATTCCTCGTAGCTGTGGGAATCCGCGGCGATGTCGGACCACACGCCACGCACAAGAATCGAGCGGTTATTGAACGTGTCCTGACTGAACAGTTCACCGCGGCCATTCTTGAAAACGCCGATGCTCGCCTGGTTAAGGATGCCGAACCTGCTATTGATATAAGCCTGACTCCACTGATGCGACTTCGGATTGTAAAGAAAAAGCGTAAGCCCCTCCCAATGCCCTTTCGGGCCGTCCGCTTCAATCTCTTCCAGTTGAGCGCGCCCACCCCAGACCTTTCGCACCGTGACGGTTCCATTGATCTCCATGGAGCCCGAAGGAGATGAGAATGGATCCAAGATTCGCTGGATATGTGTGTGCCAGGTTCCGAAATTAAAATCGAAATCGTGCTGACCAGGTTGTTCTGCAACCCCGGGCTGCGCACTCCAATCGATGCCGGTTTGGTCGCTCAGCCTCGTGTATTTGTTGATCCAGTTCACCTCCCATGTCTTCCCGCCATCGTCGGAGAAAGCCTGTTCGGATTGGGCTGTATCGGGAGTGATTCCCCAAATCGAAAACCGCACAATGATGTACTTTCCGTTGATCTCTTCCTGATCGTAGAAGTCGCCGCGGCCGTTTCGGAACTCTCCCACGGCCGGCACGCCCAGGATACCGGTGCCCGGGTTAGCGAAATCCAGGTTCCATTGATGAGCATCCGGGTTGTACCAGCGCAGAGACAAAAGTTCGACATGGCCGGCTGCACCGTCAGCCTTGTATTCCGCCAAATTTGCGCGGCCGTCCCAAACCTTCTTGACCACCGTGATCCCATCCATGTCCGCCCAGGTCGTTGAGCCGGTCAAAGGATGGAGAAGACGAGAGGAATGCGTCTTCCAGGTTCCAAAGTCGAAATCGAAGTCATGCTGGCCATCGCGCAATGCTTCCTTTGGCGCTACAGAGGCCGTTGATGAACTTGCCTGCGCGACCGCTTGAGATCCGATCAACAGGCAAGCAAACATGACTGCGATTGTGAAACAGAGAGCACCGGGGAGCGCGATTTCATGGGGCTTTGCTCCTTCGTTGATGGTAATCCTGTCGCGTGAAACCGCGAGGAGGTTTCGATGGCTGTCTTGTGGGCGTTTCATTGGTTAATGTATAAATACGAAACTGGTCTACTTCAATGACCGGTTTTCGTCGATTCAACATGACCACTTCAAAACGCTCTTTGCGCGGAATTCCCTGGCTGATCGCCGTCGAGCGAAAATCGCCGAAACCCCTGTTTCAACAGATCTACGACTCGTTCCGGACCAAGATCATGCACGGAGAATTGCACGGTGGTGAGCCCGTGCCCTCCACAAGAGAACTGGCCCGCGAGCTTGGAATTTCGCGCTTACCTGTCTTGAATGCATACTCGCAGCTGTTAGCCGAAGGGCACTTCGAAGCCCGAATCGGCGCAGGCACCTTCATCGCGGCCACGCTGCCCCCGCAGAGACGCACTGATGGCGTAAGCCGTAGAGGAAGTGAAGCGCCACAGCGATTGATTTCACTTCGCGCACGCGGATTGCCTAAACTCGAACGGCCTTTCTGGGCTGAACACCTGGGCCCTTTCCAGGTCGGCCAGCCAGAGCTCAAGAGCTTTCCCATTCATATCTGGTCCAGGCTCCTCTCTCGTTATTCTCGCGATCTGCGGCCTTCAGCGCTGCAGTATGGACATCCCATGGGCCTGGACGAACTTCGAGAAGTGCTTGCGGTGTATCTCCGGACCTCTCGGGGGGTACGCTGTGAAGCGGGCCAAATCATGATTGTTAGTGGTTCGCAACAGGCCTTGGATATTGCGGCACGTGTTTTGCTCGAGCCAGGAGCGTCGGCGTGGGTGGAGGAGCCGGGATACTGGCTCGTTCATCACGTCTTGGCATCAGCCGGCTGCAAAGCGGTAGCCGTTCCAGTGGACTCGGAGGGACTCGATGTAGCCGCTGGAGTAAAGCTGAGTCGCAGCGCAAGGGCGGCTTTTGTTGCGCCATCGCATCAGTATCCCCTTGGCGTCACGATGAGTGCGACTAGAAGATTTCAACTTCTCGAGTGGGCAGACAAGGCAGGTTCCTGGATCGTTGAGGATGACTACGACAGCGAGTACCGATATGACAGCATGCCCATTGCTTCCCTTCAAGGACTGGACGTCAACGCTCGAGTGATCTACACGGGAACTTTCAGTAAGGTGTTGTTTCCGGCTCTCCGGTTGGGTTATATCGTCGTACCACCTGACCTTGTCGATCGCTTCGCGGCCGTTCGGCAAGCTATGGATATTTGCCCCAGCCACACAAGTCAGGCTGTCCTTGCGGCCTTTATCAAAGAGGGTCATTTCGCGCGACATGTCCGCCGGATGCGCAAGGTGTACGAAGACCGACGACGGGTTCTGGTCGAGGAAATTGAACGGCAATTTGGCCCGGCATGTGAGATTGCCGGGGCAGCAGCGGGACTGCACCTGACTCTGCTCCTTGGCGATAAGGTTCGCGACCGGCAGATCGCGGAGAAAGCGGTTCAGCGAAAGTTGTGGCTTTCCCCTTTATCGCTTTCCTACATCGGATCTTCCTTCCGTCAGGGATTGGTCCTCGGGTTTGGCAACACGCCCGCCACGCAAATACCCGGCGCGGTCCGTCTCCTCAAAGAAATTTTACGCGGGTGAGATACTGGGCGAGCATCAGAGGAAGCAATTTGACCGTCGTGTTGCTTAGCGGTATGCGCCAACCTTCTCCAGCAACTCTTCCGGACTGATCGGCTTCGTCAGAAGCTCGAACTCATAGCCGTTTTCCCGGGCTTTTGCCATCAGGTCATGCGTTTCGGCTTGACCGGAAAACAAAATGACCCTGGAGTGCGGATGAACCTGTTGGATCACGATCGCCATTTCAACGCCATTCATTCCCGGCATCATCACGTCACTGAGGACCAAGTCGGGATGGAAGACGAAGCATTTCTCAATTGCACTCTTTGCATCATAAGCCGCAACCGCTTCGTATCCTGCGCTCCGGAAGATTGCCGTGAGCGTTTCGGCGATCGATACCTCATCATCCACCACCAGCACGCGCTTCTGCCCAGCTTTGGGGTCCGCTCCGTCTTCGGACTGCCCGCCGTGCTGTTTATCTTTCGGCGAAGCGCGCATAAGAAGTCCTTCACGAGATGTCAATGGTTGGCGTGTCATTGCGCCTGCACCCGGGACTTTTTTCCCCGTCGCAAAGGCGGTAGCGGATTCACTTTGCCATTCGCTTTGAGTACAGTCTTTGGGACTTTTGAGAGCGGAATCTTTTCAAACTTGATTACGGGTTTTTTCACGAGGACCTCACTTAAGCCGGAGTCTAGCAGTGGTGAACCGATACGGGGACTTTTTCTTAAGCTGGCATAAAGCGAAGTCCTAGCGGGAGAATAGGTTACGGGCAACGTCAATTCGGCGCTTGAAGTACTTGCCGTCGTGTCTACGTTAGTGTATCTTTAGCATCTAATTAGCAGTTCATTAGCATCTAATTAGTAGTTCATTAGCGATACGTTAGCGAGAGGATAACAATGCCTAGCAAACGCGCGCCACGGAAGTTCAAGGTCGCTGGGCGTGGAGAGATTCCAACCGGCCGCAACGGAAAGCACAAGATCATCGTTACCCAAATCCTGAGTGACCTCGAAGGGCTTGAGTCCGGCGAGTGCTTGAAGATCCCTCTCTCCGAGCTGCCTGACACAAAGGTGAACATCCGTTCTGCTCTCAACCGCGCCACCCGTAAATCACACCAGTCAGTGGCAACAGCGGCTGACAAGGGATTCCTGTACGTGTGGAATTCGTGAAATCCTCGCGAAAACGGCGCGCCGACTCTCTCGTTCGGAGAACACCGTGAGCGCGAAGGAGACGGTGAGCTCTCCGCTCGAGCCGCCTTCTATACTGCCTAGTCGTGTCCAATGAAGACATCCTGAGCAGAACGCCACCGGCTGCAGATCAGCGCGTGGAATACGGTCGCGACCCCAACCAGTTCGTTGACGTGCGGCTGCCTTCGGGGAAGGGACCTCATCCGGTTGTCTTCTTCATTCACGGCGGCTACTGGCGGGCCAAATACGACCTGAGCTATGCCGGACACCTTTGCCACGCGCTGAAAAACGAGGGCATCGCCACGTGGAACGTGGAGTACCGCCGCGTTGGCAATCCTGGCGGCGGCTGGCCGGGGACTTTCAAGGACATCCGCGCCGCGTTTCAAGCGCTGATGGCTACCACGGAAACAGATCAGCACACTCGACTCGACCGCAAGCGTCTTTGTGTTGCCGGACACTCCTCCGGCGGACAACTTGCCTTGTGCCTGGCAGCGCACTCGCCGTCCGTCACGCGTGTGCTGTCGCTCGCCGGCGTGCTTGATCTACGTCGCGGCTGGGAAATGCACCTGAGCAACGACGCAGTCGCTGAGTTCCTTGGCGGGCCGCCGAGTCAGGCGCGTGAGCATTATCGTGAAGCATCGCCGGCCGAGCAGCTTATTCCGCAAGCGACCCAGAAGCTGGTACACGGCACGGCCGACGAGGATGTCCCCTATGAAATCGCCTCCAGCTATGCAGAACAAAAAAGGAAGATGGGCGAAAGAGTCGAGCTCATCACTCTGGCGCAGGTTGGGCATTATGAGATTGTTGACCCCTCATCAGCCGTATGGAGCCGGGTGCGCGAGACGTTTGTCTTGCTCACCCGCGCTTAAAGTATGTTCCGCGAAGGTATATCCGAAGAACCGCATTTCAAACGTAGAGACGTGGCACCGCCACGTCTCAATGCTGACGCCAAGAAGCTTATGATTCACCGCGGAGGCGCGGAGACATGGAGGAAGATGGGTATTCGAGTCGGGGATTGGTTCCTTGGCGGCCATGTTGTGAGCGCCTTGCCGCGATCAGGCACTCTTCGCGCCTCTGCGTCTCCGCGTTCAAAGCAGGTGCATCGTTGTACCGGCCGGTTGTTTCATTAGGAAACAGTGAGACGCGGCAGTGCCGGGGTGGAGTGCCGCGTCTCTACCCCATGATTTTTCGTGGAACTATTTGCGCCCGTACAGCTCGATTCCCTCAGCTTTCGGGAACGAGTACGCCAGCGATTTGCCGGTAAACGATTTGCTCGGATTGTGAGTAAAGAAGCTGGCGGAGCTCGGGACATCCAATTTCCAGCTGCCGGAATGTGCCAGTTTTCCAGGGAGGATGATGGCCACATGTCCGCCGGTTTCCGAAGCCAAAACAGCTATCACCGCCCTGCCGCAGTTAGCGTTGTCCTGCGCGCTCTTCAGAGCATTCTGATCGGATGCGCTGCCTAAGTGAGTCCAGCTGGGATCGCCGGCGACTTTTTTGCCGATCTCCGTGGGCGTCTGGTATTTCGGCGCGGCGCCGAAGTCCTTCACGTTGTACACCAGCTGCAGAGCTTCAGCCAGCGCGGCGCGGCATGAATCATCCAAAGGAAGCTGGCAGGAGGCGAATTTCTGGATGGCCGCATCCATGGACTTCTGCTGATCCGGGCCGTAGTCTGTCTTTTTGCAATCCTGAGACCAAGCGGCGCTGAGCGATAGGCCCAAGCATGCCACGCAAACGAATAGTTTCCTCACGGGCCATTCTCCCTTCAGCTTGTGTTTTGGGGGATCAGAGTGTGACTTCCCATTACAGTCCACGAGAGCGCGTCTGTCCAGGTTTTATCCGGGAAACAGCGTTACCGCGGTACAGCGCCTGCGGGACGCGAAGTCAGAGCCTCGGCATCATGGGGAAGGTATAGAAACCGCCTGAGTCTGTTTGTTGCGCCCACGCAAGGCTGCCAGCAGCGCCAGCAGTGTGATCAGAGAGATCGATGCCAGGGAAATTACACAGTACAAACACCACACTTGCAAGACCTGCGCTTCAATGCGGGTTAGATAGAGGGAGAACCCGAGGCCTACCAGAGCGGCTAGCAGAAGCAACCGGCGGAATCTCATCAGCGCCAGCGTCCCCAACAAAACGTACCCGGCGATTCCGATCGCGGCTACAGGAACGCGCGCATACACCGCATACGGACTGTGATTGACCAGTCCGCAATCCCATTTGTCGTTGATGTTGCACGGTGACGCGCCAGTATTGTAATGCTCTCGGAGAGCTGCTACCGAAGTGAGCAAGCCGATCAAGGCGATTGCGGCGATGAACCAACGCATGATTCCTCACAGGGCTCAAATTCCCGCGCGAGACACGGATTCTGGTAACCCTTGGGAGAATCTTATCAAGACACCAAAAGATCAGACGCAAGAGTTTACAGATTTATGCGTTCTGTCGAAGGTGGTTAATATGAACTTACCGATTTTTACTGAAATGCGTAAGCCTTATCCCAAACAAATCGCTTTCTTGGCTCTCACGTGCGCTGTCTGTCTGAGTTTCGGATGCGGAAGGTGCCACGACCTCCGCATGCGAGAAGCAACACTCAAGCAAGACCTTTACCTCATGCGCGATGCGATCAGTGGGTATACGGAGGATAAGAAGAAGGCGCCGCAGGATCTGGATACCCTAGTCAGAACAGGATACCTTCGCGACATCCCAAAAGATCCGTTCACTGGATCGAATAACACTTGGCAGGCCATCCAAGAGGACCTAACCAGTGGGTCACCCATGATCGAGCCAGGGATCACCAACGTACATAGTGGTTCCGAGCTGATCAGCAGCGAAGGAACTCCTTACAGCAGTTGGTAATTCTCATCGGGTTGGCGCGAACGCCTTGGCCTGATACTCCAACGATTCTATAAGATACTGAGCCACAAATTGCCAATCATGCTGGCCTGGGCTCAACCTCGTCACATGCGCGACATGCCGTTGGGTTAGCAGCTTGTCCATTTCGCGTGTGCCTCTGTCGAAGGTGTAATTGTCCTGCTCGCCGCAACTCAGGAATACATGCATGCCGGCGAAATTTGCCGTCTTCGCATAGATGAACGGCGTGTTGGCTTTCCAGAAAGCTTCATCCAACGGCGAACCGAAGGCCGAGCCGAAGAACGCAGTGAAGCCGGCGTTCTGGGAACCGTGCGGCAGTTCTTCCATGAGCGCCGGCATTATGCCGGCGGCGGAAACAAACATCTGCGGATACTTGAAAGCTAGCCGCAGCGCCCCATATCCACCCATGGAGATGCCGCTGATCGCCCGGCCGGAGCGCGTGCCGGCAAGACGGAACTTCTTCTCCATTTGCGGGACAAAGTCACGGATGAAGAAGTCCTCGTACTTCATCTTGCCGTTCTTAGAGTTGATGTAGAAAGAATTGTTCGCCTGAGGCGTGATGATCACAAATTCGGTAAAGCGCTTTTGTTCCCAGCCGTCGGCGATCATGTTCCATGCGCCTGTAGAAACCAGAAACGTCTGGTCGCCGCCAAGACCATGGAGGAAGTAGAGCACGGGAAACTTCTTCGCAGGCTGGGAATCGTAGCTGGGCGGAAGGAGGGCGCAGTATCCAACCGGCGAGGGCATGTACCGGCTCTTGACCGAGTCGCACTGGACGCGCGCGGCGGCGAATGCTGTGCTGGTGAAAAACAGGAATGCGACCACGAGCTTCAAGAGTGAGCACCGAGCAGTCAGCATTCAGCCTATTTCTGAAATCCCGACCCTGATCCCGCAAGCGGGAGAAGGGGAGGGATCCATATAATCTTTAACGCTCTGTTGGTTGCACAATGGTTTCCGCACATTCACCATAAAAGCTCGCTTGCCTTCTCCCGGGCATGGAGTTGGTCGTTCAGGGAAAAAAGCTCATCCTCATGATTCTCGCGATCATATGGATCCCTCGCTCCGCTTCGGGATTTCAGAAAAAGGCTGACTGCTGAGTGCTTATTCATGCCGCAGCGCCTGCACGGGATCGAGTTTGGCTGCTCGCGAGGCCGGATATATTCCGGCGAACCAGCTAACGAGGAGGGAAAAAATCATTGCCCCCACCACCAGCCATAGAGGCACGTACCAGAACTCCTGTGGCTTGGCCTCCAGTTGTCGCTGCAAGTAAAGGTTAGTCCCGAAGTTGATCACGCGGCCGATCAGCCACCCCAGGCCCACGCCCAGCGCTCCGCCCAGCACACCCATGGTGCAGGCTTCGACGAAGAAGATTTGCTTGACGTCACGGTCACTGGCGCCCAGGGCCTTCATGATACCGATCTCTCGCCGCCGCTCCAGGATAGCCATGACCAGCGTGTTCACGATCCCCAGCGACGCAACCACGAGGGCGAGGCTGCCAAAGATCCCCAGGAACAGATCAAGAAAAACGAAGACGATACGGACGTTGCGAGAAGCATCGAGAAGCGAAAACGCGCCGAAGCCCTGCTTCTTCACCTCTTCCTCCACCGCAGCTACGTCCTTGCTTTTGGCAACGCGCACGATCAGCGCCTGGTAGGTCTTTCCTTCCGCGGGACGCACAACGTTGCGCAGGTCTCCGGGCTGGATCATATTCAATGACTCAGCAAACGCGATGGGCAAGAACACGGAAGAGCGTCCGGTGCGCGGGATGCCTCGTACCGGCTCCTGGACGACGATGCCCACGATCTTCAAGGCCTGCTCTTTCCGGACTACGTTGAACGCTAAGTTGTCTGCCGCCGTGTTGTCGTTAGCCGGCGCGTTGGCCGGCTCGTTGCCCGTCAGGCTCGGCGCCTCGCGCTCCGCGTAACGCAGGACAAGTGTTTTTCCCAACAGCTGGTTTGCTTGCTCGGAACCGAGCTTCTTGTCGGAATCGGTTTCTTCCGGCAAGCCCAGGAGCTCCCGGGCAAAATCAACCATGAGCACGGCCTCTGCTGCGTCTGGCCCGGAGAAAAAGTGACCCTGAATGTCGTCAAAAGCCTCGCTGTTGCGCGACGAGGGCGGGAGGCCTGTCAGTACGGTGAAATGTGACTGTGCGTCTGTGGTCTTGCTGTCGTCAAAACGAAACTCTCCCACGGCTGCGAAGTTCGGGTAGACCTCCAGCACGCCTGCCAGTTTCTCGAAGCTTTTGCGTGCTCCATCATCCAAGGGCCGAGTGGGCCGATTGTCACCGACACGGCGCTGGCGGAAATCCTGGCGCGAGGTAACGTAAACGGAATCAAACAAGCTGGACCGGCCGAGTTCGCGCCGGAAGAGCAACTGCAGACCTATACCCAAGGAGAGCATGGCCACCAGCGAAGCTACGCCCACGCCAATTCCGAGTGTCGTCAGCGAGTTGCGCAATCCGGCTTCACGCAGGTTGCGCCCTGCAAGTTCCACCATGTCGTAAAGCTTCACTTCGCGGCTCCCATTTTGCTTTTGGTTTCTTCCAGCACTCTTCCGTCGCCAAGGAAGATCATGCGGTCGGCATATCGCTCGGCTAGCGGGCGTTCGTGGGTCACCATGATCACCGTCATGGGCAGGCTTCGATTCAGCCCGCGGATCAGGTCCATGATCTCCGTGCCGGTCTTGGAGTCGAGATTGCCGGTAGGTTCATCGGCCAGCAGAACCTTGGGTTCGTTCACCAGGGCTCGCGCCAGAGCCGCGCGCTGCTGCTCGCCCCCCGACATCTCGCTGGGGCGGTGCTTCATGCGCTCGCTCAGCCCGACCTTTTCCAGGGCCTCGCGCGCTCGCGCCTTGCGTTCGCGGCGGCGCACCTCAGCCAGGCGCATGGGCAGCTCCACGTTCTCGTAGAGCGTCATGTTGGGAACCAGGTTGAAGGACTGGAACACCATGCCCACGGTATGGCGGCGATAATGCGCGAGCTCCAGGGAGCTTAGGGTGGCCAGGTTTTGCCCTTCCACCACAATCACCCCTGAATCAGCACGGTCCAGCCCGGCCAGCAGGTTGAGCAACGTCGACTTGCCCGAACCCGATGCGCCCAGCAAAGCAATAAATTCGCCCCGTTTCGCCGCCAGGCTCACGCCGTCCACCGCGCATATGGTCGAGCGACCCAGCCGGTAGTGCCGCACCACAGAGATTGTTCTGAGAGCTTCGTTGTCGTTATCCGGCAAAGTTATGAAGGCTCCATTTTTAGAATTCCTTCGATGTTACTACGGCTCCGGGAGACGTGCGGACTAGGGACGCTGGGAAATCGTACGTGCCTCTTTGCCGTGTTAAGGTCTCTGGGGTATGCTTTGGTTCCCATTTCCGGAGGAACCACCGTGCTCTCATACTCACGTTGTTGCGCGTTTGCTCTAGCGATCTTGTTGGGCGTTGGCTGGCTGTCGCCGGCGGTCGCTCAAGTGTCCAAGGCCGGGCCGCGGAAGCCTACTGCTAACGACGCGGAGAAACCGCAGTCGTTAACGCAGCTTGATCCTTCCTTGCTCAAGTCGCTGCACTGGCGCGCCATCGGCCCATATCGTGGCGGACGCACGCGTGCTGTCGCCGGCGTGCCCAGCCA
>Ga0126379_10002498_pt1 | contig 11744 bp, 6 predicted proteins | sample PanSoiMetPlot_24_FD_92640 | JGI IMG/M metagenome (GOLD analysis project Ga0126379, IMG submission 92640) | Tropical forest soil microbial communities from Panama - MetaG Plot_24 | ecosystem: Environmental > Terrestrial > Soil > Tropical forest > Bulk soil | place: Panama | collected 2016-02-17
CGCTCGAGCTGCAAAAGACGTTCAAGATGGACAACGTGCCGAGCCTCAACACGACAAACGAGATCGAGCCGCTGCGCAAGTTCGATCCCAATGAGCCCGCCGCGTCAACCGACGTGGGCGACGTCAGCTGGAACGTGCCGACCATCGGATTCTCGACGGCGACGTTCGTGCCGGGAAGTGGGGCGCACACCTGGCAGGCGACAGCAGCGGCGGGGATGAGCATCGGCCAGCAGGGAATGGTTGTTGCGGCCAAGGCCATTGCTCTCACCGGGCTCGACTTGTTGACCGACGCCAGTCTCGTGCAGGCCGCAAAGAACGACCTCAAGAAGCAGACCGCTGGCAGGAGCTACTACACTGCGATTCCGCCGGACCAGAAGCCGCCGCTCAACTACCGCTCCGAGTGAAATTGAGAGGGACCCGGCTACTCGGAAGCGACCGTCACATCTTAGGCTGCGTCATTGGTTCAGTTATGGGCAATCCGTCAGTTGAGAAGTTGAGACTCGGAACGCGAGAGCCAACTTCAGTATTGCCGACCATCCGGCCACTGATCGTTTGCGACAATCGGCGCAACCGTTCTTCTGACCCGCACTACCGGAACCGGCGAGCGATCGCGCGTTTTGGCCGCCGGTTCCATGAAGGATTCAAGGTAATACGATGATGGTTCCCTTCATCCCCAGATTGTCGTGAAGTGCGCAGATATAAGGATAAATACCGGGGCTGCTGAACGTGATCCGGAAGCGAGTCGGTCCGAGCGCCGTTTGCGGGAACCCAGTCTGGTCCTGTGGCGCAGAAGCAATGAAGCCTGAATGCACGCTGTCGGAGGTTGAGTTGATGGCAGCGTGGAGCGCGCCGTCAACATCCGCTGTCACGTTCGGGGAAGGGGGAAATGGATCCTGCGGCTCGGTCCCGAAGGTGATGGTGTGGGGCATGCTGGTGTCGTCGTTTGTCCATTCCACAGTCGCGCCAGCATGGACTACCAGTTCCGGTTGAACAAACCGCATGAGCGAGATCGTGCTGTGCCCACCTCCATTGGCCAGAGTTTTTCCCGCCCCAACGGTCACGGAATTTGGTGAGGCCGCTTGATGATGCGCCTGTCCTGGATTGAGCTCGTCCTGCAGATCGTGGGCCTGCTCCGCGGCTTCCTTGTCGTAGAAGGCCTGATCGTGTGGAAGCGTAACCGAGGTGTCGAGCACATGCACCACGGCGGTCATATCAGGGTGAACAAGGCAGACAAGCTTGAAATTGCCCGCTCTGGGAAACATCACGTTCAGCGTTTGGCCCGAGACCATCGGTGGGGTGCTAACACACGTCGACCCATCGAATAATGCCGCCCCAACGGAAAAGCCCGGACAGCCGACGAAGAACGGCGGACGTACTTGTCCAGCGGTAAGGAAGCTAATGGTGTGTATCTCGTCGGCGTTTACAGTCCATTGAATGTTGTCTCCGGCATGAATCCAAAGTTCATTCGGAAGAAAGGCCACGACCTGGTGGCCCTTGTCCTCGCTTTGTGCGCCGACAGCGGCTTGCCATTGGGCGGCGACTGCAGGAACAAAAGTAAACAGCGCGAAAACAACTACGGCGAACCTGGAAATTGACGTCTTCATGATTCCTTCTCCTCTCTGTCTTTTCCTAAACGCCACACCTAAATACCTGATTGCAAACCGCTAAGTCTTAATGGAACTCTCAAAATTTCTTGATAAAATCTTGAAACCGTCCCTGACCCACGCCTATGGCCACATCAACGAGGCAGATATACGAATTCGGCGCGTTTCGCCTTGATTCAGGCGAGCGGATTCTACTGCGCGGGGGCGAGCCGATAGCGCTCACCCCTAAGGTCTTCGATACGCTCGTCCTTCTGGTCCAAAACGCAGGACGCCTGATCACCAAGGACGAGTTCATGAGCCAGGTGTGGGCGGATGCGTTTGTCGAGGACGCTACTCTGGCCCAGAGCATTTCTCAATTGCGGAAGGCGATGGGGGATTCGGAGATAATCGAGACGGTTCCGAAGAAGGGATACCGGTTCCTAGGATCCGTCAAAAGAGCGGCGACTCCGCGAGAGCCGAGTCCGACGGTAGCCGTTCCAACGACCGGCATTGAAGCCGTAGCCCTGGGTGACATTAGGGAAGAGGAAAAGGCCATCCGACGCCGTAAATTTGCTTATAGGCGGTGGCTTCCAGTCTTGGCTGCGCTGTTTGTCATAACGGCTACAGTTTTGTTCTACATTCACCGTTGGAACATAACCGCGCGTGAGAACATTCGCTCGCTTGCCGTATTGCCATTACAAAACCTCTCGGGCGACCCCGGACAGGACTATTTTGTGGACGGGATGACCGACGAACTGATCACCGACCTGGCGCAGATTCATTCTCTGCGGGTAATTTCGCGCACATCGGTCATGCAGTTCAAACAGACGCAGAAGAGTTTGCCGGAAATTGCCGCTGCACTGAACGTGGATGCCGTCGTAGAGGGATCGGTACTGCGGACCGGCAACAATGTGCGCATTACCGCACAGCTTCTGGATGCGCGGCAGGACCGGCATTTGTGGGCTGCAAGTTATGAGCGCGAGATTACCAACGTCCTGGAACTACAAGGCCAGGTGGCGAAATCCATCGCCGACCAAATCAACGTAAAACTGACTCCCGAGGAAGGGGCGACCCTGACGGTTCGCCGACCCACGAATCCTGCTGCCTATGATGCTTTGTTGACAGGCAAGTATCTCTTCAACAGGAGGAACGCCGCCGATACCGAGAAGGCCATCGGCTATCTGCAGCGTTCCGTCGAGATCGATTCGAACGGCGCCGAAGCGTGGGCGACGCTCGCGAGTTGCTACACATCCTTGGGCTCTGACTTGGGCGCTGTTGACCCGGAGAAGGTCATTCCGCCGGCGCGTGCCGCAATCGCAAAGGCGCTTCAACTTGACCCCAATCTTGCCGAGGCGCACACCACGCTGGCCTGGATCAAGCTCTGGTATGAGTGGGATTGGGGTGGGGCTGAGCAGGAGTTCCGCCGATCACTCCAATTGAACCCAAACAATTCAGCCGCTCACCGTGAGTACTCGCATTACTTGCAGTTGCGGAAGCAATTCGACGAAGCCATATCAGAGAACACCCGCGCCATAGAGCTCGCGCCCTTGGATATTCTGCCTTCTATACACCTTGCGTGGATTTATGCAGACGCTCGCGATGGCGCGAAATCTGTGGCCCAAAGCCAGCACGTGCTGGAGATGGACCCGTCCTTTACCGGAGCATATCTTTTGATGGCCAGAGGATATGAACTGGAAGGCAAGTGGGAAGATGCAATCGCGGCGATCGAAAAGGCTAAGCCGGCGTATCCGCACGCGTATTTTGCGGGAATGGCCTACATCGGCGCCGCTTCGGGAAACAAAGTTCAAGCGCAACAGGCGCTTTCCGAGTTGACGGAATTCTCCCGCCACAGTTACGTATCGCCACTCGACTTTGCGGCATACTATGCAGCGGTTGGGGATCGAGACAAAGCCTTCCAATATCTGGCCGCCGCCTATCGGCAACACAACACTTGGATGATCGCGCTGGAAGTAAATCCTGGCCTGGATAACTTGCGAACTGATCCGCGGTTCCAGGAGTTCGAACGCCGAGTCGGGTTTTGAAGCGAGCTAAGTCCCGGATGAATCGGCAATCCTGAAGTTATCGACTCTCAGTTTCTTGCCGACAAACCTGGATCTGACTCGGCTGTTGGCCATAAGGGCGTTTGAGTGAGCTCAGTTCTCTGTCTAAGACTGATAGGAAATCGGCGCCGCGAGCGAAGTATGCGCTTGGCGGGGGCGAGCAGACCTCTCGGCTCTTCCGCGATTACTGCTCGTCCCTCAGCTTCTTCAACCGCTCCTTGGCGTTGTCATTCTTTGGATCAAGGTGCAGCGATTTTTCATAGTTCTCGATCGCCAGTTCCTTCTTTCCTGCGGCCGCGTACGCTTCCCCCAAGCTGTCGTACACATTCGACGACTCCGGATACTCCCGCACATTTTTCTCGAACAGTTTGATCGCATCATCCGTCTTTCCAGCCTGCATAAAAACCCGGTACCCAATCATGTTCAGAATGAATTCCTCGGGACGTTTCTTCGCGTCCCCCGTGCGTTTCAGTTCGTCATATTTCTGCAGCACCGCGTCCGCTCCCTTAAACGCCGCGATGAGCATCAGTTGCTCCGCCGAACCGCGTCCGCCAGCCGCATACTTCCAGCCATACTCCTTCGCTACGCTCCTCAGCAGCTCGTTCGCGATCAGAATCCCGTTGTCGGAATTCGCCATGATCGCCACCCCTTGGCCAGTCTCCCAATTCATCACCAGCAACGCCTGAAAGCCTTCGTCGGCTCCGTTGTGGCCGAATTCTCCCGGACGGCTTTTGGGTAGTGCAAAACCAATTCCCGTTCCCTCCGTGCTTGGTTGGGCCGTCAGCATCTCTTGCGTGGTCTTTTGAGAAAGCACTCTGTTGGATTTCCCCTGTTTCGAGAGGGCAATCTCAATCGCGAATTTCGCTAGATCCGTCGGCGTCGTCCACAGTCCGGCCGCTGCCATCTCCGGATAAACATGCCACTTCCCATGCACCGATTTGCCGCTTGCGTAGGTTCCCACGGCCGTCCGCGCCGCCCACGCCGCAGGCAACGGCTGCTCATAACTGCTGTCGCTCATCCCAATCTTGTTCAGTACCATCTCTTTCATCAGCGCGGGAAACGGCTTGCCGGTCACATCCATCATCACCTGCTGCTCGATCGTTACTCCGCCTCCCGAATAACGTTCCTTCGTCCCCGGCTCAAAGTCCACCCGGATGGGGGGCGTGTTGGCTGGCTTCTCGCCATTGAAAATCTGCACCAGCGTGGGCACGTTCTCATCCACGTCGTAGCCGGGAAACCCGTGCACCGTCAGTCCTGCCGTGTGGCTCGCCAGCCGCCTTAGCGTCACCTTCTGCGCTTTCGTGAACTCGTTCTCCGGCACTCTCCATGTCTTAAGCTTCACGTTCACGTCTTCGTCCAGCGAGAGCTTCCCCGCCTGCACCAGTGCCAGCATTCCCGTCGCTGCCACCGGCTTGCTGATCGATCCCGCCTGAAACAGCGTCTTCGTCGTCACCGCAGTCGCCCCGCCCGGCTCCGTCGTGCCATACGCCTTCGCCCACGCAATCTTGTACGCGTCAATCACCGCCACGGACAGTCCCGGATCGTTGTACAACTTCATCAGCGCCCCCAAATCCAATGGCAGGGGCGTCTCATCCTTGCCGAGGCTGACGGGCTCAATCCCCTTCTCAACGCGTGCCATTCGTTCTTCGACGCCTTCGCTCGCCGCTTTCGCATCTCTCGCCTGCGCCCATTCCGCCGGCGTCATGAAGCTCATCGCTAGCGTCGTCACCAACGCCAGGCCCAACACGTACCGCACTCCATTCGGTCTGTTCCCCATTGCCCTTGCCACTCCTCTGCACCACTCGAACTTCGTTCCAAAATGGAACGCACACCTGCGCCACTCTACAAGGACGTTCCCCGGCCTAATAAGTTTCGCTTTTCAGTAGGGGGTGGAGCAGGGAATATTTGCCGACCGCATGTGTCCGTTAGGGACATGCGCCGTCTGCTTTTACGGCCTTCCCGCATTTCGACTTCGTGTCCAAAGACAAGCTGAGACGGCAAATTCGAACTGGCGTGCGATTACAACCGGTACGCTCGGAATCGTCTTTCACTCGGTGGGATCACGGGCTACCCTTCCATAATCGGATAAAGGAAGGATTGCCGACCATGCGGGCGGGACTTGTAGCATTGGCCCGAATTCGATCCTTTGGCCTTACGTCAATAGACCGCAATCTCCTTTGGACCACCACTCGTTTCGCGGTAGCTTCGAGTGGTGGCCATTACTTCCCTCCCTGAGTGGGTCGTCTGCCGCTTCATTTCGTCATGGCCGAAGCAGCACAGCGCTGCCGAGAAAATCTTCAAGGAGCCGTCGACAGCTCAACTCGACGACTTGATTGTGGTGGATCCCTTGCCAGGTTGCGAAACGTCTCGAGCCATGGGACCAGGGCGCTTCGCGCAACCCGCGTTGCAAATAGGAGCTTGAACTATGCCCTCCCAACCGCCTTCTACAAGGAGCGCATTGTGAACCTGAGTGAAGAATCGCACTAGAAACTGGCCGAACTCAAGCGCATCGCTGGACAAGAAACCACAGACGCGTTCGTAGAGGCCACGCAAAGCGCAACAGCAGGAGACCGTCTCGAAACCGCACGTACCAACAGGAGACCGCCCGGCGTGAGCATCACCTCGACAGGTCAAAGTTGCTTGCTCACCTTGCAGCCAAATCCAACCTGCCGCAGGACGCCGTCGCTGACCTCTTGCAAGACCTGGTGGACCTGTCATTGCCGAGACGAACGCTAACCATTTTTTCGAGATTCCCGGACTGGGGGTGCTTGCGAAAGCCTTCGGGGAGGAACGCACGGGGCGCAATCCACTAACGGTAGAGAATATCTTCATTCCAGCCAGGACCAAAGTTCTCTTCCGCCTGAACATCGGGCTGCGGGCTTTGTGCGGCGACGACGCTGCGATAGCGGAACTCCAAAGCGAACGATCGTGAGGCACCCTTTAAGACTCGCCCCAAACTCAAAATAGCTCCCCCAATTCTTTGGCAGAGTCTTGCGCGTAAACTAGTCCGATCGTACCCATCTTGCTCCTGCACGCTGTCTATTCCGGCAGTCCCCTTGGCATGCCAGTCTTACACCTAAATTCGCTCCCATACTCGGTCCAGTCGACTGTTCTGACTGGATGACGGGCCATCCGTCAGTTGCGAAGTTTACTCTCGCAACGCGAGACCGAACTTCAGCATTGCCTACGACACGCCGAAATCAGGCGGCGATCCGCCACCGGTGGCGACCCGCCAAGTGGTTTGCCCTCGGTTCAGTTGTGGGAGGAGCAAGGCACATAGCCATGCGGGTTCTGCGTGCGTTCCTTGGTCGTCATCTTACTTGGGTATTTGCCAGCCTTGAGCTTGAAGCAGGCCCGAATCGCGTAGAGCCGGCCAAGGGTTCGTGGAATCAGCCAAATTGCTCCCGACGACTGCCAACGCCAGACTGGGAGCCCCGGCCAGAGCTGCCTGTGGTTGGATGCAGGGCGTCTGAGTGGGCGCAGTCGGATGCGGCAAAGCAGGCACCGTCGCGTCTACAGTATGAAAGTTCAGCGCGCGCGCCAAGTTTTGGACGTCGTGCGAACCGTCGCGCGCCGTGAGCGGGGCGAGTCCGAAACGCCATTCGATGAGCTTCAAGATGGACGTATGGTCGAAGGTCATTCCCTTTACCTTGGGATCGTCAGGGTTGCCGCCGCTAAAGGGGGAAGCCACAACGGTGGGAATCCGGAAGCCGAGCAGGGCCTTTCCGTTTACAAGGTCGGTATCGATACTGTTCGCGGGTGCCGTGGCCCGCGGAGGCGCCACGTGGTCGAAGAATCCACCCCACTCGTCATAGGTGATGATAAAAACGGTACTGGACCATTTCGGGCCGGTCGTCAGCGCCTGGAACAGGTCCGCGAGGAATGCGTCGCCTGCGCGAATATCCGCGGGCGGGTGATCGTCATTGGTCGGGAAGGTGAAGCCTGTGAACGCAGGATCAATGAACGAGACGGCGGGAAGAGTGCCGCTAGCAGCTTGGGCGAAGAAAGAAGCTATATCTGGCACCGGAGTGGTGATCCCGTTAAGGAAGTATTTCGCTCCCCAAAGACCGAGGAAGGGGGCATTTGAATAGTAGTACCGGGCGGTCACGCCGGCAGCCAGCAGGCGGTCCCAGATGGTCGGAAGGCTCGATAGTACAAAAGTGTTGGAGAGACGGTCTGTTTGCGCCGAGTGCAGGAAGAAACGATTCGGGAATGTGGGGCCAAGGATGGAGCAGAAAGAGTGGTCGAGGGTCGTGTAGTTGCGTGCCAGGGCATTAAAGAAGGGCCGGTCCGCTTCAACGTAATAGCCGATCGAATACTCGTCGTTCCTCCCAGATTGCAAGAAGCCGTCCATCGCGCCATCATCGTATTGCACGCGGCCGCCTTGGTACGAGTGGTCCGGGTCGGGGTGGCTGCAGCCTGTAAAGTCGGGTGCCAGGGCATGGGTTTGGTGCTGTATCCCGGAGGAATCCGTGTAGGTGAGCCCGGCCTGCATTCCCTCTGCGTTAGGCAGCCACCCGAGGAAGTGGTCGAAGCTGCGATTTTCCATCATCACTACGACGATGTGCTCAATTCCAGATGCTTGAGGGTCCGGGAGCGAGGCGAGCCCTAAGTTCTGGCCCAGGACCTCGTTGCGAGGCCATCCCGCCGCACTCCCAAGCAGAGCGGCTCCGCCAACGGCCGCGGTACCGCGAATTAAGTCGCGTCGGTTCATCCTCATGACCGCACCTCCAGAAAGCCTCGGTTACACCTGGCCCGCACTCCCGAGCAGGGCTGGATCGCCAACAAATAACGCCGCCGAATAGCAACCAGGCAGAAACTATCTCCATTACAGTCTCGGAGAGGTTTCAATCATTTTAAGTCTCGAAGAAAATTGTACAACTCAAGCAACGGACTGCGGGGCGCGGGTTCGGCCTTCAGGCAGATCGCGTCTGCCTGGTTCGCGAGTGCGTCCCGTTGATGCGCAAATTCGGTGAACCGCGTGTGCGCGCATGCAGGTCGAGGATCTGGCTGAATCGCAGGCAACCCGTAAGTTGAGAATTTCACTCACAGGAGTCTCAACTTCAGACTTGCCGAAACAGCCAGAATCGTCCAGCCAGGCGTGCTAGGATTCCATCAGAGGGAGGGCGTATCTCATGGCACGCAAAGTAGCTTATTGGGCGACCACCCTTCTGCTGGCCGCGCTGTCGGTCCCTGCCGCATATGGTTACCTATCGGGCAGTCCGCAGTCAGTTCAGGGATTCGCGCACGTGGGTTATCCGCAACAGCTCCGCATTATTCTAGGGATTGCCAAACCCCTTGGCGCGATCGCCCTCATCGTTCCAGGCATGGTCAAACTCAAAGAGTGGGCCTATGCCGGATTCACATTCGCTTGGATCTGTGCATTTATTGCGCACTATCTCGCGAAAGATGGCCCAATAGCCTTCGCTCCGCTGGTATTTCTGCTGATCCTTGCCATCTCCTACCTGACCCGCCCGGCAAACCGCCAGTGGCAGGCCATCGTCACACCGACCGAGTCAAGCCAGAAACCTTGACTGCTATCCTGATTCTGGGCAGATGACGCGCAAAAGGAAGGAACCCCGTTCACTTCTTATTTGCCCACAACTCGCCCACAAAGATGGAGTCTCGGTTCACCGAATTCGGATCACAGTTGGTTTCCTAAACAGACATCCGCTCTCGCCAACAATAAGAAAAGCCATTGGTCCGCAATAAGAACCGCCGTGCCCGGTGAGGAGGCCAAGCCCATGAACGTCCGCGGACACATGAAAAGTCCGCGAAGTGGTGACAGACTCATGGGGCTGAAGCAGGATATCCAAGGGCACAGTAGATGGATCTGGATCAGGTGAATAACGGCGGCCTTGTTCGTCGATTAGATAAATCCAGGCTCCGCTGGCACGCTGAGCCACGCGGCCAGCGCGGCTGAAAATGCGCAGCTCAACTCGATAGGAAATGCCCTGCTGGCTTGGCGTTTGGCTCACCCCTTCCACAGTCAAACACCAATCATCAAAGCACCACGGGTCTCTCGTCGGTATCACACGTTGAGGTTTCAAAAACGCAGTCGCCACTCCGACAGTAAGGTATGCAAGGACACAAATGCCGTAAACGCGGAGAATCTTGAGTGCCCGCGGGCGAGGGCCTCGAACTGCGAAGACTGTGACGGCAGCCAGGGTCACCACAGAAGCCAGGGTCGCAAGAAGGAAAAGCAGGTCGAAGATGGTCATAGCTCACCTCCTTGGAGTGCTTTGTCTTGTAAAGTACATTGCCCCATGGTGTCAATAGCTCTTTGTGAGGCTGCGCCAGAGGGATATCGCCACGCGATCGAAGAATTCGTTGAATGGTATTGCTCAGAACCGCGTTTGGCGTTCAATAGAACTGTTGTTCTGCGCTATCGGTCTCATCTGGAATCTCGTCAACTCGCCCCGGGGACTATCAATCTGCGACTGGGCGCGGCGCGCCGTCTCGCGTATGAGGCAGCCGATGGTGGTCTGCTGAGTGCTGACTTGGCAGCGGGTATCCGTCGAGTCAAAGGAGTGAGGCGCAATGAGCGGCTTCTAGGTTCCGCGTGACACCGATACGAGACAATTGCAATTTAGGAACTGTGACCAAAGCTAGATTACTTCGATTGCGATCGACGAAACCTCTTACATGCGATTGGAGATTGTGCGGATTCCCCGGATAATTTTGTTTTGGCTTCGCACCGTCGAGTTTCGTGCCTCGACATCATCGCTGCCTCCAATTCGCCGGTGAAATAGATGAGAATAGGCTCGACCGCGGCACACTCGCAGGCTCCCTTGTCCCATTCCGGTGAAGTTCATCTCAAACTTCTCAAATTGCGACGGCGAGGGGCAACGAAGGGCAGATTCCTCTTGACATAATAAACGGAAGGAACATAAGCTTCGGCGACAATAATTGGAGTTTTAACCCCGCACGGGAAATGTACTACGAGGCACAAAGCAATTCGCCTTGAGAGGACCTAGCTCTTCTCCTCCTTCCTTTCACTCATGCTTTCCAACCTGAATTAATCGATTGTCGAATGCCGAACGCTTTCATGGCCACCTCCTAATAACGGTCTCTGACTCAGTGGAAGGGAGTTCCGCATGGCGCCTCGCGACATCTATCTGAAGATCGAGAAAATTTCGGATTATTCACCGGTCGAGCCCGACGGTCACGTATCGCCCCCAATCCAATACCGGCGTGACTGCATGAGGAATATGGGCCACGAGGACGGGACGATTCCTGACGACGAAGTGGCCGCCCGTCGGTTGACAGCGCTTATTTACCGCGAATACCTCGATCCGCAGTACTTGGTTCCAAAGCCGGACAAGCTCATTGCTGCCGACATCAACGAACCGGCTTTCCCGCGGCGCATCCCTGGCACGGTTATCTATGCGCGCCCAGGCGACTGGCTAAGCATCCACGTCAAGAACGCTGACAGCTCGCCCCACAGCTTCCACATCCACGGCGTGCGTTACGGCATAGATTCAGACGGCTCATGGCCTTTCGGTACTCAAAGCGACGATGGGAGGCGTTCGGATGAGATATGCCCGGGCCAGACATGGACCTACACATACCAGGTCACCGAAGAGACAATCGGAGCCTGGCCCTTCCACGACCACTACCGCAACATAGGGACGTACATAAACCGAGGCTTATTCGGCGGGCTCGTTGTGCTGCCGGAGAAGGAGCATGAGCATCTGCCACGGTTCCCGTTGCCTCCCCACTTCGAGGATCGCGTCCGCGAAGTGCTCAAACAGTTGGAGGGTAAGCCCGGACGTCCCCTGAAACCACAGCGCGCGATTCAAGCAGTTGGAATGGAATCTATGGGCCCGATGCCAGGACCAATGCCCGGCCGCATGCCCGGTGGCGGGCAGCTATCGAGGCGGGATCCTCGCGTCGAACTCGGCGAGACGCCAGTGGAGCTTTTCCCCTACTTGGTGGCTCTGGACGAAATGGCGCACGCGCCGCAGCCCCTTCCATCACGCGACCACCTGCTACATGTGCCGCTGTTTTTCCATCAGATGAGCGGCTTCCGCGGAGCTCCTGTGTTCCAGAGCGCTCCGCTCAATCCTGGCGGCCTCCCGTACAACTCGCCAGTGTTTAC
>Ga0126379_10002499_pt1 | contig 11742 bp, 7 predicted proteins | sample PanSoiMetPlot_24_FD_92640 | JGI IMG/M metagenome (GOLD analysis project Ga0126379, IMG submission 92640) | Tropical forest soil microbial communities from Panama - MetaG Plot_24 | ecosystem: Environmental > Terrestrial > Soil > Tropical forest > Bulk soil | place: Panama | collected 2016-02-17
CGTTCGACGTGACGGCGACCGTCGACGTGCCGTCGTATCTGGCCGCGGGCGTGCAGATCGAGCCGACGCTCATCCCGCTCGGCCTGACGCTGCTCGACGTCACGACGACGCGCGCCGACGGCGTCGCGATGAGCTTCCTCGGGGTCACGGACGCGCTGACGCTCGGCAACGTCGTCTCCGGGACTGTTCCCCGGACGGCGACCTGGAGGTTCCGGGCGGACACACCGGGACCGAAGTTGATCAAGATTCGGGCGTGGTCGGAAAACGGGGGCGAGGCCACCGCGACGACGACGCCGCAAGTCGCCCCGTTCAAGCCGGATCTGGTTGAAACCCAGCTGACGACCAATCCGCCGGCGCCGATCAGGGCGCCGGGCGGCATGTTCTCGGTGACGGACACCGTGGCGAACGTCGGCAAGGCTCGCTCTGATGGCTCGACGACACGTTACTACCTCTCGCTCGATCGCGTGAAGAGCGCGGGCGACACGCTGCTGACGGGGACCCACCCGGTCCACGGCATGGATCCGGGGGCGACCCAGACTGCCACCGCGACCGTCACCATTCCCGCGACCACGCCGCCGGGCGCGTACTACCTGCTCGCGTGCGCCGACGACGAGCAGGCCGTTGCCGAAAGCGATGAGAAGAACAACTGCCTCGCATCCGGCGCGGCGATCGTGACGGTCGCGCGCCCGGATCTGGTCGGCGCGGCGGTGACGGCGAACCCGCCGGCGCCGATCCGCGCGCCCGGGACGACGTTCTCGGTGACGGACACGGTGAAAAACGCCGGCGGCGCGGCGTCGGGAACCTCGACAACGCGCTACTACCTCTCGGTGGATGCGGTGAAGAACGCGGGCGACGTGCTGCTGACCGGCAGCCGAGCGGTCCCGGCGCTCGCGGGCGGCGCCACGAGCTCGGGAACCGTAGCGGTGACCATCCCGCCGGCGACCCCGCTCAATAGCTACTTCCTGCTGGCGTGCGCCGACGACCTGGGCGCGGTGGCGGAGGCGGACGAGACCAACAACTGCGCGGCGTCGCCCACGGCGATCGTGACGGTGACGCGGCCCGACTTGGCCGAGACCGCGGTCTCTGCGCCGCCCGCGACGCGGGCGCGGGGCACGACCTTCGCGGTGACGGACACTGTGCAAAACCTCGGAGCGGTCGCGGCGGGGGCATCGACCACGCGCTACTACCTATCGCTGGATGCGGCGAAGGGCGTCGGCGATCTCCTGCTGACCGCGAGCCGGCCGGTGCCGGCCCTGGCGGCCGGAGCCAGCCATTCCGGAACGGTCACGGTGACGATTCCGATCACGCTCCCGCTCAACAGCTATTTCCTGCTCGCGTGCGCCGATGGCGCGAGCACGGTGGTCGAAACGAACGAGGCCAACAACTGCAAGGCCTCGGCGACGCCGATCACCGTCACACCGTGATCGGCGCGAGGGCAGCCGGCGACATCGCCGGCCGGATCGCCCCAGGCGCGTAGGCAGGATCAGCCGCGCGATCGCCCTTATGGGGGCGGTCGCGCGGCTCGCGGGCCAAGGGACCGTGCAGCATGTTGGGCTATTCCAGCGGGATCCATCGGGATCGTCCCGTCTCCGCGAGCCCCCGAAGTATCCTCGTCGCGCCAGAAGAACGTCAGACGGTGGTGACCCGGACCCTGTCCGTGAAGATCCCGTCGCGCAGGCGCGCGAGCAGGATCGCGATCTCGCGCGAGCGGGAAGGTGACCGCCATCACTGCGGCCGGGCCCACCGCGAAGGCGGTGAAGACCAGCGTCTCCGTCAGGACGGTCGCGTGGAGGCGTTCGAGCGCGGTCGCAGGCGACACCTCGCCCAGCGCGAGCTGGAGCTGAGAGCCGTGAATGGTGAGGTGGACGGCGACGAGCGGGACGATGCTGCCGCGGAGGATCAGGACCGCGAGGCGCGTGCCGATCCGGATCCGCCACACTCCGGGAACGGCAGCCAGCGCGCCGTCGGGAAACAGGACGCGCGCCAGCTCATCGAAACCGCCACGCTCTGGGTCGTGAGTCCGAAGATCTACCCGCTCCAACCCAACCACGGCGCCCTCACGAATTCCGGCCCCACGCTGTTGCCGCACCTGCGCGCCTGACCCCCGGCCCTTCGCCCCGATGGGCCGACCCGTCGTGGGGAATGGCGAGGACGTACGGCGAAACGTCGCGCAACGCGAATTTTGACGCCGATTGCGACGTTCTGGAAACGGGGCGCCCCGTACAACGGTCTCGTGCACCGGCCCCGTCCGGTCGCGATCGACGGCGGTCGGAGGTCGGGTGGGCACACCGACGCACACGGATCGGCGCGGAAACACGGCAGTTTACAACGGGTCCCTGAGAGGACAGAGCCGACGAGGAGGACGGACCATGCACTGGGCGCGAACCACAACGACCACACTGAACCTGGTCCTGCTGACCTGCGCCGTCGTCACCGGCGCGTGCTCTCTTGGAGGGCCGCCGAGCCAGGTCACCGCGGAGCGGCAGCGGATGCCCGTAGAAGTGGCCGCAGATGCCGGTTCCGCGAATGCGGCCGCAAGCAGCCGCGCCGAGGCGCTTCTCGGCAAGCTGCCGCCTTATTTCATCGAAAACCGCGGGCAGGAGGATCCCCGGGTCGCCTACTACCTGCAGGGCCGGGACATCGCCATCTACTTCACCAGCACCGGCGTCACGTTTGCCCTGTCGGAGCCCGACGGCGGCGCCAGCGCGGGGGGACACCCGGCGGAGGGCGACGCCGAGAGCAATGACCGTGGCGTTTCCGTTCACCGCGCTTCGCTCTCCGAGACCGCGCAGAGGTCTGGCCTGCCACGTGGTTCCTTCGGTCTGCCGGCGCGCGAGCGCTGGATCGTCCGTCTCGACTTCGTCGGGGCCAGGCCAGTCGCCCCGCAGGGCGAGGCTTCCCCGCCCGCCACAATCAGCTACTGGCGGGATGGCGGTGCCGCGTCGCAGACGGGACTGCCGACCTATGGCCGTGTCGTGTATCGCGACCTCTGGCCCGGCATCGATCTGGCGTACGCCGGCACTGCCAGCCAGCTGAAGTACACGTTCCTGGTCAAGCCGGGGGCGGACCCCGAGCAGATCCGGCTCGCGTACCGCGGCGCCATGGCGGTGACGCTGACCGAGGGCGGTCAGCTCGCGATCGCGACGCCCACTGCAGGTTTCACCGACGACCGGCCGTACGCCTACCAGGAAGACGACAGCGGCCGCGACAACGTCGAGGCGGCGTTCGCCATGGTCGGTGCCGCCGACGATTGCGCACAAGTCTATGGCTTCAAGCTGGGTCGCTACGATCACAGTCGGACGCTCGTCCTCGACCCGTCCGTGCTGGTCTACGCCGGGTACATCGCGGGATCCGAGAAGGACTTCGCGTCGGCCATTGCTCTGGACGCCGCGGGCAACGCGTACGTGACCGGCCTGACTCTTTCCAACGTGGGTGCGGCTGGCGCGCCGGCGTCGACCACCCGGTTCGACCTTTCCAAGGAAAACTGCGCCGCCACGTCCGGCACCCTCCAGGTGACGCGGTCGGGTTTCGATCTTCAAACAACCGACATACGGGCCCGAGGCGCCGATTGGCCTCGGGTCCGGTGAGGAGGCTTCGCCATGATCACGTTCCGAGTCGTGAAGACGATGCTGTCAGTCCTCGCGCCTACCACTGGCGCGGTGCACGCCGGCAGCGCCGAGACACCGATTCTCAAGGAAGGAGCGACGCGCATGCGACGCATTTGTCGTGAGACTGCAAGGGCTACGGCCTTCTTCCTCCTGATCGTCCTGAGTGCGGGTTGTGCGCTGGACGTCGCGGGCATCCCCGGCATCGAGACGCCACCCAATTCAGAACCGAACGCCTACACGTGTTCCTGCACCTGCACGGGAGACCCGTTCGACATCAAGGCGGACTTCAACGTCTGCGTGCCAGACGGACTGAACAAGAACAAGCCAGGCGGTCTGGAGGCGACGCGCGACGCGATCCAGGCCGATTGCGAGGCGCGGGTCGTTCCGAACTACGCCGACACCTTGTTCGCCTGTATCGGCCAGGGGCTCAAGAACCCCGAGATCGTGTTCCCGAACAAGTGCACGTGCGCCGTGCAGCCGGCCACCTTCGTCGCGGAGTGCAACGACACGTGTGCGCCGAGTCCTGTGAACTGCGCCGTCCTCGATCCGCGCGACCCGTCGACGCTCACGGGAACCATTCCGCCGGGACCCACGAACGACCAGCCCGTGTGTGAAGTGTCGCCGGGGTCCTCCTCCTCGCCGGCTGGCTTCTCGGCGGCCGCGGGCGTCGTTGCGGTCGCCCAGGTCGGCCCCGTCCCGAGCGCGGCGCCGCTCGCCGCTCGCACGTTTGGCCAGCGCGCGCGGTGCGACATCGCGGCGGAGCAGTCGACGGTCACCGTCACCCTGGACGGCGACTCGCAGCAGGCGCCCGTCAGTGGAGCCGTCGAGTTGCTGGGCTCCCCGTGCCCGGGAACGGCCTGCACGGTTGGCCTGGCGTATCGCCTCGCCCTCGAGACGCCGTTTCGATTCGGGAATTTCTGCGGCGGCACGGAGTTCTCTGACGTGCGGGTGGTGGGAACGGCCTCAGAGCCGGTATCGCTCGACGCGGCGGGGGCCGGCGAGATTCCGCCGGAACAAAGCTTCACGTCGGCTCGAGGCGTCCGGACGGATTCCGGGATTTGCATCACCGACCAGCGACTCGAGGAGTCCTTCGTCGGGACCAACGCGGAGACCGTCGAGGTCGCCGTCGACTGGAACAACAAGACGTGTGCGCTGAGGGGGACGCTGCTCGGCGCATCCGCGGAGAACGACAATCAGCTCAGCGTCTCCGTCGACCTGCGCGGGACGCTCGCGAATCAGCCGCCCACGGCCAGAGCCGGCGCCGATCAGACCATCGAGTGTACCTCGCCGCAGGGCGCCGCGATTACGCTCGATGGCACGGGCACGACCGACCCGGACAACAACATTGCGTTCGTCGCCTGGCGCCAGGGGAGCCGCGTCGGCGATTCCGTCGGCGAGGCGCTGCGGGTCACCATCCCGCAGGGCCTGGGCGCCCCGGGCCAATACATCCTGCAGGTGCTCGACGATCAGGGGCAGCTCGACGAGGATACGACCGACGTGCGCGTGGTCGATACCACCGCCCCGGCGATCGCCTCGGTCACGGCGAGCCCGAACGCGCTCCGGCCACCGAACCACAAGATGGTGCCGGTGACCGTCAAGGTCTCGGCGACGGACGCCTGCGATCCCGCACCGGTCTGCAAGCTCGTCGCCGTCAGCAGCGACGAGCCGGTGAACGGTCAGGGCGACGGCAACACGAGCCCCGACTGGCAGATCACGGGAGCTTCGACGGTCGATCTCCGCGCCGAGCGCTCGGGCAACGGGAGCGGACGCATCTACACCCTGACCACCGAGTGTCGCGACGCCGCCGGCAACACGTCGCGGGGCACCACCACGGTGACCGTCCCACGTTGATGATGGTGGATCGGCCGTCATCGCGACCGTGCCCGGCGTAATCGTGCCCGTCGTGAACGATCCGCCGGCGCAGAGCAGGTGACGCGCCACGGGCCCCGCTGCCTCGGTTGGGATGCCAACGGGGGCGGCGGGGCCCGGTCCGCTTGCTTCGGCGCAACGGCTGCGCCGTCATCGTCCCGACAGCGGAATCGTGAACAGCGGGCCGGCCCCCGTCTTCCCGATGACTTCCAGGCGAGAGAGCTCCAGGAGAAGCGAGAACGTCGACTTGCTGTCCTGGTCTCTCTCGTCGATGTAGAACCAGTACCCCTTGTACAGGGCGGCGACGTGCGCGTTCAGGGGTCGCGTGTCCGCCTTGGCCGAGTAGACGTGAAACAGGCCCTCCAGCAGGCGCTGCCAGTCGAACGGCCGCCCGGACGCCTCGCGAGTGACCGTGACGAGGCCGCCCTCGGCGTGCTCCGCCGGGATGTCCACACCCTGGCCCACGTAGTAGAGCGCCTGCAGCAGCGAGCGCGTCTCCACGTCGATCCCCAGCACGCCCTCCTTGGGATAGGTCGAGGGGAACGGACTGAACGCCTCCTGCGTGATGGGGAACTTCACGAGCCCGGGCTTGAGCTTGAAGGCCCGGGCGAGCTCGCGCATCTCCGCCGAGTCCGCCGCCTCCGGATCGAGGAGGAGCACGGGCTGCGGTGTCTTCTTGAACAGAGTCCACGTGGCGCCCTTGTCGTCGAGCCGGTACTCGTAGCCGTTCTTGGCGGCCTCGATGACGTCCTTGGCGGTCACGCTGGCGGCGGGCAGAGGCCCGCCCTGTGACTCGCTCCGATCCTCGACGCCGAACACGAGTTGCCCCCGGTCCTGCAGCGCCTGCATCGCCCGGACACCGCCAAGGAAGTCCTGGAAGACGGGTTCCGCCTTCGGAGTCGGGCCGCTCGCCGTCTGGGCGTTGGAGATCCAGTTGAGGTTCTCGAGATACAGGCGGAAGACCGTGGAGATCGGCCAGGTGGTCTTCGCGAGGTAGATGAGGCCGTCCAGCGGGAGCGGCGTGAACAGCTTCCGCGTGAACTCCTGATCATCGACCGGCGTCAGGCTGAACGTGGGCCGGTCAGCGCCGCCGATGCCGAGCTGCGGCAAGATCGCGCTGTAGCTCTTCGCCACCTCCGCGCCGGAGGCGACGAAGAACGGCGTGAGCTGGAAATTCTTGGTCAGCTCGAACTGGGCGGCGATGGAGGAGACGGCGAGGCTGCTCGGGGTGTCGGTGTAGCGGAGGCGCACGATGTTGAGGAGCAGCTGCTCCTCCGTCGTCGCCTTCACCACCTCGTTGTACTGCAGCCGGCTCTGCTGCAGAGCCGATGGGCCGAAGCTCGAGCACGCTGGCAGCAGCACAGCGACGGCGATGGCGGTGAGGATGCGCGGGGCTCGGGTGGGAGCCCATTGCGAGCCCGCGCCTGGCGATGCGAGCGGCACCGGCCCGCCCCGGCCGGCGCTCGGGGACAGCACATCGTCGGAGGCACCGGCGCGTTCGGGACCCACGGGCTTCCTGACTGCCGGCCATCCTGCCTCGACTCTGACCGCTCCGTCAAGGGCGCGAATCCCGAGTGGGCCCGGGTCCGCGGGACGGCGCGATCGATGCGCAAGGACCGCCTGTTCTCGCCGGCAGCGCTACTGCTGCGCGAATTGCTCGAAGCTGAACTTCTGGCCGCCTACGCTGGCCTCGAACATGAGACCTCCCTTTCCAGCCGTGAAGACAGCCACGCCGTTCTGATAGTCGGCGTTGTCCGAGGCACCTGCCTTCGCCGCCACCGCGCTTACCTGGGCGGCCAGCGCCAGCGTCCCGTTCTTGAAGTCATCGAGCGCTGGAGCCGCCTGGAAGAAGATGATCTCCGAGTAGGTTTGACCCCCGAGCTGGGCACCGATCGTCACCTGGGAAAGAGACGCCCTGCCGGTCGGTTTGCCGTTCTCGAAGAGCACCCCGGAGCCGCCGGCGCCCCCGATGCCGATCGCTCCTTTCGCAATGGTTGGGAAGACGGCATATCCAACGGAGGCGTTGAAGAAGCGAGAGAGGTTCGGATCTGCGTTCTTGAAGGCCGCGATCGTGTCCCGCGCTTCCTTGATGGACCTGGCCGTATCGTCGGCGTCGGCGGCCACGGCCGCGCTGCCGACGAACAAGACGAATGCAACTGTCATGGCGAACATCTTGGCTGCCACGCGTGCCTCCTTTCCGTCTGATCGCACTAGCGAGTCCTCTCAGCCGACGACCTCGATGGGACTACCGCCCGGGTCCTCGACGACGGAATGTCGCTTTCGCGAACCGGTGACCTCACTGGTCGTCGAGGACCGCGTCGATCTCTGGCCGCTCATCGCCGCCTCCCTGGGACACCAGCTTCCGGTCGGCGGAGCGCCGGTCGCCCATCGCCGACTTGAGCTGCAACATTACGGTCTCGTGAACCCTCACCTCGAGGAAGTGCACGTGGCTCATGACGTAGGCGCGCACGGGCGTTCGGGTCACCACCGTGGCCGTGGCGGGGTCGAGCACCATCATGCTGATCTCCCCAAAGAAGTCGTTTGGCCCCAGGATTCGCCGGTGGACGCCATGCACGAACACGTCCACCTCGCCGTCCGCGAGCAGGAAGAAGGCATGGTTGCCCATTCCTTCCGTGATGAGGGCGGTGCCTGCCGGAACCATGATCTCCTCCATCTTTGTGGCAAGGAATTGCAAGTCGACATCGGAAAGCCGCGAAAAGAGCGGGACGTGTCGGAGGTCATCGGCTTTCGTCGTCACCACTCTGCCCTCGCTCGAGGCTGACCGTCCTTCCTGCGAATCGTCCGATTCATCGGCGTGCACCTCTCCGGGGATGTTCTCACTGTACCCTTGTGACGACGGTCGCGCTTCCCATGTCCCCGGGCCGGCAAATACCGACAAGAAGCCGACACGGAGCGCCGCGGGCCGGCCTCGGGCACCGGGCGAGCGAAGTAGGTGGGAGGCGCCGTAGACGTCTTGCCGGTTAGCCTCGACGCTCAGTCACGGCCGGGAGTGGTGGCGATGTCGACTTCGTTTCCGGCGGCGTCGGGCAGCTGGCTGATTGCCTGCACGAGCCGCGCGCTGGCCACGAACGATTCGGTCCGGAAGTATGCGCACGCGCCGTCGCCGAGGACGCGCCAATCGTCGGCGCCCTCAGACTCATGGAACTGCTTCGGGGTGATCCGTTCGATCATACGGTTCTCCCTGTCACGATCAGCGGTATCGACGCGGCCGAGACTCGAAATTCGGCGAGATCACGGCGGATCGGCGTCCGCCACATGACATCATTCCGCTGTCCCCGGGCGGCCTGCGCTCACGCGGTCACGACGCAGGACGTCCCGCGCGCGCGCCGGCGGTCACGTGATAGAGCGCGCGAAGCGGCGCCATGTGAAGCTCCTCCGCCAGTAGGAGGGCCAGGCGGAACTTCTCGAGCGCCGCTTCACTTCCCGGCGATTCCCGGCGCTCCGCGATGGTTCCGAGCGCGTGGAGCGCCCACGCCTCATCGCCCCGGGCTCCGTACTTGCGCGAGAGTGCGAGGGCGGTCGCCGCACACTCCTCGGCCCTTTCGAGGTTCCCGGCGTCGAGCTGCGCCGCCGCCATCCAGATCAGGATGGTCGGGTGGGCGAGGGGCAACCTGATCACTTCCACCTCCGCGACCGCGCGCTCGAGCAGAGGCAGCGCCGCGTCGACCTCGCCGGCCAGCGTCCAGGCCCGCCCCAGGCTCGCGATCACCCTCGACCGGAAGAGCGGGCGGCTCTCGCAGAGGGACATCGTTTTCTCGAGGATCGGGATGGCCCGCGCACTGTCGCCATGAGCCAGATGGATCCCCGCGGCACAATATCCGGCGAGGACCTGCTCGCGCGGACCTCCGCGCGCCTCCGCGACCCGAGCGCCCATGTCGGCCCAGGCAAGCGCCTCGCCGAAGTCGCCGGTGCTGGCGAGGCAGAACCCGAGCCAGCTGGGACACGCGGCGGCCGCCAGGAGGCCGTTTCGGCCATACCGCGAGTCCGGCCGCTCCCGGACGGCTTCCATGACCTGGCGCATGCGCTCGATGGCGTGGCGGTAGTCGCCCCGCGCGTGATACACGCGGGCGAGAGCGAAGCTCGACCAGATCGCGACATCGGCCTGACCGCGCGCCTCGGCGATGGTGAGCGCGCGGAGCCCCGCCTCGATCGCGCCGGCATAGTCACCGTTCCAGCCCAGGTGGTACGCCATGTTGCCGTAGATCGCCGCGAGGCGCCGCTGGTCGCCGGAGGCCAGGGCGGCCTGCTCCGTCTGCCGGAGATACGTCACTCCGCGCGCGAACTCGCCGAGGGCATGGAGGGTGTGCGCCAGTGCGAGGCGGATCTCGGCATCCTGCTGGCGTGTCTCGGGACTGTCGGGCAGCTGCGCCAAAGCCGACAGGGCCTGCTCGTAGCAGGCGACCGCGTCCCGTTCGGCGAAGCGGTTGTTCGCCTGCCGGGCCGCTCGTGGCAAGTACAACGCGGCCTTGTGCCAGACCTGACCCTCGAGATAATGGATGCCCAGCGCCAGGCAGTGGCGATCGATCTCGCGCTCCTCGACCTGCTCCAGCGCCTCGGCGACCTGGCGATGGAGCAGCCCGCGGCTCGGGGCGAGCAGCTCGGCGTAGACCACCTCACGGACCCGATCGTGCGTGAACTCGAACACCTCGTCGCGGCCGCGCACGATCAGGTGGCGCACCAGCTCCTCGAGGCCCGCTGCCGTGTCCGACTCACCCAGATGTCCCGCGCGCTCCAGCAACGTCCAGTCGAACGGCCGCCCGATCACGGCGGCCACGGCGGCGAGCCGTCGGGCCCGCTCGCCGAGTCGCTCGAGCCGAGCGCGGATCAGCGCGCGCACGCGCTGGGGCAGCGGCAGCGGAGCGGCCGCGTCCCCCCCGCCGCGTCCGGCGGGCATTCCGGCGAGCGCGCGCAGCGTCTCGACGATCATGAACGGGTTGCCCTCGCTCGCGCGCCACAGCTGCTCGGCGAGGCGAGCCGCCTCGGGAGCTGGAACCAGCGCGCGCGCGAGCGCCAGGCTCTCGTCGCGCGCGAGCGGGCCGAGCGCGCAGCGGGTGAGATGAGCGGCATCGTCGAGCTCGTCGAGCGTGCGCCGCAGCAGCGCCGAGTCGGGCACATCCTCCGCGCGCGCCGTCAGGAGACCGAGCGTTCTCGACGTCCGGAGCCTGCGCGCGACGAACGCGAGGAGCCGGAGGCTCATCTCGTCCGCCCACTGCAGATCTTCGAGAAGCAGCAGCAGCGGCCGATCCGCCGCTGCGCGCTCGAGGACCTGCGCGATCCCCTCGAACAGCTGCACGGCATCCGACGTGGGAAGCCTGGCGGAGCCCTCGGCGATTTCCGGAAGGAGCCGCGCCAGCTCCGCTCGCGGAACCGGGTCGAGCGCGCTCAGAAGCTCCTGCTGAGCAGCGAGCCCGCCGTCCCGAAAGGCGTCAATCCACGGCCCGAACGGCAGCACGCGTTCGCTATCGTGACAGCGTCCCACGAAGACGCGTCCGCCCGCTCGCTCCATCTCGACGGCAATCTCCGACGCGAGCCGGCTCTTGCCGATGCCGGCCTCGCCGATCAGGGCGACCATCTCCAGCTGACCGGCGCACGCGGACCGCAGCACGTCGCGGAGCCGACCCAGCTCGGGCTCGCGGCCGACCAGCGGCGGGTCCGACCGCGCCGGGCGAAACGCCGGCGCGCGATCAGCCGGGGCGCGCGGAACCTCCGCGGGCGGCGGCGCGCCAGCCTCCGGCCGCGACGGCGGCTTCCGCTGGACGATCTCGCGGTAGAGGGATTGCGTCTCGGCCTCGGGCTCCGCGCGTAGCTCTCGCTGGAGCACGCCGACGCAGAGCTGATACTGCAGGAGCGCGGCGGCTCGGTTGCCGAGTTCGGCGTGCAGACGCATCAGGGCCCGGTGCACGGCTTCCTGCTGCGGCTCGAGGGCGAGCAGTCGCTGCGCGGTCTGCACGGCGGCCCCACGCGCGCCCGCCTCCCGCTGGCGGAGAACCAGCCTCGTGAGCGCGCCGAGCGCCAGCTCGCGGATCCGGAGCCGCTCGGCGAGCAGCCACTCCATGAACGGCGGTTCCTGGAGCGACAGCCCCTCGAGGAAATCGCCCCGATACAGGATCGCGGCCCGCTCGAGCGATTCCGTAGTGTCCCGGTTCGCGCACGCCTCGAACTCCGCGACATCGCTGCTCAGGAGCGCGGCGTCCAGCGAGAGGGTCTTGCCTTCACTGCGGATGACGCCCGTCTCACCGAGCGC
>Ga0126379_10002500_pt1 | contig 11742 bp, 11 predicted proteins | sample PanSoiMetPlot_24_FD_92640 | JGI IMG/M metagenome (GOLD analysis project Ga0126379, IMG submission 92640) | Tropical forest soil microbial communities from Panama - MetaG Plot_24 | ecosystem: Environmental > Terrestrial > Soil > Tropical forest > Bulk soil | place: Panama | collected 2016-02-17
GCGCCTCCGCACATGCGCAATCCAGCAAAAACGGTGATGACTGGCAAGGCGGCAATCCTGCGGCCTTGCGTTGGGGGCGTGCGCGGATTAGGTATTGTTAGCAATCTCGTGGGGTGTCCGGCATTGCCGGGCTGAGAGGCGTTGAGCCAACCCAACGAACCTGATCCGGGTCATGCCGGCGGAGGGACAAGAGATGCATCATCCTAAAGCAGCATCGCGCGAAGGCGTCGCGCAAGTCGCGGCCGATATTCTCGCGCGTCTGCGTGCCGGCAGCCCGCGCATCCATTGCATTATCAACTCGGTCGCACAGAATTTCACCGCCAACGTGCTGCTGGCGGCTGGCTGTGTGCCCTCGATGACATTGTCTGCCGAGGAGATCGGGGCATTCGTGGTCGGCGCGCAAGGGCTGCTGGTCAACCTCGGGACTTTTGACCGTGAGCGCCGCCGGGCAACTGAAATTGCAGTTGTAACCGCCACGCAGCACAAATTACCGTGGGTGCTCGATCCGGTTTTTGTTGACCGCGCTCCGTCGCGTGCTGTTTTCGCGCGTGAACTGATTGGCCGAAAACCAATGGTGGTGCGTCTCAATCGTGGCGAGTTTTACGCGCTGGCCGGCAATGCGCCATCGCAAGACGCAGCGATTACTTATGCGCGCGCCAACCGGACCATTGTTGGGCTCTCCGGCGAGGTCGATCTGATCACCGATGGTGAGCGCGTCGCCACGGTGGCCAACGGCCACCCCCTGATGACGAAGGTGACCGCGATGGGCTGTGCCGGCTCCGCGATTGTTGCAGCGTGCCTTGTCGTCGAGCCAGATGCATTTCGCGCAACGACAGCCGCGCTCATTATCCTTGGCGTTGCAGGGGAACTGGCAGCGGAAAAATCGGCGGGTCCAGGCAGCTTTGCGACGGCGATCATTGATGCCTTCCACAGTCTCGATGGCCAGCTGCTCGCCGCGCGCGCAAAGGTCGGCTGATGGACATTGATCTGAGACTTTATGCCCTGGTCGATCCCGCGGTAGCGGGGGGCCGCACGCTCACTGATCTCGCCGCGCGCATCGCAAGCTGCGCCACGCTCGTACAGTTGCGCGACAAGCACGGCTCGACCCGTGCCATGGTGGATGAAGCACGGGCGCTCCGGGACGTCCTTGAGCCCAAACGCATTCCGCTCCTCATTAACGACCGCGTCGACGTTGCGCTCGCCGCGGAGGCCGACGGTGTCCACATCGGCCAAGACGATATGTCGCCTGCCGATGCGAGACTTTTGCTGGGGCGTAGTGCGATCATCGGACTCAGCGTCAAGACGCTGGAGCAGGCCAGGGCAGCCCCCCTCGATCAGGTCAACTATATCGCGGTAGGCGGCGTGTACGGCACGACATCAAAGGACAATACGGCGGCGCCTATCGGGGTTGCGGGCTTGCGCGCAATCGTGCAGGCAATTCGCGCGCGCAATCGGAAATATCCGGTGTGTGCAATAGCCGGCATCAATGCGCGCAATGCCGACGATGTCATTGCCGCCGGCGCTGACGGCGTTGCGGTGATCTCAGCCTTGTCGCTGGCATCCGATCCCGGCAAAGCTGCGGAAGAACTGCTTGCGGTCGTCAATAATGCGCTCGAGCGGCGAAGGCAGTCATGACGGCGATCGCCCTCACGATAGCCGGTTCGGACTCGAGCGGCGGGGCCGGTATCCAGGCTGACCTCAAGACCTTTGCCGCACTTGGTGTCTACGGGGCCTCGGTTATTACAGCCCTTACCGCGCAGAATACACGGGGCGTCAGTGGCATTCACGACGTGCCCGCCGATTTCGTTACCGCGCAGTTGGACGCCGTGTTCTCTGATCTCGGCATTGGTGCGGTGAAGATCGGTATGCTCTCGCAAGTTCGGATCATCGAAGCGGTGGCGCAGGGGCTTAAGCGGCATCGTGCGAAAAATATCGTGCTCGACCCGGTCATGGTGGCGACTTCGGGTGATTCTCTGCTCGCAACCGATGCCGTTGAAGCCCTGCGCAAGTTGCTCATTCCGCGCGCGCTGGTGTTGACGCCCAATTTGCCCGAGGCGGCCGCGCTCACTGGTGCGACGACGGCACGCAACGAGCGGGAGATGGAAATCCAGGCCCGGGAACTGCTTGCACTCGGCGCGCTCAACGTTCTGATCAAGGGGGGTCACGGCGGCGGCGATGACAGTATCGATCTGCTGATCGGGCCGGGTGAACTCGTACGGCTGTCGGCAAAACGCATTGCCACCAACAACACACATGGCAGCGGTTGCACGCTATCGTCGGCGATTACGGCCGGCCTAGCCCAAGGTCTTGATCTCAGGGCCGCCGTCCGAGATGCCAAGACTTATGTCACCGCGGCGATCTCCGGCGCCGACAATCTTGAGATAGGCCACGGCTGCGGCCCGCTGCATCATTTTCATGCGCATGCGCGTGTTCCGGAAAGGGGTGCACCGGTTTCTGGAAAAGATCCTGCGCGAGGAAAAAGGAGAGAGCGATGACGACCCGACGCAAATTCACGCTTGTCGCCGGAACGACGGCCGCGGCCGTCCTCGCCGCGCCAGCAATCGTCCGCGCACAGACGCAGAAGTGGCGCATGGTCACCTCCTGGCCGAGGCGGCTTCCGGGTCCCGGGATGTCGGCAGAGCGTATTGCCGAGCGCGTGCGCGTACTTTCGGGCGGCAAACTCGATATCGCCGTTTACGCGGCGGGCGAGGTCGTGCCGGCCTTCGAGGTACTCGATGCCGTCGGAAACGGTGTTGCCGATATCGGGCATACAGCCTCGTTCTACTGGCAGGGAAAGATGCCGGCGGCCGCCTTCTTCACTACCGTGCCGTTCGGCCTGACGCCGGGCGAGCATGTGGCCTGGGTCGATGCCGGCGGCGGACAGGCATTGTGGGACGAGCTTTATGCGCCATTCGGCGTAAAGCCCTTTATGGGAGGCAATACCGGCGTCTGCATGGGCGGCTGGTTCCGGCGCGAGGTGAAGAGCCTGGCCGACCTGCGCGGCCTCAAATTGCGCACGCTTGGCCTGGGCGGCGAGGTTTATCGCCGGCTCGGGGTCACGCCCCAGACCACACCACCCGCCGAGATCCTGGTGAGCTTGCAGTCGGGCGTGATCGACGGCGCCGAATTCGTCGGGCCGGGGACGGACATCGCGCTCGGGCTCTATCGCGTTGCGCCGTTCTATTACTATCCCGGTTTTAACAAGCCGAACGGCACCGGCGAATGCATCGTTTCACTCAAGATATGGAATGCGCTGTCCGATGAACTGAAGGCCGTTATTGCCCATGCCTGTGCGGCGGAGGCCAACTACGCGCTGGCCGAAATGGAACGTCTCAACGCGCAGGCGCTCGACGCACTGGTGAACGAACACAAGGTGAAGCTCGCAGTGTTTCCCGAGGATCTGATTGCCGGCGCACGCGTGCAGGCAAACGACGTGCTCGGCGAACTGGCCGGGCGCAGCGCCATCACTGGCAAAGTCCATTCTTCATATACGTCCTTCCGCGACCGCACCGCGCCATGGTCACGCGTGTCGATCGAGCAGGTTTTGCGCGCAAGAGGAGCGTAACCCCCTTCCCGTATGCCGGCTTGAGCCGGTACTATACGTTATCGTAAGTGTCGGGGGAGGAGATGAGACGGCGCGAACAGATCAATTTGCTTGGCAGCGCCGGTGCGGTGATCGCGTTGCTATCCGGACCTGCTTCTGCCCAACAGTTAATGCCTGGAATAAACCTTTACTCCGAAGGTCGCCCACTGACGGCCGATGAGCAAGAAAAGCGAAAAGCCGTTGACGACGCATACCGATCGACGATCGAAAAACTCCCTGACAAGAAAAAGACTACCGATCCGTGGGGAAACCTTCGTTCGACGACGACAACTTCATCCAAGCGGCAACAATAAGCGGGTTGCCTGGGCCGATGCTCGGATCCTGCATGATACGCGTTTAGGATAGTCGCGCCGATCGTCGGCGTGGCGGTATCCGCGCTCGGTGTTCACAAATCCAGCGAGATCGAACAGGCGCTTGCCAACGAGCAGCAAAATGGCGGACTGATCATTTTGGCAAATCCGGTCACCATCCGAAATCGCGATTTGATCATCTTGCTGACCGCGCGTTATCGGCTGCCGGCGATGTATTCCGATATTTCGCGACCAGCGGGGGGCTCATCGCATATGGAATTGATCAACTCGCACAATGGCGGGGCGCCGTGGAGTACGCGGATCGCATTCTAAAGGGCGAGAAGCCGGAAGATTTGCCGGCGCAAGCGCCGAGCAAGTACGAGTTGGTGATCAACCTCAAGACTGCGAAAGTACTCGGTCTTGCCATGCCATCTTCGCTGGTCGCACGTGCTGACGAGGTAATTGAGTAGGCAAATTTGCCGGAAATTTCTCAACCAGTTTTTTGTGGACAAGTGTTCTGGCCGTCAAGCTCGTCGATTTTTCTCGCATTTCCGTTCGCCCTGAGCCCCAGCGCTTGTCTGGATCTGGCTGGTGCGCTGCGCGCGCGATAGTGCAGCAGTTTCTGCCAACTTCGTTTCAGTCCAAATGATTGTCGCATTAGTCCAAGACTTTGATTGTAAGTTCATCGAAAAGCATAAACATCATCAGAAAAGTAGAAGTGGAGATCGTAAAAGATGATGTTCTGCGCGACTGGCATTAGGCCAACTATTGTGTCCGTATTGCTCGCAATAAGCATCGCTTCAATTGTCGAAACCGAAGCCGCTCTTGCCAAGGATGATGTGCAAAAGACCAGCTACACACCGAACCGGCAATCCTTTGCGATCGTCTCGAACGGCATCGTCACCTCCCGAATTCTCAGCAGCCCAAACGGACTGGAAGTGTCATCGAACGCCCCGGGCATGATCACGGTCGCCAGCGGGTCATTCGCGGTAAGCTTGCGCGGAGACTACGTCACCCTGACCGGCGATGTGGCGTTGGCCCCGGTCGCCACGCCAGGCGTGACCGTGACCGCGAACCCGGAAGGCGGCTACACGGTCGTTCTCGATATCCCGATGGAGGCCGATCTCGGCCGATAGACTCCACGCGCGCGGGCCTCCGAGCCTTTGCGCGTTTCGGAGAGCGCGCAGTGAGCGGCGATTGGACCGGGAGACTTATGCACCGAGGTTCCAACCGAGGGTAACGCGCACGCACGCTAAGTGCGCAAGAAAAAGGGCCAAGCAAGGGGACGGGCTTGGCCCTTCTTAAATGGCCGCGCGATTCGGGGGATGGGGGTAGGCGCGCAGCCACGACAACAACGCGGGCACGCTGCGTCTGTTCCCGCACCTGGGAATGCGAATAATTTCAATCTTTTGGAAATGAATTCTGGCGGAGAAGGAGCTCGGACGACGTCAGCCGGGTTCACCATCCAAATTGCCGAACCGCAAAATTGGCTCGTAGGTGACATCAGTCCGGCTGTTGATTTCGGCTTGCTGGGCCAATCGGATGTAACATTTGGCCAGATGCTCCCATTCGGCCCGCAGTGCCGAGCTTTCCTCCGCCCGCGCCTTGGCGCGAAGTTGCGCGGCAAGTTTCCTGTATTGCGCGACGGGGCTCATTGGCGATCTTTGCTCAACCTGTGTCTTTTTACACATCATCCAAAACTTAGGACTCGGCGATCGGTTCCGACATCTGAGCAATCCAGAGTTAAAAATGGATAAAAGCTCTTGTCGCTTGTCCTCCCGTATGCGGCGCGAGAACGTCCGAACCAGAGAGTTCCTTGAGAGTTGTCTCGCAAAGGGCAAATCAACCCCGCGACCTGGCCGTGAGTCGGGAATTCGAACGTGGAGTTCGTCATGCCCTACATTGTTCATCACATCTCCCGCTCGCTTGCCTTTGACCCCGAACTTCTGTCGGTGATGGGCGATGCTTATGATCGTTCCCTCCAATTGTTCACGAGGCGCCCAAGCGAGGCCGTGCGGCACGCCATCGCGAGCCAGATTATCGTGATGACGGAGCGTGGGTTGAGAGATCCGGTGCGGTTGTGCCGAGCATCGCTTGCCGCTTTCTGTCATCTCGAAAACGAATTCTGACCGAAGCGACAACCTAATGGCGGACAAGTGGTAATTAAATGGCCGACCGATTTAGCCGCTGTGTGATCCAGACGCTACAGCCATCGTCAGAGAGAGCCGCTAGGGTGTGGCGGTGGCCTAGTCTCGGATATTTGCGATGATGTCCTATGTTGTGAGCGAAGGCAGGCTCTTTGCCCTGAAGCCCTCGGAATGGCTCATTTTACTTATTGGTGTTGCATTGTCCGGACTGCTGACACTGCTATTGCTCCTGTAACAATCGGCGCGTGACTTAATACCTCTACGGCAGACAGGTTGTGGCGCGGGTGCCACATTTTATTTCCTCATTGTTCATGCGCGGCATATGTCAAATTTGATGACATCGCCTCTCGCAATTTTTGTCCACTGTTGCTTCCCGGTCATAGGCAGCAATCGGGAATCCTATAATGCTGTTTAACGGGCGAGGGCGCTCCGGCTTGAGCCGGGCGGGGGGCGCTCTGCTTGAAGCGGTTCCAGCCACGTTGACGCCACAACAATAGTGGCTGGAGCCGCTTGCCTTCTTCTTTATCCACATGCGTCGGTCGTCCGGCCCGGAGCAGGTGAACACAGATGGATTCTCTGCGCATTTCGAATCTGACGCTGGCCAAGCAAAACTTCAGCGTGATTTCGAGAACATCGCTTGTTCCGGTCATCCTCGCTTTGTCAACTGCACTCCTGTGCTCAGCCGCCGTAGCCGAAACGACTGATGAGCGAAACGCCTGCTTCAGCGATGCATTCAGGGTGTGCTGGTCGGCCATCCCGGATCGCAATGACGTGTTTCATTGTCTCATGGATAACAGGCTCAAGCTCAATCCAGCCTGCCGCGTCGTCATGGATCGCTACCGGCGTCCGAACAAGCACAGGATTACGCGGGCCGGGCGCGGCACTCAGATTGAATGACCGAAGTCCATTTGTTCGGACGCTACTTTGACGGAAGGCGTTTCGAGCTTGCCGTTTTTTGCGCTAATGGAAATTGCGGCTTCCTATTTTTTGCCCCAAAGTAAACAGACGGAAACAGGGGCAAGCAGATGCTTCGTTTGCTTTCATTGCTCGCTCTGATCTTGCCACTGGCGCCGCTGATGGCGCAGCCGCAGCAATATCCCGATCATCCTGTCCGGGTGGTAGTGGGCTACGCTGCGGGCAGCGGTCCCGACCTCCAGGCGCGCACGGTTTCGGCGCAACTGAGTCTCGACCTGGGTCAGCAATTTTTCGTGGAGAATCGTCCGGGCGCCAACGGCACCATCGGCGCGCGCTCGGTGGTGCAATCGAAGCCCGATGGCTACACGTTATTGTTCTCCTCGAACGGAATTGCACCGACTCCATATGTGTACAAGAACCTCGGCTACGACATTTTCACCGATCTTACGCCAATTGCGACAATCGGCATTCTTGACGGCCTGTTCATGCTGGTCGACGCGAAATCGCCATATAAGACGCTGCATGAGTTCATCGAACACGCGAAAAATGAGCAGGCGGTCTTCGGGTCGCCAGGCGTCGGCAACGGCCTGCATCTCGCCGCCGAGATCTTCAGCAAGAAGGCCGGCATCAAGATGCAGCACATTCCCTACAAGGGAGCGTCCGAAGTCATAACCGGCATGCTCAGCGGCAGCGTTGAAGTCATGTTTGTGACGCCGCCGGCGGTGATGGGCCTGCTGAAGGAGGGACGCGTGCGCGCGCTCGCCTTCACGGGCAGCAAGCCGTTCCAGGCATTCGCGAACGTGCCATTGATGAAGGACATGTTGCCCGGCTTCGAGCCGATCGGCTCATGGGGCATGTTCTTTGCCCCCGCGAAGACGCCGCCGGAAATCGTCGAAAAACTCAACGGTGCCATCCGCGCGGCCCTGCGGGCCCCTTCGGTGGCCTCCACCATGCAGCGCGACGGCTACGTGCCAGACAATCGGAATGTCGCGGAAACTTCGGTCTATTTCCGCAAGGAAGTTGAGCTGATGGGCGATGCGGTCAAGGCCGCTGGTATTGAGCCAAACTGACGCATTCTTCTTTGCGTATGCTATCCGGCGGCGTGCAGCGGCTCGCCCGCCACCGACACCGATTTGGCGCTGATCAGCACGAATGCGATCACGCAGTCTTCGCTGCCCCGGTTGACCCAGTTGTGAATGGTGCCGCGCTGCACCAATACGTCGCCAGCCTTGAGATTTACGACCACACCGTCATCAAGCTCCATGTCTATCGCGCCCGAGATAACGACGGCATAGTCGATCGAATCGGTGCGGTGATTGCGCGGGACGACGCCCGGCTGATAACGCACGACGCGGAACACGGTGCCATTTTCGACTGTGGTCCTGAACGTGCCGGAGGAGGGATCATGAAAACCATCGTTGTTGACCGGGAAGCCCTGGGTCGACCAGATCACGCTGGAGGAGGCGCCGGGCCGGTTCGAAATAACGTTCTTGGCGATCTCGTCGATCTCGACTTTGGCGCGGCCGTCGGCGGTGTGTCCAGTGACCACACGGCGAATCTGCAAGCTCATCGCGAATTCCTTATTGATCAATGCGGTTTGTCTTGCTTTCGGCACGTTTGAGGAACGCCGCGAAGATGGCGGCCATGCGCGGCTCGGCATCGCGCCATTCCTTGCGATCCCATTCCTTCAACAGATCGGCATCCGAACGCCTCTCAACCACGTCCCCGTGCAGCTCGCTGCCGGGAATAAGCGCAGCCGCCTTGCGTGCGGTCGCGGGCGTGTGGATCACATCATTGCCGGCGATCAGGCAGGCCGGCGCCTTGATGGCGCGCAGGTCGGCTTCGGTCGCACCGACGATCGGCAGATTCGCCGATTGCAGGAAACATTCGCGCCAATAGGTCATGACGTCGATGAACAGCTGAGTATTGGTGTTCAACAGTCGGTCACGATTTGACGGGCGAACCTTGATGCATTCACTGAAGTGCTCGCTCTCACACACCGCCGGCATGCCGCCGGCGCGCGCGAGCACGATGAACTGCCCGTAGTAGCTCTCGGCCAAACGGTCGACCGCTTCCTGGCCGCCGGTGACTCGCCACAGCAGCAGGCCGCGCAGGCCATCCGGGTGCCGCATGGCATAAAGGATCCCCAGGCGCGCGCCCGCGGAAGAACCGCCCACGTACATCGGCAGCGCGCCAAGCGCCTTGCCGAGCGCGTACAAATCGTCTGCCCAAACCTCGTGCTCGGAGCCCGAGCCGTCGAAGACGACATCGGATGCGCCACAGTTGCGCCGGTCGTGCAGCAGCACGCGATGGCCGGATGCGGCGATCGTTTTCGACAGGTCGACAAGTTCACCATAGGGCCGGCGGCTTCCCGGGGTGAGGGCAATAAAAGGGCCGCTGTCGCCGATGATTTCGTAGTTGATGCAAACGCCGCGAACGATCGCTTCAGGCATGTCGAGACAAGGTTGATGGTCCAGGCACCCTAACACAGGTTCGAAAATTCATTCACGTGGGCGGTCGGGTCGCAGTCACCAAAATGTTCGACCACCCGAATAATGTTCAGCAAATCGCGCAAGTCCGGCCAAAAATCGGCAGCTGCCGCTCAGCCGATCGGGCCCTCGTCGATCTGGCTGCGTACGAGCCCAATGTCGTGCAGTGCCGGCATCGAGCATCAGAGTTGCACGAGAGCGCTTCGCTGGCATAGTGGTCGGGTGAGTTTGCCAGCCCCTAAGTAAAGCTAAAAAGAGCCTAATTTTATTGTCGAATAAAACGGAGGTGGCCAATTCGCGGCCTCAAGCATTGCCGGCCGTCACATTGTGACAGTTGAATTCACGCCTGAGTAAGGTTCTCCGCCTAGCATGCCGCCTTCTCAAGGGCGCGGGCGCCAATGACAAGCCTCGGAGTGACGACGGCGGGCGATGCATCGGAGCGCGCCTGGCATGGTCAACAGACGCGCCTTCTGTGCGTCCTTTTTTTCTTCTCCGGTTTTCCGGCGCTTATTTACCAGCTGACGTGGCAGCGCGCGCTGTTCCTGATCTTTGGCGTCAATATTGAGTCGGTAACTATTGTCGTCACGGCATTCATGCTCGGCCTTGGCCTCGGCAGCCTTGCGGGCGGCTGGTTGTCGAAGCGCCGGGCGATCCCGCTATTGCCGCTGCTCGCGGGAATTGAATTTCTGACCGGAGCTTTTGGATTGGTATCGCTCAGGTTATTCGACAAGGTCGGCGAGTTCACTCTTGGATTAAATCTGCCGGCCACCGCCGCTGCAGCGCTCGCACTCGTGATCGTTCCGACACTGTTGATGGGCGCCACGCTGCCGGTTCTGGTCGGCCATCTTGCCCGGCGTTCGGGGAATATCGGCAGCGCGGTTGGGCTGCTTTATTACGTCAATACGCTGGGCGCCGGCGCTGCCTGTATCGCGAGCGCGGTTTTGCTGTTTCCCTTCCTCGGCATGAGCAAGTCGATCTATGTCGCCGTGGCGATGAACGCCGCGGTGGCGTTGGGTGCTCTGGCGGCGCAATGGTCGGGCAGTTCGCAGGTTGAGCCGCAAAATTTGGCGCCGATGCTGCCGAATCGCCGGCTCGTTCTCGCGCTTGGACCGGTCCTGTTGTTGGCCGCCGCGGGTGGATTTGTTTCGCTTTCATATGAGATGTTTTTCTTCCGCACGATTTCCTATGCCACTGGATCAAGTGCTCCGGCTTTCGCCGTCACGCTAAGCGCTTTTCTGGTTGGAATCGCATCCGGCTCCCGCCGCGCTGGCGAACTTTGCAAAACCGCGAGTTCGACCGACACGATGCGCGGGTTGGCGAATGCGCTACTGATGGCGAGCTTTCTCGGTCTCTTCTTCCTTCCGTCGCTCAATCATGTGGCCTGGCTCGATCGCGGCTTGCTCGGGGTCGGCATGCTGGTCGTGTACCTCGTTGCGCGCTTCTGGGGGGCCGTGCTGCCCAATCTCGCCGAATTATCGATCGCAGCTGACGAGAGGGCGGGCATGCGGACCGCCTTTCTTTATCTTTCAAATATTCTCGGTTCGGCAACCGGCTCCGTTGTCACCGGGTTCGTGCTGATGGACCGTTTTGGCCTCGTTACAATCGCCGCGTTCCTGGCGGTCGCAGGGGTGGCGTGTGCACTCGTGTTGATGACCGGGCTTGCGGTTCCGCGCCGCGAGAAGCTGCGGTACCTGGTGTTTGCTGCGAGTATTGGAGTAGCGGCGGTCACCGTGATGCCGCGCTGGTCGGAAGGCGTATTGGAAAGCCTGCAGTGGAAGGGAATGGCTACTGCCCAGAAATTATCCCACGTTGTCGAAAATCGCAGCGGCATCATCACCGTGACGGACGATGGAGCCGTGTTCGGGAACGGCATCTATGACGGCCGCTTCAATACCGACTTGAAGAACGACACAAACGGCATCGTGCGTCCATACGGGCTGAATCTGTTTCATCCTGCCCCGCGGAACGTATTGATAATTGGTCTTTCGTCCGGATCGTGGGCCCAGGTCATCGCAAACAACCCTGACGTCGCCTCGTTGACCGTTATCGAAATCAACCCCGGCTACCTGACCTTGATCAAGCAGGCACCTGAGGTCGCCACGGTCTTGAGCAATCCCAAGGTAAAGATTGTTACCGACGACGGACGCAGATGGCTGCGGGCCAATGCGGACAGGCGTTTCGATGCTATCGTATCGAACACGACGTTTCATTTCCGTGCCAATGCAACCAATTTGCTGTCGGTTGAATTCCTCGAGCTCATCCGGCGTCACCTGAACCCCGGCGGCATTTTCTTCTAC
>Ga0126379_10002501_pt1 | contig 11740 bp, 5 predicted proteins | sample PanSoiMetPlot_24_FD_92640 | JGI IMG/M metagenome (GOLD analysis project Ga0126379, IMG submission 92640) | Tropical forest soil microbial communities from Panama - MetaG Plot_24 | ecosystem: Environmental > Terrestrial > Soil > Tropical forest > Bulk soil | place: Panama | collected 2016-02-17
ATGAGCTGCCGGAATGCGAAGCGAAGATCGTTCATGGGGCGGGCGGAACGCGCTTAGCGATGGGCGATCTCCTCCGATGTTGCTTTGATCGTGATGCTGCCGGCAGAAGTTTGGAGCCGGACGGATTTGCCGCCGCCATTCAACGTGCCGCGAAGATGTTCTCGGTCCGCTTCGAGCGCTTGAAATGGCAGAAGACTTTTGACGCCGCCGACGCTGGTGTTGGCATCAATCGTAAACGCAGCCGACGCCGGCACGGCCAGGTCGATGCTGCCGGCGCTCGTTTCTAATTTCACATCGCCGACAAGTTCTGGGAGCCAGGCACGGATTCCCCCGCCGGAAGTTTTGCCGACGATTTTGCCGGAAACTTTTTCAAGATCGAGACTCCCTCCGCTCGTTCGAATTTCGGTATCGCCCGAAAAATTGTGGACTTCGATTCGGCCGCCAGAAGTATGAGCTTTAAGATTGCCCTGACCGCCGGTGACTTTTATGTGACCGCCGCTCGTTTCGATCCCGATTGGTCCGCGGCAATCATCGACTTCAATGGCGCCGCCGCTCGTATCTCCATCGAGCGTTCCCTCCAACCGGGCGAAAGCCATGCGGCCACCACTGGTGTGCGCGCTCAGATTGCCGCTAAGGTCGCTTGCGCTGACAGTTCCACCGTCCGTTCGCAAAGCGCTCTCGAATTTCTTCGGGACGCGAACGACGTAGGTTGCATCCGTTTTACAATGACCAATGAGGTTCCAAAGGTCGTTCGGTTTTTTTCCGCGCGAACGAACCGTGATGACGTTTCCTTCCTTGGTGAAAGTGATGGGAGCATCGGCGAGAAATTCTTTTTCTTTCGCCTCGTTTCCGAAATCGACCATGCGATGCGCTTCGAGATTAACTTTGTCGTCGGACCCGGCCGTCACGTCGACCGATCCAAAATCAACATCGACAACAAGCTTTCCTCCTGGAGCGGCGTCGAGCTGGCGTTTAACGATTTCTTCCGAAGCGGCCGAAGCGGTGACCGCTAGGGCGTAAAGGACCAACAGGTTTCGTAGGATGGTAAACATAAGTGGAGTTGATGGGTTGTGTTAAGATCGACATTGGCGAATCACTCATAACGAAGCGCGACCATTGGATCGACCCGGGTGGCTCGGCGCGCCGGAATCAAACACGAGGCTGCCGCGACAAGGGTGAGCAATCCCGACACCGCGAAGTAAATCGTCGGGTCGAGCGCATTAACTTTGAACAACATAGTTTTCAACGCCGACGCCGCGATCACACCGAGCAGCAAGGCGATCCCGCCTGCACCGATAGCGAGGCCGATGCCGAGTTGCCACGCGCCTTGTGTCATCACCATTCGGAAAATCCGTCTCGCGTCCGCGCCGAGCGCCATGCGGATGCCAAATTCCTGCGTGCGTTGGTTCACTGAGAAACTCATCACGCCGTAAAGACCGACCGCGGACAAAACGAACGCGACCATTCCGAAGATCGTGAACAGCATCGCGATGAGACGATTACCGTTAAGGATATCCCGATGAAATTGCGCCGGTGTTCCCGGAAAATAGGTTGGAAGGTCCGGATCAAGTTGCGCCACTGCCCTACTCAGGGCTGGTCCGAGCGTTTCCGCGCGCTCGCCGCCATGGGGCCGGACAAGGATCGTGCAAAATTGCGTTATTAGATCGCTGCCGAGAAGCGGCATGTAGAACCCTGCGGCCTCGGTCTGCTGATCAAACGGACCCTGCATTAGAGTGTCAGGAACAACTCCGACGATGGTGCGCCACGGCTGCGGTTGAGCCGGATTAAAATTCCGGATCTGGTGACCGAGTGCGCTTTGATTGCCCCAATACTTTCGCGCAAAGCTCGCGTTCACAATCGCCACCGGTTGCTTCGAATCCACGTCGTCGATTGTGAAATCGCGGCCCTCCAAAACCTTCAACCCAAGCGTATCGAAATAATTGTCCGAAACTGATTCATAGTTTCCCGTCGGACGATCGCGGTCTGTCAGATAACTCTTTCCGTCCACCTCGTACTGGCCGGCGCCGGAAAACGTCATGCGGAAGCGGCTGGTTAGTGAGACGTTGTCAAACTGCGGGTTGGAGCGCAATGTGCGAAGCGCGCGCTTGAAAAACTCGCTCCGCGCCTGCTGAGTTGGATAAGCGCCCTCCATCAAACCCATCCGGACGGCGAAAAGGGCGTTCTCATCGTAGCCGTAATTGAGCGTCGTCTGGTTGCGGATCGATTTGATTTGCAAGGTCGCTGCAATCAACAGCGCAGCAGTCAGCGCAATTTGGCCGATTACGAGAACGCGCGTGATTCCATTGACCAACCGATTGCTGTTGCCGCGGCCACCCTCTTTCATGATCTCAGCTGCGTTTGCTCGCGCGCTGAGAAAAGCCGGCACTAAACCGGAAACGACGGTTGCAGCCAGCGTGATCAGGAGCGTAAAAGCGAGAACACGCCCGTCGATCGTGAATTGCCACCAATAAGGCAACGGAAAAGGACCCGAGCTGAACGCCCGCACGAGTAAATCGACAGCCCAGTAAGCGAGAAGGACTCCGGCAGCCGTTCCAAAAAACGCGACGACCAAACTTTCAGTCAGCATTTGCCTGACGAGCCGCCAACGTGTCGCGCCGAGCGCGCCGCGAATCGCCAATTCCTTTGCCCGCAATGCGGCGCGGCCGAATTGCATGTTCATCACGTTCACGCACGCGATTAGTAAAACCAGGATCACCGCGGCCAGCATTGCCCATACGGTTTGTCTCAACCCTACGAAAGTGAATGCGTTGAGCAGCGGTTGGACACTCGCCGACGTAAAATTCTGGTTTGTTTTGGGATTTTCCTCGGCCATGTGACGCGCGAGTGCGATAAATTCCGCGTTCACTTGATCGAGGGTCACTCCCGGCTTGAGCCGGCCCATCACCGCAGGAGCGTTATTGTTTGCTCCAAGCCGCAGGTCGCCGCGCGGCGTGACTGGGAACTCATTATATAGAGGGGTCCAAAGTTCCTCCGAAAACGGGAATTTGAAGCCTGCCGGCATGACTCCGATGACGGTTGCAGCCTTGCCGTTAACTCGAACGCCTTGTCCGACGATGTTCGGGTCGGCGTTGAAATCGCGCCGCCAAATTTCGTCACCCAGGATTACGGTCTTTTCCGCGCCCGGCTTGTTGTCTTCGGCCGTGAAATCGCGTCCCAGCACGGGCGAGACGCCGACAATTTTGAACAAGTCCTCAGTCACATAGCCGCCGGTGTAACGCTGTGGATTGTTCTTGTAGGTGACATTGATCGTCGATCCGGACAGATAGCCGGCCATCATCGTGAACGATTTTTGCGCCGCCTTGAGATCTTCGTAGTCTTGTGCCGCCGGAATCTGGCCGTTTCCGAAGTTATTGTTTTGAGCTGTCGCCTTCGGATCGATTAACCCGACGCTGACCAGTTGCTCGGGATGCGGAAATGAGAACCCTCGCAATACGATCGCGTTGACGACGGTGAATTGCGTAGTGGCCCCGCAAATGCCGAGAGCGAGCACGAGCACGGCGAGAAAGCAAAACGACTTCTCCTTGAATAACACGCGCAGTCCGACGCGCACATCCTGACGAAACGAATCGAGTATCATAACTTCCTCACTTCTTGTTCGGCTCGACCACCCAACCGTCTCGCAGTTGGATGATGCGATTTCCGTAGCTTGCGTTTTTTTCCGAGTGCGTGACCTGAATGATGGTCGTGCCCTCGGCGTTCAGTTTTTGAAATAGCTTCATGATCTCTTCACCCTGGCTCGAGTGAAGATTTCCGGTTGGCTCGTCGGCCAGAATCACCTTCGGGCTGGCAACGATCGCGCGCGCCACGCCGACAAGTTGTTGCTGGCCGCCGGAAAGCTGGCGCGGATACAAATCCTTCTTCGCGACGATCTGAAATTTATCGAGCGTGTCTGCCACAATCGCGGTCCGCTCGTTGCGATTGACTTTGCGATACGAGAGCGGGATCTCGAGATTCTCGTAAACCGTCAGGTCGTCGAGCAGATGGTATTGCTGGAAAACAAAGCCGATATGCTCGTTGCGAAGGGTGGCACGTTCCTTGGCCTTCAGATGGTGAACGGCGGTGTCGTTGAAAAAATATTCCCCGGTCCAGCCGTGATCGTGCATTCCGAGAAGATGAAGGAGCGTCGATTTGCCCGCGCCGGACGGTCCCATCACCGAAACGAACTCGCCCTCCGCAACTTCAATTTCGACGTCACGGAGCACGAAGAAAAATTTTCCTTTGGCCAACGGATACGAACGCTCGACATTCTTAAGTTTGATCATACTCATCCTTGACAGCGCAGGGCTTGAACCGGATCGAGCTTCATCGCGAAGCGCGCCGGCAAATAACAGGCGACGAGGCCGACGACTCCAATCAGGAGCGTGATCGCGCTGAACGTTCCGGCGTCAGCGGCGTTCAATCCGAAAAGTAAACTCACCAACAAGCGCGTTGCGCCCCACGCTCCGACGAGGCCAAGCGCCACACCCCAGAACGTCAGTCGCATTCCGTCGCCGACGATCAGAGCCAGAAGATGTTTCGGTTGCGCGCCGAGAGCCATGCGCAATCCGATTTCACTCGTTCGCTGTCGAACGGAGTAAGCCATCACGCCGTAAAGACCGAGCGCGGCAAGCAACAAACCCAGTATCGAAAGCGTCCCCATTAAAACCGCGCCGAACCGTTCCGTGACAAGAACGCCGCTCAACGTCGCGTTCAACGTCGCAGCATTCGAGATCGGTTGATCAGGATCGACCGCGTGCACAACGCTGCGCACGGCTGCGATCAAACTCGTTGGATCGACATCCGCGCGGATCGCGAGGTTCAACGGAAAATTATTTTCGACCTGCGCATACGGCACGTACCAAACCGGGCGATTGATTCGGTAATTGAACAGATCTTCCTTCACGTCCTTCACTACGCCGACGACGGTCAGCCACGGAAAATTCTGGCCTGCGCGCACACGCCGAACGCGTTTGCCGATCGCGTCTTGAGCAGGCCAGGCTTGCCGCGCGAATTCCTGACTCACAACCACAACCGGCAAGCTTCCCGCACGATCCTTTTCGTCGATCAATCGTCCGGCGATCAATGTGACGCCGATCGTTTCAAGATATCCGGGAGTGACGACTCGATGCGACGTGATCGGAACTTCATTCGGATTTGTCGTCCGGCCTTCGACATTGAAGATCGCGTCGTAAGCGATCTCGCGCTCGAGCGGAACATTCGTCGTTGTCCCGGCCGATACAACGCCGGGTAAATTGCGAACGCGCTCGAGCACTTGGTCGGCGAAGGCGACCCGTGCCGGATATTGCGAATACTTGGCCTCCGGCAAAACCATTTTCATGGTCAGGACGTTGTCTGGACGGAAACCAAGATCGACACGCTGCAGGCGTTGAAAGCTTTGCATTAACAATCCGCCGCAAATGAGCAGGGTCAGCGCAATTGCAATCTCGGTGACGATCAAGCCGCTGAACCATTTTCGTCCCGCCGCGAGTCCCCCGCTCCGCTGATCGCCAAGTTTCAGGCGCGGCATAAGTTCGTGTTTACCTGCGGCCTTGAAGGCCGGCAGCAATCCAAAAACGACTCCGGTCACAACCGCGGTGCCGAACGCAAATGTCAGCACACGCCGATCGAGCTCGAAATTGTAAAAGAATGCCGCGAACGAAATTCCGCGAATCGGATTGAGCGCCGCTAAAATCGGAATCAGCCAATTGGCAAGAAGCACTCCGCAAACGCCGCCGACCAGCGCGAGCAAAATATTTTCGATCAATAGTTGGCGAAGAAGCTGCCATCGGCCGGCACCGAGCGCGCTCCGGACCGCGAACTCACGTTCGCGCGCGATACCGCGGGCCAATTGCAGGTTCGCGATGTTCGCGCAGCAAATCAGCAAGAGAAATCCGACGCCCGCCATCAACGCGAAGAGCGATCTGCGAACGTGGCCCTCCAAATCACCGAGCAATTCCTGTCGGAGGGACAACAATTTCTGACTCCAGCCGCGCCGGAACTCAGGGAATTCCTGTTCGAGTTGGCGATCTATCGCTTTGAGCTCGGCATCCGCCTGCGCGATGTCCACGCCAGGTTTGAGCCGCGCTATGATTTCGTGATTCGTCGCCGCGCGCTCGGTCAACGGAAGCATGTCGATGTTCGTTTGGAGCGGCAACCAAACTTCGGCGGCACCGGGAAGATCAAAACCCGGCGGCATCACGCCAATTACATTGTAGCTACGCCCATCGAGCGTGATTGGTTGATCAAGCACACGCTCGCTTCCGGCAAAATGTTTTTGCCAAACCGCATAACTGATCAGCGCGACCGCCGGACCACCCGGTTTGTCGTCGGCCGCGGAAAAGGTGCGACCGAGCAGAGGCTTGACTCCGAGCGTGGCGAGGTAGTCCGCCATCGCGATCGCGCCTCGCAAACGTTCCGGCTCCCCGTGACCGACGAGATTAAAGGAACGTTGCGTTGCGACGCCGCTGCTTTCGAAAGCGTGGCTGCGGTCTCGATAGGCGGCGTACTCAATATAGGATGAACCGAAGGGATCAAACCCTTCGCGCAACGCAACGCTGAAAACCAATTGATCAATGTCCCGCACCGGCAAAGGCCGGAGCAAAAGCGCATTGAGCGCGCTGAAAACCACAGTGTTGGCGCCAATTCCCAACGTGAGCACGATCACGGCGGTGAAAGTGAACACCGGCGTCTTCAGCAACTGACGAAAAGCAACTTTGAGGTCCTGGATCATACGGCGCTACTCGGTCCGGAGTGCTTGAATGGGATTTATCTGAGTTGCGCGCCGCGCCGGCAGCCAGGTCGCAACGAGCGCCGCGCCTGCGAGCACCAGCGGCGCGACCGTGAACGCAACCGGATCAAGCGCGCCCACTCCGTAAAGAATCCCGCTTAGAATTTTGCCCGTCGCAACGGCGAGTAACAATCCGACGACGAGTCCGCTCGCAACCATGATGAAGCCTTCCCGCATGATCATGCGCAACACCGCTCCGGCCTGAGCACCAAGCGCCATTCGAATTCCGATCTCCCGCGTGCGGCGCGCGACTGAGTAGGCCTTGACTCCGTAGAGACCGACCACGGCTAACCCAAGCGCGAGTCCGCCAAAGATCGAGAACAGCGCTGCACCAGCGCGCACCAGCCAGAGGTCGAGGTTCGAATCAAGATGTTGCGCGAATGTTCGCAGCGAAATGATTGGGATTGCAGGATCGACGTCGCGGACGGCGCGTCGGAGCAAATCGGCGGTGACAGCTTCGCTTCCCGGAGCAAGCGAGCGAAACCGAACGAAATAGGAAATGTTGCTTTGAAAGCCACGCGCGAACGGCAAATAAATTCCACCGACCGGCTCCTCCGTCTCAAACAAAGCGTGGCGCGTCGTCGGAACGATACCGACTATCTCAATGGTCTCATTCTCCCCGTTGGAATCGGCGCTCGCTCCACCCTTTTGGTCAGCATATTGAATGCGTTGTCCAAGCGCGTCACCAGCCGGCCAGAGTTTCTTTGCCAGGACTTCGTCAATTACCGCAACCCTTGGACCGGGCTGAGTTGCCTCCGCTTCAGTGAACGCACGACCCCGAGTTACGGGCAATCCAACGGTTGAAAAATAATCCGCGCCAACGCTGTTCCAAGCCACCTCGAAGGCCAACCCTTCGGCCGCGGTCGCCGGCTTCGCGTCCGAAGCAAGATGAAAACCGGCGCGCTGGACTTTTCTGCTTTGCTCAAACATTCCGAACGGAACATTTGAAGAGATGCTCGCGTGCTCGACGCCCGGCAGCGCCGCCAGTCTCTCGTTCAAGTTGCGATAGAGTTCCTGCGCGCGCTTGGGTTCGTAACCGGCCAAGCCGGCATCGACTTCGAGAATGTAGCTCGCGCCCGGCCTTAATCCGGTATCAACCGACGCAGCTTTGCTGGCGCCACGAATGAACAAAGCCGCGGCGGTGATGAGCGCGAGCGAGAATGCGATTTGCACAACTACGAGCGGATGGCGAGGCAAAAATTTCCAGCGGCGATGCACCACATCTTCTCCGGCGTGCTCCTTCAAATCTGCCACCACCGCGCTACGCGAAATTTTCAAAGCCGGACCGAGCGCGAACATGAGCGTCCCGAGCAGACAAAATCCAAAGGTCGCCGCCAAAATCGCGGGATTCGGTCCCGCCAGCCAGACAACGTCGAGCGGCATTAACTTGCGCATTGAGCCAACCAGAAGATCGGTCGACCACAGCCCGAGAACGAGCCCGCCTACCCCTCCGAGGAGCGCCAGCACAAAACCTTCCGTGAGAAGTTGGCGAACGATGCGCCAACGGCTGCCGCCAAGCGCGAGACGGATCGCGATTTCCTTGCGTCGCGCGGTGCCGCGCGCGAGCAACATGTTAGCCAAGTTAAGGCACGCCACCAACAACACCACCACTGCCATCCCAAGCAGCAACGGCGCGATGGCGATTATCTTGCTGCCGGATCCCGGCGTGTTACTGACCGTATTCCGCGACACCCGTTCAGCCAGGAAGGTCTGGTCTTTTTGCTCGACCGGGTACGCCTTTTCCAAATTGGCCGCGAGTCCTTCGAGCGCAGGTTTGGCCGCGGCCGCGGTGAGCCCCGGTTTAAGCCGGCCCATGATGCGCAACTGCGTTCCTTTGCGATCATCAATGGTTGTCTTGTCATCCGATCCAAAATTGGTGGCGACCTGATCGTAAACACTCATCGGCAGCCAAACTTCGGGTGACAAAATCTGCATCGTGCCCACAAAACCCCTCGGCGTAATTCCGACGATCGTGAACGAGCGGCCGTTAATGAACACTTGAGAGCCGAGGACGTTTGGATCGAGATTGTGTTTTTGCCAGTAGCTGTAGCTGGCAATCGCAACCGGCGCGTTGTGGCCAGGCGTTTCCTCTTCAGGCAAAAATGCACGGCCGCGCGCCATCTGAACGCCGAGCACAGAGAAATAATTCGAACTGACGATTGCAGAAAATGCGCGGCGGGTGTCGCCCTTCTGGCCGATGCCGACTAAGGCGAGATTGAAGCTCATTACGTCGGTGAAAACGGTGTTCTGCTCGCGCACGTCGACATAAGTGGGATAAGAAAAACCGCGAAACTTCTTCGGGTCCTTCTTGTCCTGAGAAAAGAGCTGCGCCAATTCGTGCGGATTGGAGTAAGCCGGAGGAGCAAAGAAAAGAGTATTGACCAGACTAAACACGGCGGTGTTTACCCCAATCCCGAGCGCGAGTACGGTCGCGGCTGCAATCGTAAATGCCGGCGCCTTCAGCAACTGCCTGAATGCAAACTTGAAGTCGCCGATCGTACTCATCCGTTGTGGCTGAGCGCGATCATTGGATCGGCGCGGGTTGCGCGAAGCGCGGGGATGTAGCTCGCGAGCAATGCGACTGCGCCAAGCGCAATCGTGACAACCAGGAACGTCGCGAGATCGAACGCCCCGACCGTGTAGAGAAATGAAGAGAGCGTTCGGGTGGAAAAAACGGCGAGGACCAGTCCGATGATCGTGCCGATGCCAACCAACTTCGCAGCATGACCGACGACCAGCCGCAAAACATCTCCGCGCTGCGCGCCAAGTGCCATGCGCACGCCGATTTCGTGCGTCCTTTGCACGACCAGATACGAAATCACTCCATAAATCCCGACGCTCGCGAGCAACAAGGCAATTCCGGCAAACGCGCCAAGCAACACCATCGACATTCTTCGCGGTGCGACTGATTCCGCGGTGACGTTTTCCAGCGTGCGAATGTTGGCAATCGGCTGATCGGGATCGATTGATTGAATTTCGCGACGAACCGCCGAGGCAAGACTGCGCGGATCCTGCGTGCTCCGCACTGTCAGAACCATTTCGCGTTCCGGGTTTTGAGCGAGCCCCAGGTAATATTCAGGCGCAGGATCGAGATCCAAAGCGCGGTGCCGAATGCTCCGGACAATCCCGATCACCGTCACCCATTTCGGATTCGGTTTGCGCGGATTGTCGAACGTGATCCGCTTTCCGAGCGCGTCCTCGTTTGGCCAATACTTTTTCGCCAACGCTTCATTGATAATCACCGCGCCAGGCGCGTCGGCGTTGTCCGCTTCGGTCAAAAAGCGCCCGCGCAGAAGCGGCGTCTTCAACACGCGAAAATAATCCGGCGAAATGGTGCGAATTTCTTCATCCGGGCCTGGCTCATTTGGTCGCATTTCGCGGCCTTCAATCGCAAATGACGAATCGGTGTTTGATCCGCTCAATGGCAGAACAACCGTCAGAGCGGTCGCTTCAACTCCCGGCAGTTGCTGGACTCGGCGCAATGCTTCGTTCCAAAAATTTGTGATCGCCGCGCCGTTGTTGTAGTTGGGGCTCGCGCTTCCGGGATATTTTTGCGACGGCAAGTAGAGTTCCGCGGTGAGAATATTTTTGCGATCAAATCCGGGATCGATGTTTTGCACGCGCGCGTAGCTCTTGAGCAAGAGTCCCGCGCCGACCAACAACACCAACGCGAGCGCAATTTCCGCGACAACGAGCGCGTTGCGGACCTGATTTCGGCGGGCGCCCGTGGTCGAGGAGCGCCCGCCTTCTTTCAGAGCTTCGGTCAGCTCCGGCTTCGCGCTTGCGAAGGCCGGAATCAACCCGAAGAGAATTCCAGTTCCAACCGCTACGATCGCGGTTACAACCAACACCCAAAGATCGACATTTACTTCAGCGAGCCGCGGAATCGTGCGCGCTCCGATTTTTTTCAGTAAATCGAGACCCCACACCGAAAGAAAAATTCCAAGCGCCGCTCCAGCGACCGCGAGCAACACGCTTTCGGTCAGCATTTGGCGCAGCAACCGCCAACGGCCGGCGCCGAGCGCCACGCGGATTGCAAGCTCGCGTTCGCGCGCACTCGCGCGCGCGAGCAGCATCGTGGCGAGATTAGCGCATGCGATCAGTAGAACAAAAACAACCGCGCCAAACAAAATGGCCAAACCAGTGCGCATTCCGCCCACCACCTGATCGTGGAGTCCGTAGATTTTCGCACCGAATCCGCCGCCGCCGTAATTGTCTTTGTAAGTCTGGACCCAGTTCGCGATGATTTTGTCGAGCTCGGCCTGTGACTGCGTCAACGAAACGCCGGGACGCAAACGCGTGATCATTCCGTAGCTGCGGCCGCCGCGTTGCTCCATTTCGTTCTTCGTGAACGCGACCGGTTTCCAAATATCGACGCGGTCCGCGAACACGTTGCCCTGCAAACCGAAGATCGGAATCGGAAACTCAAAGTTCGCCGGCATGATTCCGATCACGGTGTAACTGCGGCCATTCAAGAGGAGCGTTTTCCCGACGAGCATCGGATCGGAATTGAAACGGCGATTCCAGAGTCGCTCGCTGATGACAATGACGTCGTCGTGACCAATCCCTTCCTCTTCGCGGGCGAACGTGCGTCCTTTAATCGGTTCAATCCCAAGCAAGGGAAACAACGACGGAGTCACCACCGCGCCGGTAATTCTTTCCGGAACGTCTCCGCCGCCGAGGTTGAATGCAGCATAGTTAAATGCCGCGAGGTCGGTGCCGCTTTTGAATTCCTTTTTTAGATCGAGGAATTCCGGCGGCGAACACGGGATCCGGTCGAGTCCCTGGGTCGCGAATTGTTCCCAGATTAAGGCGATTCGGGACGGCTCCTGATACGGCAGTGGCCGGACCAACAGCGCGTTGATCAGGCTGAAGACGGCGCTGTTCGCGCCAATCGCCAAGGCCAGCGTTGCAATTGCTATCGCAGTGAACCCGGGGCTTTTTGCCAGGCCC
>Ga0126379_10002502_pt1 | contig 11739 bp, 10 predicted proteins | sample PanSoiMetPlot_24_FD_92640 | JGI IMG/M metagenome (GOLD analysis project Ga0126379, IMG submission 92640) | Tropical forest soil microbial communities from Panama - MetaG Plot_24 | ecosystem: Environmental > Terrestrial > Soil > Tropical forest > Bulk soil | place: Panama | collected 2016-02-17
GCGATCGCCGGCGCCTCGCCGCTCGGGTAGCACTGGCCGAAGAGGACGTCGTCGACCTCCGCCGGGACAGCACGGCGGACGCGCGGGTGGCGCGCGTGAAGGAGCTCACCGACGGCTGGGGCGGCGACGTGGTGCTCGAGCTGGTCGGGCATCCCGGGGTCGTGGACGAAGGGCTCCGGATGACGGCGCCGGAGGGCACGTATCTCGAGATCGGCAACATCAACGTCGGCTGGAAGGCGGAGTTCGATCCGTCGTGGATCATCTTCGGCAATCGGCGGATCATCGGCCTGGCCCACTACGAGGCGGAGCACCTCCGGGGCGCGCTCGACCTGATGCGCCGAACGCTCCAGAAGTACCCGTGGGGCCGCGTCGTGTCGCACAAGTTCCCGCTGGAGGCCATCAACGAGGCGTTCGCCGAGCAGGACAAGGGTCACGTGACCCGCGCGGCGATCGTGCCCAACTAGGGAACTCGGAGGGGGGCTCCGCCCCCCTTCCGAACCTCCCCCCAAAGGCGGGATTGCGCCGGCGGGAGCCGGCGCCAAGAGCGGACCGCCTTGTTGCGCATCGGCGGTCTTCATTGCTCCCACACACTCGTTGGGCCGTCGCACAGCCAACGCCCGGTTCGCAAGAGTGCCGCGGCGGCTCGGCCAAGGCCGGAGGCGATGTCAGGACGACCGGCGCTTCCCGCTGCCCTCGCCGTGGCCGGCCGTCTCCCTGCCGAACGAACGGCGCGGTTCCGTCTTGGCGCGCTCGAGCACGCGTTTTTGCGACGCGGGGAACCCGCCGCCGGCGCGGGTGATGTAGAAGGTCAGCATCAACAACGCGGACTGGAACGCCGGCGCCTTCCGCCGCTTGCTCCGAAGGGCGGAACGCCGGAGTGACGCGGCAACCGCCCGGGGGTTTCGCAGCTTGAAGACATCCCGTTCCAGGTCGAGCGCATCGCTCGTCCGGGTCACCTGCTGTGACCACCTCCGGCCGCGACGCCCGGCTGGTCCAGGACGGCCAGCATGCGTGCGACCGCCGGGCCTGGGACGTCCGGTCGATTTCCGATGCCTCGTCGCGGGCCGCCTGGAGTGGCCGCCGGCGGCCCGCGATCGTTTGCTGACGCGCCTTCTGTTCGCCATTCATACCCTCCGATCCCGACGCCCGCAAGCGACGTGCCGGAAACGAGTCGGTCCGATCGGGCCGGAATTCCCGGGCCGCGCGCTGCCGTTCGTGGCCACTCGGTGCGCTCGCGCCGTACATCCTTCCTGGCGCGGAACGGAATACGCGGATCGGCCAGCCCGGTTTTGGCTTGTCGAAGGGGTTCCGGTATCCTGTGTCGCGGACAATTTCGTTCCGCGATCCACTCGGCGGGTGACGCGTCCGGAACTACCCGGAGCGCGCGCCTGCCGCCAACGGAGGACGATGCAATGGCGCATCACTGCACGCGGATCTCCTGCCTGCTCCTCGTCATCGCGGCCTTTGCCGCCGAGGGACACCGCGCGGCCACGGCGCAAACCAAGCCGTACGCGGGCACCGCCATCCGGTTCCTCGCGGCCAACCATCCGTGGACGGAGGCGATCAAGCCGCTGTTGCCGGAATTCGAGGCGCGGACGGGCATCAAGATCCGGCTCGAGTCCTATGGGGAGGACCAGCTCACCCAGAAGCTGACGACCGAGTTCACGGCGGGCGGCTCCGACATCGACGCCTTCATGCAGCGGCCGCTGCAGGAGGCACGACAGTACGTGCAGAACAAGTGGTACACCGACCTCAACCCGCTGGTGAAGGACCCCGCCCGGACCCCGGCCGACTGGAGCTTCGCCGACTTTCAGGCCGGCGCGGTCGGAACGGAGATGGTGAAGGGGCAGCTCACCGGTATTCCCATCGTCGTGGAGCACGAGGTGCTCTACTACCGAAAAGACCTGCTCCAGGGGGCAGGCCTGTCCGTTCCGAAGACGCTCGACGAGCTCAAGGCGGCGGGTCAGAAGCTCTCCGACAAGGGCAAGGGCAAGTTCGGCTTCGTCGCGCGCGGGCAGCGCAGCCCGGCCGTGACCCAGTTCTCGAGCTTCCTCTACAGCTTCGGCGGCGACTGGTTCAACCAGGAGACGCACAAGGCGACGCTCGACACGCCCGAGGCGATGGCCGCGTTCAAGTTCTATGGCGCGATGCTGCGGGAGTACGGGCCGCCGGGCGTGCTCAACATGTCGTGGCCGCAGGCCGTCGCCGTCTTCGCCCAGGGCAACGCCGGCCTCTACACCGACGCGGATTCGCTCTTTCCGAACATGCTCGACCCCGGGAAGTCGCAGGTGGCCGACAAGACCGGCGTGGCCGTGTTCCCGGCCGGACCGAAGGGCTCGGTGATGTACAGCGTGACCTCCTGGGGGCTCGCCATGCCCGCCAGCACGAAGAAGAAGGACGCCGCGTGGGAGTTCATCAAGTGGGCGACGAGCAAGGAGACGACGACCAAGACGCAGAGCGTGGGCGCGGTGCCCGGCGCGCGCGGCTCCGTCTGGGACAGCGCCGCCGGGAAGGCGAAGTTCCCGGCGGACTGGGTCGCGGCCGCGCAGGCCTCCGCGAAGGGGCGGAGCTATGACCGCCCGCTCGTGGTGCAGGTCGGCAAGGCGCGCGACATCATCGGCAGCGTGATCATCGCCTCGATCGAGGGCAAGGACGTGGAGTCGGCGGCGCACCAGGCGAACAAGGATTTCCAGGCACTGCTGGACGCCGAGCCCAAGTAGATCAAGATGCGCTTCGAGGGGTTCCTCGATCGCCACGTGCGCTGGGTGTTCCCGCTCCCCGCGCTCGTGTTCGTCGTGGTGATGATGGCGTTCCCCATCGTGTACACGGTGTGGAACAGCCTGACGGGCTGGAGCCTGAGCGAGGGCACCCCGCCAGATTTCGTCGGCCTCAAGAACTACGTGGCGCTCATCCGCGACCAGCGCTTCCTCCTGGCCGCCGCGCGCACGTTCTATTTCACCGTTCTGGCCATGGCGGTCGAGGTCGTTCTGGGCGTGGCGATCGCCCTGCTCCTGAACCGCGATTTTCCGGGCAAGCGGATCGTGAACTCGATCATGCTGCTGCCGATGATGGCGACGCCGGTCGCGATCGCGATGGTGTGGCTGTTCATGTACGAGCCGAGCGCGGGCGTCATCAACCACGTGCTCCGCGTGCTGGGGCTGCCCACGCCGCTCTGGATCGCCGGGGCCGACTCGGTGATCCCGGCGCTCGCCCTCGTCGACATCTGGCAGTGGACGCCGATGATCGTGCTGATCAGCCTCGCCGGGCTCGCGGGGCTTCCGGCGGATCCGTACGAGGCCGCCGAGGTCGACGGCGCCACCGCGTGGCAGACGCTCTGGCGCGTCACCATCCCAATGCTGATGCCGACCGTCACCATCGCGGCCTTGCTGCGGCTGATCGACGCGCTCAAGACCTTCGACATCATCTACGCGATGACCGGTGGCGGGCCGGGCTTCAGCTCGGAGACCCTCAACATCTACACGTACAATCAGGCCTTCAGCTACTTCAGCTTCGGCTATGCCTCGTCGGCGCTGGTCGTCTTCTTCGCGATCGTCCTCGGCGTGAGCCTGCTCGTGAGCGTGACGCGGCGGACGGTGGAGGTGTGACCGTGGCCACGCACGCGCCGCCGAGGACGCTGACGTCGCCGGTCGCGGGGCGCACCGCGCGGCTCGCCACCGGCCCGTCGGCGGTCGACGTCGCCCACTTCGCCGCCGTGATGCTGGTGCTGCTGCTGTTCCTGCTGCCGTTCCTCTGGATGCTGCTCAGCTCGTTCAAGTCGGCGCGCGAAATCATCAAGCTCCCGCCCTCGCTCGTCTTCGCGCCCACGTTCGAGAACTATCGCACCGTGTTCGCCACGCAGAACTTCGGCCAGTACATGGCCAACAGCACGATCATCGCGGGCGGATCGACGCTGCTCGGGTTGCTCCTCGGGCTGCCCGCGGCGTACTCCATCGCGCGGTTCAAGCAACACGCGCTCTCGCTGGCCATCCTGCTGGCGCGCATCGTGCCCGGCATCACGTTCCTCATCCCGCTGTTCATCCTGTTCCGCGCGCTCGGGATGGTCGACACGTTCGCCTCGCTGATCCTGAGCCACCTGCTGGTCACGCTGCCGTTCATCGTGTGGGTGATGGTCCCGTTCTTCGAGGCCATCCCCGTGGCGCTCGAGGAGGCCGCGCGCGTCGACGGCGCCTCCATCGTCCAGACGTTCGGCCGGGTCATCTTGCCGATCAGCGGGCCGGGCATCGTCACGGGCGCCATCCTGGCCTTCGTGTTCTCCTGGAACAACTTCATGTTCTCGGTCGTGCTGGCGACCAATCGCACGAAGACCTTGCCCGTCGCGATCTACAACTTCATCTCGTACGCTCAGATCGACTGGGGCGGTCTCATGGCCGCGGCTGTCATCATCACGCTGCCCGTGCTGATCCTGGCGGTGATCACGCAGCGGTACGTCGTGCGCGGTCTCACCGCGGGGGCCGTGAAGGGCTGAGCGCGGCCGTCCGCTCCGAAATCCTTACCGGGCGCTCCCGGACAGATGTACCCTCCCGCTTTTCCCTGACGCTCTGTCCGGCCTCGATTGTCGTCCTCGAGCCCGCTCCTGCCGATCCGGCGAGCGCCGGGAGAAAGGAATTCCCGGCTGGCATGGCCGATGCTGATTTCAACGGCAGGCGCGCGGGCCGGCGCGTTCCGAGAATGCTGCCCGCGCGGCACATTTCCGAGAGATGGAGGGTGACATGTGGGTCAGAACAACGGTACTCGCGACGGCGCTCGCCGCGCTCGGTGCGCTCGCGATCCCCGCGGGGCAGGCGACCGCTCAGGTAGTCCAGGTGGATACGGGCACGCAACTCACGGCGACCTCTCCGGTGACGATCGGATCGCCCACGCTGCAGGCCGATCAGATCACCGCGCAACAGGTCCGGGCGCACGCGATCTACGCGAACCGGATCGACGCCGACCGGGTGCACGGCGTGATCTACCAGACCGGCGGCGTGACGATGAACCGCGCGGGATCGCTCGGCAACATCAACGCCCCCCAGGTGAACGCGTCGGTCATCTATGCCGACGAGATCCGGGCCAACGACGTGATTGCTGATGCGGTCTACGTGCGGACGCTGAGTCCGCGATAACGGGATCGGCGGCACGCCGAGCTCGCCGGACGGCGCCGTGTCGGCGGTCGACGCGATCGCCACCGCACCGTCCGGCTCAGCACGTCGCGCCTCGAGCGCGCACGAACACAGTCGCCGATGCCGTCGCGCCCGCATCCCCGGCGCCGCGGGCGCGATGGAGGCGTCGAGGAGATCGGATATGACCTTCCTGAAGAGGACGGTGATCCTGGCGGGAGCGGCCTCCCTGATCTCGAGCGCGGCCCTCGCCCAACAGCAACTTTCGCCCCCGAACGAACCGAAGAATCCCGCGCCACCGAACCAGCCGGTCCAGACGCCGTCGCGCCCGGACCTGGCGCGCGAACAGCGCGAGGCCGAGAGGCAGGACGCAGAACGCCGGGCGCGGTCGCGCGACCAGAACCGGGCGGACGAAAAGAGGAAGACGGATCCCGACAAACACAGCCGGCTCGGCGTGAACGAGCAGCAGGGCGGCCCCATGCAGCCACTTACGCCCTGACGACATCGCGGCTCGATGCAGCCGGTGAGCGATCGGGACGTCGGACGATTGCGGCCAATCACCAACATCGAGGCCAGACCGATTGCGGCCAATCACCAACATCGAGGCCAGAATCGACACCCGAACGACACCGATGAGCGCCGCCGGCAGGTGCTCCGGTGTGCGCAGCACGGCAAAGCCTCTCGGGCCGAACAGCGAGGACAGATAGGCCGGCGCCTCGCGGTCCACGGTGAGGCAGAACGGGACGGCGCCCAGGAGCCGCGCCTCGGCCACGGCCTGGCGGGTGTCCTCGATTCCGTAGCGCCCCTCGTACTGGTCGACGTCGTTCGGCCGCCCGTCGGACAGCACGAGGAGCAGGCGGCGGCGAGCGCGCTGGGCGCCGAGCAGCGCCGCCGCCGAAGCTCTTGATCGCGAGGAGCCGGACGTCCTCGGGGCCTGGCCCGAGAAGGCCAGGACCGCGTGCGGGTCGCCGAGCGCGTCGAGCGCCTCCCGCACCGCGATCAGCGCCTCCTTCTCGACGTCGATGATTCGCCGAGCGCCGCCGATCCAGGCATCCGTCGACGCGCTCACATCGATGAGGAGAACGATCGCAAGATCGCGCCGGCCGGGCCGCTCGGCCGTGTAGAGGCGATCGTCGGGACAGCCTTCAACATTCCCGTGGGGTCGCCGCGGCTCTTGGTCGCGGCCGCCGGGTGGCGTAGACTGCGGCGGTCGGCCCGTCCCCGGAGCCCATCCACAGGAGGCCAGCATGGCGGCAACCAGGAGTGCAGTGACGCCGGCGCGCTTCGCGTCCGGCCGCACGTTCGAGCAGTACCTCGCCTACATCGGCACGCCGGAGAATCTGAAGCGCGAGGCGTCGGCGGGCGCGCCGCGACGCGACTGGTCGGCCGGAATCCGGGCGTGGTACGAGGCGAGCCGTCTCGACGAGGCGCAGGTCGCGGCCATCCGCTGGCTCGCGAGCCAGCCCGGCGGCCCCGCCAAGATCCTGGTCATCTCGGAAGACTGGTCGTCGGATTGTCGCCGCGATGTTCCGATGCTGGCGCGGCTCGCGGAGGCGGGCGGACTGGAGCTCCGCATCTTCGATCGCGACGGCCAGCGGTTCGGCACGAGCCAGTCGCCGACCGTCACCGAGGCGCCGGACAGCAACGCCGATCTCATGGCGGAATTCATGAACGCGAAGAGCGGGCAGCGCTTCCAATCGATTCCGGTGGCCGTGTTCTACACGAAGGACCTCGAGTACCTCTACCACTACATCGAGTACCCGGCGATCTACCACAAGGATCGTCTCGTGCACGAGCACATTCGCGCGCCGAGAGCGGGGGAGACCGCGGAGCAGACCCGGTCGCGCGCGGAGCAGCAGTTCATGGCGCTGCAGCAGTCCCCGTTTTTCCGCATCTGGGCCTCGGCCGGCGTCGACGAGATCCTCACGCGTCTCCACGAGCGGCTCGTCCTGGGCGCGCTGTCGTAGGGCGCGCGATGCCGATTGCGACGCTCGGGGACGTCGATGTGTACTACGAGGAGACGGGGGCGGGCTTCCCGCTCGTGTGGAGCCACGAGTTCGGTGGTGACTTCCGGTCGTGGGAGCCGCAGGTCCGGCACTTTTCCCGGCGCTACCGGGTGGTGACCTACAACCATCGCGGCTACGCACCGTCCAGCGTGCCGAAGGAAGCCCGGGCGTACTCGCAGGACCTCCTCGTCGAGGATCTCCATCAGCTCCTGCGCCACCTGGGGCTCGGCCAGGTACATCTGGGCGGCTGCTCGATGGGCGCGAACGTCGCCCGCGACTTCGCCATCGCGCACCCGGAGATGACGCGCAGCCTGATCATGGTGGGAGCGGGCGCGGGCTCCGTGAACCGCGAGCAGTTCCTCGAAAGCCAGGCGGCCACGGCCGGGGGACTCGACCGCGAGGGCATCGGCTGGCGGGTCCGGAGCTTCGAGACGATCGGGTCGCGCGCCTCCTTCAAGGCCAAGGATCCCCGCGGCTTCGCCGAGTTCCTGCGCCAGTCGGGCGAGCACGACGCGCACGCGTGCGCCCACCTGGCGCGCGAGGTGATGTCGAAGCGCCGCACGGTCCCCGAGCTCCGGGCGGCGCTCTCCGCGCTCTCCGTGCCGACGCTCATCGCGGTGGGCGACCAGGACGAGCCCTGCGTGGAGCCGTCGCTCATGATGCGCGCGCTGATCCCGCACGCCGGCCTGGTCGTCTTCCCGGCGTGCGGGCACACGCCGAACATCGAGGAGCCGGGCCTCTTCAACCTGCACGTCGCGGAGTTTCTCTCCTCCGTCGAGCGCGGGCGCTGGGCGGGATGGAGCGCATGATGAGCGCGACCACACCGCCTCCCGGGGCGCCCGATTCGGCCGAGCGGCAGATCGCGCGCGTGAGCCTCGCGGCCGAACGCGACTACCTCTCGGCCGTGCTCGCCCTGCTGCGCGAGGCGACGAGTCGGCTCGGACTTCCGGCCGCCGACGTCAGCGACCTCGAGCGCGCAGTCGAGGAGGTGTGCCTGAATGTCGTCGAGCACGGGTTCGAGCCCGGCCAGGCCGCGAGCTTCGACGTGGCGCTCCTGCGTCGGCCGGGCCACGTCGTGGTGGCGGTGGAAGACCGCGGCCTGCCATACGACTTCGCGGACCTCGAGGCCCCCGAAGCCCGCGATCTGCCGGCTCCGTCGCTGACCCGCCTCGCCGACGCGATCCGCTTCCTGAATCTCGGGACGGGCGGCAATCGCGTGGAGATCGTGAAGCGGCTGCCGTCACGGGCCATCGACACCTACATCGCCTCGGGCACCGCCGCGCCGGTCGCCTCGACGGCGGCGCCGCCGTCGTCCGTGCCGGTGACGCTCCGGATGATGACGCCCAAGGATGCGATCGGCGTGGCGCGCTGCACCTACACCGTGTACGGCTACACGGTCCCGGACGACTACCTCTACTTCCCCGATCACATCACGGAGATGCTGCACGGCGGGCTGCTCGAGGTCGTGGTCGGCGCCGCGCCCGACGGCGAGATCGTGAGCTGCCTCACGTGCGAGGTCGCCCACCCCGGCGCCCCGGTGGGCTACCTGGGCGAGGGCCTCGTCGACCCGCGATTCCGGCACCACGGGCTGCTCGAGCAGATGCTGGGCGTGATGCGGCGGCGCGCCGCGGAGCGGGGCCTGCTCGGCCTCTACGGCGAGGCCGTCACCGTGCATCCGTACTCACAGAAGAGCAACATCGCGGCCGGCTTCACGACGGTGGGCGTCCAGCTGGCCGACGAGGCGCCGACGGTGGTGTTCAAGGCGATCGCCGACTCGCCGTCGGCGAAGCGGACCGCCACCGTCTTGAACTTTCTCAAGACGAGCGAGGGACCGCAGCGGACGGTGTACCCGCCCGATCGCCACCGCGCGATGATCGAGCGCATCTACGAGGGCGGCGGCTTCCAGCGCCGGCTCGCCGCGCCGCCCGCGGAATCGGCGGCGCCGGTGGGCGGCGCACAGGTCAAGGTGGACGTGTTTCCCGTGTGGAGCGAGGCGGCGCTCACGGTCACGGCCTACGGCGGCGACCTCGCGGAGGTCGTCCGGTTCCGGCTGCGCGAGCTGCGCCTGCGGCGGATCGACTGGATCTGTCTCGATCTGCCGCTGTCCCATCCCGGGGCGCACGCGGCCGCCCCCGCGCTCGAGGGTCTCGGCTTCTTCTTCGCCGGCATCCTCCCGGACCTGGTCGGCGACGACGTCCTGCGCCTGCAATACCTGAACGAGATCGAGGCGGACGTGGAGTCGGCGCAGCTCGCGTCCCCCTTCTGCAAGGAACTGTTCGACTACGTGGTGCGGGCGATGAACGATCGCCCGGGCGACAGCGCATAGCGGGCGGATGGAGCGCCCGAACTAATGAAGGAGGCGGTATGCGACATCGCATCGCGGTGATTCCCGGTGACGGAATCGGCAAGGAGGTCCTGCCCGAGGGCATTCGCGTCCTCGACGCGGCGGGCCGGCGCTTCGGCTTCGAGCTCGAGTGGACGCACTTCGACTGGAGCTGCGAGATGTACGCGCGGACCGGCCGCATGATGCCCGAGGACGGCCTGGCCCAGCTCCGGCCCTTCGAGGCGATCTACCTGGGCGCCGTCGGCTTTCCCGGCGTGCCGGACCACGTGTCCCTGTGGGGGCTCTTGATCCCCATCCGCCGCGAGTTCCACCAGTACATCAACCTGCGCCCGGTGCGGCTGCTCAAGGGCGTCAAGTCGCCGCTGGCGGGCCGCGGCCCCGCGGACATCGACATGCTGATCGTGCGCGAGAACAACGAGGGCGAGTACTCGGAAATCGGCGGCCGCCTCTACCGCGGCAGCGACAGCGAGATGGCGATCCAGCAGGCGATCTTCACGAAGAAGGGCTGCGACCGCGTGATGCGCTACGCGTTCGCGCGGGCCATGGAGCGGCCGGATCACCACGTGACGTCGGCCACCAAGTCGAACGGCATCATCCACAGCATGCCGTACTGGGACGAGCGCTTCGCCGCCATCGCGCGCGAGTACCCGCAGATCAAGACCGACCAGTTCCACATCGACATCCTCACCGCCCACTTTGTGCAGCACCCCGACTGGTTCGACGTGGTCGTCGCCTCGAACCTCTTTGGCGATATCCTGTCGGACCTGGGACCCGCGATCGCCGGCTCCATCGGCATCGCCCCGGGCGGGAACATCAATCCCGAGAAGGAATACCCGTCGATGTTCGAGCCCGTCCACGGCTCGGCACCGGACATCGCGGGCAAGGGCATCGCGAACCCCGTGGCCCAGATCTGGACGGGCGCGATGCTGCTCGAGCACCTGGGCCACCCCGACGCGGCCCGCGCCGTCGTCTCGGCGATCGAGCGCGTGGTGGAAGAGGGCAAGACGGTGACCCGCGACCTGGGCGGCAGGGCCTCGACGCCGGAGGTGGGCAAGCTGATCGAGTCGATGATCTGACGACAGCACGCGCGCCCGGTCCGTCTCTCCTTCGCGCGTTGCGCACGCAATCGCGCCTCGCGCGGCGCAGTCGGGACGCGGCGGCCCCGGCACCGGTTGGCATGCTGGGCTGACCGGCCGAGCATTCGGGTCGGCTCAGCGATCACGGCTCGCAAGACGTGGTCAGATCGGACGGAAGCGCTCGTCGGAGACCCACTCGTGGGACGCGATGGGCCGACCGGCACGTCGGGCCGCAGCGGGCTCGGCCGCCCAGCCGAATGCGCGTTCGGCGACTGACGGTGAGTAAAAGATCATGCGAGCCTACTACCTCGACGTGCCGTTGACGGCCGATGAGCAAAGGGAAGCAGTCGATTTGATGCACGAGGCGATAGAGCGGGTTCGGATACCTCACGTCCTACCCGTTGTTGATTCCTCGCGCCCTATCATTGACGATGACGTGATACTCGACCATCTCCGCAGAGCTGGTCTGCTCCGAGATGCGGGCCGCCGAGTGGTCTTGATCGCACCTCGCGATTCTCATTGGCTGCCAGCACTCGGCCGCGGGATTGAGCCTCACCGGAGCGCGGCCCTATCTGCTTCAGACTGAAGGGCAACGCGATTCAGTTGGAAACCCTGGTGCGCTACGGGTCGTGGACATGGAAGGGCTCGCTGGCGGCGGTTCCAGTAGAGCGTGATGTCAACGGGTCGCCGAACAACGCGCTACACCAAGCCGGAGTTCGCGTTGCTCACTACGGCCGGTGAGCGCGAGCGTTCGGCGACTATTGGCCGGCGTCCGATCGGATATGCCAGGTACCATCGGTGAACGAACGAGCGAGGGGGCGGAGACGTCCCAATGCCAAGGATCAAGGGGATCCCGGGGCCGCACCGATTCTTCTTCACCAGCTTCGACTGCAACGAGCCGGCATACGTGCACGTCGAGCGAGAGAGGAGCACCGCAAGTTCTGGCTGGAGCCGATCGAACTCGCTCGTAGCCACGGCTTCAGCGCTCGAGAACTGAATGCGATCCGGCGCCTGATCCGGGCCCATCACGCAGCCATTCTGGAGGCATGGCATGAGCACTGCGGTTAGCACCGATCCCCGCATCCAACATGTCCGCGTCACCGCGGACGAGATCGTCGCGCGGCTCGCCGACGGGCGCGTCATCAGCGTTCCCCTCGCGTGGTCGTGGCGTCTCTCTGATGCGACGCCCAGGCAGC
>Ga0126379_10002503_pt1 | contig 11739 bp, 6 predicted proteins | sample PanSoiMetPlot_24_FD_92640 | JGI IMG/M metagenome (GOLD analysis project Ga0126379, IMG submission 92640) | Tropical forest soil microbial communities from Panama - MetaG Plot_24 | ecosystem: Environmental > Terrestrial > Soil > Tropical forest > Bulk soil | place: Panama | collected 2016-02-17
AGCAAAATACCGGCGCGGCGCGAGCGGGCGAATTGCGTCAGCTCGGGTTCTACGGGAATCTGCGCGCCACGGGCCAAGGCCGCCAATCGTTCCTCGGTGCGCAGCTTGCGAACCCGGTAATAGGTGTACAGGGCCGCCACCGGCAACCCGCACGTCAGAACCACGGCAACGAGTCCAATTAAATCTCCGCCCATAACAAGCTCCTTAATGCGGCTCAACCACTCCAGGCCGCGTCTTGCGGTCTCACTCGAAGTTACGAAAGGAACGGGGGAAAAGTTCCGGAGAAGTAGAGGTGCGGGCAGACGGGCTAGTTGGCGGCAAGCTCCTGGATTTTCATCGTGGAGTCGATGGCCAGGGCAGGGTAACGGATGGGCGAACCCTCGGGAGCAGGCGGATGGTCGGCCAGAACCTTGAAATCCGTGCCGGAACAGCTGATCTGGTAGGAATAGCCGTCGCGCTCGGTGCGCTGCAAGGAGAGCCCGCCGGAGGAAATCAGTTCATCGAGCGAGAGGCATCGGCTGTTCAGGGCCATGCTGGCGCGTTCGGCCTGGGCGATCTGCAATAGGTCGCTGCGCACGCCTGTCAGGCTGATGGCTTGGGTGGGGGCCGTGCCTTCGTCGCCGGAAGGCATCTTTTTGAGGTACAAGACGTAGATACCCACGGCCAACATCACGACCACGAGAAGACTCGCAAGCAAACGCATGAGGAAAGTGTGGCGCTAGGGAGCCTCGAGCACAAGCTCTTCGGGCCGGGTTGTGCGTTTGCGAACAACCCCTGATCGAGAACACCCAGCCGATCTCGGCCACCTCACTCCCGGTTGTGCCATGCCTCGAACCACTCAGAAGCGATCCCTTGTGAGACGGTCTGGCCGCTTATCGTGTTTTCGCATTACAACTCGCCTACTTCCGGGCGCCATCCATCTACTTGTAATACCTTTGCCGCCACTCCAGGCGCAGCCAGCGCTTTGTCGGAATGAAGGCGGTGGCGTACACTGAAGACTTGACGTTAGCGTCTAATCCGGAGTGAGGCACCCTTGAACCAGCTAAACAGCGCAACCCTGCGCCATCGTTCCCATCTGTCCCTTTCCCTTTTATTCGTCGCCGGACTGGCCTTTGCGGGAGTACCGCGGCTTCAAGCGGCGCCGCATGATACGCAAACAACTTCTTCTTCCCCTTCGCCTCTGTTTGCGGCGATGAAGGTGGAGTTGGACCGCTCGATGAAAACCCTAGGGGCGCAGGATCCTCCGGCGTATTTCATAAGCTACGCGATTACGGATACGCAGCGCGCCACGGTGTCGGGCTCGAACGGCGCGCTGCTGAATAGCGATGAGGCCAGAAACCGCTGGCTGGAAATCGCCGTCCGCACCGGAAGCTACGACCTCGACAACACACACAAAGTGGATGGGAAGCAAGCGCAGGACGGCGGCCCGGGCATCAACGCGCCACTCGACGATGACACGGAAGTGCTTCGCCGAGCGATTTGGCTCGAAACCGACAAGCAATACCGCGCCGCGGCGGAAGCCTTCATCAAGATCAAAGCGGGCAAGGAAGTGAAGGTGCAGACCGAGGAGGGGCGAGCACCGGATTTCTCGCGGGAAAAGCCACAGGTGTCCACGAGTCCTTGGGTAACGCTTACGCTCGATCGCAAACCCTGGGAGCAGAAAGTTCGCGACTATACAAGCTATTTCCGGCAGTCGCCGGCCGTGATCAACTCGATTGTCACGTTCACCGCGCAGGCACAGAACACCGTACAACTAAATTCCGAGGGATCGCAGTTGCAGTTTGGCCAGGTACGTTACCGGCTCGAGCTTTTCATTCAGGGCAAGGCGAGCGACGGGATGGACATCGACCGGTACTACAACTTCGACTGGGTGAACACGGGCGAGGCGCCAGATGACAAGGCGGTGTATGCGGCGGCGGCCCAGTTGCGGAAAGAGATGGAAGGACTGGTCGTGTCGCCGCTCAATGAACCGATGGTAGGGCCCGCCCTGCTCACGGGCCGGGCGGCAGCGGTTTTCTTTCATGAAGTTTTCGGACACCGCGCGGAAGGCCATCGTCAGAAGGATGTAAATGAGGGGCAAACATTCGCGAAGAAGGTCGACGAGCCAATCCTTCCGGATTTCCTGAGCATCGTGGATGATCCAACGATGAAGAAGCTCGGCAAACAGGATTTGCTGGGGTATTTCCAGTACGACGACGAAAGTGTGGCGGGGCAACGCGTGGTGCTCGTCGATCATGGTGTGCTCAAGAGCTTCGAAATGTCGCGGTCGCCGCTCGCGGGGTTCCCGCATTCGAACGGGCACGGCCGCCGACAGATGGGGGCGGAGCCGGTTGCCCGACAGGGCAACCTGATCGTGGTAAGCAACAAAACGCTCACAAACGCGGAGCTGCGGGCAAAGCTGGTGGAGCTGATCAAGGAGCAGGGAAAGCCCTACGGGCTGCTGATTGACGACATCGCGGGGGGCTTCACGTTCACGGGCCGCGGACAGCCCCAGGCATTCCAGGTGGAACCGCTGGTAGTGTACAAGGTATTCGCGGACGGACGTCCCGACGAGTTGGTTCGGGGAGTGGACATCGTGGGGACGCCGTTGGCCGCGTTGACAAAAATTGTAGCCACCGGAGATACGCCGGAAGTTTTCAACGGTTACTGTGGCGCCGAGTCGGGCTACGTGCCCGTTTCCGCGGCCGCGCCAGCGATCCTGACCTCGGAACTGGAAGTTCAGAAAAAGCAAACGTCCACCGATCGACCGCCGATTCTGCCGCCACCCGCGCATGACCCGGCCAAAGCCGGAGGCGCCCAGTAATGCGTCGCCTCATTCTTGCGGGACTATTCCTAGCGTTTTTAGCGTCGACCGCGGCCTCGTCGCAAGCGCCGACCGACAACGATCAAACGATGCGGGCAATGCGCGATGAAATGGCGCGATCGAAGAGCCGTCTGGAGCTCCCGATTCCGCCCTCCGGCAAGCCCGTGCGCCCATACTACGTCGAATACCGGCTGCTCGACATGGACGTGCGCGAGATCGTGGCCCAATTCGGCGCCTTGGTCACGAGTACGCATAACCGGCAGCGGCTGATGACCGTCGCGGCGCGAGTGGGGGACTACAAGCGGGACAGCTCGAATTTCATCAGCGAGGAAGGGTTCCGCGGATTCATCGGTCCCAACGGAACCGTGGGCATCGATCGAGATTACGACTCGCTGCGGCAGGACCTGTGGATTGCGACGGACCAGGCGTTTAAGGAAGCCGTCGAGACGTACTCGCGCAAGGAAGCTTATCTGAGCAGCCTGGCGCGCCCGTCGGACATCGGCGACTTTTCGAAGGTGGAAGCGATCCAGCATGTGGAACCGCTCGTCGGTGCCGACTGGTCGAACCGTAATTGGGAACAGGAAGCGCGGGAAACGTCCGCGGCGCTGCGCGCGTTTCCGCAGATCTATGAATCCCGAGTGACCTACTACCTGGTATACACGACGGAATACCTGCTCACAAGCGAAGGCACAGAGATACGGGCAAACCATTCCTTCGCGGCAATCGAAGCCGGCATGAACACGCTGGCCGACGACGGGATGCAGGTGAACCACTACTACTCGACCTATGCGCCGCGACCGGCGGACTTGCCGGGGGTTGAGGAGGTGCGCAAGCAGCTGAACGTAGCCGGGAGCGAACTGATGGGAATGCGCGTGGCGCCCACGGCTTCGGATTACACGGGACCGGTGCTGTTCGAATCGCGTGCGGCCGCGGCCCTGGTTGCGCAGGTTCTGGGGCCTTCGCTCTCCGGCGCGCGGCCCCCGGTCGCATTCCAGGCCGTGGTCGAGCAGTTGATGAGCAGCCTGGGCGCGCGGAGCGACTGGAGCGGCAAAGTGGGAGCCCGGGTGCTGCCAGAGACAGTGAACCTGGTGGATGATCCTTCAGCGAAGGATTACAAGGGATCGTTGCTGGTCGGCGGATACGCCATCGACGAAGAGGGTGTTCCGGCGGAAAAGGTGACGCTGGTCTCGAACGGGAAGCTGAAGGGCCTCCTGATGTCGCGCCGTCCGGGCAGTGATTTTGAGGCCTCGAATGGCCACGGGCGCGCCGCGTTCGGGATTGATGCCCGGCCGACCATGAGCAATCTGTTTTTCACCTCTATCGAAACGGTATCGAAAGACGAGCTGAAGAAGAAGTTTTTGGATGCCTGCCGCGCCGAGAAGTTGGACTATTGCCTGGTGGTTCGACAAATGGACAATCCGTCGATTAGCATCATGCACCAAGAGGACTTTACGGAACTGCTGGCGAGCTTCGGCGGCAACGCGGCAACCGATCGCCTGCCGCTGGTCGTCTACCGGGTCTACGTATCCGACGGCCGCGAAGAGCTGGTACGAGGCGCGCGCATCACCGGATTCAGCCCGCGTTCCTTGCGCAATATCGAGAGCATCGGCAACGACGATTACGTCTACAACTACATGCAGAACCAGTCGGCTGGTGTTGCCGGAACAGCCTTGGGCGCGTTTGGGACGGCGCAGAACGGCGTGCCTGCATCGGTGGTCGCGCCCTCGCTGCTTTTCGAGGAAGTAGAAGTGCGCGGCGCCCGCGGCGAGCCCAAGCGGCTGCCGATACTTCCGGAGCCGCCGATGACGCCCAAAGGCTCCAAGTAGGCGGCGTAACGCGCTTCCCACACGCACCATTCGCACCCAAGCTCGGATTGGAAGCCTGCCGGCGGCAGGTTGGCCGCGCCACGACAGGAGAGCACCCCACTCAAGCCTGCCGACAAGCGCGCCGACAGGCGCGCCGGGCGTGCGTTTGAGGTAGTCTTAGGCGATGGCGATTCCGGGGCAGATTCACGAGGCCGTGCAGGAGAAAAAGCGCGCGGCCCTACTCAGCATTGGATCCGCCATGGTGCTCGTGAGCCTGAAGACGTTCCTGGTGTGGCGCACGGGAAGCCTCGGCGTGCTCTCCGAAGCGCTGCACTCGGGACTGGATCTTGTAGCCGCGGTCATCACGTTTCTGTCCGTGCGCGTGGCGGACCGTCCGGCGGATGACCGCCATCCCTACGGCCACGGGAAGTTCGAGAATTTCTCGGCTTTCATTGAAACCGCACTGCTCGCCCTGACGGCCCTCTACATCATCTATGAAGCGTTCTCGCGGCTGTTTTTTCATTCGGTCCACATCGAACCGAGTCTAACGGCGATTCTCATCCTGTTTGTGGCCCTTCTGATTGACGTGACACGCGCGCGGGGGCTGAACCGGGTGGCTCGCAAGCACGCAAGCGAAGCGATTGAGGCCGACGCGCTGCACTTTTCGACCGATGTATGGAGCACGGTCGTGGTGATCGTGGGCATTCTGCTGGCGTGGGCCGGAAATATATGGAATGTTTCGTGGCTCGGGCATGCGGACGCGCTGGCGAGTTTGGCGGTGGCCGGGGTCATCCTGTGGGTTGGCTCGCGGCTCGGCCGCCGGACGCTCGATGCGCTACTCGATGCAGCTCCCGAGGGCCTGCACCAAGAGATTACGGACGCCATCGGGCACATGGACGGCGTGCTGGGCGTCGAACGGGTGCGCGTCCGCCGGGCGGGTAATCGTTACTTTGTGGATGCCACGGTTTCCGTGCCGCGGACGGCGGGTCTCGAACAGGTACACTCGCTTACAGACGCCATCGAAAAACGGGTGGGCGAGATTATTCCGTCGGACGTGCTGGTGCACACGGAGCCCCGCCCCCCTCGCAACGAGAACTTGTTCGAAGCGATCCGAGCGCTGGCACAGAGGATGGACCTGGCAATCCACGACATTGCGGCCGTTCAGCAGGACGGCGATTTATTCGTGGAGTTGCACCTCGAGGTAGACGAGAACCTGAGCCTGCGGGACGCCCACCGGCGCGCCACCGAATTGGAGGAAGCCATCCGTGCGCTCGGCAATGGAGGCCCCAAGGTTGACGTGAACATCCACATCGAGCCGCTCGGCCGCCACATCGCCACGCCGGATATCCGTGTAGGCGAAATGCGCCAACTGGAGCTCGCGGTCGATAGCTTCCTGAACGGCATGCCCAAGAATTACGACGAACTCATCAATTGCCACGACGTGCGCGTCAGGCAGGTCGAGCATCACATTCTGGTTTCATGCCACTGCGTCATGAAGGGCGACCTCCCGATTACGCGGATTCACGACGTAACCGCTGCGCTCGAGGACCACGTAAAGGAACGCTTTCCCCAGATCTTCCGGGTCACGATACACCCCGAACCGCCGGAAGAGACCTAGGGCGGGGAATGTGGCGTGCCTCGAGCCTCGCCGTTCCGCGCCCAAAGACCGGAGGCGGCGAAGGCGATCAGCGCGGGAAAGCATTCCAGAACGTAGCGAGGCTCGGGCGTCTCCAAGCTGGTTAGAAAAGCGGTGCGCACGACGATACCGGCGACAAGTATGGCGATGGCCGCCCTGGCGCGCTGGAAACGCCACAGTCTCGAGGCTCCCCAGATCCCCAACGCCAGGTACAACACGTTCACCAGAAAGAAAAGAATCGTGATTCCCTGGTCTACGGGATCTTCTTCCCGCATGTAGGCCAGCGGAAACACGTGACCGGAAACGGGGAGCAATTCGATGCGCGGCGTAAACCACATGCGGACACCGCGGAGCAGAGGCATCCAAAGGTAAGTGCGGAGGGGATACCGTGCCGTGCGTTCCTTGGCAAGCTGGGCGAAGACCGCGTCTTCTTGGGCCGTCCAGGTAGTCTCGTCGTTGTATCGTTCGAGCACCATAGCCACGCGTTCTTTTTCCTCGGGGGTGTCGAAGGCCCAGGAAGGAATGTCGTCGAGATGGATCTCCTCTTCATTGAGTTTCCATGACACGAGGTAACAGTCCCGCATGCGGTAAAGCCAGGTTCTCTCCCAGGCGAGGAAACCCTTGGGGTCCACTTCACTTGGGAGCATCGTATCTTTCGGCGCGAGGGGCTGGAATTCGCCTAGGGTCACAGCGTTTCGGATGATCCACGGCAAAAGAGGCAGCCCACAGGCAAGCGACATGACCACGCAGGTCAGAAACCATCTCCTGGCCTCGCCGCGGCGCAGCATCCAATATCCCAGCAGAACAAACGCGGTGACAAGGAGCAGCGGAGCTTCCGGCCGGAAAAGGGTTCCAAGACCGACGATAAACCCACAGAGGGCCGCGAGCTTCCCGTAGTTCTTTTGTGTGAACCCCCGGTAGCGAAAGTCGGGTGCGACCTTGCCGCTCGCCTGAGTCGCGAGGAGGGCGAGGAAGACATAAGCGAGGGCCGTGAACAGCGTGGCCCAGACCTCGGTCAAAGGAACGGCGACATAGTTCGCGGTAAAAGGGCAAAGAGCCGCAAGCCAGAGCGCGGTGATGAAAGCTGGCTTCGAGTTCGAGCGCGGGTTCGAGAGGCTCACGAGCAGCGCGGCCAGCCACGCGATTACCAGGCAAGTGGAGAGGTCGACAACCACCTGCGCGAGCATAACGGCAAGCCGGGCGCTCTCGCCGGTGCGCCCGGTCAACGCATAAACGACTGCCAAGAAAGCGGGATAACCGGGCATGCGGATGTCGACGGGGGTCGGCTTGCCGTCGATGGCCATGGCGTACTGGCCGAGTTTCACCCAGTTGCTAGCGAGCTCGTTGTAAATTACGGTGTCACCGGCCGTGGCAGGAAACCGGAGCACAAAAAAGAGGCGCAGGCAGGCGCCTGCCAAAAGGGGCGGCAAGAAACCGAAGAAAATGCGTTTCATCATTCTTTGCTTCGCATCTTACAATAGAGGAGTAGCGTTTCATCGCACGGATTGAGCTTCGCCTCCGGAACCTCCAGCCGAGACCCCGGGGCGGCCAGGCAGAATGAAAGAACGAAAACCAATCTTCTACGATGCGGAGAAGGTCCGGTGGCGCCGCACGCGCCGAATCCTGGAAGTCAGCGGTGTTCTGCTGACTCTCCTGCTCGTGTACTTCTTTATAACCGTCGCGGGAAGCGTGGAACTGCCGACCTCCCTGCTGCCGGACACGCGGCCTGCCTATCACTCGGTCAAGAAAAAGAACTTGAAGCCCGTGGTGTTGCGCGAAGGCCGGCATACGCGCGTGGCGCGAATCGGCAAGGTGCCGGCCAGCTATGACCCGTTGCGGGCTGCGTTCTTCGTCAGCTGGGACCCCAACAGCCTGGCTTCGCTCAAAAAGCACTACAAGGAGCTGGACCTGCTCATTCCCGAGGAACTGCATTCGGTGAGCGCCGATGGCGCAATCACCGTTGTGGATTACGAGCGCAACCAGACGGTCAAGGCCTCGCCGGCGGAAGCGTTGTCGCGGCTGAAGCAGGACAAGCTGCACCAGTGGATGCATTCGACGAATCCTCCCATCGAGTTGCCGATGATGGGAATGCTGAACAATTATGACGGCGTGAACTGGCGCGTGAAAGAAATGGCGGAAATGCTCGGGAACGCAAGCGCTCGCAGGCGCCTGGTGAGCGACGTTGTGGAATATGCGGTCGAAGCGCGCCAGGCCGGCATCGTCGTGGACTTTGAGGAAGTCCCCGACAAGAGCCAGGCCCACTTCCGCGAGTTCATCGCCGAACTCGGACCCGCCCTGCATGCCGTCGGGCTCAAGCTGATGATTTCGCTGCCGGCGCGGGATGACGCGTACGACTATGCCTTTTTTGGGCGCGAGACCGACGCGATCATCCTGATGAACTACGACCAGCACTGGCTGACTTCCCCGCCCGGGCCGATCGCAGCGCAGGACTGGTTCATGGAGAACCTGAGGCAAGTGCGGGAAGTGGTGCCAGCACAAAAAATAGTCGTCGGAATTGCGAGTTATGCTTACGACTGGACGGAAGGCCCGAAGAAAGGGCCCGGCCACGCGGCGGAGTTCAGCGTTCAGGAAGCGCTGCTGCACGCACACGAATCGGAGACAGATATTGAATTTGACCCCGTCACCTTGAACCCCCATTATTCCTACGACGACGAGCAAAACCACACCCACCAGGTATGGCTGCTGGACGCCGTCACGGCCTACAACCAATTGCGGGCCAGCGAACGCCTCGACGTGCAAGGCACGGCGATTTGGCGGCTGGGGTCGGCCGATTCCTCGTTGTGGCCTATCTGGGATGCCACGCGGGCCGACGACACCGTTCGAGAAAAGCTGAAAGATTTGGCGCCGGGCCCCGACTTGATTCTCGAGGGAGCGGGAGACATCTGGCGCATTATCGACGTGCCGAAACGAGGGCGGCGGAGCTTCACCTACGATGCTGTCGCGGACCTGCTCACCAACGAGAAATACGAAGCCATTCCCCTTTCGTTCGATATCGATCAGATCGGCGCAGCGCCGAACAAAATTGTACTTTCCTTCGATGACGGCCCCGACCGGAGGTGGACGCCAAAAATTCTCGATATTCTGAGGGAGAAGAAGGTTCCGGCGGTGTTTTTCGTGATCGGGAGCGAGGCCAACCAGGCTCCCGATCTGCTGCGACGCGAGTACAACGAAGGCCACGAGATCGGGAATCACACCTTCACGCATCCGAAGTTCGACGAGATCACGCCGACCGAGGTGAGATGGCAACTGAACCTGACGCAGCGGCTGATTGAGAGCACGCTGGGCGTGAAATCCATTCTTTTCCGCCCGCCGTATGGCATCGATCATCAACCCGAGTACGCCGAAGAGGTGGCGCAACTTCCCTACCCTCAGGAATTGGGATACATCATTGTGGGCCAGCAGATCGACCCCGATGACTGGCGAATGATGGGGGACAAACATCAACGGCCCGCCCAGGAGATCGCCGACGACGTGCTGCGGCAGGCCAAGAAGGGAAACATCGTGCTGCTGCACGACGGCGGAGGCGAACGGGCACAGACCGTTGCCGCCCTGCCGCTGATCATCGACCAACTGCGTGCCAAGGGCTATGAATTCGCTTCCGTGTCGGAGCTGATCGACAAAGACCGGTCGGCGGTCATGGTTCCTCTGTCGTTCCGGGAGCGGCTGGCGGCGCGCGCGGACGGCGTAATTTTCATGCTGTTCCAGTGGCTGCGTTATACGATCGCCACGATCTTCATCCTGGGGATCATTCTCGTGAGCGGCCGGGCGCTGATTGTCGGCATCCTGGCGATCATCGAGAAACTCCGGCCGGACAAGGCGCAACTTTCCGATCCGCCACCGGGCGTGACCGTGCTGATACCGGCACACAACGAGGAGCCCGTGATCGTCCAGACGGTAACCTCCGTGTTGCTCTCGGATCTCGAGGACATCCACGTGGTGGTGGTGGATGACGGTTCAAGCGACCGCACCCTGGAACTGCTGCAGAGCAATTTTGGAAACAATGCCTGCGTGCGGATTATTCACCAGGTGAATCGGGGGAAAGCGGCCGCGCTCAATAATGCCCTTTCGCACGCGCAAACCGATATCGTGGTGACGATCGACGCCGACACCGAAATTGAGCCGGACGCGATTCGCAAACTGGTGCGGCACTTTTCGATCCCGTCTGTCGGGGCTGTTGCGGGCAACGTGAAGGTCGGGAACCGCTCGAAATGGCTCACGCGGTGGCAGGCGCTCGAGTACGTCACCAGCCAGAATATGGAAAAGCGGGCGTTTGACCTGCTGAATTGCATCACCGTCGTGCCGGGCGCGCTGGGCGCGTGGCGCAAAGAGGCGATCGAGGCGGCCGGCGGCATAACGGCCGATACGGTGGCGGAAGACGCGGACCTGACAATAGCGATCCGGCGGCTCGGCTGGCGAGTGACTTACGACGAGGAAGCGATCGCCTGGACCGAAGCTCCCGAAACCCCGGTGGTGCTAATCCGGCAGCGATTCCGTTGGACATTCGGAACGCTGCAATCGTTCTGGAAGCACAGTGACACGCTGTTCCGGCCGAAGTATGGGACGCTCGGCTGGGTGGCGCTGCCGAACATATTCATATTTCAGATTGTGCTGCCGCTCGTGTCGCCGATACTGGACCTGCTGTTTTTTGGCAGCCTGCTGCTGTGGGGGCTGGCGCAACTGCACATGGCCCAAATTCCGCAGTTGTGGACGACGGCGGACGTGCAACGTGCGGTCGTGTTTTTTCTGGGATTCCTGATTATTGATGTGCTGACCTGCGTGGTGGCGTTTGCGCTGGAACGCCGCGAAGACTGGACGCTGCTCATCCCCGTCTTGCTGCAGCGATTTTACTACCGCCAGTTGATGTACATCGTATTGTTCCGCTCGGTGAAGGAAGCCGTGAGCGGACGCCCGGTGGGTTGGAGAGGCGTGGAACACGAGCCGCCTCGTCCCACACCCGAGCCGGCCACGCTCTAGTCTGTTCGGAGCCAGACCCGCATCGACAAACGAAGGAACGACCTCGGACTTGTCAGTCGGTGGCCTCGACCGAGGGCGCGCCTTTCTGCTGCGGGGGAAAGAAGAATTCCCGCGGGGAAAGCCGAAATTCCCGCCAAAGCGTGCGCAGAATCTCGACCGAGTCGCCGTGGGAGACGTCCTGGGCACGAAGGGCCAAGCGCAAAGCGAGATAAAAGCTGACGCCCAGGTTCAACGCGAAGGTCACGGCGATCCCCAAGGTCGCCCAGGTCAGGGCGCCGCTTCCCAGAACTTCGAGTCCGAGCGAGCTCGCGCCGAGAGCGAGTGTTCCGGTAGAAAGAGTTACGTGGCGCACGTCGAGCGGTAAGCCGAAGAAGTGGCCGAGGCTCGGCGTCATTCCGAGCATGAAACCCAGGGCGACGGAGCTGCCCCAGCCGGCGATGTTGCGCGTGAACCACTCGGAGAGACGCGTGAGCGTTTTGGGTTTCAGTGCCGCGCCGAGA
>Ga0126379_10002504_pt1 | contig 11739 bp, 7 predicted proteins | sample PanSoiMetPlot_24_FD_92640 | JGI IMG/M metagenome (GOLD analysis project Ga0126379, IMG submission 92640) | Tropical forest soil microbial communities from Panama - MetaG Plot_24 | ecosystem: Environmental > Terrestrial > Soil > Tropical forest > Bulk soil | place: Panama | collected 2016-02-17
CTCGCCGAACACAACGACGTCGACAAGGTCGCCTTCACCGGCTCCACCGAAGTCGGCAAACTCATCATGGCCGCCAGCGCCCGCTCCAACCTCAAGCGCGTCACCCTCGAACTCGGCGGCAAGTCCCCCAACATTTTTTTCCCCGACGCGGATTGGGAAGCCGCCGTCGACGGGGCCCTGTTCGGCGTTTTCATCAATCAGGGCGAGGTGTGCTCCGCAGGCAGCCGCATTCTTGTTGAAAAGAAGATTTACACCAAATTTGTCGAAGCCATGACGGAAAAAGCCAAGCGCATCAAGCTCGGCGCGCCTCTCGACCGCGAAACCAAAATGGGCCCGCTCGTCAGCAAAGAACAATACGACCGGGTCAACTCCTATCTCGACGTCGGCAAGAAAGAAGCGAAAGTCGCCATCGGCGGCAACCGCCCGAAACAATTCGACAAAGGCTACTACGTCGAACCGACGATTTTCTACGACGTGGAGAACTCCGCCCGCATCGCCCGGGAAGAAATCTTTGGCCCGGTCGCTTCCGTCATTCCCTTCGACGGCGAATCCGAAGCCATTCGCATTGCCAACGACACGCCTTACGGCCTCGCTGCCGCCGTCTGGACGCGCGATATTTACAAAGCCTTCCGCGTCGTGAAGTCGCTCCGCGCGGGCATCGTCTGGGTCAATCACATGCAGCCGACTTACGTCGAAGCGCCCTGGGGCGGCTACAAGCAATCCGGCTTTGGCCGCGAACTCGGCCCCTGGGGTCTCGAAGAGTATCTCGAAACCAAACAGGTCTTCGTCAATCTCGACGAAGCCCCCATCGCCTGGTACTAGTTTTTGTAGGGTTCGCCTTCTTAGGCGGACCGCTATCAACAGTGAGGAACCGATGAAAACCATCCAGCTTCGCACCGAAGTCCCCGGCCCTAAATCCCGCGCCCTCATGGCCCGCCGCGAAGCCGCCATCCCACGTGGCCCTTCCAACGCCACCCCCGTTTTCGCCGCGCGTGCCGAAGGCGCCGTCATCGAAGACGTGGACGGCAATCGCTATCTCGATTTTGCCGGCGGCATCGGTTGCCTCAACGCCGGCCACCGTTCACCTCGCGTCCTCGCCGCGATCCGTGAGCAGCTCGAGAAATACTTGCACCTTTGCTTCGCCGTCACTCCTTACGAAGGCTACGTCGCGGTTGCCGAAAAATTGAACGTCCTCGCTCCCGGCAATTTCTCCAAGAAAACCATCTTGGTCAACTCCGGCGCCGAAGCCATCGAAAACTCCATCAAAATCGCCCGCGCCTACACCAAGCGCCCCGCGGTCATCTGCTTCGAAGACGCCTTTCACGGCCGCACACTCCTCACCATGTCGCTCACCAGCAAAACGCATCCTTACAAAGCCGGATTCCAGCCGTTCGCCAGCGACATCTACCGCATCCCTTACGCTTACCCGTATCGCCATGACGCGGGAACATCTGCCGAGGACTTTGCGCATCATCTCGAAGACGCCTTCAAGCGTTCCGTTGCGCCAGAATCCGTCGCAGCAGTTATCGCCGAGCCCGTCCTCGGCGAAGGCGGCTTCGTTGTTCCGCCGCGCGATTACTTCAAGCTCCTGCAAAACATCTGCCGAAAGCACGGCATCCTCTTCATCGCCGACGAAATCCAATCCGGCTTCGCCCGCACCGGCAAATGGTTTGCCTCCGAACATTTCGGTATCGAGCCAGATTTGGTTACCACAGCGAAATCGCTTGGCGGCGGCATGCCCATCGCCGCCGTCACGGGCCGCGCCGAAATCATGGACGCGCCCGGCCCCGGCTCCCTCGGCGGAACCTACTGCGGCCATCCGCTTTCCTGCGCCGCTGCCCTCGCCGCCATCGAAACCATCGAGAAGGAAGGTTTGCTCGTGCGTTCAACCGCGATCGGCAAGCGCTTTGAAACTCGCGCCCTTGGCTGGCAGAAAAAATGGGATCTCGTCGGCGACGTTCGCGGTCTCGGCGGCATGTGCGCCATGGAACTCGTCCGCAACGCCGGCACACGCGAACCCGCCGACACCGAAACCAAACAAATCGCCCGCTACTGCTACGAGCACGGCCTCATGACCATCACCGCGGGCACGTTTAACAACGTCATCCGCATCCTCGTTCCGCTCGTCGTTACCGACGAGCAGTTCGACGAGGGCCTCGACGTCATCGAAGCCGCGCTCGCCTCCGTCGCCGCGCCCAAGCACGCCGCCCTCTCTCGCGCGTGATAGGCTCTGTCTGCCTTTTGTAGGGGCGCTGCACTGCTGTGCCCGATTCTTCGTGGCACAGCACTCTTGGCTGTGCGCTTTTCCTATCTCTATGTCTTTTTGACCCTATCCTTCCTGGCTCCGGACTGGTCGCCTTCCGAAACTTGAGATGACTTCTCCTGCCCAAGGGCGTAACATTTCAGCGCTTATTCCCGTAATAACGAACAAGTTCCGATATTAAGGAACAAGAATAAGGAGAACCCGAATGAAGAACCTTGTCGTGTCTCTCGCCCTGCTATGTGCGGCCGCCGCAGCGCCAGCCGTCCGCGCCCAAGCCACTGCCACGCCCCAGCAACCGCAGCAGCCGCCCACCGTCGCGTCAGTCCTCAACGGGGTTTACGGCGCTGTCGAGCAGCAGGTCGTTTCAGCCGCTGAAGCTATGCCCGAAGACAAGTATGGGTTCGCGCCCACCAACGGCGAGTTCAAGGGCGTGCGCACTTTCGCCGAAGAGGTGAAGCACATCGGCTTCGCCAACCATCTTTTCTTCGGCCCGCTCATGGGAGAGAACTTCGACCCGAAGAACATCCAGGCGGAAGCCAACGGCCCCGCCGAATTGAAGACCAAAGCCGAAATTATCCAGTACCTGAAGGATTCTTTTGCTCTCGGCCATAAGGCCCTTGCCACGATTACTGCCGAGAACGAGGTCACGCCACTGGCCAAGCCGGTATTGCCGTTTCTCTCTACGCGGCTTGCGATCGCTAATATCGCCACCTTTCATCCGATGGACCACTACGGCCAGATGGTCGAGTACCTGCGGATGAACGGCATCGTCCCGCCGGCCAGCCGCCCGCGCCCGCCGCAACAAGCGCAACCGCCGTCCTCCCAACCCAAACCTCAACAATAAATCCCACTTTTGTTCCGGGCTTTTCGGCATGGTTGCAGCCATGCCCTGGCGCCGAGCATTTATGGGACGGCTCTAGTCACCAGTTACTAATCACCGATCACTAGTCACCAATTTATTTGTTGATGTCGTCTTTGGCTTCCAGCCGCTTCAGCAGCGGCTCAAGGAATGGCTTGTTCGCCTCGGGAGCGCCGCTGATGGCTTGGGTCATCTCTTTTGAGGCCGCAGGGAAATCTCCTTTATTCGAGTCTATGCGGGCCAGCGCAAGATGGCTGATCCAGTGATTCGGGTCCTTCTTAGGAACCTGGGGATACAGCTCGAAAGCGCGCTTCGCGTTCCCTTGCCGCTGAATCCCGCGGGCATAAACGTAGAGTTGTATCGCGTTCGCCTTGTTGATGGCCGCCGCGAGAGCTTTTTCCGCATCCTCTTTCTTGCCCATCGCGCTCAAAATGCGAGACTTGGTCTCCCAATTCTCAAAGCGATCCTCATTTTGAATCGAAGTCTCTTCCCATTTCAGTGCTTGCTCGAGTTCGTAATTATTGTCCAGGCACCACTGTGCCGCTTCGTCATAGCCGCCCCAGATAAAGCCGCCCACGTTCCGCAGCTCGTTCTTGATGCTCCGCAGCACCACGGCCTTCACGTCCACACCAATCTGAAACGGCACGGCCAGCTTCTCCCAGCGCAGCATTGCCACGGCCGAATCCGGCTTGACGTCCTCGAAAGTGTAGGTCAACTGCTCAAACGCTTCCGACGCATGGGGCTTGACCGTCACGCGCAACGCATCTTCTTTCTCGTCATAGCTGAAGCTGCCCCAAGACGTCGAATTCTTCGAGAAAATGATCGTCCACTGGTCCTTGTCCGGAATCGTGTGCAGCCCGTAAATGCCAGCCGCCAGCGGCTTCCCTTCCACCGTCACGTCGTCCGCAAACGAAATTGTGGTGTTTTCGTTAGCGCCCGAGCGCCACACCTTTCCATAGGGAACGATTTTTCCCCAAATCTCGCGCCCGCCCACGGCCGGACGGTGGTAGTTAATCGTAATGTCCGTCAGCCCAATCCGTTGCGTCACGCTTCCACGCTGGCTGACTCTCGGGATATTCAGTTCTGTCGGCTGGCTGCCGTTCTTGAATTGCGCTTCGGCGCTGCCCGCGAGGAACATCAATCCTGCAAAAAGGCCCACAACACACTTCAAAAAGCTGCGCATAACCGCACCATCCTCTCTCTTCAATTACGACCTGGTGAGTGCGCGGGAGTCCCGGCGTCACACCCCGTTTGCCATAGACGACCTCGGCATGGCTGCGTAAGCAGAAAACCCAGCGCAAGCTGGGGCGAACCGAGTGAATTCAGAAAGAATTTAGATTGAGGAACGGCCATTGCCTCAAAAAGTGCTCTGCGATTCCCAGAAACGAACGCAGGGCAGACTAAGACTGTCGACCTCTCATCGTGCCCGCAGTCAACATTTCCTGAAACAACGAGGACATCAGTCGCGTTTCTGATTCCAAGGAGAGGTGTGCCCCGGCAACTAAGGGGCCATCCTCGTATTGCAGGAGGCTTCGATGAAACCGAGTGGAATTTTGGCCATCGTGGTGGTGCTAGCGGGAGTTTTGGTCGGATGGACACGCGACGCAAGCCGCGCGCGGTCTCAACAGGCGCCGCCAGCCGCCGCGCCAGCTGCGCCCAAGGAACCGTCAACTCAAGAAGTCAACGATGCTTTCGTTCAGAGGATTTCCAAACAAATTGCCGGACATGAGGAAGAGCCTTCCGAAAAGGTATTCAAGAATATGCAGATCGATCTTCTCAAGAAGATTCCTGCGTCCCGCCTGCTTTTAATCATGAATCTGGGGTATAGCAAGGCGCTGGGTGTTACCTGCAAGCATTGCCATGTGGAGGACGATTTCTCCAAGGACAACAAGCGGCCGAAGCGCTGCGCGCGCGAAATGGCCGTGATGCACTTTTCGATCAATCAACAGCTTGCGAAGATGCAAAACCTGGAACCAAACCCGAACGGACACTTCATTAACTGTTCGACCTGCCATCGCGGCCAAATTGATCCCATGGCGCAGCCGAACTGATGCACTCAGGTCTCTTTCCATGTAGGATGTTTACAAGCGCCGGGCCCGTAGCTCAGCGGTTAGAGCAGCGGACTCATAATCCGTTGGTCCTAGGTTCAAATCCTAGCGGGCCCACCAGATGTCCTGAACACCGAGGTATTCTCAACTCAATTGGCTTGTTCTTTCGCTTTGTCGGCACCGGGACTATTGATAGCGGGCCGCTGCCTTCTCCAGGTCCGCGTTGCCAGGGAAAACCCGCAGGCCTTTGCGCAAGATAGCGGCAGCCGCACGCGAATTTCCAAGATCGTTGTACACGGTTGCAAGAGCGGTGAATACGGCGGCATCGTAATCCGGGTAGAACCGCACTACCAGCTCGAAGTCCTGGCGTGCCAAAGCTGCTCGGCCCGTGGCACGATGCAGTTCTCCAAGGTCCAGGTGGCAGGCGTAACTGTACGGGTCCTTGGAGATTCCTCGAAGCAAAACGGGCTCCGCTTCTGCCAAATTGGACAGTTTCATCCATATTGCTCCCAGCCGGCAGTATTCGGATGCGGGCGGATCCGGCATCACCACCATCCGGTTCAGCTGCGCAATTAGCGCGATGCGAAAATCCTTGCGATCCGCGGCGAACTGCATTTCGTCGGTCAGGGCAGGCAGGAAGCGCGGGTGGGTCTTGAGAATCTGGTCGACACGCTCCCGCGCAGCGGCTTCCTCCCCGTTCCTGTGCTCTGTTACCGCAAGCCAGTGCATGGCTTCTGGCGGATTGTGTTCCAAACGGAGAGCCGCCTGAAAGTAAGACTTGGCTTGCAACAAATCGCCCTGCATGAGTGCGAAGCGGCCTTCGGCAACGTACCGCGTCACTGACTCTGGCTGAGATTCAAGTGCCTTCAGAAACATGTGGGCGGTAGCAGAGTCGTTTATATCAAGTGCAGTCATTACGCCAGCTTCCAGCGCGCGCCGCGTTCCGGATGGCTCGAGGTTTGCTGGCAGCGGCCCTGCTCGAAGCTGTGTAATCAATTCTTCATTTGCCTCGGACAGAGCTGACGCCAGCAATGTTTGCGGAGCATGGTATTCGAGCAAAGTGCGATCGTCCGTATTCAAAGTGGCGCTCGCTGCCAGCCTTCGTAGACCTGCATCATCTAACAAGTAAGAAGCAACCAGTCCTTCCGGCTGATGGACATCCATGGCTTCAAAATCGTTACGGATCCCTTGTTCTTTCCAAAGCGAACGGAGCCGGTTGAATTGAAACGGAAATGCATCTATTCGGCCAAGCAAGAGAAGATCCGGGCCCTCGGCGCGCCAGAGCGTTACTTCAGTGAAGTGGGGAGCGAGGGTCCCAATAATCATGCGCAAATCAGCCGGCGCAAGCGAGTAGGACTGAACCCACTGCAGGAACATTCCGCCCGGCGCAAGCCGTTCCCGCACGGCGGTGTAATACTCCGCAGTGAAAAGCGTTGCGATTCCAGCGATCCACGGGTTCGACGGCTCGGAGACGATGAGGTCGTACTTCTCGCGCGAAGTAAGCAGAAAGCTTCGCGCGTCATCAAAAATGACATGAAGACGAGGATCGTTTAGTACGCCACGGTTGAGTTTCTCTAGAAGCGGGGCGGCGCGAATCACCGCGGGCTCGATCTCGACACAATCAATTCTTTCGACGTCGGGATAGCGGGCCACCGCGGACGCCGTCATGCCGCTCCCAAACCCGACGATCAGGACGCGGCGCGGCGACGGATGAAGCGCACCTCCCAAATGACCCAGTAGAAGTTGCGTGCGAGCGTCGCCAGTTGACGCGTCCGTCTTGCCGTTTATGCGAAGAGCCACGTAATTATCCGAGCGCAATACACTAATCGAGTCGTTGACGCCATCTGCCGCGAACACGAGATCGTTGGTTTCGGCGATTTCGCTCAGCGTGAGACGTCCCTGGTACGAGTTGCCATAGAGCAAGGCCGAGAGCGACATCAGCGACTTGCTGTAGAAAAATGAAGAAGCTCCGACGAGAATCGCGGCCAGAAGGCAGATAGCGTTCGTCGCGAGAGTCAGGATGCTACGCCGCGACGAACGCAACTCCAGCACGACTGCCAGTAGAAGATTCACCGCCGCTGTGAAGGCCACAACCCGAAAGTTCCCTATCCAGGAAACAAGAAAGAATCCGGTCAGAAGGGATCCCACGATAGCGCCGAGGGTGTTTGCCGCATATGCCTTCCCGACCGTTGCGGACTCGCTGGAGTTATCTCCTCCCGTACGCGCAATCAAAATGACAACCGCGGGAAAATTAAAACCAAACACAATGGCAATAGGTAAAACCGTCAGGGCAGACGTCACAAATTGCGCTAGAACCAGCCCGCCGAAGGTCTGGTGGGTTAGGCGGAGAACGAGCGGAACAAGGGAGGTGATCCAGGCAAAGAGAATCAAGGAAGAAAGCGCCGCAACGGCTGTCCAGGTTTGCGTGCGGGAGAACGTTGCAAGCGAGACACTCTGCGAGCGCGCGGAGTAGCGCTGAAACAAGAGGCTGCCAATCATTGAGCCCAGCAGGAATGCTCCCAGCATCAGTGTGAACGCGTAAGTGGAGCTGCCAATCGTGGTCGCCAAGAGGCGCGTCCAAGCGATTTCGTAGGCGAACGCAGTTCCGCCGACCACCGCAAATAGGAAAAGAAAGAAGATCGGACTGCTCAGTACCTCTTCCCGCGCGGCGGAAGGCGGCTTTGCGGGTGAACCCGTTGCGGTCGGTGTGGTGTCTGCATTTTTTGCAACCCGGAAAGCGATTAAACTGGCTACGAGGTTCACAACAGCGGCGGAGGCAATGGTAATGCGCAGACCGACTGCCGGGAGGAGCACGAATCCGGCGGTCAATGTCCCCACAACCGCACCGAGTGTGTTAACCCAATAAAGCAAACTGACGCGAATGCCTAGCTCGGCAGAACGCTGCGTGATGCCTCGAACCAGGATGGGGAACGTTCCACCCATTAAGAATGTGGGAATAAACAGAACCAGCGCGGCGCCAAAGAATCTTAGGCCAAGCAGAAAGGGTTGAAGACCGACAAACGTGGGATAGATAGCCAGGTAAAACCAACGGACGGCAACCAGGCCTGCGACCGAGAGGGCACCCGCGGCGGCAACGAGCAACTCGAGCTGAGAGTACAGGGTTATGGGCTTTGCGTGATTCTGCCCCCAGCGGCCAATATAAGCGCTTCCCGCCGCCAAGCCCGCCATGAACACCGCAAGCACGGTTGAAATGGCATAGACCGTATGTCCGAAGATCAGTCCGAGGGACTTACTCCAGGCCACTTGGTAAATGAGGCCTGCCGCACCAGAAAAAAAGAAACAGAGCAGGATACCTAGAGCACTCGTGCCTGGGGACGAACGACTTTTCGTTGCCAATGGCGCGATATTCTCCAGGGTGAAATGTATGTCATGAAGGGCGCGCCCACAAGCACATCGCGCGTAAAGCTGTTTGCTCGCAGCAGAAGTCTCATGGGGCAAGACCCTGTGCAGACTTGACGCCACCGTAAGTTGGGATTACAGCCGGGCACCTTCCGAGTAAAAAACTCTATGCCAAGCCCGCTTTTGACAGTGGCAGTTCGCGAATGCGCTTGCCCGTTGCGGCGAAGATTGCGTTACAAAGCGCTGGCGCAATCGCGGGAAGTCCAGGTTCGCCAATACCTCCTGGAGGAGCGTCGCTTTCCACGATATGAATATGAATTTCGCGGGGTGCCGTATTCATTCGCGCCACGGGGTAAGTGTCAAAGTTGGACTGGTCGATGACTCCGTTGGTCGCAGTGATTTCTCCGAAGAACGCGATGCTCGTCCCCATCACCGCCGCGCCTTCAAACTGGTTCCGCGCCATTTCTGGGTTGACCACTGTGCCGGCATCCAGCGCTGTGTCCACCCGCTGAACGCGTACTTTCCCGGCGTCGTCGATCTGAACCTGCGCAACGGTCGCGGCGTACGTCAGGAAACTTCGGTGCATGGCCAAACCCATGCCAAATCCATTCCCTTGTTTTTTCTTGCCCCAGCCGGATTTTTCCGCGACGGTCTGCAGCACGCGGCGGAATCGCGCGGTGTCAATGGGATACTGATCGTAAGGCTGTCCATAATTCTCATAGTCCTTGGGCAGATCACTCTTTGGAACTATGCGGTCTGGCCCCAGGAGTTGAAGCTGATACTCGAGCGGGTCCTTTCCAGCGGCGTGCGCCAGTTCATCGGCAAACGACTGAATCGCGAACGCATGATAAATGTTCGCCACGGAGCGGAACCATCCAATTCGCACATGCGCGGTGGCCGGGCCGTTTTCTGAGCGATGATTCGGAATCGCGAACGGAAGGTCCGAGAAGCCCAGCCCCAGTTCGCCGGCATCGGAATAGACCGCGTCGGCATTGAACGTCGAACCGATGGGAGGGAAGACGGTGCGCTGAAGCCAAGCCGTGGGCTTTCCATCCGCACCGAGAGTGGCCTTCATGTACATTGCCGATACAGAGTGGTACGTATCGAATTTGATGTCGTCCTCACGGCTCCAGACTACCTTCACAGGTTTACCGGTTTTCTTCGAGAGCACTGCCGCTTCCACGGCGTAATCCGGGAACGACTTGCGGCCAAAAGCCCCGCCCAGAAGCGTCACGTTCACCGTCACGTCTTCCTTTTTCGCACCGACTGCGGCTGCTATCGCGTCGCGTGCGCCCACCGGGCTTTGCGTGGGCGCCCAAGCTTCTACTTTCCCGTCGCGGTAAATCGCCAGCGCCGCGGGGGGCTCCATCGAAGCATGCGCCAGCAACGGCGCGTAGTATTGGGCCTCCATGACTTTTCCGCCTTGCGCAAACGCCGCGTCCACGTTTCCTACTTCGCGAACGACTTTTCCGGGCTTTCGTGCGGTCCCCTCCAATTCCTTGCGATACTGGCCGGAATTGAAGACGCGGTGCCCACTCTCCTCCCAATCGACCTTCAGTTTCTTTCTTCCTTGCATCGCGGCCCAGGTGTTGTCTGCAAGGACAGCCACTCCGCCGAGCGCCTGGTACAGAACCGGCGGCTTGAAAGTGTCAATCGTCGCGGTCTGCTTTACGCCGTGGACGGCAAGCGCGGCCTTGTCGTCAACGGACTTCACCGTGCTGCCAAGCACCGGCGGATGCAACACGCTGGCATACAGCATTCCTTCCATGTGCGTGTCCTGGCCAAAAACTCCTTTGCCCGTGCACAAATCCTTGAGGTCGTAACCCGCTGAATCTTTTCCGATGTACCGCCACTCGCTACGCGGCTTGAGCTTCAGCTCCTCTTTCTTCGGCACGTCCAGTTTTGCCGCAGCCGGCGCCAGTTCTCCATATCCGAGCTTCTTCCCGGTCACTTTGTGGATAACGTTATGCAATTCCGTGGAGCATTCCCCTTCCCGCACATACCAGTGCCGCGCCGCCGCGCGAATCAGCATCAACCTCGCTGTCGCCCCCGCTTCGCGCAGGGGCATGAAAAAACTCACCACCGAATGCGAGCCGTCCGTGTCCTGATCTCCATATTTTTCGTCGCCAGTGGCCTGAACAACTTTCACGCGCGCCCAGTCCGCGTCGAGTTCATCGGCGACAATGCGTGGCAAGGATGTGCGCACGCCGTTGCCCATTTCGGAGCGATGGGCCACGACATAGGCCGTCCCATCCGTATCAATCGCCAAGTAAACGCTTGGTTGCAGTGCTGCCTTGCTCATCGCTTCCGCGGGACTGGGGTTTCCTGTGTCGGCAAAGCCTTCTTCCGGCATCCAGCGTACGCTCAAGACAAAAGCGCCTGCGCCGAGCATGCCTTTCAAAAATCCGCGCCGGCTGCCTGAGAATTCTTGCTCGTTCCCAGAGATATTCTGAATGTCAATCATGCTTCCTCGCTCCGCCTCGAGTTCAAAATGAACACGGGGCCGCTATAGCCAGCCAACATCGTACCGCCATCCGAGAAACTTGCAAGTATGCCGTCTATTGCTGAGGCCAGGCGCCCAGTGCGCGCCGCAGGTCAACGAGCTGACCGAGATGATAGGCGTTGTGGTCGGCCAGAAGGAGGGCTTCACGCAAAATGGTCTGGCCGTCGCCGTGAGGAATTTTTGCGCATAAGTCCGTCTTAGCGCTTTTCGCCAAGTCGACCATTGCGTCCAAATCGCGCTGAAATGCCTCCAACGACTTGTCCCACGCAGCTGCATCCGGAGGCCCGGGCGTTTTCGGCCAGTAGCCCTCGGGAAATCCGGGAGAGATATGCTTCGCATTCCGGCTGAATTCCAGGATGTCCCATTGCGCGATTCGGCAATGCTCCAGCAGTTGCCATCCGGTATGCGGCAGGTCTGCGATGAACGCGCCGCGCTTCGCTTCGGGGAATCCTTCCACGGCATCCATGAAATGGACATGCGCACCGCCACCCTTCAAAAGGTAGACGAGGTGCTCGCGAAGTGCTTTGTCGTTGCGGCCCGATGCAGTTTTCGAGACCTTTTTTTTCTTCGGCGCCGGCTTTGTTTTTTTCTTCATGACTATCCCTGTTTTTCGGATACCAGGACCTGTTGCGGCAGGTTTGGAATCGGATGCAAGGTCGTTTTCGCGAACCCTGTATTTCCAAACATCTTCTCATATTGCGCAAAA
>Ga0126379_10002505_pt1 | contig 11737 bp, 14 predicted proteins | sample PanSoiMetPlot_24_FD_92640 | JGI IMG/M metagenome (GOLD analysis project Ga0126379, IMG submission 92640) | Tropical forest soil microbial communities from Panama - MetaG Plot_24 | ecosystem: Environmental > Terrestrial > Soil > Tropical forest > Bulk soil | place: Panama | collected 2016-02-17
ACGATCGCGTCATGCCAGGACCGTCGCCGCGCGCCCCCATTGAAACGCCACCACGATTTGCGCCGCCACGATTTCCGCCGTTGCCGCCGCCGCGATGGCCTCCGGCGTCGACTGTTGATGTTGCGAGAGTGAGCGCGAACAGGCCGCTCAAATAAAACAGGGGTTTAGTATTCATAGATCTCAGGGTTCTAATGGTTACACACCGACAACCGCCTAAGGTTGCGTAGGTTAACATCTCGCCAGCCTCGTCGGCAATATCTTGCAGACGCGGCGGGACGATCGTTATCCTCGATGTCGATCTTGTGAAGCCATCAAGAATCATCACGCTGATTAGCTTCGCAGTGTTCCTGGCCTCGCTGACGCAAAAGGGATTCTCCACAGCCGGTGAAGAACCGGGATCCTGGTCGCCGGGACTTTATTTGTTGTTAATCGGTTCGCTTGGCATGCTCGCCGGAGTTTTCGAATGGTTCGCCAATCCGTTTCTGCTCGCGGCCTGGATCTTTTCCTGGTTCGGCAAAAACAAAATCGCGTTGCCGCTCGCACTCATCGCGGTTGGCCTGATCGTCGCGTTTCTTTTTCGCCAGACAATGATCGTCAGTGAAGCGCCGACCTATGCGAAGATCACCGGCTATAGCGCTGGCTACTGGCTTTGGCTAACCAGCGCGGTGATCGCAACGCTCGGCGTTGCAATTGGGATTATCGCTAAACGCAAATAAATCAGCCGACGATTCGGCAAATCTTCGGCGTACTCCGAGCGTCGCAAAACTTTGGCATTGACCGGCGATTTGCGGCCACTCACTCTACGCGTTTCCAAAAAATAATTATGAAATTCACCATTCAAATTCTGCTCGCGATTGCTCTTGCACCTTTTGCATTCGCTCAAAGTTCCTCGTCGTCTCCCGCTGCGAGCGGCGCGGCCACCGGTCGGACGGACATTTATCATGTTCACTTCGCCAATGCCGCAGTCGGCAAAGCCAAAGATCTCGGTGAAGAGCTGAAGAAGCCGGCGCCGGATGCAGCAATGCCGGGACACTTTGTTGTTCTTCGCCATGCCGACGGAGATTCCTGGGACTATTGCGTAATCACGCATCTCGGAACCAAAGCAACGATCGAAGCAAGCCGCCCCGCGCCAGCGACCAACACCATGGCGCTCTATTCGGCACACACCGACACCTTCGCTTCCGGTCCGTCATGGTCGGAATTCGCAAAGCAGCTCGGACTCGATGATGCGTCGAAAAGCAAAGCGTCTGCTTATGTGGTCTCGATTTATCGACCGGCTGCCGGTTCGCGCGAAGCGCTCGATAAATTCCTGAATGAAGCACCCGATCGCGCGAACGATTCATCAGTCGGACGCCTGACTTTGCAGCACATGGAAGGAGCTGCGTGGACCTTTCTCAGCGTCCAACGTTGGAATTCCTGGGGTGATTACGGCAAGGACAACGTTGCGAGCATTGCGCAAATGGGAAGGAACCAACAGGGCGGCTGGTTCAAGTTGCGCGATCTCGCGTCGTTCCACACCGACACTTTGTGTGACCGGTTAGCGCCGTAGCGCAAAACACGAAAAAGAGTTTCGAACTAACAGCGCCGCGTTCTACTCGCGGCGTTGTTTCTCGACCAGATGACGCAGCTGCCGCTCCATCGTCTTGAACGCGTCGTGAATCACTTTGTTGAGCGGCTCGTGCGACCCGTTGTCTTTTTGTTCCTCGTCGGAAACTAATTCGTGACGCGGTCGAACGGTCACGTCGATCCGGCAACGATACGGATTGCCTTTGTGATGGGTGTGATTCGTTTGCTCGATCGCGACGTCGCAGCGGTTGATGTGATCGCAGAACCGGTCGAGCCGGGCGGCGTAGGTCATGACCAGGTCGTCGAGCTTTTCTGACTTTGAGATTCCGCGGTAGGTGATCTTAACGGGCAGTTGCATACACTTTGATAATTGAGCTTAAAGCGGACGAAGGGAACGAAAATGATTCGGCAATTTCGCCGGCTCGACCTTCACGAGATCGGATTTGACGTGCTCGACGATTCGATTGCGCACGCGATCGGGCAAAAGATCGACAATCGCGGAATGGATTTCTGACGGCGCAGCAAACGCCCAACCTTCCTTGCCGCGGCCGTTCACGACTTTCGCGATTTGATCGGCGAGTTCTTTGTTAATCCGGCGCTCGGTTTCGTTGAAAAGCTTGCTCTCGGCGATAGAGGCCCGGCCGCGTTGCGCGCCTGCGCTTTCGGCAGCGGCGAAACGCCCGGCCAGATCCGTCACCTTATCGATAAACTTCCCGTGCGCGTCGGTGATATCGAAGGCCTGGATCAATTTCAGGCTCGGGCCGCGCGTCGGCGTTTCGTTGACCTGATAAGCTTTCAAGCTGCCGCGATCTGCTGTAATGACGATTGAAGCCGGAACCATAACTAACTATCTGCGGCTGTGGAGCGTCCGAAACGCGCTCATTAACTTCTCTATAGTTGAATCGCGCGGCGTTGCAATGCTGCGTTCAGCAAAAATTCAGGATTTATTCTTGCCGCCCGCACGCTCTTCTTCGCCCGTCATCGCGGCGATCGCGGCCATCGCGCGTTTTCTCCAGGATTCCACACGCGCGCGCGGTTGTTCGCCCGAGGTCAGGATGAACAACGACGCCGAGCGCGCGGCAAGATCGAAATCGTCGCCGGACGGAATTTTCTTCAAAGTCTTGAGAAAACCGTTCTCGTCGGTGGTATCGAGAATCTGCGCCCACTCGAGATTCTCCTCGCCCGGAAGGACGAATGGCAGCGTTTCGTAGTGCGCGTTGATCAAAAGCAAAAACGTGTCGTCGCGCACTTGTTCGCCGCGTTCGTCGATCAATTCGTCGTCGTCCCCGCTGATCAACATTCCAAGACAACGAACAAATGGCGAAGTCCATTCCTCCATCGTCATTTCATTGCCGCCGGGATTGAACCACATCACGTCGCGGACCTCGCCGCCAGGCACCGGTTTGCCTTCGAAGAATTTCGGCCGCCGAAATACCGGATGTTCGCGCCGGAGCTGAATCAGTTTTCGCGTGAACTCGAACAAACTTTTTTGTTTGTCGTCCCATTGCCAATTGAGCCAGCTGATTTCGTTGTCCTGGCAATAGGCGTTGTTATTTCCCTCTTGCGTCCGGCTGAATTCGTCGCCGCCCAAGAGCATTGGCACGCCCTCGGACAAAAAGAGTGTCGTTAAAAAATTGCGCTGCTGTTGTCGCCGAAACTTCTCGATTTTCGCGTCCTTGGTCGGACCTTCGACGCCGGCATTCCAGGAGCGATTATTCGGATCGCCATCGCGGTTCTCCTCGCCGTTCGCTTCGTTGTGTTTGTCGTTGTAACTGACGAGATCGTTCAGCGTGAAACCGTCGTGCGAGGTAATGAAATTCACGCTGTGATAGGGACGGCGGCCATCGTCTTGATAAAGATCGGGGCTGCCGGTCAATCGATAGCCCACTTCACCGATGAGACCTTCGTCTCCGCGCCAGAAACCGCGCATCGCGTCGCGATATTTCCCGTTCCATTCTGCGAACGGCGGCGGAAAATTTCCAACCTGATAGCCGCCGTCTCCAACATCCCACGGCTCCGCGATTAATTTCACTTGCGACAAGATCGGGTCTTGTTGAATGCATTTGAAGAAGGCGTGAAAGCGATTCACTCCGCTGCCGTCTCGCGCAAGCGCCGACGCGAGATCGAATCGAAAACCATCGACGCGCATTTCGTTCACCCAATAGCGGAGACTGTCCATCACCATTTGCAAAGTGCGCGGATGAAGCGTGTCCACCGTGTTGCCCGTGCCGGTGTAATCCAAATAGAACCGCGGCTTGTCCGCGAGCAGCCGGTAATAGCTCGAATTGTCGACGCCGCGAAAGCAAACCGTCGGGCCGAGCTGATTTCCTTCGCCGGTGTGGTTGTAAACAACGTCGAGAATCACTTCGAGACCCGCGGCGTGAAGATTGCGCACCATTCCCTTGAACTCGATCACTTCCGCGCCCGGCTCGCGATTGCTCGAATACGGTGCGTGCGGCGCGAAATAGCCAATGGAATTGTAGCCCCAGTAATTTGTCAGGCCGCGATCGACCAGCGCTTTGTCGTTTAGGTGCGTGTGCACCGGCAGGAGCTCGACCGCGGTCACGCCAAGGTTTTTCAAATAACGGATCGCGTTTTCATTCGCGATTCCCGCGTACGTGCCGCGCAATTTTTCCGGAATCTCGTTCCACAGTTTGGTGAATCCCTTCACGTGCACTTCGTAGATCACCGTATCCGAAAGCGGCGTGTTCGGCCGTTTCACGCGGCCCCAATTGAATTCAGGATCGACAACAACGCATTTCGGCATCGCCCACGCGTTGTCGCGCGAATCGCGCGAAAGATCTTCCGTCGCGTCGCCAACGACGTAGCCGAACATTTCGTCCGACCATTTGATCTCGCCCGCGATCGATTTCGCGTAGGGATCGAGCAACAGCTTCGAATCGTTGAAACGCAGCCCGTGGTTCGGAGCGAACGGGCCGTAAACGCGATAGCCGTAAAGTTGCCCCGTCCGGATCTCGGGGAGGAATGCGTGCCAGACTTTTTCGGTTTGCTCGCGGAACTGAACGCGCGCGATTTCTTTCGGCGCGTCGAGATTGTCGAACAGACAAAGTTCGACGCCGGTCGCGCGCTCGGAAAAAATTGCGAAATTGACGCCGTCCCCGGTCCAGGTCGCGCCGAGCGGGTACGGTTTTCCGGGCCAGGTCTTAATCGTCGTCATAAAGGCGCGACTTTTGTTATCCATCACGCCTTCACAACACGCAATCCGCGATTGTTCGCGAATCAGCCGAGTTTGCGGCGCAGGAATACCGCCAGCAATCCAAGGCTGAGCGCTCCAATGATCATGAGCGCGCGCGGAGATGGATCGGAAATGGCGAGGAACGAGAGGAACGTCTGCATTGCGTTGGCCACCGGCTTTGAGGTAAGAATCGGATTGGGGCTTACAAGTGGTCGCCACCTGCGAATTTTTCGGATTAGGCTCCAACGGCACGATGAAAACGATTGCGCGACCAGAAAACGTTCGCCGGCAACGGAATGCGGCGCGGCCGGCGCCGAAGAATGCCGCGTCTGGGATATGGTCACGAAAGGCTTCCAAGGACTGGGCAATACTTTTGTGCGGAAGCGGACGCAAAAGTACGCGGAGCCGAACGCGGTTGTGTCCGAGACCGACCGAGCCGGGATTGAATTGACTCTCGCGCTAAAGGACGCGGCCACCGCGCGCGGCGCTGAGTTCTGCGTCGTGTTCATTCCCTTTAAGAAGCGCATGGAGAAACGTCTGCCCGATAATCATCCTTTAGTTCCCGTGCTCGCCGCGGGCCTGACCCAAATGGGCGTCAACTATCGCGAACCGTATCCGGAATTCTTGAAGTCTGCGGCGGCGGGCACGGAACTGTTTCATCCGCCGGACAATCATTTCAACGCCGCCGGCCACGCCTTGTTCGCCAAGTTCGTGACCGATACCGATCTGGCACAAGCCTCGACAAACTACTACGCTCATCCGTGACAACGGCGCGCGAACCAGGTTCGCTCAAAGCTTTTCTCTTTCGATTCGTGGCGCTGGTGATCAGCTTTGCGATCGTCGCGCTGTTCTTTGAAGCGATTCTTCAAATCTTCATCCCGGCACGGCTGCGATATTCGATTGGCGAACGAAATTTTTTCTGTCGGTTCGATCACGAACTGGGCTGGGCGCCATTGGAAAACATCAGCGGCCAGCAATCGGTCGATCGAAAACGGTTCGTCGTTCACCAAAACCAATTTGGCCTGCGCGGCCCGGACGATATGCAGCTACAAAAAACTTCCGGAAAGAAGCGGATCATCGTGCTCGGCGATTCCTACATCTGGGGCTTTGGCGCGAACCAAAACAGTTTGTTCAGCGCGCCCGAAGTTCATCGAACCGATAACGAAATCATCAACGCCGGAGTCTCCGGTTACGGGACCGATCAGGAGTATTTGTTTTATCTGCGCACCGGTGAACGCTTCGATGTAGATCAGGTGGTCCTGGCATTCACGCTCTACAACGACGTTGATAACAACGTTGCCTCAATGCAATACAGTCATCTCAAACCGTACTTTCAGCTCGAGGGCGACCAATTGGTTCTGCACAACGAGCACGTCCGCGATTCGAAGTTCCGCACCTTTCGCGACGAGCTTTATCGGCGGAGTCGCGTTGCCAATATGATGGCGGAAGGTTTCGCCGGTTTGACGCAGAGTCTATTCCCAAAGAAACACAAACCGGAGCTCGATGTCACCGTTTCGGATTCAGACCGTGCCGGAATCAAACTTACGCTCGCGATTATTAAAAAACTGAAGGAAGAAGTCGAAGCGCACAATGCGCAGTTCTCGGTCGTTTTCATTCCCTACGAAGCGCACATCGTGAAACATTCGCCGGACAATCATCCGTTCGCGCCGCTGCTCGCGGCCGGGTTGGGCGAGATCGGCGTGAGTTATCGGGAGCCGTATCCGGAATTTTTCAAGGCTTCCAGCGCGGGCGCCAACTTGTTCAACCCGGATCATCACTTCACTTCGGAAGGGCACGCCTTGTTCGCAAAATTCCTGATCGACACCGACGAAGCGCGCGCCTCGACCGATTATTACGCGCACCGGTGAACATTCTCGGCATCTCGGCTTTTTATCACGACAGCGCGGCGTGTCTCGTTCGCGACGGAGAAATCATTGCGGCCGCGCAGGAAGAACGATTCACGCGCAAAAAACACGATGCGAATTTCCCGAAACATGCGGTCGATTACTGCCTGCGCGAAGGCGGCATTGGTGTCAACGATCTCGATCTTGTCGCATTCTACGAAAAACCTTTCCTGAAGTTCGACCGCATCCTGCACAGTTATCTTGCCTACGCACCCGCCGGCCTGAAAAGTTTTTTGATGGCGATTCCGCTTTGGATCCGGGAACGGATCTGGATGAAGGAATTGATTCGGCGCGAGGTCGGTTGCGATTGCAAAATTCTTTTCCCGGAACATCACGAATCGCATGCCGCCTCCGCATTTTTTCCTTCGCCATTTCAAGAGGCCGCTTTCTTGACGATCGACGGCGTCGGCGAATGGACGACAACGAGTTACGGCGTTGGTCGCGGGAATCGCATTCAAATGCTAGCCGAGATCCGTTTCCCTCACTCGCTCGGATTGCTTTACTCGGCGTTTACCTACTTCACCGGGTTCAAGGTTAACTCCGGCGAATACAAACTGATGGGGCTCGCGCCCTACGGCGAACCGAAATATGTCGATTTAATCCTGCACGAGCTGATCGACCTCAAAGAGGACGGATCGTTTCGCCTGAACATGAAGTATTTCAATTACGGCGTCGGGCTAACGATGACGAACGCTGCGTTCAATCGCTTGTTCGGTCGACCGCCGCGGAAGCCGGAATCGAAACTCACCCAAAGCGACATGGACCTCGCGCGTTCGATCCAGGACCTGACAGACGAGATCATGTTGCGAATGGCCCGGCACGTGCGCAAGGAAACTGGACAACCAAATCTCTGTCTGGCCGGCGGCGTCGCTCTCAACTGCGTCGCGAACGGCCTAATCCTGCGCGAGAGAATTTTCGATCGAATCTGGATCCAACCCGCAGCGGGCGATGCGGGCGGCGCGCTCGGCGCGGCTTTGTTCGCGTGGCACCAGATTGCCGATCAAAAACGCGCCGCGGACGGCGAGCGTGATTCGCAACGCGGTTCTTATCTCGGGCCGAATTACTCGAACGATGAGATCCGCGTTTACTTGAAAGCTCAGGACATTCCGTTCACCGAACTAACAGATGCGGAGCTTCCGGGAAAAATCGCCGACCTGATTCAAACGCAAAAAGTGATCGGCTGGTTTTATGGCCGAATGGAATTCGGCCCGCGCGCGTTGGGCGCCCGCTCAATCATCGGCGACGCGCGTTCGCCGGAGATGCAAGAGGTCATGAACTTGAAGATCAAGTTCCGGGAAAGTTTTCGACCATTCGCCCCGTCCGTTCTGCGGGAGAAATCTTCGACTTGGTTCGAAATGGAAGCGGAGAGTCCGTACATGTTGCTAGTGGCATCGGTTGCGAAAGATCGGCAGCGCGAAATGACCGCGGATGAGAACGCGCGTTTCGGGTTGGAAAAACTACTCGCGATTCGCTCGGAAATTCCAGCCGTGACGCACGTCGATTATTCGGCGCGAATCCAGACTGTGACCGAAGATCATCAGCCGATGTATTACCGCATGATCAAACGCTTCGATGAAAAATACGGTTGCCCGGTCATTATCAACACGTCGTTCAACGTTCGCGGCGAGCCGATCGTGGCCGCGCCGGAAGACGCCTTCACCTGTTTCATGCGCACGAACATGGATTATCTCCTTCTTGGCAATTTTCTTCTGGAAAAGAAAGACCAGAAGCCGCTCGAAAAGGACATCGACTGGCTTCGAGAATTTGAACTCGATTAGACGATGTCGATCCACAAAGAAATTCAGGAACTGAAAACCGGCCCGCGCGACTTGCGGAAGTTCGGCCTGACGGTTGGCGGCGTTTTTGTCGCGCTCGGAATTCTTTTCCTGCTGCGACACAAAACGAGTTATCCGTTTTTGCTTTGGCCTGGCGCGGCGCTGATCCTGTTCGGCGCGGTCGCGCCGCGGGCGCTGAAATATATTTACATCGCGTGGATGTCGGTCGCTTTCTCGCTCGGGTTCATTATGGCGCGCGTGCTTTTGACGATTTGCTTCTTTCTGCTCGTGACGCCGATTGCGCTCATCGGCCAGTTATTTGGAAAAGATTTTTTGAATCGGAAATTGGACCGGACTGCGACGAGCTACTGGATTCGATGCGAGGCGGGACCGAAAACGGCCGAGAGTTACGAACAACAGTTCTGAAAGCCCTTTACTCTCGAGCCAATCGTTTGCACTTTAACTCCGAGCAATGAGCAGATTCGCGATCATTAACGAGTTTTTTCAATTCCTCCGCGCGCGCAAACGCTGGTGGATCGCGCCCATCCTGATTTTTCTCTTGTTGCTCGGCGGCCTGTTGATTTTCGCGAGCAGCTCCGCGCTTGCCCCGTTTATCTACAGCTTGTTCTAGAGCGAGGCTTTAGCGTTCTTCTTCGCGCCGGCTGTCGAGATAAAGTACGACAAACGCAATCCCAAGGAGCGGTTGCAGAATTCGTTCGCCGATATTCAGAGCGAGCCCGCGATAATCGAAACCGTGCGAAGCTTGCGATGCCTGAAGGCTGGCGTTGAGTTTTTGCAGGACCGCCTGCGGGTCCGTTGTCTGAGTCAGTTGATTCATGTAATCCTGAACGATTGGCCACTGCGCTTGCAACGTTGGCCACAAAACGGTGAGACTGAGACTGATCACGAACGCGTACCAAAGTGAGACGATGAAAGCCCCGCGCCACATCGGGCGTTGATACCAAGGAAGATCCTGGCCGCTGCGCGCGAGGTTTCTGCTTTCGCGCAAGGAATCAATCGCGTTCGCATTTTCGAGCACGGCGAATTGTTGCCAGAAAAGCACGTTGATGAAAAATCGCGTGAACAACCAAACCTGGATCCCGAGCAAACCGAGGGCGATCACGACCGAGACGAGCGTCGCCGAAGAGACGACCATCACCGCGATTCCAAACGCGAAGATAAAAAGCAAAAAGAAAACGCCCCAAACAAACAGGCCGACGCCCGCGACCCGCGGCCAGTACTTCACCGCGCCATTGAGGACGCTAAAAAAACCGACGCGTTGTCCGGTCGCGAGTTCGGCGGTCAGAATCTGAATGCCTGCGACGTAAACCGGAATCAAAACGATTCGCAACGTGAGCATGCACATTCCAATTGCCCATGCGACAAGCGTCCGAAGATCGACACTCGCCGCTGACGTGGTGTCAATGAACCGGCTGGTGAATTCGGCGCAAAGAATCGGAACGATGCCCAGCGATGAAAGTCCGAGGAATTGGAAAAATCCGCGAAAATAAATCCGGAACGTTTCGACAAGAACATTCCGAGTCGGCGGCTTTATGCGAAACGGTTGCTCACTACTTCTGATCGCTGACGTCTGACCGCTGACGTCTGTTTGAACGGGCGGTGGATCGGTATGAAAAAGCCCTGGAATTTCGCCTGCTGTTTTCCAAAAATCGAAATCTGCCTGGCGAGCGGGATTTGTCGGCAAGACGCGACCTTCTGATTTCCATTCCTGCAACGTCGGCAAATCGGCAGGCCCGTATTCCTTTCCCTGAACGCGAATGATCCATTGCTCGGCCATCGCTTGATCATGGAACAAGGCGCACCGAGAATCCAGATCAGGCGTTGACATACTTCTTTCGGATTGCCCTTCAGCAAGATGCCCGGAAAGCGCTCAATCGTGCCGGCAATCCAAAAGAAGTTCGCCAACTTTACGGCGGGAGGCACTGAGCGCCAGCGAATGCGCCTAGGGAAGCCGGGCACCGAGATTAATATCCGCCGTAAACAGCCCGCGCGCTACGCCGCGTGCTGATGTAGATTAATATCCCTCGCACAGATGCGCTCGAACAAAGGATATTAATCTAGGGATGAAGCTGCTTTTAGTCGACGGACATTATTACGTTTATCGCTCGTTCTTCGCGATCCCGAACCTTTCTAATTCCAAAGGCGAACCGACAAACGCCATTTTCGGTTTCACCAAGACGCTGCGCTTGATGTTGAAACATCTGCAGCCGGAGCTGGGTGCCGTGTTCTGGGACGAAGGAATGCCGGAACGCCGTGTGAAATTGCAGCCGGCCTACAAGGAGACGCGCAAAGAAATGCCGTTGCCGATGGTGCCGCAACTCGAGTTCATCCAGGAAACGCTCAGCGAATTAATCGGCTTCAAAAATATTTCGCTGCCCAACACCGAGGCCGACGATTTGATGGGTTGCTACGCGATGGCCGCCTGCAAGCGCAAGGGAATACAGGTCGTTCTCGCGACCAACGACAAGGACTTGTATCAGCTGATCGGCCCCTGCGTGAAAGTTTACACCACGGCCAAGGCTGATCTTGCTTCACCGAAGGATGCATTCGCGCTTCTCGGCGAAACCGAAGCGACTACGAAATGGGGCGTGCCGCCGAAAATGATCGGCGATATTTTGGCGCTCACCGGCGATTCGGTGGACAACATTCCCGGCGTTTCCGGTCTTGGGCGCAAAACCGCCTCCGCATTGATCAACGAATTCGGCGGGCTCGATAATCTGCTGGCCAAGATCGACAAGGTGAAGAGCGACAAAATGCGGGTGAAACTGATCGCCGCCCGGGAGCAAATCGAGCAGAACCGGCAAATGGTCGAGCTCGATTGCCACATGAAGCTGCCGCTGCCGATCGACGACCTCAAAATCACCCCTGACTACCCGGCCTTGATCAAAGAACTCGAGAAGTGCGAATTCAAGTCGCTCATGCAGGAAGTGAAGGACGAGGCAGCGCGGGCGCGGGTCTCCGTCCAACAGGAGATGAAGCTGTAAGTGCCTGAAAGCGTGGGGGTCAGGCAAGCCCGAAAAATTCGTAATTAATTCGAACGTCAGACCCTGGCCGGGGTCTAATTTAACAGGTTAAGGCGATTCGGGCGGTTGCACGTTTCTTGTATTTGCTGTTTCTCCTTGGCGTGCGCTGCCCGAATCTTTTTTTTGTACTCAAACGCCGGAGCTAGTTTGTGAATAACGTATTGCGGCGCGGCCGAACTTGCAGCGCGGCTCGACGCTTATCTTCAGACCCATCTCGCCGAAAACCGCGAGGAGCTCGAGAAGATTCATCAT
>Ga0126379_10002507_pt1 | contig 11732 bp, 9 predicted proteins | sample PanSoiMetPlot_24_FD_92640 | JGI IMG/M metagenome (GOLD analysis project Ga0126379, IMG submission 92640) | Tropical forest soil microbial communities from Panama - MetaG Plot_24 | ecosystem: Environmental > Terrestrial > Soil > Tropical forest > Bulk soil | place: Panama | collected 2016-02-17
CATACGCGCCTCACCCCTCGCTCAGGCGCAAAATCCATAGCATGTACCGGTATTTGAGGGTAAACTTTCCGCCCGTGTAGGCGTATGCGAGGGGAGCAAAACATGCCTGAAGGAGTTCGCTACAAGATCCTGTGCTACTTTGGCGCTGCGCTGGTTCTCGCCGCGGCCGCAGCCGCGCCCGCGATCGCGCAATTTCCTCCCGCCCCCGAAGACCAGCCGGCAGCAAAAGGAAAGAAGGGCGCGGGTGCGGCCGGCCCGATCATCAATGGCAACTGGAGCGGCCAGCTCACTCAAGTCGGCAGCCAAACGCCTTACAAGTTCGAGCTCGCGATCAATGCCCGGGGGGCAGAGACGAAGTATCCGGATCTCGACTGCACCGGGAAGCTCACCCGTGTCGGATCGTCGAAATCGTATGTGTTTTACGTCGAGGTCATCACCAAAGGCGCAGCAGACAAAGGGGGCCGCTGTCCCGACGGTACGGTCACTCTGTCGCGTCAGGGGGACGATCTCGCAGTCGGCTGGTTCGGCGCCCTGCAAGGCACTACCGTGGTCGCGTACGGGACGCTGAAGAAGAAATAGCCCTTTTCACTTGACTGTTTCCAGCACAGTCGCAGCGGCCTGCATCTCGGCGAAGCGCGCGGCGCGGCGCTCGAGCGCGAGCTCATCGCGGCCCCAGAACTGCATATTCCAGTCCTCGTCGACATGCGCCGCCGCCCAGGCGACATCCACCGATAACGCACCGCGCGCCAAGGCGATCGCCATTAGCGCGGAGCCGGTAAGCGTCGTAATCGAATGCAGCGCGCCCAGACGCCACGGGTGTCGGGGGATGGCGGAGCTCGCCGCGGCGAGCGCTTCCGCGGGCTGCTCGACGAAGGCGATCCCCCCCGCCAGCGCGAAATGCGCGCCGAGTGTCTCGCGGGCCCAGGCCAGTACGGGATCCCAAGCATGGCTTTGCCGCATGACCAAGCCGGCAGGAGCCGGAGCGCGGTAGAACAGGAGGTCGCAGGCGAGATAGCGCTCCACATCCTGCCTGACGGGCGAGGGGAAATCGATCACGCCGTCGATGATGCTGTTGGCCAGGCGCGTGAGCGGCATGTTTGCCGGATCGATCACATCGCGTTGCGCATCCCACTCGGCAGCGAGCTGCTGCGCCAGTTCGCGGCTCGGCACGGCGAGCGTGCGGCGCGCTGGAGTCTTCACCTGCCGCCCGTCGAGGAGGATGCGGAATTCCTCCTCGGAGGCGGCCTCGACGTCGGCACGTTCGTAGAACCGCCGTCGCAATTGCGGCCGCAGTCCGCGCCGCGCCGCCTGCATCGGGTCAGGCTGCTCGTTTGCGAATAGGCTCTCGAATAGATCGCGCATTTATCCTCAGGATGGCTCGGGTCGCCGATCCTGCAACTCCTCCATGCGTGCGCGCCCCATATGTGGCGCAACGTCGGGCCGGCAACCATATGATCTTCTACCGCCGGCCCGACCCCAAATGGCGTCTCTTGCAGTGCACAATTGGCCGCGCCGAAGATGCCAAGGAGTTTCAAGGCCTTATGGCCCGCGCGGGAATTACCCGTATTTTTACGGGAATGGTCGCTCGTTCAAAACCGACTGATGAGCGAACCAGCGCGGCGCACCTCTCGTTGTGCCGTAAAGGCCTGTTATGACGAACGTATCGGTGGAATTTCGAGGGAGCCTCCACTACTATCCCGGCCGGATTCGGCGCACCAGAAGCCGAAGCGGGGCACCGGCCGACGTCGTTCGCGCATGGTTCAAAAAGAAACGCGCGGTACAAGTGTGCGCGCAGAGGCGTAAATGAAACCTACCGACATCTCGTCGCCGGACTACTTCCATAAGGTCGTGGATTGCCAGTGGGCGTGTCCGGCGCATACGCCGGTCCCGGAATATATCCGATTGATCGCGGCGGGCCGCTACAGCGACGCCTACATGGTCAATTGGAAGTCCAATGTGTTTCCGGGCATCCTCGGCCGCACCTGCGACCGGCCGTGCGAGCCGGCTTGCCGTCGCGTGCGGGTGGAGAACGAGCCGGTGGCGATTTGCCGGCTTAAGCGGGTCGCCGCCGACTTCAAGGACGATATCCGCGCCCGCCTGCCCAAGCCGGCAACGGTCAAGAATGGCAAGCGCGTTGCGCTCGTGGGTTGCGGCCCCGCCTCGCTTACGGTCGCCCGCGACCTCGCCCCGCTCGGCTACGAGTGCGTGATCTTTGATCAAGATCCACAACCGGGCGGCATGATCCGCACGCAAATCCCGCGCTTCCGCTTGCCCGAGTCCATTATCGACGAGGAATGCGACTATATCCTCAATCTCGGGATCGAATTTCGCGGCGGCAAACGCATCGATAGTCTCAAGGCGCTGCTGGCGGAGGGTTGGGATGCGGTCTTCGTCGGCTGCGGCGCACCGCGTGGTCGCGATCTCGACATCCCCGGCCGCAAAGAAGCCGCGCCGAACGTCCATATCGGCATCGACTGGCTCTCCTCCGTCTCCTTCGGACACGTCAACAGGATCGGCAAACGCGTCATCGTGCTCGGCGGCGGCAACACCGCAATGGACTGCTGCCGGTCCTCGCGACGGCTCGGCGGCGAGGACGTCAAGGTGATTGTTCGTTCGGGGTTCCAGGAAATGAAAGCGTCCCCTTGGGAAAAGGAGGATGCCATGCACGAGGACATCCCCATTCTGAATTTTCTCGTGCCGAAAGAGTTCACGCATGAAAATGGCCGCCTTACCGGCGTTCTTTTCGAGAAGGTGAAGGCCGAATACGACGCCAAGGGGCGCCGCAACCTTGTTCCGACCGGCGAGCCGAATCAGCGCTTCCCTTGCGATGATGTGCTGGTGGCGGTCGGCCAGGAAAACGCTTTCCCTTGGATCGAGCGCGAAATCGGGATTGATTTCGACAAGTGGAACATGCCGAAGGTCGACCCCACAACGATGGCATCGACGCACCCGCGCGTGTTCTTCGGCGGAGACGCCGCGTTTGGCCCAAAGAACATCATCTGGGCGGTGGCACATGGGCACGACGCTGCGCTGTCGATCGACAGGCTATGCTCGGGAAGTGACATCAACGATCGTCCGGCTCCCATGGTCGAGATCGTCAGCCAGAAAATGGGCCTTCACGAGTGGAGCTATGACAACGACATCGCCCCCGACCGGCGGTACCGCGTTCCGCTGCGCGACAAGGTGGTGGCGCTACGCGACATCAAGACGGAGGTCGAGCTCGGCTACGACCCCGATCTCGCCCTCAAGGAGGCGCACCGCTGCCTCAACTGCGACGTACAGACCGTATTCACATCATCGCAGTGCATCGAGTGCGACGCCTGCGTCGACATCTGTCCGATGGACTGCATCACATTCACGGCGAACGGCGAGGAAGCCGATTTGCGCACGCGGCTGAGGGCCCCGGCCAAGAACCTCACCCAGGACCTCTACGTCGCCAATGATCTCAAGACCGGCCGCGTCATGGTGAAGGACGAGGACGTCTGCCTGCATTGCGGGCTGTGCGCGGAGCGCTGTCCGACCGGTGCCTGGGACATGAAAAAATATCTCATCGACATGACTCACGCGAATGACCAATGCCGAGTAGCAACCCGATCAGCAGCGTAAACGACTTCGTCGTCCGGTTCGCCAACGTCAACGGCTCGGGCTCGGCGAGCGCCAACGAGCTGTTCGCGCGCTCGGTGCTGCGCATGGGCGTCCCCGTGGCCCCGCGCAACATCTTCCCGTCCAACATCCAGGGCCTGCCGACCTGGTACGAGGTGCGCATCTCCGAGGCCGGCCACCTCGGCGCGCGTGGCGGCACCGACCTGATGGTCGCAATGAATCCGCAGACCTGGGACAAGGACGTGGCCGGCATCGAGCCCGGCGGGTACTTGCTCTACGATTCCACCAAGCCGATGCCGAAGTCCAAATTCCGCGAGGACATATCCGTCATCGGGGTGCCGCTGACCGCGATCTGCAACCGCGAATATACCGATGCGCGCCAGCGCCAGCTGTTCAAAAACATCATGTATGTCGGCGCCCTCTGTGCGCTCCTGGACATGGACCTCGCCGCCACCGAGCAGCTCGTGCGCGAGCAGTTCAAGTCGAAGGAAAAGCTGATCGATGCGAACCTGCATGCGCTCAATCTCGGGCGCGACTGGGCACTGCAGAACCTACAGTGTCCGATCGGGTTGCGTTTGCGTGCGGCCAAGGTAGTGGGCGACCGCATCTTCATCGAGGGTAATTCGGCCGCGGCGTTGGGTGCCGTCTATGGCGGGGCGACCATGTGCGCCTGGTACCCGATCACGCCCTCATCTTCGCTGGCGGATGCCTTTACCAGCCATTGCCGACGCCTGCGCGGTGATCCTGCGAGCAAGAAGAACAAATTCGCGATCGTTCAGGCGGAGGATGAGCTCGCCTCGATCGGCATGGTGATCGGCGCCGCCTGGAACGGCGCTCGCGCGTTCACCGCCACCTCGGGTCCGGGCATCTCGCTGATGCAGGAGTTCCTCGGTTTGGCGTACTTCGCCGAAATTCCCGCGGTCATATTCGACGTGCAGCGGGCCGGGCCCTCGACCGGCATGCCGACGCGGACCCAGCAATGCGATCTGATTTCGTGCGCCTACGCTTCCCACGGCGACACCAAGCAGGTGTTGCTATTTCCGGAAGATCCCACGGAGGCTTTCGATTTCGCCGCTGACGCCTTTGATCTCGCCGATCGCCTGCAGACGCCGATCTTCGTGATGCTCGATCTCGATATCGGCATGAATCACCGGCTCTGCCGCCCGCTCACCTGGGACAACAACCGCAAATACGATCGCGGCAAGGTGATGACCGCCGCCGATCTCGAGGCCGGCAAGGATTTCGGTCGTTATCTCGACGTGGACGGCGACGGCATTCCGTATCGCACCTATCCGGGCACCCACCCAACGAAGGGCTCCTTCTTCACCCGCGGCACCTCGCGCGACCGCTATGCCCGCTACACCGAGGAAGGCGCGCCCTATGCCGATAACATGCAGCGGCTCCTGCGCAAATTCGAAACCGCCAAGGATCTGGTTCCGCGCCCGCTGCAGGCCAATGCCGCAAAGCCCACGAAATACGGGGTGATCTATTACGGCTCGACGTCACCCGCCATGGACGAGGCCATCCACATGATTGAGGCGCGCGGCCATTCGCTCAATCGGCTGCGCGTGCGGGCCTTTCCATTCCATTCGAGCGTGACGAGCTTCGTCGCCGACCACGATTTCGTGTTCGTTGTCGAGCAGAATCGCGATGCGCAATTGCGCTCGCTCATCGTCAACGAGTGCAGCATCGATCCCGTCCGCTTGGTCCCGATCCTGCATTATGACGGGACCCCGATCACCGCGCGCTTTATCGCGCGCGCCATCGGCGATCATCTCGACGCGCTCAAGGTCACCCCCTTGCGCAAGGTGGTGTCCTAATGACGCTGCGGTGACTGAGTACAGAATGGCTGAGCTATGACCTACATCACCAAGCCCAAATTCCATCATCCGGCGCTGCCCAAGAACGCGCTCGGCTACACCCATCGCGACTACGAGGGCTCGGTGTCGACGCTGTGCGCCGGCTGCGGCCATGACTCGATCTCGGGCGCTCTCATCGAAGCGTGTTTCGAGCTGGACATCGAGCCGCACCGGGTGGCCAAACTCTCAGGCATCGGCTGCTCGTCGAAGACGCCCACCTATTTCCTCGGCAATTCGCACGGCTTTAATTCGGTGCACGGGCGCATGCCGTCGGTGCTCACCGGCGCGAACCTGGCGAACCGCGATCTCATCTATCTCGGCGTATCCGGCGACGGCGATTCCGCTTCGATCGGACTTGGTCAGTTCGCGCATGCGCTGCGGCGTGGCGTGAATATGGTCTATATCGTGGAGAACAACGGCGTTTACGGCCTCACCAAAGGCCAGTTCTCGGCAACCGCCGACCGCGGGTCGAAATCCAAACGCGGCGCGACCAACACCGATAATTCCATCGATCTCGTCGCGCTCGCTCTGCAGCTGGGCGCCACCTTCGTCGCCCGCTCATTCTCCGGCGACAAGGAGCAGATGGTTCCGCTGATCAAGGCCGCGATCGAGCACGAAGGGGCCGCCTTCATCGACATCATCTCGCCGTGCGTCGCGTTTAATAATCACATGGGGTCAACCAAGAGTTTCGATTACGTGCGCGAGCACAATGAGTCGGTGAACCGGCTCGATTTCATGACCGGCCGCGCCCCCATCACGGTCGCCTACGAACCGGGCTCGGTCGAGGTCGTCGAGCAACATGATGGCTCGAAGCTTGTGCTCAAAAAGGTCGCCGCCGACTATGACCCGCACGACCGGCTCGGCGCCATGAATTTCCTGCAGCGGCACGCCGCCATAGGCCAGATCGTCACGGGCCTCCTTTATGTTGATCCCGAACCGGAAGACCTGCACCGCAATTTGAACACCATCGAGGCTCCGCTCAATTCGCTCTCCGAGGCGGAGCTGTGCCCGGGCTCGGCGACGCTGGAGAAGATCAACGCCAGCTTGCGGTAAGCGACCCGGGCCGACGTCCTCATGGCCGAGCTTGTGCCCGGTCAAGCCGTTTTTACTACGCGGAGAGAATTCAGACATTGATGCCCGGCGCAAAGGCCGGGCATCAAGCCCCATGAACTATTCTTCCGGTGCCTCGACGATCGGATCGTAGCGCTTAAGATCGAAGCCAATGAGATTCCATGACTGGCGCATGTGGGGCGGCAGAGGTGCGGTCACATCGATTGTGCCGCCGCGCGGATGCGGCACGACAATACGGCGCGCCAAAAGATGCAGTCGGTCCTGAATGCCCCGCGGCAGCTCCCAGTTCTCCTTCGAAAAATATTTCGGATCGCCCACGATGGGATGGCCAATATGCGCCAGGTGCGCGCGCAACTGGTGGGTGCGGCCGGTCACCGGCTTGAGCGAAAGCCACGCTAATTGACGCGCGGCGGTGTCGATCACGGCGTAGTAGGTGACCGCGTGGGTGGCGCCCTCCTCACCGTGGCGCGCCACTCGCATAAAGGAATCATCCCCTCGCGTCTCCTTGGCGAGAAAGGTCGAAATGCGCCCCTGGCGCGGCTTCGGCACACGTGCGACCAGCGCCCAGTAAATTTTTCGTGCCGAGCGCGAGCGGAAGGTTTTTGCCAGCGCCGCCGCCGCAAAGCGCGTCTTGGCCACGAGCAGGCAGCCGGCGGTATCCTTGTCGAGACGGTGCACCAGGCGAGGGCGCTGGCCGCGCGCATCCCGCAGCGTCTCTAGCATTGCGTCGAGGTGGCGGGTGGTGCCAGAGCCGCCCTGCACCGCAAGCCCCATGGGCTTATCAAGCACCAGCACGTCGGCATCTTCATAGAGGGTGATCGATTTCAGGAAATCCCGCGTCTGCGCGCCCGGGCCAGCCTCGCGCGCCGGCGGCCGCGGTTCACTTCGCAGCGGCGGGAGGCGCACCGCCTGTCCGGCCTCGAGTCGCTGTTTCGGCTGAGCGCGCTTTCCGTTCACGCGCAGTTCGCCCTTCCGGATGATGCGCTGAATGTGGGAGAACGCGAGCCCAGGAAAGCGCGCCTCGACGAAGCGGTCGACGCGCATGCCGGCTTCATCGGCGCTCACCGTGGCGGTCTGTACGCCGCTGCTCACGGCTTGCTCCGCGCTTGCCTCAGCTTCGCCCAGTACTCCAACCGCTTCCTGATCTCACGCTCGAAGCCGCGCTCGGGCGGATCGTAGAACTTCTGCTGTCCAAGCTGTTCGGGAAAATAGTCCTGGCCGGAAAAAGCCTCGGGCGTGCCGTGGTCGTAGTCGTAGCCCTCGCCATAGCCTTGCGAGCGCATCAGCTGCGTCGGCGCGTTGAGGATGTGCATCGGCGGAAGAAGCGAACCCGCCTCTTTGGCAGTGCGCATGGCCGCGCCATAGGCGGTATAGGTCGCGTTTGATTTGGGCGCGGTCGCGACGTAGATCACCGCCTCGGCGATTGCCAACTCGCCTTCCGGCGAGCCAAGAAAATCATATGCGTCCTTCGCCGCATTGGCGACCATGAGTGCCTGCGGGTCGGCGAGCCCGATATCCTCGACCGCCATGCGCACCACACGCCGCGCGAGGTAGAGCGGATCCTCCCCGGCATTCAGCATGCGGCAGAGATAGTAGAGCGCAGCATCGGGATCTGAGCCGCGCACCGACTTGTGCAAGGCGCTGATCAAATTGTAGTGGCTGTCCTGCTGCTTGTCGTAGATCGGGGCGCGGCGTTGCACCACCTCCTGGAATTGCGCTGCGCCAAATGTCTCGCCTCTGCGCGCCGCCCGCCACGCTTCCTCGCCGAGCGTGAGCGCCGCGCGGCCGTCGCCGTCCGCCATGCGGATGAGCGATTGCCGCGCCTCGGTGTCGAGCGGCAGGTTTTTGCCTTCGATCGCCTCTGCGCGGGCGAGAAGCTTCTCGAGCGCTTCGGTATCGAGCCGCTTGAACACCATGACGCGCGCGCGAGAGAGAAGCGGCGCGATCAGCTCGAAGGAGGGATTTTCCGTGGTAGCGCCGACAAGGACAATGGTGCCGTCTTCCATCACCGGCAGAAAAGAGTCCTGTTGCGCACGATTGAAGCGATGGATCTCGTCGACGAAGAGAAGCGTGCCCTGCCCAGCTTCCCGGCGCGCGCGGGCGGCATCGAACACCTTCTTGAGATCGCCGACGCCGGAAAAAATTGCCGAGATCTGCTCGAAATGCAGATCCGTCGCCTGCGCCAAAAGCCTGGCGACCGTCGTCTTGCCAGTGCCGGGCGGTCCCCAAAAAATCAGTGAGCCGAGCGTGCGTGTATCGAGCAGGCGCGTGAGCGCGCCGTCCGAACCGAGTAGATGATCCTGGCCGACGACCTCGGCGAGTCGCCTCGGCCGCAGCTTGTCCGCCAAGGGACGCGGCGCATCGCGGTCGAGCCCCGCCGCCGCGAAGAGGGGCGCACCGCGCTTGGCGCGCGCCGTCATCCCCGCAGCTCCACGGATAGCTGCTGGCCCGCGCGCACGATGGTGATGCTCCAGCGTCGGGTCGCTTGGCCGGCGATGCGCTCGAGATCGCGCGTCTTTGCGATCCTGGCGTTGTTGACCGAGAGCACGAGGTCGCCGGGTTGGAAACCGAGGCTCTGCGCCGGCGAGCCGTTGGCGATCTCGACGATGACCACGCCCTGGGCGGAAGGGTCAAGCCGCAGCCGGTCTGCAAGTGCCGGCGACAGGTTCGATACCTTGGCGCCCTGAAATGGGGAGGGCGAGGCGATGACGAGCTCCTCGTGGGGGGTGTCGGGCGCAGCTTCCAGCGCGACGTTGAGCGCCAGCTCTTTGCCGGCACGCACGACGCCGAGCCGCGCCGTGCCGCCAATGGGCTTGGTCGCGAAGCGATAGTCGAAGGCATTGGCGTCCTCGACTGGCTGCCCATCGATCGCCACGATGAGGTCGCTGGTCTTGAGCCCAGCACGCGCCGCTGGGCCCGTCGGTGTGACGCTCGCGATCAGCGCGCCGGAGGGGCGCTTGAGCCCGAGGCCTTCGGCGATTTCGGGGGTGACGGCTTGTAGCCTCGCCCCGAGCCACGGACGCTGGACGATGGAGCCGCCGCTCTTGGCCGAAGCGACCACGACCTTCACCATGTTGGCGGGGATCGCGAAACCGATCCCCTGCGAGCCGCCTGAGCGCGAGAAGATGGCGGTATTGATGCCGACGAGCCGGCCGCCGAGATCGACGAGCGCGCCTCCCGAATTGCCGGGATTGATGGCCGCGTCGGTCTGGATGAAGAACTGGTAGTCGGTAATGCCGACCTGGGTGCGCGCCACCGCGGAAACGATGCCGTGGGTGACGGTCTGCCCGACCGCGAAGGGGTTGCCGATCGCGAGCACGACATCCCCGACCTCAAGCGCGTCTGAATCGGCAAGCTCAAGCGCCGGGAAACGTTCATTCTGCGCTCTGATGCGCAGCACTGCGAGATCCGAGCGCGAATCTTTGAGCACCATATCGGCCTCAAATTCGCGCTTGTCCGCGAGCGACACCTTGACCTGGTCCGCTCCCTCGATGACGTGGTTGTTGGTGACGATCAGGCCCGCGGGGTCGACGAGAACGCCCGAGCCGAGCGAGCGCTGCACCGGCTGCCCCTGCCCGCCAGGCGCGCCGGGCACTCCGAAGAAGCGGCGAAAGATCGGATCGTCAAATAGTGGATTGCGCACCGCGACGGTTTTGGCAGCATAGACGTTGACCACGGCCGGCGCGGCGCGCTGCACGACGGGCGCGTAAGAGAGCCGCAGCTCGGTCGGCGAGGAGGGAACGCGGCGCGCCCCGCCCTGCTCTTGGGCGGTAACGCCGAGCGGCGCGACGCTCGCCAGGATGAGGACGGCCTTCGCAAGCCACCTCGACCACAAAGATATGTTCGATCGCAAAAGCATGGACTAATCCGGATTCGGGCGGGGTCAGATATAAGCTCAAGGTCGCGGCAAATGAAGGGCGCTCAGCACGCGCGATCACTGTCGCGCTCGCCGCCCTCGGCTTGGCAGCGGGATTGAGGCCCGTCCCTGATCACTCCTTCGCCGGCAGCGTGCGCAGATAGGCGATCATGGCGTCCAGGTCGCCGTCGTTCATGTTGGCATAATAGCGATAACCCATCGGCGGCTTGAGCTTGGTGCCATCCCTGCGCACGCCTTGCGTGATGGCGCGCTTAATCTCGGCATCGCTCCAGTCGCCAATGCCCGCGCTCTTGCTCGAGGTGATGTTGCGCGCGGTCGAGACGCCCCACGGGCCGGGGAACGCGCGTCCGCCTTTACCGAGCGAAGTCTTAAAATCGATTCCCGTTCCGGGCGGCCCCAACGGGGTGTGGCATTCCATGCAATGGGCGATGGTGACGAGGTAGAAGCCGCGCTTGAGCTTATCGCCGAAATCGGATTCGGACATCGGATGCTCGGCTCCGGGAAACACCTGGTAGGCGAGCGCCTGCTTGTACACCGGGCTGGGCACCGCATTGCTCACTGCCGGCAAGGAGCGCAGATATGCGACGATGCCGTCGAGATCGCCGGGGGTGAGAATCTTGTAGAAACCGCTCGGCATGATGGGCGCGAAGTGGTGACCCGCGGGCCGCGTTCCTTCCTGCAAAGCCGTCTTGATCTCGGCGTCGGTCCAATTGCCGATGCCGGTCTCGCGATCAGGCGTAATGTTGGAGGCCGTGACATCGAACGGAGGTTCGTCGAAACGCAGTCCGCCGGACAGCGCCCGGTCGAATTGCGGCCCATTCGGCCCCATTGGGGTATGGCAGTTGTGACACGTCATAACGGTATCGACGAGATAGCGGCCGCGCTCGAGCGACGTTTGCGCGCACCCGGTCGCCGGCGCTGCAAGCGCAACGAGAACGCCAAGAATCACGCCACGACTCATCATCTTCCCTCCCTCGTTTGGCCCACCGGCGAATGGGCGGCCGGCCATCAAAAAGGGCAGCGCGAGCGCTGCCCTTCACGTCCTTCACCTGGCCCTGCCGTCACGCCGGAGCGGCCGCTTCCGGCTGTGGCTCCTCCTTCGCCTGCGCCGGGCCGGAGTCCTGTCCTTTCGCTGCGATGTCACGATCGACCAGCTCGATGACCGCGACGGGAGCGGAATCGCCGTAGCGGAAGCCGGCCTTCAGCACCCTGGTGTAGCCGCCGGCGCGATCCTTGTAGCGAGGACCCAGCACCTCGAAGAGCTTCTTGACCATCTCGATATCGCGCATCTGCGCAATCGCTTGGCGGCGCGCATGGAGAGC
>Ga0126379_10002508_pt1 | contig 11729 bp, 11 predicted proteins | sample PanSoiMetPlot_24_FD_92640 | JGI IMG/M metagenome (GOLD analysis project Ga0126379, IMG submission 92640) | Tropical forest soil microbial communities from Panama - MetaG Plot_24 | ecosystem: Environmental > Terrestrial > Soil > Tropical forest > Bulk soil | place: Panama | collected 2016-02-17
CCGCAGAGCGGCGTCATCGGCTGGCTGAACCGCAAGGTCTTCGACGAGACGGGCGACGAGCAGAAGGCGCAGGGCTGGACGGCGCTGGTGCTCGACACGAACGGCAACGGCAAGCGCGACGACTACGTCGAGCCCGACCAGAAGGTCGACCCGACGAAGGACAAGCGGGTCACGGCGGGCTTCTACGGCATCGCGGTGAACCCCGTCGACGGGACGATCTGGGGCTCCGTGCTCGGGTTCCCCGGTATGGTCATCCGGCTCAACCCGGGGACCCATCCGCCCGCGACCGCGCTGGCCGAGGTGTTCGAGCCGCCGCTGCCGGGCTTCGGACCCCGCGGCATGGACATCGACCGGAACGGCGTGGTGTGGACGCCGCTGTCGAGCGGACACCTCGCGAGCTTCGATCGCCGGAAGTGCCGCGGACCCCTCAACGGGCCGACGGCCACCGGGAAGCACTGCCCCGAGGGCTGGAGCCTCTACGCGTTTCCAGGCCCTCAGCTCGTCAACGTCACCGATCCGGGCAGTGCGGAGGCCAGCTACTACGCGTGGGTCGATCAGTTCGACACGCTGGGGCTCGGGAAGAACGTGCCGATCGCGACCGGCAATGCGAACGAAGGCCCGCTCGCGCTCGTCAACGACAAGTTCGTCGTCCTCCGCGTGCCCTACCCGATGGGCTTCTACGCGAAGTGGATGGACGGTCGCGTCGACGATGCCGCCGCCGGCTGGAAGGGCAAGGGCCTGTGGTCCACCTACGCGACGCGCACGCCGTTCCACGTCGAGGGCGGGAAGGGCACGACCAGCAAGGTGGTGAAGTTCCAGATTCGCCCGGATCCGCTCGCGCGATAGGGCAGGCCGCCACCCGCCCGATCTCGTCGCGCGCTCGTCCTACGCGGGCGAAGGCGCCACGGCGCCCACGCGCGAGCGAACGCGCGTGAGCAGGCCCCCGAGGACGTCGACGTCGCTGGGCGCGGTGGGCGTCACCAGCTGCCGGGCTCGCAGGGCCACGCCATCCATCCGGTAGACGGTGCCGGCGCTCTCGATCCCCACGACGCCGGTCGGGATGCTGACGAGCGCCGCTCGGTCTCGGCCGATCGAGACCCTGGGGATGCGAGCGTACACGCGTGCGGCCTCGTCGCCCAGGACGCCGGGCGGCATCTCTCCCACCTGCAGCAGGCGGTCGACCTCGCCTCGGCGGAGCAGGTCCTCCATCGTGAACTCCCCGGGATTCCCCCGTGGAAACCCGCGGCTCAGATTCACCGCCGCCGGGTACCCCGTCTGCCACGCCAGCACGTTCTGCACGCCGGCGGCATTGCCGTGGCCCAGCGGTCCCGACAGCGCGATGCCGAGCGCGCGCGTGTGCCGGTGGAGATCCTGCACGAGGCCGAACAGCTGGGCGAGCGTGTGGTGGCGCGCCGGCACGTCCGGGCTCGCCGGCCCGTAGACGACGACCGGGTGGCGCGCGCTTCGCAACCGATCGGCGAGACGCGAGAGATCGCCCGCCGGACCAGGGGGCGCGCCGATCGCTTCCCGCAGGTGGGTGCGCAACACCGACAGCGCCTCGAACTCCTCGTCGCGCCCGAGGCTCACGAACCAGTCCGCAAGCGCCGTGGTGGGGGTGCGGCGATCGTCGACCACGACCAGCGTGCGCGCGGCACGGCCGCCCGGGACGAAGCGCCCGGAGGCATCGAGGATGCGCGCCAGCAGTCGCGGGTGGCTCCTCATCGGATCGACGCGCCAGCAGACGACGAGGTCCGCCCGCGCCGTCGCCTCGCCGAGCGTGCCCGTGACCTCCCCGACCATCTGGCGTGCGAGTGTCTGCGCGCCGAAGGTCGCTGGCCCCGGCGCGTCGATCGATGCGCCCAGAAGATCGGCGATGGCGACAGCCACCCGCTGCGCCTCGGAGCTGGCCCCGCTCAATCCCAGGACCAGCGGGTGTCGGCCCCCCGTCAGAACGTCCGCGGCCCGATCGAGCGCCTGGTCGACGGAGGCGGGCCGGCCCTCGATCAGCGGCGCGGCAGCGGCGCGAGCCCCCAGGAAGAACTCGCGGCCCGGGCCACAGCCATGCGTGTCGACCTCGACGACGCGATCGCGCTCGACCCGGACGGCGATGTCATCGCAGAGCAGCCCGCACTCGGTGCACACGGCGTTGCGATGTTGCTCGACGGTCGCCACTCACACCTCCCGTGTCGCCGCCCGACTGGAGCCCACGCGAACACGAGCCGCTCCTCGGGCTCGGCTCCGCGATTCTCCATCAATTGTCCGCCGAGCGAAAGACCAATCAGTCGGTGCGGCGAGCGAGCAGCCAGGCCGCGACACCCGCGAGCGACGCGCCGAGCAGCAGGCCGCCAATGACGTCGCTCGCCCAGTGCTCATTCAGGTACACGCGGGTCACCGCCATCACGATGGTGAGCGTCCAGAACAGCCATTGCTCGGTCATGAGGGCCGCCAGGAACGTCACCCGGAGCAGGTGGCCGCTGGGGAACGAGTACGGCGACGAGCTGTGCAAGAGGGGCGGCAGCAGCGTGACGCTGCGCGATAGCTCGGGCGGCGGCCCCGGATGCGAGAGGACGTGCTTGAACAGCACTTCCGCGGCGACACCCGCGAACAGCAGCAAGGGAACGAGGCCGCGCATTCCGTACTTTCGCCACCACACGGCGGCGAGGATCAAGGCGACGAGGGAGGTCACCTCCATCGAGCCCAGCACGTTGAACACCGAGGCGGCGACATCCAGTGGGTACGAGCCCACCAGCGCGCCCATGCGCGACATCCACTCATCCATGCCATCGGTCACCCCGACGCCCACGAGCGCGCTCACGGCGGCAAAGGCCAGGGCGAGCACCAGGGCCCACTGCCAGGCCCTGGCAACCGCATGGCGCCTCACGTCCGGTGAACGATCGGGCAACGACTCGGACAACATCTGCGAAGAAGGTTCCGTTCTGCTGATCACGTCTGGCAATTCCGCCTCCTGGCTCCTGTGTTCGATAGAGCGCGTTCGCATCCGGGCGCCGCCGGTCGACACGGGGAATGTCGAGGTGGATGTCCTGCGGAATGTGGGACACCCGAGAGCGATCCGGCCTTCGGCCAGGCGGGCACGCCGGTCACGCGGCAGTGCCGCGTGAAGAGCTGGTGGGAAGCGCTAGAGCCGTGGGGGGGAACGGGTGGAAATCGAGAGCAGGGTGGCCGAGGCCGCGTCGACCCCGCCCGAGAACACCAGCGCGCCCAGGTGCCAATGGGGGCGTATCGCAGCCGTCCCGGGCGCGTCGCTGATGCCGACCATGCCGCCGATGGCCGTGACGACGTTGTCGAAGTCCGCGTCGTCGTACAGCCCGGCGATCCACGTGGGGTCGGGCGGGCTGGCCGCCGCCAGCGGCCGCAACAGCACGCACAACGCGACGAGCAACAGCGGCACGCCGCCGTTCGCAAAGCGGCGCCACCGCGATTCAGGGGATTGCCGGGACGATCGGAGGGAACCCGTCACACTGAAAATCATAGCGCAGGCGAGCGGGACCCATCCCGAAATTCGGGTCTTGCGCCGCGAGCCCGCGCGGGAAGGGCGAGTGATACGATGGCCGCGTCCCGAGCCGAAATCGACACCAACTGGAGCGGCGGACTGGAGGATCGGACCATGGCGAAAGGCACCTTGATCGCAGCGATGAGAATCGGGCAGGCCGCCGAGGACGAGTTCCACGACTGGTACGACACCGAGCATCTGCCGGAGCGGCAGCGAGTCCCCGGCTTCCTCGTGTGCCGGCGGTGGATCGGCGCCGACGATCCCAGCGTGTCGGTGGCCACCTACGACCTCGACGCGCTGTCCGCGCTGAAGCGCCCCGAGTACCTGGCCGTCGGAGGCGAGAACCTCTCGCCGTGGTCCAGGCGCATCACCGCCCGCGTCGAGCGGCTGATGCGGTTCGAGGGAGATCAGATCCTGCCCGGCGATCAGCTTCCGCCCGAGGAAGCCGGAGGCCTGCTCCTGAACGCGATGAACGTCGCGCCCGAGGTCGAGGCGGAGTTCAACGAGTGGTACGACAAGGAGCACATTCCCGCGCTCGCCGCCCTGCCCGGCGTGCTGTGCGCGCGCCGCTTCCGCGGCACGAGCGGAAACCGGAAGTACGTCGCGCTATACCACCTGGCGACGCTCGGGGTGCAGGAGTCCGCCGAGTGGAAACAGGCGCGGCAGAGCGACTGGACCAGTCGCCTGCTACCGCACTTTCGCGATCACCTGCGCCTGGTGTGCCGCCGCTACTAGGGATCGACGGCGTGTTTCTCCTAGCCGGTCCGATGAGGATCGGCGTCGGGCCCCGCCGGGTGCTCCTTGATCGAAACCCGCCAGTGGATGCGGTCCTCCTCGGGCGGGTAGTCTCCCGCCGCCCGGTGGTATGAGCAGCGGTTGTCCCAGATCACGATGTCGCCCTTCTTCCACGCGTGCCGGTACTCGGCGCCCGGTTGGATCATGTAGCCGGTGAGCTCGTCGATCAGCGCGTCGCTCTCCCGGGCCTCGAGGCCCTCGATGCGGACAATCTTGCCGGGATCAAAATAGAGCGCCTTGCGGCCCGTCTCGGGATGCGTGCGAATGATCGGGTGGAAGACCGGCTTCCAGTCGCGGTCCTCCTCGTTCAAGAGCGCGGTGGCCTTGCGCCGGCCACCGTAGGTGAAGGCACCCAGCCGTCCCTCGAGGCGTCGCCGGATGCGCTCCGGCAGTGCCTCGTATGCCGCGTACATGCTGGCGAACAGCGTGTCGCCGCCCGTGCTCGGCACCGCCAGCGCGTAGAGCTGCGTCGCCTTGAACGGTTCCTCGTCGTACGCGCCGTCGGTGTGCCAGCCCTCGGCGCCCCGCCGGTAGATCGCCATGTTGAGCTGGCCGTCGGGTCCGAACTTGTCCACGCCGAGGAGCGTGATCTCCGGATATTCCGGATGCCGCGTCATCTTCGACGGATGCGGGTGCACGGCGCCAAAGCGTCGGCTGTAGCGCAGGAACTCCGGAATGTCGAGCTCCTGGCCGGGGACGACCACCACGTTGTAGTCGAGCCACGCGCGGTAGATCGCCGCGAAGCCCCGGGCGTCCAGCGTCTTCACGTCGACGCCCCGGATCTCGGCCCCGATCTGCTCGCCCAGCCGCTCCACCTCGATCATGATCGCGTGTCCTCCGTCCTCGGTGTCAGTGTCCCAGCCGCCGGGGGACAACCGCCTCGGCGCCCACGCCGAACCAGCGCGCGCCGCAGCGGCGGATCGCACCGCTCAGCCCGAACGGCATGAAGATGATCGTGACCACCATGATGAGCCCGTAGACGAGAGCTTGCCACACGTCGAGCCCCGCCAGCAGCTCGGGCAGGATGATCAGGAAGCACGCCCCGAGCACCGAGCCGAGCAGCGAGGCCAGGCCGCCGAGGATGATGATCGTGATGAACTGGATGGAGAGGAAGAAGCTGAATTCCTGCGGATCGAGGAATCCCACGACATAGGCGCTGAGGGCGCCGGCCAGCCCGGTGTAGAGCGCGCTCACGGCGAACGCGATCGTCTTGTACCTGGCCAGGTTCACCCCCATGGCCGCCGCGGCCTTCTCGTTCTCGCGGATCGCGAGAAAGGCGCGCCCCGTGCGCCCGCGGATCAGGTTGCGCGCGAACAGCAGCATCCCGACGGTGAACGCCAGGACCAGGTAGTACTTCCGGTAGTCCGTCCCGAACGTGAAGCCCAGGATCGAGGCCGGCCGCACGGACATGCCCTCCGAGCCGTGGGTGATCACCGAGAGCTGGAGCAGCATCTCCTGCACGATGAGGGTGAAGCCGAGGGTGGCCATCGCGAGGTAGAGGCCGCTCAGCCGGAGGCACGGCAGTCCGAGCAGATACCCGAGGCCGGCCGTCACCAGCGCTGCGGCCACCACGCACGGGATGAAGGACCAGCCGCCGCGCTCGGCGAGCACGGCGGCCGTGTAGGCGCCGATGGCGAAGAACGCCGCGTGCCCGAGCGAGACCTGGCCGGCGAACCCCGTCAAGAGGTTCAGGCCGAGCGCCACCAGCACGAAGACGAAGAGGCGGGCCGTGACGTTGATGACGTAGTTGTCCACGAAGTTCGGCAGCGCGAGCAATAGAACGGCGACGAGGGCGAAGAACGGGATCCGGAGGCGCTCGATCCGGCTCGCCATCCGGTCAGACCCGCCGAACCGGCGCGGCGCCGAACAGGCCGCTCGGCCGCACGACCAGCACCGCGATGAGCAGGATGTACGTCGAGACCTGCTTGATGCCCGCATTGAAGAAGTAGCCCGAAAGGTTCTCGAGGATCCCGAGCAGCATGCCCCCCACGATGGCGCCCGGGATGCTGCCGAACCCGCCGAGAATCGCCCCGGCGAAAGCCTTGACGCCGATCAGACCCAGGTTCGGATCGAGGTAGATGATCGGCGCGATCAGCACGCCGGCGACGCCGCCGATGGCCGCGCTGATCGCCCACGTCAGCGAGAAGATGCGGCCGACGCTCACACCCATCAGCCGCGCGGCGGTCTGGCTCTGCGCGGTGGCCCGCATCGCCGTCCCCGTCTTCGTGAGCTTGAAGAAGAGGTAGAGCGCCAGCATGATCACCAGCGAGAAGCCGATCACCCCCAGATCCATCGCGGTCACCGTCACGACGCCGAGCCGCACCGGATCCTTCGAGAAGATCGTGGGCAACGGCAGCACGTCGTAGCCGAAGACGATGCCCGCGAGGGCACGCATCACCGTCGAGGCGCCGATGGTCGCGATGACGATGCTGAAGATCGGCGCGTCCATGATGGGCCGGACCACGATCCGCTCGAGCGCCACGCCCATCACGCCCGACACGGCGATCGTGAGAAGCAGGACGACCCAGTACGGCAGCCCCACCCTGATCAACAGCGTGTAGCTGATGAAGCCGCTGACCATGACGAACTCGCCCTGGGCGAAGTTCACGACGTCGGTGGCCTTGAAGATGAGGACGAAGCCGAGGGCGATCAGGGCGTAGACGCAGCCCGTCGCCAGCCCACTCACCACCTGGCTCGTCAGGATCTCGACCATGGCGGCTCGACGCAGGCGTCAGCGGGGGCCGGCCCTCACTTCCGCCCGCCCTCCGCCAGCTCGATCCACTCGCTCACCTTGGTCCACTTGCCGTCCTTCACCACGACCAGCCGCCCGACGCGGCTCATCACGCGACGGTTGTCCCCGCCGTAGCTGTACTTGAGACCCCAGCCGGGATCCCAGTCCTTGATGGACTCGATGGACTTCAGGAGCGACTCGCGGGTGAGGTCGCGGCCGGCGCGCTGCAGCGCCTCGACGAACAGCGCGGCCTTCTGGTAGCCGTACAGGTTGGTCGTGTCGAGCGCGAGATTCGGAAAGTACTTCTTCATGTCGGCGCGGTACTGGTCGAGGAACGGCCCCGGCTCCGTGGGCAGTGGGTACACCTCGACCCCCATCATGCCGTCCACGTGCTTGCCACCCAGCTCGATCGTCTTGTCCACCACGATGGGGGAGGGCCCGATGAACAGCGGATAGTAGCCAATCGCGTGGCACTGCTCGGCCAGGCGCGGCGGCTCGCGGTACACGGCCTGCAGGATGACGGCCTCCGCGCCGGACTCCTTGAGCTTCGCCGCTTGCGAGCTGAAGTCGATGTCGGCGCGCTTGTAGTCGACCTCGGCCACGTAGGTCAAGTCGTACTGCTTGAGGCGCGCCTTGCCGGCCAGGTGGCCGTCGAGGCCATACTCGTCGTCCTGGTAGAAGCTGGCGATCTTTCGGATTTTCCGCTCCTTGACCAGGTGATCGACGATCATCCACGTCTGATCGGCGTACGTCGCGAGGTCGCCCACGTGCCACTTCCCCGAAGTGGTCCAGATGCTGGCGGCGGTGGCCGGGAAGATGTCGGGGACCTTCTTCTCCTCGAGGTAGTCCTTGATCGCCTTGGTCGTCGGCGTGCCCAGGTGGCCCATCATGACGAACACGCGGTCGCGCTCGACGAGCCGCTTGGCGTTGATCACGGCCTTCGGCGGCTGGTAGACGTGGTCGTACGAGATCAGCTTGATCTTGCGCCCGTGAACGCCGCCGGCCTCGTTCACCCGGTTGAAGACCGCTTCCATGCCGGACTTGATGTTCACCCCCCAGTTGGCCACCGCGCCGGTCAGGTCGAGCCCAGCCCCGATGACCACTTCCTTGTCGGTGACACCATCCTCCGCTCGGACCGGCGCGGCGCCGATCACGACGGCGAGGGCGACGAGAGCGGACAGAGCGCCGATGCTGCCGAGAACTCGTCTCATGGAGCCTCTCCTTTCGCGCGCGTCACCATGGGTTCAGGAATGCCCGAGATACGACCGACGCACGTGGTCGTCTCGCAGGAGCACGTGGCTCTCTCCCTCGAGCGATATCGTCCCGGTCTCCAGCACGTACCCGTAGTCGGCGATGGACAGGGCCTTGTTGGCGTTCTGCTCCACGATCAGCACGGTGGTCCCGCTCGCGTGGATCTCCCGGATGATGCGGAAGATCTCCTCGACCAGGAGCGGGGCCAGCCCGAGAGAGGGCTCGTCGAGCAGCATCAGCCGGGGCTCGGCCATGAGCGCGCGACCGATGGCCAGCATCTGCTGCTCCCCGCCGCTGAGCGTCCCCGCCAGCTGGGAGCGCCGCTCGCCGAGAACGGGAAAGTGCGCCTCCACGCGCTCGAGGCCTCGCACGATCGCGCGCCGGTCGGTGCGCGTGTAGGCGCCCATCTTGAGATTCTCGAGGACCGTCAGCTCGGGAAACAGCTCGCGGCCCTCGGGCACGTGCGAGATGCCGAGACGCACGATCTTGTCCGACGGCAGCCCGTTGATACGCTGTCCCGTGAAGGCGACGGTGCCGCGCGCCGTCGGCACGAGGCCCGAGATGGACTTGAGCGTCGTCGACTTCCCCGCGCCGTTGGCCCCAAGCAGCGCCACGATCGAGCCCTCTACGACCTGGAACGAGATTCCCTTGAGGGCCTGGATGCTGCCGTAGTACGTCTCGACGCCGTCGACGGTGAGGAGCGGCTCGGCGCGGCCGCCGTTGCCGCGCGGATCAGGGGGTGCCGGCACCGACCGTTTCCCCCAGGTAGGCCTTGATGACCTCGGGGTCGTTCTGCACGTCCCGCGGCGCGCCCTCGGCGATGACCCGTCCGAAATTGACGACCGTGATCGCGTCCGAGATGCCCATCACCAGGCCCATGTCGTGCTCGACGAGCAGGATCGTCAGCTCGAATCGGGCTCGCACGTCGCGCAGCACCTGCGCGAAAGCCCGGGTCTCGGAGGTGTTCAGCCCGGATGCCGGCTCGTCGAGCAAGAGCAGGGTCGGCTCGAGCGCCAGCGCGCGCGCCAACTCGAGCCGCTTCTGCGAGCCCAGCGGCAGATTCCCGGCGACCTGGCGCTCGACGCCCGCGAGCTCCAGGACGTCCAGCAGCTCCCGGGCCTTGTCGCGGGCGATGCGCTCTTGCCGCGCCACGAAGGGCAGGGCCAGTCCCTCCGCGAGGACGCCGGTCCGGATGTGACCGTGCCGCGCGACCAGCAAATTGTCCAGCACCGTCAGGCTGCGAAAGAGCTGGACGTTCTGGAAGGTCCGCGCGATGCCGAGATGAGCGATCTGATCGGGGCGGAGGTGAGTGACGTCGCGATCGCCGAAGCGGATCGAGCCGCTGCTGGGGCGGTAGAAGCCGGTGATGCAGTTGAAGATCGTGGTCTTGCCGGCGCCATTCGGGCCGATCAATCCGTGGATCCGGCCCGGGTCGACGCGGAAGCTCACGCCGTCGACGGCGCGCAGCCCGCCGAACCTGACGCACAGCTCGTGAAGGGAGAGGGAGGTCATGAATCACCCCTTCCCGGACGACTCTCTGCAGCGGTGCTGAGACGACCGTTCGGATCCGGCCCGTTCCGGCCGACGGCCCGTCGGTGGCGGGATGCTACAGCGCCGCCGCGCAGCCGGTCAAGTGGGAGTGTCCGGCCGGCGGGGCCGCGGCCGCCACGTGGGCGTCCGCAGCCCGCCGAGACGTCTTCAGCGGAACGCCGGGATGATGTGCTTCGCGAACAGCTCGATCTGGCGCACCTCCTCCTCCCAGGGCATGAATCCCTGGTCGAAGAACCAGCCGAACCACTCGAGGTCGCCCTGGCCGCCGATGCTCCGCAGCGACGCGATGTCAGCCTTGACCTGATCCACGGTGCCCGCCAGCGCGTACTTGACGCCGCGCATCCGCTCCACGGTCCACTCGGATGGCGGCAGCGGCGTGTAGGGATCGAGCGGGTACTTCACTGCGTCCTCCGGCGTGCGAAACGCCTCCCAGAACCCGAAGCCGCCGAAGTAGTTCTGGAACCCGGAGTAGTTGGAGTCGCGCAGGAGTCCCACCGCCTCTGACTCCGTCGCGCCGAAGTGGACGGCGCGGAACGCTCCCACGCTCTGGCCGAGCCCGAGCTTGCGGCCGGCCTGTCCCGCCACCTCCTGGTACACGTGGCACAGGCGCTGGAAGTCCGGCGGGTGCGCGACGAGGATCCACGGGACGATGCCCGACTGCGCCGTGTAGCGGATCGTCGACTCGCTCACCGAGAACGGCTGGAACATCGGCGGGTGCGGGTCCTGGTACGGCCGGGGCACCACGCAGATCTTGCGCACCACGCCCTCGTCGTCGACCTCGCCGGGCGCGCCGTACTGCCGCGTCCAGTCGGCGACCGGCCAGCGCCGGATTCCCTCCTCGTACGGGAACGGGACCTTGTAGTACCTGCCGTCGTATTCCCACGCCTCCTCGGTCCACGCCTTCTTGATGACCTTGACCGTCTCCTCGTAGACGCTGCGATTGTGGTTGTCGATGGAGGAGCCGTCCATCGGTGCGCCGGTCACGTGGTACTGCTGGCCCAGGACGTTGACCCACCGGTCCTGGTAGCCGCGCGCGAACCCGGCGTACACCCGGCCCTTGGTCAGGTGATCGAGGACCGCGAGCTCCTCGGCCGCGCGGATCGGGTCCCAGGAGGGCAGCACGAGGCCGAGCGGGGAGAACTTGATGCGCTTCGTGCGCGCCGCCAGGTCCGCGTAGAGGAGCAGCGGCGCCACCGACGTCTCGTAACCCTCCGAGTGGAAGTGGTGCTCGGTGGTGGCGAACACGTCGAAGCCGGCGTCATCGGCGAAGGCCGCCAGCTTGCGCAGCTCGTCCAGCATCTGCTGATATCGCTCGTTGTTCCGGCCGATCGGGCGGAGCCGCTTGCGATCTTCGAGGGTGCCGGGCACGGTGGGCAGCACGAAGAGCATGAACTTCATGGCAGGCCTCCTTCCCCGACCGGGGAGCGACGCATCGTTGAGCGCGGGTGCGAGCGCAGGTCTCGTCGCGAGGTCGAGAGCGCTCGACCGTTTCGTTGGCCAGTGTGAATGCTAGACACGCTCCGGACGATGGGTCAAGTCACGCCATGTCACGGCCCTCGCGACACTGTCGCCGCGCCGATCGGCGGAGCTTGACAGTGTGACGCGCTCTCGGCAGAGTGCGACACAACCAGCGCGCGCCGAATCGCGGCGCGCCGCCTCTCGGAGGACGAGCCCATGAGCTGGAACGGCGAAACGGTGATCGACCTGGACTCCCACATCGTCGAGCGCGCGGACCGCTTCTACCGGGACTACATCGATCCGGCCTATCGGACGCCCTACGAGCAGCTCTGCGAGGCGGTCACCCGACAGGTGCAGACGCAGAACGCGTACTCGCTGTTCGGCAGCCGCACCTCCGTGATCGAGCCGATCGAGACCGGCCGCCCGCTCGGC
>Ga0126379_10002509_pt1 | contig 11725 bp, 12 predicted proteins | sample PanSoiMetPlot_24_FD_92640 | JGI IMG/M metagenome (GOLD analysis project Ga0126379, IMG submission 92640) | Tropical forest soil microbial communities from Panama - MetaG Plot_24 | ecosystem: Environmental > Terrestrial > Soil > Tropical forest > Bulk soil | place: Panama | collected 2016-02-17
AAGGTCCACGAGTGGACCGACCTGCCGGTCGACCGCGACCAGCTGCTCACCACGGTCAGCCTGTACTGGTTCACCGGCTCCGGCGCCACCGCCGCGCACACCCTGTACGAGCAGGCCCATTCGTCCGACTGGGGCGCGCCGCCGGCCGTGCCGCAGGGCTTCGCGGTCTTCGGCGCCGACGAGACGGTCCGCAAGCTGGTCCCCGCGCCGGCCGGCGCGCACTGGAGCGAGTTCCAGCGCGGCAGGCACTTCCCCGCGATGGAGGCCCCGGCCCAGCTGGCCGCGGACCTGCAGGCGTTCTTCGGGCCGCTGCAGTAACCGGTGCCCCGAACCAGGACCTGGGGCTACGACATCAGGGAGCGGGTGTCGTAGAACTCGCCGATCCGCGAGACGAGGTCCCCCCTCATCTCCGCGGTGATGGCGAACGGGAAGTCCAGGCGCCCGCTGCCGTCCGCGAGGCGGGAGGCGAAGTAGCCCTCGGCCATCGCCACCGCGCCACCCACCAGCAGGTGGCGGATCTCCACCCGGCAGCCGGTGATGGCCGCCATCGCGGGCCGGCTGCCCTCGCGGATCTGCTCCCTTCCCACCAGCGGGCCATCCATCAGCGGATCTTCGTAAACCCCGTCCTCGCTGAACAAGCCGGCCAGGGCGTCGGGGTCGCCGCGCTCCCACGCCGCGCACAGAGCACGGATCGCCTCGCCCGCGGTCATGTGTCCTCCCATCCACCAACGACCCTACGTTCGCACCGGCCGGCCGGGCGATCCGTTCCCCGCATCATTTCGCCGCCCAGGGACCGCCGTCACCGGCCGTGGCGCTAGTTGACCAGTTCGGCGCTGGCCCGCTCGGTGATGATGGCCAGCACACGGCCCGCGGTGGCCAGGTCCCCGGCGGGCAGGTCGCCCCACAGCCGCTGGGTGATCTCGGTGATGGCGGCGCTGATCCGGCTGTGCAGCTGGCGCGCGGCGCCGGTGGCCGTCACCGCCGGGGGCTCGCCGGTGACCTGCAGCTGCTGCGCGGTGACCATGTCGCCGACGCGCGCCCGCGCCTCGGTTTCGCTGATCTTCAGCGCGCCGGCCACCATGCGGGTGAAGTGGTCACGCCCGGCCGGTCCGCCGCCGGTGACGGCCAGCGTGAGGATCACCCACTGGGGCTCGGTCAGGCCGGTCCCGGCCAGCTGCCGGTCCAGGATCGCGCCGAGGGTCTTCTCGGCCTGGCCGATGACGCGAGTGCTGAGAACTGGATAGGTGGACATCGCCCGCCTCCTTGGCCCGGATCCCTGTACCTGATGCCAGGGTTCGTTGGCATGTCCAACGTTGGCGACACCAACGTTATTTCGTTGGCTTCCCCAACGGATAGGCTGGCGGCATGCCCGCCGGTGAAGACGTCAGGCCGGCCGCGCTGATGGCCAAGCCGAGCTGGCTGATCAGCGAGGTCTCACGTCTGGCGCACCCGCTGATCACCGGCAAGCTCGCCACCGCCGGATCGCGCGGGTATCACTACCGCCTGCTCGCCGCGCTGGCCGAATTCGGGCCCGCCAGCCAGGCCAGCCTGGGCCGCCGCACCGGGATGGACCGCAGCGACGTCGCGGCGGCGGTCAGCGAGCTGGCCGGCCGCGGCCTGGCCGGCCGCATCCCCGACCCGGCCGACCGGCGCCGCAATGTCATCAGCATCACCCCGGCCGGCGCCGCCCACCTCCGGCGGCTGGAGGAGCTCCTGGCCGAGGTCCAGGACGAGCTGCTCACCCCGCTCTCACCAGCCGAACGCGAGCAGCTGATCCGCCTGCTCAGCCGGATCCTGGAACACCATGCCTGAACCGGCATACCTGGTGCAGGCAGGCTCAGGTGGGGAGCGGCTCAGGCAGGCACGTGGCAGCTCCGCCCGGCCGATCCGGCTGCCGGGCGGAGCTGTGTCAGCACGTACCGCAAGCGGCCTGGCTCACGCGGGGCACCAGTCCGGCGACTGCGGGCCGGTCCTGGCCCGGCGCCAGGTCCCGCGGCTGATTGCCTATTCCTTCCAGCCGTAGATCAGGACATCGAGCCCGTCCGTGCCGCTGCCGCCGGCCGCGTCGGCAAAGACGCTCAGCTTCGTCCCGGGAACCTCGTAGACCCGCGTCGTCTGCTGGTGTGGCGCAAGGGCCAGCAGATCGAGTTGCGCGACGAGTTCGTTGCCTTCGGTGATCGTGAGCCTTACGGTGATGCCTGTGCCCGAGCCGATCCGCTCGTCGGCGACGACGCGGATCCGCTCGTAGGGTGTGACATCTACCACCCCGAGCTCTTGTGACGTACCCGCGGGCACAGACGCGCCCCCGGGCTTGGTGCGGAACGCCAGGACGTTGGTCATGGCCGGCCCCCCTTGTCTCATTTCCCTGTTTCCGTTCACCGTGACGCGCGGCGCGCACGGTACCGGGCGGCCAGGGACGCGAGGGCTCCAGCGGCGCACGGCAGGCGCTGCCCCGCCAGGAACGCCCGGCACCGCACGATCACACCGGCCCCTCACCCGGCCCCCATAGGTAGAGAGCCATCGGGAACATCCCTGATACGGGCACCTGAGACCGCCACAGACGGCCGCCGCTGCGGTGGCGGGGCCCGCGGGCGGCGTCACTTGCCTGGATGTTCGTGACCGCCGGGCCGGGCGCGGGCCCCGGGTAAGCAGGCCCGGGTGAGCCGCATCAAGTGAGCTGCGGGCGCGCCACCGGCACAACTACTGCGGAAACCTGCTCGAAGTCACACGACGCGGCGCGCACACTGGACATAGCAGGTCTGTCGGCGCTGCGGAGGTGGCCGTGTCCGGTAATGAAGCCCATCTGCCCGAACTGGTCCCGGTGCTGTCCCGGGGCAAGCACCGCAGCCCGCGGCATGGAGCGTGTTTCATGGAGCTGGCGTCGTATCTGGCGGGGGAGCGGTGGAGCGACCACCCCGTGTGCACGCATCCGCTGCTGGCCGCGCTCGCCCGCGACGTCAACGACTACAGCTCCGATGACGGCCGCTCCCGGCTGGCCCGGCTGATCCCGTCGGTGATCGGGCTGACCGGTGAGGATCTGCACATTGACGCGCGGATCGCGCTGCTTTGCGCGCGGGCGGCGCTGCCCGTGGCGGCCGCTCCGCGCCAGCAGGTCATGGCGGTGTCGGTGCTGGCGTGTGAGCGCGTGCTGGCCAGCCTGGACGGGCGCCCCGCGGGGTGGCTGGACCCGCAGAGCCGGGCCGCGCTCGAGCAGGTTCCGCAGGCGGCCCGGTGGGCCCGCGGCTTCACCAGCACCGTCGCGATCTCGCCGAAGGCGTTCCGCCGGCACTCCGCGCCCGCCACCGTGCACGCCGCGGTGCAGGGAATCGCGCAGGCGTGCGTCCCCCAGCCCGACCAGATGCTCTACGACCTGCTCGCCGGCGCGATCGGCGAGTGCGCCGCCTGGCGCGGCCGCCAATCCGCCCCCGGGACCAGGCGTGAGCCCACCATGATGGCCGCCGCTCACTGACCGCCGGACCTGGCCCGGCTCCCGCGCGGGTCAGGTCCCGTTGCGCAGCGTGGACGCGTACTTCTTCCAGGGCCGCTCGACCAGGAACGGGTAGAGCATCCGGACCGGGGCGGGCAGGCTGCGCATCATGAAGGCGCGGTCTGCCTGATCGAGCGGTTCGAGAATCATCCCGAAGGCGATCCCCCGCTTGCTGGCGGGGATCCACTGCGCCCCGCGCTTACCCATGGCGTCCCACTCCTGCTGGGTGAGCGTCACCGCCGCGAGCGGGACGACCTTTTGCTCCTCATCGTCGAGGTGGGGCTGGACGACCGCGTTGAGGTGGTCGAGCGCCGCGGCCAGGGCCTCACCGGTCCCGGCCGACGGCCGCTCGCGCCAGGCCGCGCAGGCGGCCGACGCTTCCTCCAGCGCGGTCTTGATGAGCTGGTGCTCGTGCTCGACGTGCTCGGTCATTGCGGCCTGCTCGGGCACCCGCTCGATCAGCTTCGGGTAGAGCAGCTCGTCTTCGTCCTCGTGATGGTGGTGCAGCGCCGCGATGCCGAAATCGATGTGATCGGCCAGGAACGTGACCCTCGCCGGTGACGGCGTGGGCGCGGCGCGCACCAGCCGCGCGGACTCCTCGTACACATTGCGGAACGTGCGGTGGACGATCGCCATATCCCGCACGTCGATCGGCTGCGCCGTCGACATCGAGCTGCCCCCCTCCGGCCCGGCCGGGCCGCGACCGCAGCCGACCAGCCCCACGTGAAGGCCGGCTGCCGAACCTGTGGAAATCCCGTGAAGACACCATACGACCCCGGGCTGCCGTTGCTGGCCCGGCCGTCAGGCCGGGGGTTCGCCCGCCGTATCAGCGGCCGGGCTGCCGGTGGGCTGCTGGGCGGGGATGCGGCGGGTGGCGAACAGGGCGATCAGCGCGATGACGGCGAGCAGCGCCAGTGACGAGCGCAGCCCATCGATGCGGGCGCTGGCGTTCTCCTCCACGACCGCATCGGCGGTCTTCGGGGGCACGCCGGCCTTGTCGAGCTGGGTCTTGAGGTCGTTGTCGGACAGGAACGGGATGCCCCCGGCCAGCTCCACCTGCGCCTTGGCGGCGACGTCGTGGGGGACGGCGGGGTTGTTCTCGATGCCGGCGAAGAAAGACGTGGTGAGCGCGGAGATGAGCACCGCGCCGGCCAGCGCGGTGCCGATGGAGGCGCCGAGATTGGTGACGGTGTTCTGGACGCCGCCGACCTCGCCGCTCTGCTCGTCGGGCACCGCCGAGACGGTCACGCTGCCGAGCTGGGAGGCCAGCGCGCCGACGCCGAGGCCGGCCAGCAGCATCGGCCAGGTGACGATCTCTGGCCCGGCGCCGAGGTCAAGCAGCGCCAGCATGATGACGATGCCGGCGAACAGCGCGAGGAACCCGATCTGGACCACGCGGCGGGGGGAGGCGTTCGGGAAGAGCCTGGGCACGCCCACGGCGGCCAGCAGCAAGGTGACCGACAGTGGCAGCAGCCGCACGCCGGTCGCGACCGCCGACAGCCCGAGCGCCACCGACAAGAACAGGGGCACCGTGAAGAACAGGCCGGCCTGCAGCAGGTACTGGAACAGGAACGAGATGAGCCCGCCGCGCAGGGTCCGGTTCCGCAGCATCGCCGGGTCCACCAGCACCGCGCGGCCGCGCCTGATGCTGTGCAGTTCCCACCACATGAAGATGCGCAGCACCACCCCGCCGGACAGGACCAGCCATATCACCGGCGAGAGCCCCAGCCAGTGGGGGGCGCCTTCCTTGGGCTGGACGAAACCCCACGTCCCGGCGCGCAGGATGCCGTACACGATCAGCGCCAGGCCCAGCGCCGACAGCACGGTGCCCACCAGGTCCAGCCGTATGCCCCGCTCCGCCGGGGTGTCGGCGATGCGCCGGGTGAACGCCAAGATGATCAGCACAATCAGGACTTCCCCGGCGAACACGTACCGCCACGACAGATAGGTGGTGAACAGGCCGCCGATCAGCGGCCCGGCCGCCACCGCGATCGCCCCCGCCGAAGCCACCAGCCCGTAGGCGCGCGGCCGCTGCGGGCGGGCGAAGTTGGATGCGACCAGCGCCACGATCGCGGGCATGATCAGCGCGGCGCCGACGCCCTCCAGGACGGACCAGCCCACCAGCAGCACCGCGAGATTCGGCGAGAGGGCGGTGATCAGTGACCCGCACCCGTAGATGACGCACCCGATGGCGAAGGCGCGCTTACGGCCGAGGATCTGGCCGAGTTTGCCGCCGGTGATCATGAGCGAGGCCATCACCAGCGTGTAGAAGGTGATCGCGGTCTGGATCCCGGTCACCGTCGTGCCCACGTCTTTGGCGACGGTCGCGATCGACACGTTCATGACCGAGCTGTCCAGCGTCATCAGGAACTGCGCCGATGCCAGCGTCAGCAGCACAACCCCGGTCGCCCCGGCCGCCGCGCCCTCCGCGCGGGCGGGACCCGCCTCAGTCCCCCGGCTCACATCCATGTGGCCAGCCCGCTCAGGCCGACAGGACTTTTGCCTTCTCGCGCTCGAACTCCCCGGCGGTGATCACCCCGCGGTCGCGCAGGTCGGCCAGCTCGTCCGCTGTGCTGGCCGGTCCGCTCGTCAGGGCCTGCTGGACGTACTGGCGGATACGACGAAGCGGCCGGTGGCATTGTCCCTCCTTCGCGCCCGGGGAGGCGCCCGGCAGCGGTCAGCTGACGGGTCCCGCCCCTGAGCAGGCTCATCATCATCTACCTGACAGCGGATCAGCGCCATCACCCATTACAGGGTGAGCCGGGGCCGCGCCGGTAGGATCGCGGTCCATGGGCACGCCACCGGGGGAGCTGGACCCGGCGCGGCTGCGGGCTATCGCCGCCAGCGACCGGCCGCTCACGCCGCACGAGTGCGCCGACCGGGCCCGGCGGGCGGCGGCGCTGATCGAGCCCGGCCGGCTCGACCGCTCCGGCCCCGGTGAGGCGGTGCTGCTGTGGCGTGATGAGCATTCCGAAGCATGGCTCAATCTGTGGTGGCAGCCGCGCGATACCGGCTACCACGACCACACCGGCTCGTGCGTCGGCGTCCACGTGATCGAGGGCCGCGCCTGGAACGAGCCGCTCACCGTCGGCGAGCCGCCTGAGCCGCATGAGTACGGCCCGGGCGAGACGTTCTGGTTCCCCGGCGAGGGCATCCACCGCATGGATCACCAGGCCGGGGCGGTCACCATCCATGTGTACTCGCCGCCGATCCGGGAGATCGGCCACTACGACCTGCACGACGGCCAGCTGCGCCGCACCCCGGGCCTGCCCGACGAGCCATCCCCGCCCAGCGGCGCGCTGTACCAGGCGCTGCACCCTGCGGCCGGCGCCGGCCCGGCCAGCCACGGCGTGGCGGCGGGCTAGCTGCGGGGCTAGCGCTCCTGCGCGGTGATCCACTTCTTCGGATGGGCCGGCCTGGCGGCCGCGAGGGCCCTGAGGGCTTCGTCGGCGGACCGGGTCCGCTGGATGAGACCCCGGCTGGCTGGCTTGAGGAGCCCGACGCCGGCCATCCGGTCCAGCTGTGAGACCAGCGGCTCCCAGAACCCGTCGACGTCGAGCAGGACGACCGGCTTGCTGTGCAGCCCCAGCTGTGACCAGGTAGCGACCTCGGCGAGTTCCTCCAGCGTGCCCAGCCCGCCGGGGAGGGCGACGAAGCCGTCGGACAGGTCATACATCAGCTGCTTGCGCTCGTGCATCGACCCGACCTCGTGCAGTTCGGTCAGGCCGGTATGGCCGACCTCACGGGCGAACAGGCCCGCCGGGATTACCCCGGTGACCCGGCCACCGTGACCGAGCGCGGCGTCGGCCACCTCACCCATGAGGCCCACGCTGCCGCCCCCGTAGACCAGATCGATACCCCGGCGGGCGACCAGGGCGCCGAGGTCACGGGCCGCCTCCCGGTAGCGGGGATCGGCAGGTGCCGAAGACCCGCAGAACACGCAGACCGCACGGAGAGCCACCACGAGCGCAACTTATCCGATCGCCGCCGCCGGCCGGCCTGCCTGCGGCACCGGCGGCCGCCCCCGGCATCGCCTTGTGCGGCCGGTTCCGGTGGCAGGATGGAGAGCCGTGCAGCGACCCGGGGGCAAGCCAGGCGGGGTGAACGTGCACGCTGCCTGGCGGATGGCGGTCGCCGCGCGGGCCGCGCAGGCGTATGCGGGAAACGGGAAGCTGGCGGCGCTGACCGTGGCTGGTTCGGTGGGCGCCGGCCTGGCCGACCGGTTCTCCGATCTGGAACTGGACTGCTACTGGTCCCGCGCGCCCGGCGACGCCGACCGCACCGGGCCGATTGACGCGCTGGGCGGTGAGCTGACCGGTTTCTCGCAGTACGAGGAGGACGACCAGGAGTGGGGCGAGGAGTACCTGGTTGGCGGCCTCGGCGTGACCGTGAGCAACTTCACGACGGGCACGGTCGAGCGGTGGCTCGACGACGTCGTCCTGAATGCCGATACCGCCCCGGTCAAGCACATGCGCCTGGCCGCGCTGCAGCGCTCGCGCCCGCTGCTCGGCGCGGAGCTGATCACGTCCTGGCGGTCCCGGGCCGGTAGCTTCCCCGGCGAGCTCGCCTCGGCGCTGGTGCGTCAGGCCCTGGCCCCGGAGGTGCTCACCGGCTGGGCGGCCCGCGACGCCCTCGCCAGCCGCGGAGACGATCTGGCGGCCCAGGACCTGCTGACCCGGGCGGGGCAGGCGGTGGTCCGGGCGGTCCTCGCGGTCAACCGCGTGTACCTGCCGCACCCCCTGATCAAGTGGCAGCGCCACCTGATCACCGGGCTGGAGGTGGTCCCTGAGCGGCTCACCGGGCGGCTGGAGTCGATGTCGGCGGGCCCTCCGGCGGAGGCCTTCCGGGCAGCCGAGGCCCTGCTGGAAGACACGGCAGCGCTGGCCGAGGCGCACACCGGCGCCGATCTCAGCTCGTTCCGCCAGGCCCTGGAGGAGCGCCGCCGGCCGCTCGATCCGCCCCGGGGCGGCCGGTGACCGGCACGCCGCCGGGCGCTGGTCGTCAAGCGGATCCCGCGTGGCTGTGGGCTGGGGTTAGTGCTGAGTCAAGGTGAGGTGGACATCGCCGGGCTCGGCGGACATGGTGACCTGGCCGCCGATGGGGAGGGTCGCCATCGGTGAGGTGTGACCGGTGTCGACGTTGGCCAGGACCGGCAGGCCGGCCAGCTGCGGCTGGCGGGCGATGATCTGCTCGAGCAGCGGCCTGGTCATGTGGGTGCCCCGCTGGAACCGGCCGACGACCAGGCCGCGGATGGCGCCGGCGCCGGGGAGCTGCAGCAGTGAGGTCAGGTTCCGGGCGAAACTGGCCGGATGCGACTCGTCGTCGTCTTCGACCATCAGCACCGCACCGGCCAGCGAGGGCATATAAGGCGTTCCCTGCAGCAGGTTGAGGGTGCTCAGGTTGCCGCCGGCCAGCCGGCCCGCGGCATGACCGTGCTGCAGCGGCCACCAGCCGTCGGTGCCGAGTACCTCGCGGTTGTCCTGGTCGAGGAACCACAGGTCGTCGGTCCAGGCCTCGGCCGGCTCCAGCCGCACCGGATCGTCTCCGAACAGGCACGCCGTGAACCACTGCAGGGTCTGGCCGAAGTGGAGGGCCATGCCGAAGCTCGACCAGTGCGGGCCGCAGTAGGTGACTAATCCGGCGCGGGCCAGGATCGCGCCCTGCAGGGCGGTAATGTCGGAGTAGCCGCAAAAGATCTTGGGATTGGCGCGGATCAGCTCCCAGTCCAGGCTGGGCAGCAGCTCGTTGCTGTTGTAGCCGCCGATCACGGCCATGATGGCGGCGACCGCCGGGTCGGCGAACGCGGCGTGCAGGTCAGCCACCCGCGACCCGACGGGCGAGGAGTCGAAGGCGTCCCGCTCATCGACGTGCCCACCGTAGGACAGGCTCAGCCCGAGCTCGGCGAAGCGCTCCTCGATGATGGCGGTGTGATCGTGCTCGGTCACCATGGCCCGTGAGCACGACGGCGCGACGATACGGATGTGGTCGCCCTGGCGGAGCTTCGCCGGATAGATAATCTCCACCACCGCATGCTAGTGACCGCATCCACCGGGCTTTTGGACCGGATTCACCGCGCCGCTGCTCCCTGGAAGGAGCGGGCACTTACCCTGGCGGGATCCGTCCAGCGACGAGGAGAGTGTGAGCCCTGTGCGCGAGACCTCCGGGCCGGCGATCGAGCAGCTGTCGACGCGGGTGGCGTACCAGACGCCGTACCTGCGGATGCGCGAGGACCAGATCAGGCGGCCCGACGGCTCGGGCGGCATCTACTCCTACGTGGACAAGCCGGACTTCGCGCTGGTCATCGCGGCCGAGAACGGCGGGTTCCACCTGGTCGAGCAGTACCGCTACCCGGTGCGCGAGCGGTCCTGGGAGTTCCCGCAGGGCACGCTGCCCGGCATGGCCGCGGCGGACGATCCCGAGTACCTGGCCCGGGAGGAGCTGCGGCAGGAGACCGGCATCACGGCCAGCCAGATGCGCCATCTCGGGCACCTGTACTGCGCCAGCGGGATGTCCAGCCAGGGCTTCGACGTGTTCCTGGCCACCGGCCTCACCCCGGGGACGGCGGAGCTGGAGGTGGAGGAGCAGGACCTGGTGCACCGCTGGTTCCCGCGCGCCGAGGTGGAGGACATGATCCGCACCGGGGTCATCACCGACGACTCCTCAGTGGCCGCCTACACGCTCCTCCTGCTCGGCGACGTCAGCGCCGGGGAAGGCGGCAGCGGGTAGGCGGCACATCCGGGCCGCCGTCCGTGCCGAACGCATAACGGGGCCGGGGCGATCCGGCGGGGCGGCCTGGCCGCCGCAGCAGGCGGCCTCCGGTGGGGTTGCGGAGCTTGACGACCGTAAAACGGGGTTGCCGTGGGCACCTCACCGTGCGCAACATGGTGGCTACCAGGTTCGCCGGGGGGTCGGCATGGTAGAAGGCTTGCGGGCAGGGGATCCGCAGTCTATGGGGCCGTACCGGCTGCTGGGACGGCTGGGATCCGGCGGCATGGGCCAGGTGTTCCTGGGCCGTTCGGCCGGGGGTCGGCTGGTGGCGGTGAAGGTGATCCGCCCCGAGCTGGCCGGGGAGCCCGGGTTCCGGGCCCGGTTCGAGCGGGAAGTGGCCGCCGCCCGCACGGTGTGCGGGTTGTTCACCGCACCGGTGGCCGATGCGGACGTGCAGGGGCCGGTGCCATGGCTGGCGACCGCGTATGTGCCCGGGCCGTCGCTGGCTGATGCGGTGGATGCCCAGGGGCCGCTTCCGGTGGACTCGGTGCTGACGCTGGCGGCAGGGCTGGCGGAGGGCCTGGAGGCGATCCACGCGGCGGGTCTGGTGCACCGGGACCTGAAGCCCTCGAACGTGCTGCTGGCCGAGGACGGGCCGCGGGTGATCGATTTCGGGATCTCCCGGGCGGCGGAGGCAAGCGTGCTGACCCAGACCGGCACGGTCATGGGTTCGCCCGGGTTCATGTCCCCCGAGCAGGCCGAGGGCCGGGAGGTGGGGCCGCCCAGTGATGTGTTCAGCCTGGGCGCGGTGCTCACCTTCGCGGCCACCGGGCAGGGCCCATTCGGGACCGGGGCCACCCCGGCGCTGATATACCGCGTGGTGTATCAGCAGCCGGACATCACCGGCCTGCCCAAGCCGATCCGGCCCCTGGTCGAGCGGTGCCTGGCCAAAGACCCGGGCCAGCGGCCAGCCACCACTGACCTGCTCGCCGCACTGGGAAACCCGCAGCCCGCGGAGGACTGGCTGCCAGCGCCACTGACCGAAGTGCTCAGCCGCTACGCCCCGCCGACCGGCAGCACCAGTGGGGCCGCGACGCAGACGAGCGCGGCGCCGCGCCGGGCGCCGACCGAGGCACCTTCCCCTGCCCAGCCATCTGGGGGGGACGGCCAGCCGCGCTGGACTCCGATGGAGGCCGCCTCCCGGCCCCAGCCCTCCGGCATGGATGGACGGCCACGCTGGACGCCGGCGGAGGCGGCCTTCCAGGCGCAGCCCTCCGGTGCGGTCCGCCAGCCGTCACGTAAGAAACGCCGGGGCCCGGTGTGGGCATTGCTCGCCATCGGGCTGCTCGCCGTGCTCGTCGCGGCGGTCATCGTCGTGCCCAAAGTCATCGGGGATTCCCCGGTCTCGAACCCACAGCCGCCGGCCCAGACCGGCGGCACGCTCAGCTCCCCTTCCTCCCAGCCCTCACAGAACGGGGGAGCTGCTACTCAGTCAGCCACACCGGCGGCGGTGCCGCCGCCGTCACCGGC
>Ga0126379_10002512_pt1 | contig 11724 bp, 13 predicted proteins | sample PanSoiMetPlot_24_FD_92640 | JGI IMG/M metagenome (GOLD analysis project Ga0126379, IMG submission 92640) | Tropical forest soil microbial communities from Panama - MetaG Plot_24 | ecosystem: Environmental > Terrestrial > Soil > Tropical forest > Bulk soil | place: Panama | collected 2016-02-17
CCGCGCGGCGGGCTACGACGCCGACGAGATCGCCGCGCTCAGATCACGCCGCGTGATCGGCTGACGGCGCGGCGCTCGTCGCGCGCGCCGGGTCTTCTGACGTCGCCGGACCGCTCCCCGGCACCTACCGGCTGAAGGCGACGCCGTTCAACGCGCCGAGCTTCACCTTGCCCTACGGCCATGGCCGCCACGATCATTCGCGGCGAGCCGAGGCCGTTCGACGAACCTATCGCTTGCGACGCGCGGGGGGGCCGGTCGGCGCCGGCTCCGCGATGATGCGCGCGGACCGGTCCAGTTCCCGCGCGAGCGATAACAAGAGGTAGGTGTGACAGGCCTCGCCGGGGGTGCGGTAGGGGCACATGCACATGAGGTAGACGTCGCGGTCCTTCGACTCCTCGATCAGCGCGTGCAGGGCCTCGCGAGACTCGGCGTGCGACAGGATGTGATCGCGGAATCGCTTCGCGTAGTGCGCGTGCCGAAACGCGGTCGCGTGCGCGTCCTCGGCTGACGTTCCGCTGCGCTTCGCGTCGGCCTTCGCGCGTGTGAAGTCGGCGAACAGATCGTCGGGCGGGGCCAGCGCCTTGACGCCCGCGCGGCCGGCGCGCATCACGTTGACGCGGCGGCCGCCCTCCGGAGTTTTCGCGAACCTGGTGATTCGTCCGAGCCCCATGTGAGCGATCGTACTCCGCCCGGTACGGCGCGAACAGAGTGGCGGATTCGATACGGTTGGCCGCCAGAGACAGCGTGGCCAAATCGGCGGCGGATCGCTATCCCGCGGCCTGCACCTCTGCCGTGAACGGGGTCGGCGCGTGGCGGAGCACCTCGTCCGCCTCGTCGACCGGCGAGAATCGCACGTCGCGGCGGACCTCCTCCGGCACGTCCTCGAGGTCGCGCTCGTTGCGGCGCGGCAGGATCACCGTCCGGATGCCCGCGCGGTGCGCGGCGAGCACCTTCTCCTTGATCCCGCCGACCGGCAGCACCTTGCCGCGCAGCGTGATCTCCCCCGTCATCGCCGTGTCGCTCCGCACCACTCGCCGCGTCACCAGCGATGCGAGCGCCGTCACCATCGTGACGCCGGCCGACGGGCCGTCCTTCGGGATCGCGCCCGCCGGGACGTGGATGTGGATCGCCTTGCCCTCGAACACGCGCGGGTCGACGTCGAGCAGCGCGGTGTGCGAGCGCACGTACGAGACGGCCGCCTGCGCGCTCTCGCGCATCACGTCGCCGAGCATGCCCGTGAGGATCAAGCGCTCCTCGTCGCTCGGCATCATGGCGGCCTCGACGAACAGCACGTCGCCCCCCGTGGGCGTCCACGCGAGGCCCGTCGCGACGCCGGGGATCGTCGTGCGCTCGGCCGCCTCGTCGAAGAAGCGCGGCCGCCCGAGAGACTCGACGACGCTCGCCTCGGTCACGCGGACCAGCTCGCGCCGGCCCTCGGCGAGTCGCCGCGCGGCCTTGCGGGCGACGGTGGCGATCTCGCGTTCCAGGTTTCGCACGCCCGATTCGCGGGTGTAGCCGCGGATGACCGCGCGCAGCGCATCGTCGTCGAACGCCAGCTCGCCGGCGGCCAGACCGTTGGCCGCGAGCTGCTTCGGGATGAGGTACTGCCGGGCGATGCCGAGCTTCTCCTCGTCCGTGTAGCCGGACAAGGTCAGGACCTCCATGCGATCGCGCAGGGGCCCCGGCACGGTGTCGAGCGTGTTGGCCGTCGCGATGAACAGCACCTGCGAGAGGTCGAAGGGCACGCCCAGGTAGTTGTCCACGAAGGTGTGGTTCTGCGCGGGGTCGAGCACCTCGAGGAGCGCCGAGGACGGATCGCCGCGCCAGTCCGAGCCGACCTTGTCGATCTCGTCGAGCATCACCACCGGGTCGCGCGTCTCGGCGCGGCGCAGGCTCTGGATGATGCGGCCGGGCAGCGCCCCGATGTAGGTGCGCCGGTGCCCGCGGATCTCGGCCTCGTCGCGCACGCCGCCCAGTGACATGCGCACGAACTTCCGGCCGAGGGCGCGCGCGATGCTCTGCCCCAGGCTGGTCTTACCGACGCCCGGCGGGCCCAGGAAGCACAGGATGGGCTCGTGCGCGGGCGAGTCGCCGGTGACCTTCGGCGGCTCGGCCAGCTTCGGGACGCCGGTGGCCCCGGCGCTGCGCTCCTCGCGCAGCTTCTTGACCGCGAGGTACTCGAGGATCCGGTCCTTCACCTTCTCGAGGTCGAAGTGGTCCTCGTCGAGCACCCGCTGCGCGCGCGGGATGTCGATGGGCCCGCCGTCGAGCTTCCGCCACGGCAGGTCGGCCATCCATTCGAGATATGTCGTGATCAGCCCGTATTCCGGCGAGGCGGCGGGGATGCTCTTCAGGCGTTCCAGCTCCCGCTGCGCCTCGCGGCGAGCCTCGTCGGGGAGCCCGGCCTCCTCGAGCCGCCGCTTCAGGTCGGACGTGTCGCCGCCCTCGTTCTCGTCGTCGCCCAGCTCTTTCTTGATCGACCGCAGCTGCTCGCGCAGGTAGAACTCCCGCTGCTTCTTCGACAGGCGCTCCTCGGTATCGGTCGTGATCTTGCGCCCGAGCTCGCGAACGGCGAGCTCGCGCTGCAGGAGGTCGATGAGCCGGCGCAGCTTGGCGCTGAGCGGATCCAGCTCGAGAACCGACTGGCGCACGGCGGGCTCGAGCGGGGCGAGCGAGGCGATCAAGTAGACGATCTGGCGCGCGGGCATGCCCTCGGCGGCCACCGCGACCTCGTCCGGCAGCTCGGCGATGAGGGAGACCAGCCGGCGGAACAGGTCCACTGCGGCGCGCCGCAGGGCGTCCAGCTCGGTGCTCTGGTCTTCGCGATCCGGCGCCGCTTCGATACGGGCGACGAGATATGGTTCCCTCCCGATCCAGTCGACGACGCGGATGCGCTCGATGCCCTGCACGAGCAGCCTGAGCGTCCCGTCGCCCGCGCGCGCGAGCTGGTGCACGACGCCCATCGTGCCGACCCGGTAGAGGTCGTCGGGACCGGGGGACTCCGCGGTGCCCTCTCGCTGGGCCACGAGCGCGAGCAGCCGATTGCCGCGCATGATGTCGTCCACGAGCTGCACCGAGCGCGGCTGCCCGACCACCAGCGGCGCAGCGGCGAGCGGCAACACCACCGTCTCGCGGAGCGGCAGGACGGGAAGAGCGTCGGGGATCGACGGACCGCTCGGGACCTGTGGCTCGGCCGTCGCCGCCATCAGTCTCGCGCCTCTCGCTTCTTCATCGTGATGCGCAGCAGGCCTCGCTCGTAGCGCGCCTCCACCGCCGACGGATCGATCGGCTCCGGAAGCGCCACCTCGAGCCTGAACGGGCCCTGGCGGATGCCCGCGGCGTGGTACACGGTCTGGGGCTCGCACATCGCGGGCTGGCGCCGGCCCTCGACGACCAGGGCGTCCTCGAACAGCTGAATCTCCACGTCGTCCTCATCGACGCCCGCCAGGTCCACCGCGACCTCGACGGCGCGCGGCGTCTCGCAGACGTCGGCGTCCGGACGCCAGTACGCGCGCCCGAGCAGGAGGTTCAGGACGTCCCCGCCCCAGGGAGACGGCGCGGTGGGCCACACCGTGCGCTGGATCACCGTATAGCGATAGCTCAGCCTTCGATAGCGCACGAATTCCTCCCTGGCCGGATCGAGGCCCGCACGAGCGCCGCGGTCGGCGTCCGCTCTAGCCCCGGCGCTTGAAGAACTGCACTGCCCGCTCGTGCTCCTCGGCCGCCCGACGGGTCTTGAACGTGCCGAGATTGCGGCGGCGCCCGGTCTTCGGATTCTTCTTTCGCGAATACAACCGGTACTCGCCCGATGTCAGTTTGCGAATCATGGCTCTGCTCGGTCTCGAACGCAGCGTAACACGTCCGGGCGCGCGTCACATTCGCTCGGCGGCCGGGCACGCGGGAGGCGACCGCGCGGACCCCACGCCGCGGCGGCGGCGCGCATCGCGAATAGACAACGCTCCGGGGAAAAGCTTTCACGTCGCATCGACCTGCCGGGTTCGGCGCGGGACGCGAATCGCTCGCAATCGACTGCTTCCCGCGGCGACGCCCATTTGCATCGCTCTTGCACAGAGATGGATCGACAGCAAGACGCGACCAGCGCAGTGCAGAAGGCGACGAGACGCTGGCACACCAGCGGTGGAGGCGACTGTGGAACACGACTTCGTTTACTGTCCCGGCTGTGCGCGATACGCGGTGGTGCATTGGCGGAGCGAGACAGGGCGGTGGGAGTGCGAGGACTGCGCCCACGTATTTTCGAATGGGGAGGACGCGCCGTGGACGGCTCCCGCGACGCTGGCATAGTCGCGCTGGCCCTGTTCGCCGTCCTGAGTCTCACCGTGTATTTCTTGCGTGCGGCGCCGGTGACGACAACGATCGTCGAGTTCTTCTTCCCGCACGCGTAGCCGCATCCGGCGGAGCCGGCGCCTCTGTTCCGAACCACAACGAACACGAACAGGGAGCGTGGAGATGCTGAGAACCGCGAGCAGTCTGAAAGGAACCTCGATCGCCGCGACCGACGGCAGCATCGGCAGCCTGGACGATACCTACTTCGACGACAAGAGCTGGACGATCCGGTACCTCGTCGTCGACACGGGCACCTGGTTGCCGGGGCGGAAGGTGTTGATCTCGCCCAGGTCGGTCCGCCTGGGAACCGATGAGCACGCGATTCCCGTGGCGCTGACGAGAACGCAGGTGGAGAACAGCCCCTCGATCGACGCCGACAAGCCCGTGAATCGGCAGTACGAGGAGGAGTTCTCCCGGTACTACGGCTATCCGTACTACTGGGCGGGCCCGTACCGGTGGGGCGCCTCGCAGTACCCCGGAGACCTGACCACGCCGGTCGAGACGGCCTCCGTGACCGCCCGCGAGGCCGGGGGGGACCCGAGCCTGCGCAGCACCCGCGACGTCACCGGCTATTACATCGAGGCGACCGACGGGGACATGGGGCACGTCGAGGACTTTGTCATCGACGACCGCGAATGGGCGATCCGCTACATGATTGTCGACACGCGCAACTGGTGGCCGGGCAAGAAGGTCGCCATCTCGCCCGACTGGATCCGGCGGGTGAGCTGGCAGGAGTCGAAGGTGTACCTCGACCTCGATCGGGAGGCGGTGAAGCGAGCGCCGGAGTACGATCCGGATCATCCGCTCCAGCGCGACTACGAGACTCGGCTGTTCCGGCATTACGGGCGCCGTAACTACTGGGAGTAGGAACAGCCTCCCGCCGCTCGCGGAATCGGGCGGCGGGCAAGGACAAAACACCCCGCCGGGCGTCCCCGGCGGGGCGTTTTCCGTCGTCACGCCTAGTCGTCACTCGCCTCCCCGCTGAACGTAGCCAGAGACGAACTCCTCGGCGTTCTCCTCCAGCACGTTGTCGATCTCGTCGAGGAGCTCGTCGATGGATGCCTTGAGGTCCTTTCCGCGCCCGGACAGCGAGTTGGCGGCCTCGTCGGTCTCTTGTGCTTCGCCCGCCGTATCGGGTCTGGCGCTCTTGCGCGTCTGCTCGCTCATGATGTCGTCACCTCCTGCTCTAGATGGCAGCAAGATCCGTTCCGCGACATGAGCAAACCTCGGCGCCTCGAAACACCAGTGCCGACAACGGTCTGCGTCGCTGCATTCCTTACCGTGTAATTGATCCAGGACCGGCCGTGTTGGAACCGGCGCGTCGTGAGGGAATCTGCGCCATCGGCCATTCACGGCGTCCACGCGAATGTTCCGGGCCTTCGGGCCCGATGGCATAGCCCTTGCGGACGTCGGATGTGTCGCAGCGAAGAAGTCAGGAGGCCAGCATTGCGCAAGCGCCTGGTGTCGCCGCCGTCGGAATTGCAGAACGGGCCCGCACGCGATCAGTGGCTGGATCTCGAGTCGACGGCTCGCGTCGAGGTCTCCTCCGAGGACCCCGCTTCCCCGATCGAGGCCGCGCTGCTGCCGACAGGGGCCAAGGGCTGGCGAGCGGCCGAGCCCGGCCGTCAAACCATCCGGATCGTCTTCGACCGAGCACAGCACCTTCGCCGTATTGCGCTCGTGTTCGAGGAGCCGCGCGTCGAGCGCAGCCAGGAGTTCACGCTACGGTGGTGGCCGGAAGGGGAGCAGACCCCTCGAGAGATCGTCCGCCAGCAGTGGAATTTCACGCCGACCGGCTCGGTGCGGGAGGTCGAGGACTATCGCGTCGATCTGATGGAGGTGGCCGTGCTGGAGCTCGAGATCGTGCCGGATCGGAGCCACGGGCCCGCGCATGCCTCGCTCACCGAGTGGCGACTTGCGTGATCGGCCGCACGATCGACATCACCCGCTCGCGCGATGAGCGTTCCAGCGATCCCTGCGACGTCTAGACCAATCGAGGAGGGTTGAGCCCGATGCCTGAGTACCGTCTGCCCGATCTGAAGTACGACTACGGTGCGCTCGAGCCGCACATCTCCGGCAAGATCATGGAGCTGCACCACGACAAGCATCACGCGACGTACGTCAAGGGCGCCAACGACGCCCTCGAGCAGCTCGACGACGCCCGCCACAAGGGGGATTTCACCCGGCTGGCCGCGCTCGAGCGCGCGCTGGCATTCAACTTGTCCGGCCACATCCTGCACTCGCTGTTCTGGCAGAACCTGGCGCCGAAGGCCGGCGGCCGGCCCGACCGCGAGCTGGCGCAGGCCATCGACCGCGACTTCGGCGGCTTCGACCAGTTCAAGAAGCAGCTGAGCCAGGCCGCGGCGACGGTAATGGGATCCGGCTGGGCCGCGCTCGTGTGGGAACCGCTCGGCGGCCGACTCCTCACGACGCAGATCTACGACCACCAGTCGAACCTGAGCCAGGCCGGCATCCCGCTGCTGGTCCTGGACGCCTGGGAGCACGCGTTCTATCTGCAGTATCAGAACCGCAAGACCGAGTTCTTCGAGGCCGTCTGGAGCGTGTGGAACTGGCAGGACGTCGCGCAGCGGTACCGGGCCGCGCGACAGGTCGACGTGAACCTTCAGAACGCCGTCCGCTAGTGAGAATCGAAGGGGGCCGTCCAGGCCCCCTTCGCACGTCCCCCGAGAAACCTGGTTGCGCCGCGTCCAACAGAGCGTGATGGCGCGGGAGCGACTGCCCGCACACCGCGCGAAACCCTTACCGCGTCGTTTTTGGCGCGCGACTCGGGCCGGGGTGGCCGCCGCGTGCCGAGTCTTCGGGAGAGGCGAGTGCGTGCGGCGACCGGCGTCGCCTGGAGCTCCTATCAGCCGCGAGCGGTCCGGCACCCGACGGATGGACGGCGTGGCCTGATGCTTGCTGCTCGGACCGCAGATGTTTCGCACGACGATGCATCCACGCGACGACGTTGCACATCCGGCGATGGCTCGTGAGGCGCGGCCATCGCGCAGCAGAGGAGACAGACAGACATGGCACGGACCACCGCGAAGACCAAGGGCAAGGGAACGCAGGACGCCGTCGCCCTGCTGAAGGAAGACCACGAGAAGATGCGCGACCTCCTGGACGAGCTCGAGGAGGCGGCCGGCAAAGACGGGGAATCGGCAGGGCAGCTCGTCGAGACGATCCAGAACGAGCTGAAGGTCCACACGACGATCGAGGAGGAGATCTTCTACCCGGCGTTCCGCGACGCGGCGAACAAGAAGGACGACTCGAAGCTCTACTACGAGGCGGTCGAGGAGCATCACGTGGTCGACATGGTGTTGCCCGAGCTCGATGCCGACGGGGGCGGGTCGCCGGAATTCGCCGCCAAGGCGAAGGTGCTGAAGGACCTGGTTGAGCACCATGCGGACGAGGAGGAGAAGGAGATGTTTCCCCGCGCCAAGAAGCTCTTCGAAAAGGAGGAGCTGATGAGCCTCGGAGAACGCCTCCGCCAGCGGAAGAGCGAGCTCGCCGCCGAAGACGGCGGCAAGGGATCGGCGAAGGCCTCGAAGACGGATGAGATCCAGGGCGCCGGCGAGGGCGACGAGGACGAAGACGAGGAGTAGCATCGGCGCCCGAGGCGGTCGGCTCCGCCCCGCCGCCGGCCGCCTCACGTCGCTCGCGTTCGGGAACCTCGGGACAGGAGCAGGCGCGAACGGGCCAGTGCCCGGCCGCAGTCCCGACTGGCGCAATCAGCGGCTGCGGGGCTGGCTCAAGGCACCTGCACTCGCTCAGGCACTTGCACTCGCTCAGAGCGCCAGCAATAACTCCGGGGTGATGGGAAGCTGTCGGATGCGCTTGCCGGTGGCGTGTGGTAGACCGCGCTGGCGATGGCCGGGGCGACTCCGCAGAGCGCGATCTCGGCCACGCCCTTCACCCCGAGCGGATTGAAGTTCCGATCGTCGCTCGGGACGAACACCGCGTCGATGTCGAGCGCGTCGGCGTTGACGGGCACGAGATACTCTGCGAGGTTCGCGTTCATCACGCGGCCGAACCGCGGGTCCCACTGCGCCTCCTCGAGGAGCGCCATCCCGATGCCGACCACCATCCCGCCGATGCACTGGCTGCGCGCGATCTTGGGATTCACCACGCGGCCGATGTCGTAGGCGCCCACGAGCCGGGACACGCGCACGGCGCCGAGCTCCGCGTCCACGCGGACCTCGGCGAACACCGCGCCGAAGGCCCAGCTCGCGTACTTCTCGGCCTCCTCGCCGGGCCTGGACGTCGCGGTCGCCTCGAGACGATCGAGGCCATGTCCGCGGATGACCTCGACGGGCTCGCGATCTCCAGCCGCCGGGCCCGACGCACGCGCAGAGGAGCGGCTGGCGGGATCACCGCCGAGGGCGAGCGCCTTCGCGCGCACCGCCTCGCACGCGGCGTGCACCGCGTTGCCCACGCTGGCCATCGTCATCGACCCGCCGTGCACCGGCGCCGGCGGCAGCGCCGTGTCGCCGATCTCGACCCGGACCCGCGCCACGGGAATGCCCAGCGCGTCGGCCGCGACCTGGGCGAGCGAGGTGTAGGTGCCCGGCCCCATGTCCGAGGCCGCGGTGCGCACCAACGCGTCTCCGCTCGCGAACAAGGTCACCGACGCGGACGCGGGGGCGCGGTCGGCCGCGTAGATCGCCGTCGCCATGCCCTGGCCGATCAGGGCGGACCCCAGGCGCGTGGAACGTGGCTCGCGCAGCCGGCGCTCCCAACCGAAACGGGCGGCGGCGACGCGATAACACGCCTCGAGCTCGTTGCTGGACCAGGGCAGGTTCTGCTCCTGGTCGCGATCGGCGAGATTCTGGAGACGCAGCGCGAGCGGATCCATCCCGAGCGCGGCGGCCAGCTCGTCCATGCCGAGCTCGAGCGCGTACGTGCCTGTCGCGATCCCGGGCGCTCGCATCGGACAGGGCGTGTTGGTGTGCATGGGGACGAGCCGGTAGCTCGTGCGCACGTTGGGACACGCGTACGTGACGCGCGCGGGATCGAGCGTGCTCTCCGCGTACTCCTCGTACGTGGACGTCTGCGCCACCGCCTCCTGGACGAGCGAGAAGAGCGTGCCGTCGGTGTTGGCGCCGAGAGCCACGCGCTGCCGGGTGTGGGGTCGGAAGCCGACGGACGTGGTGAGCTCCCGGCGCCGCAACTCGAGCCGGACGGGCCGTCTCACTCGGCGCGCCGCCAGCGCCGCGATGGCGACGTGCGGCCAGGTGCGCAGCGCCGACCCGAAGGCGCCGCCGACGTAGGGCGAGATCACGCGCACGTGATCCTCGGGAATGCCGAAGACATGCGCGATCTCCTTCCGGTCGTTGTCGACCCACTGGGTCTTGTCGTAGAGGGTGAGCCGCTCGCCCTGCCAGACGGCGATGGTTGCGTGCGGCTCCATCGCATGGTGATGCTCGCGCGGGGCCACGCACGTGATGTCGATCGCGACGGGCGCTCCGGCGAGCGCGCCATCCATATCGCCGCGCGCGGTCTCCCCCGGGCGCTCGCCCTCTTCCGCCCCGCTGCTCGGCGGCCGGCTGCGCCCGAGGTCGAACGTCGTGGCGGCGGGCGCGGGCTCGTATGTCACCTCGACCAGATCGGCCGCGTGGCGAGCCTCCTCCACCGTATCGGCCACCACCACGGCGACGGGCTGGCCGTTGAACACGATCTCCGGGCCCGTTTCGAGACCGGGATCGAGACCGCCGCGATGAGCTCGCCCGGCGCGAGCGCGGTCTCGATGTGCGGCGTGTCGCCGGGCAACTGGTGGAGATCCTCGACCGCCATCGCCCGCTCACCCGCCGCGCCGATCACGTGCACGAGCGCGCCGAGGGCCACCAGGGCCACGGCGAGGTCGCCCGGATAGGCGGCGATGCAGTGGGTGCTGCCGCCCAGGATGGCGTTCATGCGATTCAAGCCATCCTGCGCCGGGCAGCCCGAGCCCGGCTCCCGCTTGTTGCACGGCGTGGCGAGGTCGCGGAAGTAGAGGCACCGCGTGCGCTGGAGCAAGTTGCCGCCGATCGTGGCCATGTTGCGCACCTGGGGAGACGCGCTGGCCGCCAGCGCCTGGGCGACGGCGGGAAACTCCTCCTGGATGCGGCGGTCGTCGGCGACGTCGGACAGGCGCGCGAGAGCGCCGATGCGCGCGCCATTGGCGTCCACCTGGATCTCCGCGAGCGGCAGCTCGCTGATGTCGACCAGCTCCGCCGGCGTGCGGACCCCGTCCTGCAGCAGTTGCAGCATGTCTGTGCCCCCGGCGATGTACTCGGCGCCCGGGGTCGCGCCGACGTGCGCCACCGCGGAGCCCGCGGTGGGGGCGACGGTGTACGAGAACGGCACCATGATCAGCCGCGCGATTCCGCGACCTGCCGGACCGCGGCCAGGATGTTCGGATACGCCCCGCAGCGACACAGATTGCCGCTCATCTGCTCGCGGATCTCCGCATCCGTGCGCCCGCGGCCCTCGAACAGGAGACCGACGGCCGACATGATCTGGCCGGGGGTGCAATAGCCGCACTGCAGGGCGTCGTGCTCCACGAACGCTTGTTGCAGCGGGTGGAGCGCGTCGCCGCGGGCCAGTCCCTCGATCGTCGTGATGCTCTTGCCGTCGTTCATGACAGCGAGGTCAGGCACGAGTTGACGCGGCGCCCGTCGACGAGCACGGTGCATGCGCCGCACTGGCCGAGCTCGCAGCCCTTCTTCGTCCCGGTGAGGTGCATCCGGTCGCGGAGCGCGTCGAGCAGGGTCGTGCGCGCGTCGACCGTCACGCTCTGCGCCTCGCCGTTCACGACCAGCGCGATCTCGAATTCCCGTGCGGGCGGCGGCAGGTCTGTCGTCGCGACGCCACCCGGATGCTCGCCGACCCGCGCGGAGGACGCGTTCGCGCCGACCCCGTACTCCCGCCTGACCCACGCGGCCATGATTGCGCCTACCGCCACGCGCGGCGGCGGCGCGTGCGCGAACGCCCCGAGTTCGTCCGGCTGCGGCGCGCGCTGCGCGCTCGCCTCGCGGTCTTCCGTTCCGGCATCGCGTGGTCTCCTTCGAGGGGAAATACTGGCAGGGACAGCAAGGGGCCTGCCACGGAATGCCGCGTCGGGCGAGGGCCGGCGCCGGCGGTGCAGTCCTCGCCAAACCGCCGCCACCGCACCGTTTTGGTGCCCCACCAGACCAGACCGGACCGTGTCAATACGGAGGGTCGGGACGGACCTCGTGCCCTGACCGAGGCATGGGGCGCCGGAAGTAACAAGCTACCCGGTAGAACTGTCGCGTGTCACGACGCTCCGTCCCGCTCGCGACCTCGGACGGTGTGGCGGCCGACCTCGCGCATCGTGTCGGCCGGCACCGCAAACGATTCGCGCCGCGTTCACGAGAACAG
>Ga0126379_10002514_pt1 | contig 11721 bp, 12 predicted proteins | sample PanSoiMetPlot_24_FD_92640 | JGI IMG/M metagenome (GOLD analysis project Ga0126379, IMG submission 92640) | Tropical forest soil microbial communities from Panama - MetaG Plot_24 | ecosystem: Environmental > Terrestrial > Soil > Tropical forest > Bulk soil | place: Panama | collected 2016-02-17
AAGACCGAACCTTGGCTACCGCGGCTTCAACGATGCAGCAGCAAGCCTGCCACATGGCCAAGCGACACACCGACGAGACAGAAAATCACGGATGCGAATATGTACGCTACGGCTCGCAGCCATTCTCCAATCCGCATCAGATTCAGGAATTCCAGGCTGAAGGAAGAAAACGTCGTGTAGCCTCCGCACATCCCAACCATGACGAAGATCCGGATGTTGCTCGGCACCCTTAGTGGTCCGTCAGGCCCGGTCAAAGCATTGAAGATCCCGATCACGAAGCAGCCGGTGATATTTACAATCAGTGTACCCCACGGAAAGCTCGCCCCAAACCAATTTGCCACGACGCCCGATAGGGCGTAACGCGCACTGCCACCAAGCGCGCTGCCAAGTGCGATCCATAAATACGTGATCGTCACCGCGCCGGTAAGCACCTTGTCTAGCACGGCCCACATCGTAGTGATTCAGCCGCCGGTCTAGTGGCCGACCATCCATGGCCGATCGGGCGGGCTTTTGTGAACATCGCCAAATTGCTGCTTGAGCAACGGGCTGATGTCGTGCCGATGGCCGTGGTGACGGTGATGCGGCGACAAGTCTTCGCGACGTACAACCTTTGGCTCATGAGCGCCGCGCTCGTTGCGCTCATGGGCGATCCGGTTGTTCTTTGACAGCACAGCCAGCATCGGCGCTGCAGCCCGCCGCGGTGCCGGCAGCGAGCAATGTGGGCATGGCACGCTCGCCTCCCACTCGCTCATGTTACGCCACTCGCGGAAGTCTCCACAGGTCAGGCACTCATAGTCGTAAAGCGGCATATCTCATACCCTTCATTTGCTTGGGAACGCCCGCGACGTAATCCGCTGCAGGCCGCGGGCGCGCACCTTAGTGTGTCGGCACTGGCCCTCCTGGCATGGCGCCGACGAGAAGAAGATAGCCGGGAATCCAACCCGTGTAGATCCCCTCTAGCGTACACAACGTACCTGTGATCCTTGTCAGGTCCTTCCTCCCGCCAGCGAGCAACAAATAGAAGAGGAACCACAAGATGCCCCACGAGACCCAGCAGATTGCGAGCCAGTAGTCCCATAGCGTGTGCGCCGTGGCAAAGGTCTGCAGGCTTATCGGTGCGCAGGTGATGGCGACAAACAGGCAAAACCAGCCAAGCCCCCGCCCATCGGCGCCATTCCATCGGTTCCACGCTACCCAGTAATAGGTGAACGTAAACAGCAGCAGAAAGGCCGCTCCCTTGATGCTTGCTGCGTCAGCACCGGGCCCGAAAGCGAGATAGGCGGCAACCGCCAGTGTCAATGTTCCAACAAAGACGTCGATGACCGCGATCTCGCGATCGCCCACCTTCTCCAACACCCACAACCCATTGAGAAAAAGGACAGCTCCAACCCAAAAGAGCGATAGCCCTAATAGCATCCTCCCCTCCTCATTCTTGGTTTGATACCGCACCCATATCCCCACGCGCGACTTTCGCCGCGCGCGAGGTCGCTCCTTACCGAGTTCGGGCGCGCCTAGGAGCAGGCGGCCACGTCGCTCGCCGCAACCATCCGGCTCGGCCCGGAGGCGCTGGGACGGATATCGAAATCAAAGATCTCCGTTGGAATGGCGAGGGTGCAGCACGCGTTCGGTATGTCGACAATGCCGCTGATGCGGCCTTCGCATGGTGCGGTTCCGAGGATCATGTAGGCTTGTTCGCCTGTGTAACCGAACTTTTTCAGGTACTCGATTGCGTTCAGGCAGGCACGTCGATAGGCGACGTGCGCGTCGAGATAGAGTTGCTTTCCGCTCATCTCGTCGACCGAAATGCCTTCGAACACCAGATATTCGGAGAAACGCGGCTCGATCGGACTCGGTCTAAAGATCGGATTGATGATGCCGTATTTCGACATGCCCCCTTTGATGATATCGACGCCGATATCAATCCAGCCGGCCATCTCGATCGCGCCGCAGAAGGTGATCTCGCCATCGCCTTGCGACCAGTGTATGTCGCCCATCGACAGCCCGCCACCCTTGACGTAGACGGGGAAATAAATCTTAGAGCCGCGCGATAGGTTCTTGATGTCGCAATTACCACCATGTTCCCGTGGCGGTACAGTGCGCCAAGCCTCTTGCGCAGCGCTTTGCGCCTTTTTACCGGTCATTTGTCCCATGAGCGCGGTCGGCGCGTGAGGTGGGGCGAGCAGCGGCGGGACGCGGTCAGGATTGGTCGCCAGGAGCTCGGCTTCGCGGCGGTTGGCTTTTTCAAGCAACTCGCGGTCCGGGAGACAGCCGATCAGGCCGGGGTGAATGATGCCGGCCCAACGCACGCCCGGGATGTGACGCGAGCTTGTGTAGATGCCGTGGAAATTCCAGATCGCCTTGCGCGCGTGCGGATAGTGGTCGACAAGAAAACCGCCGCCGTTCTCTTTGGCAAAGATGCCCGTAAACCCCCAAGGTGAATCGTGCAGATAGCCGATATCCAGGAGATCGACGACCAGCAAATCACCAGGTTCGGCCCCTTCCACCCCGAAGGGTCCACTCAAATAGTGCACTTTTGTCAGGTCAACATCGCGAACATCGTTGGCGCTGTCATCCGGATCAATTTGCCCACCGGTCCAGTCAAAACATTCAACCCGAAACTCAGCACCCGGTTTGAACATTTCCACCAGGGGAATGTCGGGATGCCATCGATTGTGAGTCTTGATTTCTGCTGACTCGGGGGTTTTCTTCAGGTCCGCATGGAAGGCAACTTTGGGCACCGCAGTCTCCTCTCCACAGTTTTGCAAATCGCACTCGCTCGATCGCGAGCCATTTGCGCGTTTGTCGTTGACCAAGCCTGCGGAACCAGTTTCAAAATTGTACTGGTCCGCCGAATATTCCGATGGATGATTTGACGCGCGAAGTCACGTCGAGAACGCGCGATCGCATTACGCACAACTCGAATGCTCATCACCGCCAGGCAGGCCAAACACCGCGGCAAACAGACGCTTCACCACGCCACTTTGCAGCGAGACTGGCAAGCAAGCTCGGCAAAACGCTTTAGCCCACAAGGGGGTCGCGTTTTTTCGCCCGGCAGCATAAAAGCGGAAGCTTGCTGTCATATTGCCGCACAACGATCTCTCCGTCAATGTTGAAATAGAAGAATTCTTTCAACAAATGCGCAGTGACATCCTTTTCGATCTCTCAAAGCTACGGCATCATGTTCAACCTACGCAGCAATTTGCTCACGTCGAAATTCCATTTCCCCTCTGCCCGTCGTCTCGATCACGTATTCGTTGCTGGTAACATCAGCAGCGCCCCTGGATTGTGATCAGGTAATGGGTCGTCATCTCGACCAATAAAGCGGGCATGCAGCCTTTGGCGCAATAAGCGGAACGAAGGGCAAACTGATTGCCTGCAGGAGCCATTCGGCGGATTGCTTGTATAGTCACAATATTGATCTGATTTGCCCCCTCATTCACGCTCGCCCTGTATGGTAACAACGTAGGAGCCGCAACTTCTCGCCACAACTGCCTCCCTCCCGTCAGAGAGGCAACATAATTGGTCACGTTCGTCTCAAAACCGTGCGCGTCGGAAACGAATGCGCCGACGGACAATACTCTATTACTGACCTCCTCCCATTACTGGCCCCAGGCATTCCCCGGAAGAACTTGGCACCATACCCGATCGGTCAAAGGCGAATGCATCGCCCCACGACACGTGACCCTCGCGGCCCCACACACGAGGGCCTACACTTTCGGGTTTATCGTCGCGCTTCTTTGGTGCTTGGACCTAGTGAGGTGAACAGACCGTGGTGCGGCGCGTCGATGCTCTTGCGCCTCGCCTCGCTGTGGCAACCTTGGCCTTGTCTCGGTGCGTTCGCAAAAGCCACCCGAGAGCATGGTTCTCAAGACCGCGAACGCCAGGTCGCGTCGTTGCAGCCGATCTCCAACTCCTCGTGGAGCCATGCCGCGATCTGGTCTTCGCGCTTTGGTGCACACCTGAACTTGTCCGGATTGAACAAACGCGCCGGAGAGTCGACGCGAACATCCCGCCCCTTGACAGGCGACGCGAATCGAGGCCAATCGTTTTGGCGTTCGCATTGTGCTGGAAGCAAATTATCGTGCGGCCGCGTTGCGCCGCGAACAACTTGCGAATGGTGCCCGTTTGCAGTTACGCTGTCGCTCAGCGTGCGTTGGCGTCTCCACCCCCGATCGATCACCGCCAGCTCGTTTCAGGAGAGAACAGCCAATGATGTCAAATCTGATTGGGTTGGCCAGGGTAGTGGCCGCTATGCTTGTGCTTGCACTCGGCGGTTTGCCTTCCGCGCACGCCGCTGACTGCGCGGATATCGCCGACTTGAAGATCAACGAGACCAATTTCCTGTCCGCCACGACGGTCGCCGCCAAGGCTCCCTTACCAGAATATTGCCGCGTGCTCGGTTACGTTCGCCCCGCAATCAACTTCGAGATCCGTCTTCCCACCAAAGACTGGAACGGCAAGTTCCTCATGGCTGGCTGCGGCGGCTTCTGCGGCGCGCTCGACAGCGACAACATGACTTTCACTAACGGAGCGAACGTTGGCTTGATGCGCAACTATGCGACCGTGTCGATGGATTCCGGTCACTGGGGTGCGTCGGTTGCCGACGGACGCTGGGCCTATAACAACCTGGTGGCTAAGTTCGACTGGGGCCAGCGTGCGGTCACCACGACCGCCCGCGTCGCCAAGGCGGTGATCGAAGTCTATTACGGCAAACGACCGTTGAAGTCCTATTTCAATGGCTGCTCGACCGGCGGTCGCATGGCGCACATGGAAGCCTGGAAATACCCGGAGGACTTCGACGGCATCATCAGCGGCGCGCCTGCGGTGGATTACACCGGGCTGGTCGCCACCTTCTTCGCTTGGGTGACGCAAGCCAACACGGCGGCCGACGGCAAGCCGATCCTCGCACAATCCAAGGTCACGGTTGTCGAGGCGGCGGTCAACAAGGCTTGCGCAGATCAGGATGGCGTTGTCCCGGATCCTCGCAAATGCTCTTTTAAGCCTGAGAGTCTAAGGTGCCAAGCGAATGGCGCGGGTGACTGCCTCGCGCCCGCCGAGATCGCGGTGCTGCAAAAATGGTACGACGGCCCCAAGAACAGCAAGGGCGAGCAGCTTTATCCTGGCGGTGTCCCGCCGGGTTCAGAGGCGTACTGGCCGCTATGGTTGACCGGCTTGCCGACCGGCCAACGCCCACTCGTTCCTGCGTTCGGCACTGACTTTGTGCGCTACATGGCCTTCGAACCGGATCCCGGTCCGAGCTACAACCTACTCAAGTTCGACTTCGATGCTGATCCACCGCGCTTGAAGACAATGGCGGAGATGTACAACTCCACGAATCCCGATCTGAGCAAGTTCAAGGCTCGGGGCGGCAAGATACTGATGTACCAAGGTTGGGCAGACGCCATTGTCACGCCCACCAATACCGTGGACTATTACGAGGCGGTCGAGAGCAAGTCCGGTGGCCGCGAGGCGACCCAGAGCTTCCTGCGGTTGTTCATGTTGCCCGGAGTGGACCATTGCGGCATCCAGACCGGTCCTGGTGTGGACCAGCGTGGGTATGATCCGCTCACAGCGCTCGAGCAGTGGGTCGAACATGATGTCCCGCCGGTGACGCTGCTTACGACCAAGCGCGACAAGGACGGCAACGCGCTGTGGAGCCGTCCGGTCTGCCCCTACCCTCAGGTCGCAAGTTTCCAGGGCGGCGGCGATCGCAACGATCCTGCCAGGTACGCCTGCGCGTCTCCGTGACAGAGCGCTGGCGCACGTTCGACGCGCCGTCTCCGCTCGCGCTCGCCCGTGCTGCCCCTGGCGCCGGTATCCAATTGGTCGAGCGCATTCGCCCGCGAACTTGACCGACGAGTTAGGGGGCCACCAATCCTTTTTGCTCCATGCGCCTCAATCCGTCGTAGCCTTCGAACGCCAGCCCAGAATAACCTGACGCAGAGAACCGCGACCTTAAGGCCGTATCAAGCTCATCCATTGCCGCGTCAAAGGACACCGCGGAACGGTCACTCCAGCTTGTTCCCGGTTCTGCGCGGTTGGGGTCGACGAGGACACCGAGCCGCCATCGACGACCGAGCCGCGAGACTTCAAGAATCGACGGCGCGGCCCAGGAGATCGCCGCTGAAACGTTGTCCCGGTAGGACATGATCGACATCGAGGTCAAGCGGCGCGCGAGGGCTGTCAAAAACCTCTCGTCGTGATACGGCACGGTCACGAAGACGGGATTGACCGCGGCGTCGATATCGGCGTCGGAAAGCGCCGAGCGCACGAGGTCGAGCAATTCGACCGTGCCCGCTAGAAGCGGCAAGCGTGAGCTGGGGTCACGCCAAGCCGGAAGCGCATGCGGCTCGACATCTAAGTGCAGCCCGTCAAAAAGACCAGCTGATACCGCCCGCCCCGCCAATGCGAGGTGGTCTGGCAATCGCACCGGATCGATCACCCAATCTGGCTCACCAACGCACGCATACACGCGTCGTCCCCCCGCCCGCAGCGAGGCAACGACCTTTAGGGCACTCTCTTTCCCCGAAAGGAGGGCCTCACCGGCTTGCGGCGTCAAATAGAGGAACAGCACCCCGATCCGATGGTATTCGCAAAACAGCGCCAGTTCACCCGGATCAAGGATGCGGTCTTTCCACACCCAGACCGCTTTTGCAATTTTCGCGAACCCTGCTTCTCCTCGGGACAGCGTGACGCTCAGCAATGGAAGCGCCGCGGCGGTCAACAGCAGCGTACGCCGGGACGTCAGGGCGGCTAGCCGCCGGAATTGGATCGCGTCATGCATGCGAGTTCGCCGTTTGTGAATCGCAAGTCCGGTGCTCGTCTCCGGTTCGCGAGGTCAAAAGCGCGAACCATGGAACTTCATGGAAAGTGCTCAGCGGCGAGATGCTTCCGCCACAGAGCTCCCAAACATGCTCGTCAGCACCTCGCGCATCTCCGTCACCACGTTCGCGGGAGCGTACCAATCGGAGACACTGATTTTCGCTAGCAGCGGGAAGGCGGCACCGGCGCCGTCGTTGAGCGCGACTCTAACGACCTGCCGGCGCTCAAGACTGCGGAAGTTCGATTGGAACTCAGCCGGCAACGCGTCCGCCAGTCCCTCGACTCGTTCAATTCGCCCTGGTCGACGTGTCCCGCCATCACTAACAACGACGTGGTCCCCCGGTTTGGCGGAATAGAGCCGATTAGTGGGCAGATAGGCCACCACGTATGGCGGGCCATAGTACACCACCGCAAGCGGCTCGCCAGGCCGCAGCACCGTGCCCGGCGCCGCCACTTTCGGCCCAATAGTGCCCTCGACCGGGGAGAAGATCGCACCGTCACGATAGGTCCCTCGTCCTGCTTCGAGGGCAGTGGCTATACGACTGAGATTGCCTTCGAGGGCCGTGCGTTCACTGACAAGACTGGTCGCCTCGGCCCGAAGCGCCTCGGCGTCGCGTGCGGCCTCATAGCGCGAGAGCGACACCTCGGCGCGCCGGGTTACGGTCGTCAGACCACGCCGGGCTGCCGTCTCGACTGCAGCCCGTGCGGCTTCAGCCGCCGTTTTGCGCTGGTCGGCAGCAGGAAGTGTGGCTTTAATAGCCGCCAGGCGGGCATCGATCTGTTCCCGCCGAGATGTCGCTTGCGCCTGCCGCGATGTTAGGTCGGAAAGTACATCAAGCATTTGCGTCGACGTTAGCATGCCAATTCGCTGCCCCGCCGCCACCTGGTCGCCCGGACGGGCCGTAATGGACAATACCTGTGCTGTATAGTCAGCGCCCACAACTTTGTGATCTTGCATAATCATGCCGTCCGCATCTAGAAAAACAAATGGTCCTATAATTTGGACGGCAATCCACCCTCCCCCGATCAGCAACGCGGCAAGGTAAATGCGCCTGGCCAAGGATTGACTCGTTCGCGGCTGGTTCTTCAGATTGTCCGGCCGCGGCCGCGAACGCAGTGATTTGATTGCCATCTCACGTGCCTCTCGTCTTCATTTCCAAACGAGCCAGTCGCGGGTCTTCTGTGGCGTGTAGTTGTCGTGCTTCGACGAGGTGAATACCCATTCGGTCGCGTAGGAGTAGAATCGATCGAGACGCATAACATATGACTGAAAGGGCCCAAATAACGGCAAAAAAGGCAGGAGACGCCAGTAGATCGGGCGGCCCGTCACGAGGACCGCGCACACGAACACAGCAAGGTCTAGCACATAGAGAACGAGGGTGACCGCGCACAGCAACAAAACACCGAATTCGCCGTAGCGAGTCAAAAGCCACACCAAGTAGAACGGAAACACAACGGTCGGTAGGAAATTGAAGAGTAAGAAGTCCCACTGCAAGATAAGCGCTTGCCAAGAGAGGTTTGTCCTGAACGGATTTAAGAGGCGCTTATACTTGCGCAGCCGAACCCAGAAGGTGTCGCGCTCCCAGCGGTTGCGCTGCCGTAACAGCGCGTACAGCGTTTCCGGAACGTCGGTGTAGCAGATCGAATGTCGGGCGAAGACAACCTTATAGCCGGCAAGCCGCAGACGAATAGTAAAGTCAAAGTCTTCGCCTCCTCCCGAATCCATGCCACAGATCCGTTCCCAGGCGTCGCGCCGGAACGCACCGAAGGCGCCAGATACACACCACACTTGGTCGATGATGTTGGCGTAGGCCTTGCCAAGGGAGATTGATAAGAGGTACTCAATTGCCTGCAGTGAAGTGATGATCGAACGTCGCCAGTTGCGCACAAGAATGTTGCCGCTGACGGCTGCAACGCACGGCTGCTCAACAATCGGGCGAAGAAGCTCCTGGATCGCATCCGGTTCGAACGAGCAGTCGCAATCAATCACGACCAAAATGTCACCTTTCGCAAGGCGAGCAGCGAGATTAATTCCAGATGGCTTGCTGCCGCGCAATTCGAGACGAACCGCGGAATGGATCAGCCCTTCCCTTCGCAGCCGTTGCATGATGGCGAACGTCTGATCGCTTGATCCGTCGTCGACGCAGATGATTTCAAACTGATTGAAGGTCTGATCATGCAGCGAGCGAACGCAGCTCTCAATTGAGGCCTCCTCGTTGTGTCCGACAAGGAGGATAGAGACGAGAGGGACGCGCTTAAGTGGACCGCGAGGCTGATCGCCGTACAGAAGAACCGCTGCCGCCGTCGCCTGGACTCCGACAAAATATCTGGGGACCTCCGCCACTATTGTGAGCCAGAAGACCATGACAAGGGACCAGTCCGGGAGCGCGACGAGAAACTCCCCGGCGCGGGCGATGATGTCGACTCCGATCAAAGCGTGGACCCTTCTTGGCACTGCCCCCCAAGAATGCGGGTTAGTTCGTCTGGGCCGAAGACCGCGTAGTTGACACGCGGCCGAACGCTCAGGTGACGCTCCAGGTCCATCCTGATGTCTGGTATCGCTCGCTCAACCTCGGCTTTGCAATCTTCTGCCAGGAGCGCCAGGAATACCGGCGTCGCCCCGACCACCGCGTCTATGATCTCAGTCTCAGGCGTAAATACCTCCTGGAACAATCTTCCAAATAGAGCGCATGTTTGCTCCCAGAGTCGTCTGTCTACCCCCGCTGGCTGGGTGAGCCGGGAGGCAAACACGCAGAACGGCCGTTCTGCCGCCTCCTCGCGGGAGACAAAGGTCTTGAGCCGATCGAGAGCGTGGTCGCTCACCCTGGCTGGCATCGAAGCGTCGCACTTGACCCGCGCGAGACCAGCCTCGGTCAGCCGATAACGCCACACGACGCTTGTACCGGTCTCGTCGGTCCCGCCTTCTGCCTGGCAATCAAGGCAAGTGAAGCCGACCGCAGGATCAGTCGAGATGTAACCGCATTTCCGACAAAGCATCACGCTGCCGGGTTGGTCGTAGTCGACGCTGAAATGCTCAAGATACAGGCGGCACTTGGGGCAGATTAACATGGTCCCGTGCCGGAAGTCCGGCTCCGGCGCTTGGGTGGAGCAGCGCAAATGGTGTATCACGGGCTCCTCGGTCAGGTCGGTGCTATGGCAGGCGCTGCAGCACTCGCGAACGGATAGTCGCGCCGAATCGCAACATGGGCACGTGATAAGCTTGTCGAAGAACTGCCGTTCGAGCAGGCCGAGGCAGACGAGTTCTTCAGCGAGCGCCCGTGCGTCCGGCACTGCGGTCGCATCGGGGTAGACGATGGTCTCTCGGACCGATGGATCCCGAGCGGGTTCCATGTCGCGGCCGCGCACCGCGAGTCTGGCGAGGAGGACTCTTTTCGGATCGGTGGACATAATGACAGATTGCGGCAATGCTCGAACACGGTCGATCATTGGTTTTAGTATCAACAACGCTTCGGTGAGGGCGAATGAGTTGGTCGCCTCAAGGCACAAGTCAACGCATCCATAGGTCCCCGCACTCCCACACCCGTGCTCTCCGGAGACATCGACGACGGGCACAATAGCGGCCACCGATGGCTGCAGATAGTTAGCGATAAGCCCGGTCGAATTTGCTTCGGTCAGGACCACGACGTCCGGCGTCTCGCCGCGTGCGTACACGTATCGAGCGCCGTTTGGAATGCTTGCGCATTCGGATTTGTTGGGAACGCAAAGGAGCGTGATATCATCCGAAAGCTCGTCGTGGCGAGTGCGGACGAGCGCTTTGGTACACGCCGGCGGGCGGGACGGGAAAGCAATGGTTCTGGCTGCCGAATTCGATCGAGACATCAGATACCCCACGCCTACTCGAGGAAAAGATCAGGATCCACTCCGCACGTGCCTGAGATTTTCGGCTCGGCAAAAACCTGTTTTGATGCGGCTATTGTCCGGCTGTCGGCTATGTTGCTGAAACCTTTGGAACCGGTCGCTTCGAATGGTCTTCTTGTTGCCCGATTGGTTCGAAATGCATTCATTCGCCCTCATATTGCGACTTGCTCGAAGATTGTCGCCAGCCTCTCGCTTGTCTCCCGCTTTGGTCATCGACCCGCCTCAATTGGCGGAGCCGCAAATCTCTCGGCTCCCTGCGTGAGTGCCGACCGCGTCGGGCGGCCGGCATGGCGGCCCCGACACAATGAGCGTGGCACAAAGCCAATGGTCGGACCTGACGCGCAGGGTTGAGGCTTCTTATTTAAAGATCGCTTAACAGACTATTTTTGTGATCGATGCTCCCACCGCATCGGTACGAAGAATGGTTTCAACTAATCTTCTCAACGGCGGCATCGAGACAACGTTGAGCAATCGCGGGCGCAAGATCCAGATACCCCACACGCAACTCGCTGTTTTGTGGTACGGGAAATTCAACTGAGATCCTAACGGGACCAGAATACCAGATCTCAGATCATAAGCTTTGCCTGACATGGGACTGTTGGCCTGCATGATTGCGTTCAGACTTCGCTCCGTTGGCCTGAATCCAACGTCACGGCTAAGAGAGAGCGATGGCCGCGCAACAGTTCTGATCGTGATCGCGCCGCACCCGCCCGGTGCCGTTTTACCAGCGGGCTTTGACAACGCATGCGCCTGAACGCGGGTCGCGCGATGTCACGGACAATCCTGGTGGGTCCGAGTCGGACTGAACGAGCAGGCTCAAAGCGATGACGGAGTCACAACATGAAATTCACGATCAGGGACATGCGAGCCGCCGACCAAAGGGTGTGGGCAGAAATGCGAACTGCGCTTTGGCCTACCGAGAGCCTGCAAGCGCATGCCTCGTCGATCGACGAGTTGCTTGCCGGTGGCGAAAGTTGGGGCTTTATCGCAGAAACCTCCGACGGCTCACCCGCTGGCTTC
>Ga0126379_10002515_pt1 | contig 11720 bp, 11 predicted proteins | sample PanSoiMetPlot_24_FD_92640 | JGI IMG/M metagenome (GOLD analysis project Ga0126379, IMG submission 92640) | Tropical forest soil microbial communities from Panama - MetaG Plot_24 | ecosystem: Environmental > Terrestrial > Soil > Tropical forest > Bulk soil | place: Panama | collected 2016-02-17
CAGCATCAGCAGATAGAGGCTGCCGTGATCGGCAAGCGTTTGCCTCAGCAGGAAAAAGACAATAGTGCCGATGATCGGCCCTTCCATCCGGCCGATGCCGCCGATCACTGTGATGAAGATGACAAACGCAGTCCAGTCGTTGACGCTGAACGCGGTGTCGGGCGAAATGCGCAGCTTCTGCAGAAAAATCAACGCGCCGATCATTCCCGTCCCCAAGGCGGTCAGAATGTATACCACGAGCTTCGTACGCGTGACGTCGACGCCGCTCGATCGCGCCGCCAACTCGTTGTCGCGGATCGCGGTAAGCGCCAGCCCGTAGCGCGAACGCAACAAGAGTACGATCGTGCCGAGCACCGCGGCCATGAGCGCCAGCGCCACCCAGTACATTAGGAATTCCCGCAGTTGCCGGGTCGAGGCCATCGCCGTCACAATGCCCGCGGGCAGGCTTATTCCGGAGCCGCCGCCGAGCGCGGAAATCTGTGAGGCGATCAGGCGGAAAACTTCGGCCACGACCCAGGTGCCGATGGCGAAGTAGTGACCGCGCAGTCGAAACATCAACCCGGCGACCGGCACCGCGAGCGCGGCCGCAACTGCCCCCGCCACCGGCACGGCAAGGAGCGGATGGAGTCCGGCGAGAATGGTCGAGGCAAACAGCACATAGCCGCCGAGCCCAACATAGGCCTGCTGTCCGACTGAGACGAGCCCGGCATAGCCCGCAAGCAGGTTCCAGAGGCTCGCGAGAGCGACATAGGCATAGATGTCGGAAAGCAGCCGCAGGTCGTCGCGCCCGCCCCAGACTGGTGCCGCGGCAAGGATCACGAACGCAGCGGCGAAAGCAGCGGTGCCGATGCGACTGGAGCGGCTTGCATGCTCGACTTTGAAAGAGGCGGTCATCCCTTTACCTTCGGGAACAGGCCTTCAGGGCGCAGCGCCAGAATGACAAGAAAGGCGAGATGCCCGGCCAAAAGCTGCCAGCCCGGATTGATCTGGGCGCCGATCGCCTGCGACACGCCGAGGATGATGCCGCCGGCAAGCGTACCCCACATGCTGCCAAGGCCGCCGATGATCACGGCCTCGAAGCCGAAGATCAGCCGCGCGGGGCCGATTGCGGGATCGAAATTGGTGCGCACCGCGATGAATACGCCGGCGACCGCGATAACCGCGAGCGATAGCGCCATGGCGAGCGCAAAGACATGGCGATTGTCGAGGCCCATCAATTGGGCGACGGTCTGATCATCCGACGTCGCCCGAAACGCGCGGCCAAATGCGGTGCGATAGAACAGAAATTGCAGCCCGCCGACAACAGCAACCGCAACGACGAATTGCAGCAGGGGAAGCACGCCGATCCACACGCCTTCCATCAGCGGAAGGCTCGCAACCTCGATCGACCCAGCCCGCAGCCGCCGGCTATCTGCGCTAAACAGTTCAAGCAGCGCATTCTGGATGATGACGGAGAGTCCGAACGTCACGAGCAGCGGCGGCAGCACGTCCTCGCCGAGCGTGCGATTCAGCAGCACGCGCTGAAGGCCATAGCCGATTGCCGCCATGATCGGCACCACGACAATGATGGCGAGCAGCGGGTTGAGTCCGAGCGTCTCGGTGGTCATCAGCGCGATATAGGCGGCGAGCACGATGAGATCGCCATGCGCGATATTGACGAGCCGCATCACGCCGAAGATCAAGGCCAGGCCAGCCGCAAACATGGCGTAGAGGCCGCCGATCAGCACGCCTTGGATGATTATGTTGACCCATTCCATAGCGCTTATATTGAGCTCACGCCCCGAAATATGCCGCCGAGATCGCCTCGCGCGTCAGCGTTGCGGCCGAGCCTGTAAGTGCGATGCGACCTTCCTGCAGGCAATAGACGCGGTTTGCCGCCTTGAGCGCCTGCATAATGTCCTGTTCGACGATCACGAGCGAGCTGCCTTCGGCAAGGATGGATGGCAACCGCGAGTAGAGGTCGCGCACAACGATCGGCGCGAGCCCGAGGCTGATCTCATCGCACAGGAGAAGCTTGGGATTGGACATCAGCGCGCGCCCAATCGCGACCATCTGCTGCTCACCGCCCGAGAGCAAAGAGCTCGGCGCGCGCCGCCGTTCCCACAGCGCCGGGAACAGCTCGTAAATCCGAGACAAGCTCCACGGGCCTGGCCGACCGAGCTGGCCGCCGATGAGCAGATTCTCCTCGACCGAGAGCGAGGAGAAGAGGCGGCGCCCTTCAGGGACGAGCGCGATGCCGCGCGCGACCACTGCGTGCGCGGGCGCCTCGCCGATCGGCTCGCCATCGAACAGGATGGCTCCGCGACGCGAGGTGATGACGCCGGCGACGCACTTGAGCAGCGTCGATTTGCCAGCGCCGTTGGCGCCGATCACCGCGACCACTTCACCTGCCACTACCTTGAGGGAAGCGCCGAACAGCGCCTGGAAGTCGCCATAGAAAGCGTCGAGCGAACGCACGTCGAGGAGCGGCTCAGGCATCCGCAGAAATCCCCATGTAGATTTCGCGCACCGCGGGCGAGGCGATCACGTTTTGTGGCGCGCCCTCGCCGATGAAGGCCCCGCCGTGCAGAACGAGCAGACGGTCGACAAGGGCGAGGAGCGCGTGCACAACGTGCTCGATCCAGACGATGGAGATGCCTCCGCCCCGAATGCGCCGGATCAAATCGACCAGCGCCGTGCATTCGTGCTCGGTCAGGCCGCCGGCTACTTCGTCGAGCAGGAGCACGCGCGGGTGCGTGGCGAGCGCGCGCGCCAACTCGAGCCGTTTGCGGTCGAGGAGCGTGAGGCTGCCCGCGAGCCGGTTGGCCTTGCCCGCGAGCCCGCATTGGTCGAGCAATTCGACGCATCGTGGATAGACTTCGCGCTCGCCGCGGCCGCCGCCGAACGCCGCCGCCACGACCAGGTTCTCGAACACGGTCATGCCATTGAACGGCTGCGGAAGCTGAAATGAGCGGCCGATGCCCATGCGGCAGCGCCGTTCCGGCGCGAGAGCCGTGATGTCGGCCCCTGCGAAGATCACGCGCCCAGCATCGGGCGCAACTGTGCCGCTGGCGATGCCGAAGAGCGTGCTCTTGCCAGCGCCGTTCGGCCCGATGATGCCGAGCGCCTCGCCTTCGGCCAGCGCGAGGTTGATCTCCTCCGCTACGACAACGGCGCCGAAGCGTTTGGAGATTTTCTCGAAGGCCAGGATGGGAGGCATGAACGAGTGGTGGTAGTCCGCATCGGATACCCCAGTCTATCACGCACGCAGCCTCCACCGCTCATTCTCGCGTAAGCGGGAATCCACTGATGATCCGCGCCCGAATCTGGGTGCCCGCTTACGCAGGGACGAGGGCAGTTCACTGCGAAGTGGCAAAAGCGATGCGAGATTAAGCTAGGACAACAGCTGCAGCCCGCCGCCGACCGGAATCTCGGTCGCGGTCTTGTTCGTCGTGATGACCAGATCAAAGCGGTCGCCCTTGCGCTGCCACTGTCCGGCGACCAGAGGAGTCTTGGTGACATTCTTCACGGGTTGGCCGGTCCATTTCACTGGACCGACCATCGACTTGTAGTCGGTCGCGATCACGGCATCCAGGATCGCCTTGGGCTCCAGCGCCTTCGACCGCTTGAGCACGTCGATTGCAACCTCGAACAGAGCGTGTTGAAAGCCGATCGGTTGCGTCCACGGCCGCTTGGTGGCGGCGACATAGGCGTCGGTCAACTCCTTTGCGCTCTGACCCGTGAGACCGGACTTGAACGGATGGTTCGGCGTCCACCAGATTTCCGTAGTGAGCCCGTTGCCGCGGGCGCCAAGCGACTCGATGACGGAGGGGAACAGTAGCGCTTTGCCGATGGTGACGATCTTCGGCCGAAAACCCTGTTGTGCCGCCTGCGACCAAAACGTGGCGAAGTCGGGCGGGATCATATTGCCCGTGACAATCTCGGCATTGACCGCCTTGAACGCCGAAATCTGTGAGGTGAAGTCGTTGTTCATGAGCTGATAACGGCCCGGATCGGTGAGCCGGTAACCGGCTTTGGCGAGCGCCGGCGGCAACCCGCGTTGCGGATCGCCCCAGGCGTTGCCGTCGGCATCGTTCGGAAAAAGGCCGCCCACGACTTTGTTCGTCGGCGCCGAATCCCAGAGCGCCAGAAAAGCGCCGATCACATCCTCCAGTCCCCAGAAGAAATGGTACGTCCAGGTAAACCCTTTGGCCGGATCGCCCTTGCGTCCGAAGAAATAGGGTTGCCACGGACAATTCGTGGTGATGCAGGGGACCTCGTTGACCTCGGCCTGATCGGCGACGGGATTGGTCGTGTCGGGGGTCGCCGAGGCGACGATGAGATCGACCTTGTCGCCGAGGATCAGTTCGGAGGCGACCTCGGCGGCGCGGCTGCCGCTCGACTGGCTGTCCTTGCTGATGATCTGCACCCGATAGGTGCGCCCGCCGCTCTGCAATCCTTTCGCCAGGATGCCGCGGACCTGTTCGAGGATGAAACCGTCGGCCTCGCCGAAGCCGGCGAGCGGCCCCGTCTTCGGGCTGACGTGACCGATTTTGATGACGCGGCTCTGGGCGTTGGCGGGAATAATCCGCAGCACCGCCGGTGCTGCGATCGCGCCGAACCCGGCTTGGGCAAGTCCCCGGCGCGAAATCCCGGAATTAAGGTCCGGCGATGCATCTTTGCCCATATGCGCCTCCCGTTTCGCGTTCGGCTACTTATCCGTATCCGCCGCCTGAGCGTCCTTGAGATGGTGCAGCACCTTGGCCCGCAACGCAGCCTGCGCCGCGGCGCTCCATGCGCGAAAGCCTTCGCCCGATTTAAAGCCGAGCTTGCCGTTTTCCACCAGCGCCTCGAGATAGGGCGAAGGATGCGGCCGGCTGTCGATATCAGGCAGGACCGTTTTGTGAATGGCGAGCGTCAAATCGGTGCCGACGAAATCGGCGTTCTCGAGCGGGCCCAAGACGGCAAGACGCCGGCCGAAGCTCGCTTTGATCACGGTATCGACAGTTTCCGCGTCGCAAACTCCGCGTTCCACCAGGGCGATCGCCTCCCGCCACAACGCGTGCTGCAGGCGGTTGCCGACGAAGCCGGGCACGTCCTTCTTCACATGCACCGGCATTTTGCCCGCGGCCTTGTGCAGATCGATGGTCCAGTCGACTGCCTGCTGCGACGTCCATTGCGTTCCGATCACCTCAACCAGCGGCACCAGATAGGGCGGGTTCCACCAGTGGGTGCCGAGGGCACGCGAACGGTCGCGCAAACCCTCCATGATCTTGGTGATCGGGATCACCGAGGTGTTGCTGGCGAGGATCGTATGTGGCCGCGCGTTCCTCTCGACCTCCACGAACAGCCTCTGCTTCAGCGGCAAATCTTCGAGGATGGCCTCGACGACATAGTCCGCCTCGCGCACCGCGGCGGCAAGATCGCCGATCGGTTGCACACGCTCGACTACGGCAACGTCGTCACCCAGATCCCGAAGATTGGCGAGAATGCGCGCCTTCACGCCGTCAAGGTTGGCCGCAACCGAATCGTGGATCGACACGTCGTGCCCGGCGAGCGCGAACACCTGGGCGATGCCATGGCCCATGAGTCCGGCGCCGATGACGGCGATGCGCGCCTTTGCCATGATCAGCCCGCGGTATAGCCGCCATCGGCGTAGAGAATATGCCCGGTGTAGAAGTCCGACGCCTTCGATGCGAGAAACAACAGCGGGCCCGCGAGGTCGGACGGCTCGCCGAGCCGGCCTTTCGGAACGCGCGTGAGGAAGCCCTTGCGCACTTCCCTCGAACGATCGCTATCCTCGAACATCCAATGCGTGAGCGGCGAACGAAATACGGTCGGTCCCAGCGCGTTGACCGTGATACCGGTATCGCCCCACTCGCAGCCCAGCGCCTTGGTGATGCCGTCGACCGCCGACTTCGACGCACAATAGGCCGTGTATCCAGCGGGATGACCCAACAAGCCGCGCGCCGACGACATCAGGATCACTTTGCCGCCTTGGCCCTGCTTGAGCATCTGCCGACCGGCCGCGCGCGCGATCAACCAACTTTGCGTTACGTTGGCATCCATGACGTCGAGAAAATCTTCCGGCTTCTGGTCGACGATCTTGGACACTTTGTTCTGTCCGGACGCGACCACAAGAATATCAACGCGGTCGAATTTTTTTACCGCCGCATCGACGATCGCGTCGCAATTTGCTTCCGAGCTCGGCCGCTTGGCCACAGCCTCGACTTTGCCGCCGAGCTGTTCGCATTCAGCCGCGACTTTTTTTAGTTCGGCGGCGTTGTTGGCGCAGAGCACGACATTGGCGCCCGCGGCCGCGAGCACCTTGGCCGCGAGCGCGCCAAAGGCGCCGGTGGCGCCGGTGACAATTGCGGTCTTGCCGCGAATGTCGAACAAGGAGAGCGGATTTTTGAGGAAGTCCTCGGCCATGACGGAGGCGTCCTTGCCTAAAGTCTTTTGTTGCCTTTCGTCATTGCCGGGCTTGACCCGGCAATCCATCCTCTTCGCAAGAAGATGGATGCGCGGGTCAAGCCCGCGCATGACGGAACATGTTGCCCGGGTGTCACATCATCGGCGTCACTGTTGCGGCGTCGACACCGCGACTAGCATCGTGACGACCTCGTTGCCGCGATTGACGATTTCGCGACTTTCGTTCGGCCCGATGAAGCAGGAGTCATTCGCCTTGAGCACCGTCTGCTTGCCGCCGGCGATGAGAGTGAGCTCGCCCGCCAGCACGTAATAGACCTTCTCCGTCGGCGAGGCGTCGGGACCCGCGCCGCCGCCCGGCAGAAAGTGCGAAAGCCCGACCGTGAATTGCTTCGGCCCCCCGGCATCGAGTCCGAAGAGCCGTAGCGAGCAATAGGCGCGATGGTTCGGCGCTTCATACGGCTTGGCCTCGCTCAAATGCTTCACCTGCATCAGAATTTCTCCCCCTTCTCGATCCGGTAGGAGCCCTTCGGGTCGAGGATGGCAACGAGCCGAATGATGCAGCCGTCGCCGCGCTCCCAGTTCCAGGGGAACAGCGCAAAGGTGCAGCGCCTCCCGGTGACCTTGTCGATATCGCCGCCGACGTTTTCGATGCCCAGAATGCCGTTTTTGAACAAGATGCGGTGCACCGGCTCCCAATCGGGGAAATCCTGCTTCCAGTCGCGACCGCCCGACCAGGCCTTGTATTCCTCTGCAAGATGGGGATGCAACGGACCGTTGCGGTGCGGCCCGATGGCGGTGGCAAGCGGATGATCATTCGCTTGCGTGTCGTGCCCGACTACCTTCACCTTTTTCTCGACGAACCACTCCCCCGCCGACGGCACAAATCCGGGCGCGCGGCAGAAATAGTCCTCGTTGTCCTCGTAGGCCTTGTGCCAGCCGGTATTGACGATGACCACGTCGCGCGGGCGCACCACGGCGCCGGCGGTCTTTTCGAGATCATCGTACGTGATCGATTCCCACTTCTTCTTGGGAATGGACACCACAATGCCCGAGCCGAAGAAGTGTGGCAGGGGAACCTCATCGATGAAGGGAGTGCCCTGCACCACATGCGCAGGCGCATCGATATGGGTCGTGTTGTGCATGCTCGTGGTGATGCGCTGCGACAGCACGCCGGACTTGGCGTGGTAGTGGATGCGCTCGATCTTGACGTCTTCGAAATAGGGCCAATTGGGAGATTGATAGCCGAAACGATGCGAGAGGTTGTAGAATTCCAGCCCCATGCTGTTGGCGAGGTTCTCCTCGAACGTCACGCCGCGAATCTTTTTTGCCACCGCCACGCCTCCCCTAGCAGCACTGCGCGTCCGCGTTTAGCGCGATTAAGCCTTGCCTATTGAGGCACTTCAACGAGAATACGCTACAAAAACCGCAGGGGAGGAACAACCGGCATGGTCAAGAAGATCGCGGTCGAGGAGCATTGCCTGTGCCCCGGCTTCGAGGAGTATTGGGCGCCGACGGTGGCGGATATGCCCGCAGGCAAGCGCGAGGCGTTGCTCGCGCGGCTAACCGATTTCGGTGAGATGCGGCTCGAGGTGATGGAGCGCGCCGGCATCGAGCGGTGCGTGCTCTCGGTCGCCGGACCCGGCGTGCAGGCCGAACGCGACGCCAAAACCGCCTGCGACAAGGCACGTGCCGCCAACGATTTTCTGGCGCGTGAAATTGCAAAGCGCCCGCAGCGCTACTCTGGGTTTGCGCACCTGGCCATGCAGGATGCCGCCGCCGCCGCGGACGAGCTTGAACGATGCATGCGCGAGCTCAAATTCTGCGGCGCCATGATCAATGGCCATACCAATGGCAAGTACCTGGACGACCGATCGCTGGACCCATTTTGGGAGCGGGCGCAGGCGCTCGAGGCACTCATCTATCTGCATCCCGCCGATCCCATTACGCCTGCCCCCGTGCTGGATGGCTACAAGGGCTTGCGCCGGGCGACGTGGGAATGGACGTTCGAGACCGGCTCACACGCCTTGCGCATCGTGTTCGGTGGTGTCTTCGATCGCTTCCCGCGCGCGCGGCTCGCACTCGGTCATCTCGGCGAAACGTTGCCGTTCCTGCTGTGGCGTTTCGACAGCCGCACCGGCCCGGACTTTTACGCGGTCAAGCTCGCCAAGCGTCCCTCCCAATACGTCAAAGACAATATCGTGGTAGCCACATCGGGGATGTGCGCTGCCGAGCCGCTGAACTGCACGCTCGACGCACTCGGCCATGATCGAGTGATGTTCGCCGCCGATTACCCATTCGAGTTGGTCGAAGAGGCCGGCCATTTCATCGACAATATCCCGCTCGAGACGAAAGTGCGAAATGCCATCTGCTTCGAGAACGCGGCAAGGCTTCTGCAGTTGCCGCGCGCATAACGCGTCGATGGCATCGAAGGCTGGGAGGAAACCATGGCGACTGTGGGCGCTCGCTCGACGGTCGATGATATTGTCGCGCGGCTGGAACGCCTGCCGACTTCGTCGTGGCAGGTGAAAGCGCGCATCATCGTCGGAGTCGCCACGTTCTTCGACGCTTTCGACGCGCTGGCGATCGCATCGGTGCTCCCGGTCATCGTACCGCTGTGGAAGCTGACCCCGCCCGAGATCGGGCTGATGATCTCGGCCGGTTTTTTCGGACAACTGCTCGGGGCGCTGTTGTTCGGCTGCATCGCGGAGCGTTATGGGCGCATGAACGCGATGGTCGGTTCGATCGCTCTGTTCGCGGTGATGAGTCTCGCGTGCGCGTTCGCCTGGGACTACGGCTCGCTCTTAGTGTTGCGCACCATCCAAGGTATCGGGCTCGGCGGGGAAGTGCCGGTCGCCGCTGTATTCATCAGCGAGCTCGCAAAGGCACAGCGCCGCGGCCGCTTCGTGCTTTTGTACGAACTCGTGTTTCCTGTGGGCCTGGTGGCGGCAAGCCTCAGCGGATTATGGGTCGTGCCGCATCTCGGCTGGCAGTACATGTTCGTCATCGGCGCGCTGCCGGCCCTCCTCGCGCTCGTGCTGCGCAGCCTGCTGCCGGAATCCCCGCGCTGGCTGGCGGTGCACGGCCGCAAGGCCGAGGCCGAGGCCGCGATATCGCTGATCGAAAGCGAAACGCAGAAGGCGACCGGACAGCCGCTGCCGCCGGTGCAGCCGGTCGTCTCGACCTCCGACAAAGCCCCGTCCTGGTCCGATCTCTTCGGCCCCTTCTATCTGCGCCGCACGCTGGTGGTGTGGGTGATCTGGTTTGCGGCCTATTTCGTGAACTATGGGCTGTCGATCTGGTTGCCCACGTTATATCGAACCGTGTTCAAGCTGCCGCTCGATGTTTCGCTACGCTACGGTTTGATCACGCAGGCGGTCGGCCTGCTCGGCACGCTGATCTGCGCGTTGACTATCGATCATGTCGGGCGGCGGCCTTGGTTCGCCGTCTCCTTCACGGCTGCGGCGTTGGCTTTGGCCGCGCTCGCGCTCTTCCCCGCGCCGACCGCGGAGCAGGTGCTGACCTTCATGACTATCGCTTATCTCTTCGTCAGCACTATCAATATCGGCGTCTATCTCTACACGCCCGAGCTCTATCCCACCCGCGTGCGAGCTCTGGGGGTGGGCGCCGCGACGGCTTGGCTGCGGTTGGCATCGATGATCGGACCTACAGTGGTGGGAATGATGCTCGCCGGCGGTCTGCCGTCGGTTTTTGTCACGTTCGCGATCGTCGCGGCGGTCGCCGCCGCGATTACCGGCGTCTTCGCGGTCGAAACCAAGGGGCGCGTACTGGAGGAGGCCTCGCCCTAGCGCGGCCATAAACCACGATCGAGCGAAGCGTGCGCCAATTCGGCGCTTGCCAAAACCGCCGCTGCTCTGCCACGTTGCGCGTAAATCGCGCAAAGCCGCGAAAAGCAGTCAGCAGGAGGAATCCCCATGCGCCTCTCGAAATTGGTGTTTGCGAGCGTCGCTGCCGCCGCGCTCTTGAGCGCCGGCGCGGCGCAGGCCGCCGAGCCCGTGAAGATTCGCCTGTCATGGGTCGCCCCGGTCACCAACTGGGCCTCGATCATGCTGGAGAAAAAGGATCTCGCGCGAAATCTCGGCAAGTCCTACACGCTCGAGCCGGTCCGCTTCGCCGGCACCCCGCCCATGGTGACGGCGCTTGCCAACGGCGAGCTTGAAGTCGCCAATCTCGCCTATTCCACGCTCGCGATCGCGATTGAGAACGCCGGCATGGACGATCTGCGCATCATCGCCGACGAGTTCCGCGACGGCGTCGAAGGGTATTACTCGCAGGAGTTCATGGTGCTGGCCAACGGCCCGGTCAAAAAGGTCGACGATCTGAAGGGCAAAGTGGTGATGACGAACGCGGCCGGCAGCGCGGTCGATGTCGCCATGCGCGCAATGCTGCACAAGTTCGGCCTCGAGGATAAGCGCGATTACACGTTCGTCGAGTCACCCTTCCCCACCATGCGCGCCATGCTGTCGGAGAAGAAAGTTGACATGATTCCCGCGGTCATTCCCTTTTCCTATGACCCCGAGCTGCGCAAGATCGGCCGTACGCTGTTCATCCAACGCGATGCGATCGGTGTCACCGACATGATTGTGTGGACCGCGCGCAAGCCGTTTCTCGACAAAAACCGCGCCGCTATGGTGGACTTCATGGAGGATACGCTGCGTATCACGCGCTGGCTCCTCGATCCGAACAACCATAAGGAGGCCCTGGAGATCGCGGGCCGCGTCACCAAGCAGCCGCCTGAGCGCTTCGATTGGCTGTTTACCAAGCGCGACGCCTATCACGATCCGAACATGCTGCCGGATCTCGCGGCACTGCAGAGGAACGTCGACATGACGCGCGACTTGGGGTTCGTCAAAACGGCGCCCGACGTCAAGAAACAGGCCGATCTGAGCATCGTCGAAGAGGCCGCAAAGCGGTTGAAATAACCGCCCCCCACAATTGGCTAGCGGGCAAACAACCTTTTGTCGCGCGAAACACAAAAGGCGCAAAGCGCTGCCTGATGCGGCTGGCGCGTCCGCGGTCGGTGGCGTCTCACGCTCTGCTCTGCCGGGCGCTCACGCCTTTTTCAGCTCCGCTGCCGCGCGCGCCAGCACCTCGACGACCTTCGCTTCCGCCTCCGCGTCGGCGTCGAGCCGGTTGGCCGCGACCTCGCGCAGGTTCTCAAGGGCCGCCCGCACGAGCGGCGGCACCCCGCGGCGGTCGTCATCCTCGCCGAAGCGACGGCGCATGCGCGCCACTCTTTCGCCGACGGCAGCAAGGCGCTCGAGCACGACGTCGACGAAATCGCGATTTGC
>Ga0126379_10002516_pt1 | contig 11718 bp, 7 predicted proteins | sample PanSoiMetPlot_24_FD_92640 | JGI IMG/M metagenome (GOLD analysis project Ga0126379, IMG submission 92640) | Tropical forest soil microbial communities from Panama - MetaG Plot_24 | ecosystem: Environmental > Terrestrial > Soil > Tropical forest > Bulk soil | place: Panama | collected 2016-02-17
GAACAGGGCGTCGGCCCTGATGGCGTGGATGCTGCGGGTGTGTGCCGGTGGCCGCATCGTCGGCCTCCCTGGAGGTAGTTCTGGGCAGTCCCGGCGGCTGCCGGGTCCGTATAGGGCGAGCCTGCCGCCAGCGCGGCGGCGATCCAATGCAGCGGGCTTCAGTTCCTGGGGTTCAGGAAGCCCCCATACGTCATGGGGGCCAGCCACCAGCGCCGCACCGTCTGCCCCGCTCACCGCGGGCAGGCCAGGCCACCAGCGGACCGGACGAGCTGCATCGTTCCCGGCGAGGGGCGCTGACCCACTTCATTAGGCCGGTCAAGCCTGGGCCGTGCGGGGGCTGCGCCGTCGCCGTCGTCCTGGGTCAGGTCGTTAGGCCACTCCAGCCCGCTCAGCATGATCACATTGCTGGCTCCCGTCGAACGGACCGCGCTACCGGGACTGCTCGATGACGATGCGGGCGAGTTCGACGCGTGAACCGATATTGAGCTTGCGGAATATCTGGCGCATGTGGAAGGCCACTGTGTGAGCGCTGATATACATCCGGTTGGCGACTTGCCGGTTGCTCAATCCCTGGGCTACGAGCTCAGATGTGGCGCGTTCGGCGTCAGTCAGGCTTTGCCATCCGGAGATGGGCCGATCGGCTGATTGTGTCCAGTGGCGGGGTCGGACGCCGAGCTTGCGGAGCCGGCCGCGGATACGGGCCATGTCGGTAGCCGCGTCGGCGAGCTGATATCCGCCGAGCGCTTCCTTCAAGTGGTGAACGGCCCGGTCCCGGTCGCCTTGCCTGACGTGCAGGACGCCGAGGTCCTCCGCTGCGGATGCCTTAGCCCACAGGTCATGGTGCTGCGCGGCGGCCTGAGCCAGGTGCGCTGGGTCTTGCCCGACCAGGCCCATGCTGTGAGCCACAGCGGCGGTGATGGGGGGAATTCCCGGATTGTCGGAGGCGAGGGATTCGGCGGTACGTGCGGCCATGGCGGCCAGCTCATTGTCGCCCGCTGCCAGCGCAGTACGTATCAGCCAGGCTGACGTGACGGGATCGCCGAGCAGGAGTCCCCGGTGCGCCGGGAGATCGGCGCAGACTTGGCGGATGCGGCTGATGGCGGCGGTCGGTCCGTCGCGCGCTTCGGTGATCTGGGCTTGGGCCATGGTGGTCTCGCCACGCGCGTATGTGTCAGCGAAATGCGGGCTCCGGGCGGAGTGGCTGGCGATGTGATGCCCTGCAGCGGCGATGTCGCCGCGGCGCAGCGCTATCACGCCGAGCAAGCAGTGTGCTGTCGAGGTGTACCCATGTGCCCCCATGGCCCCCGCAGTGGCCAGGGCCGCATGACCTGCGGCGGCGGCGTCGGTTAGCCGACCGTTGGCCAGGTGGATGCGTGCATACAGGATGGACAGCACCGCCTGGGCTGGGATGCCGTCAAGCGTCTGGTTGTCAGCCGCCCGCAGGATATTCTCCGCTTCGTCGAGCTGGCGCAGGTCGACAAGGGCGGCGGCAAGCGCGAGTAGCGGCTGGAAGTGGCGGGCATCTGGGGAGATCCCGGTGCCTTGACGTGAAGCATCACGGAACAGTTCGAGCCCCTCGCCGATGTGGCCTTCGTCCCACTTGATCATCGCGCGGGTGATCAGGGCCGCCACGGCGGCATGACTGTCGTGCTGGCTTGGGGCGGCAAGAATAACGTCGGCTATGGGCCCGGCGTGTTCGTCGCGCAACCCGGCAGCGGCCTGCAGTTGTGCGGTCATCGCCTGGTCTCGCAGGTCGTGGGGAAGTTGCGGTTGAGCAAGTACCATCCTGGCTTCGGCACGGGCATCGTCGGCCTGGCCGCGGGCGCACAGGATCGACGACAAAGCGCACCGCAGCCGGGCCTCCGCAGCGGGCGGCAGCGGCATGCCTAGCGCGTCATGGGTGATCTGGGCGGCCTGATCCAGCTGGCCGGCGGCGGTAAGCGCTTCGGCGGCGGCCACCGAGCGAGACAGCGCATGCGGATCGGTGGGAGGTGTCAGCTCCAGCGCACGCCTCGCCAGGTCGGCCGCCGTTTGCGGAGAAGAACGCAAAGTCTCCGCCGCCGCGCTGTCAAGGTCAGCCAGGGACGCGGGGTCGCCCGGATGCGCGGCCTGGAGCAGGTGCCCGGCGACCAAGGCCGGCGATTCCCCGCGGTCTAGCAGGATCTCGCCGTACTGACGATGCAGTGCCTTACGCGCTGGCCGTGGGATCATATTGCCAACAGCGCGGCGCAGGAGTTCGTGCCGGAATGAGAATGCGTTTTCAGCGGCGGTTATGAGTCCAGCGCCCATCACCTCCTCTATGGTGGGCAGCAACGCGGTCGGCGTTTCGCCGAGCATCGCGGCCGCGTCTTCCATCCGGAACGCGCGCCCAATCACAGTCGATGTCTCCAGCAGGTGCCGGGCCGAGTTGCTGAGGCCATCGAGCCGCCGCTGCGCGGCACGGTGAATCCGCTCCGGCAGCTGAGCGGAAACCAGCACGGCACGCTCGCCGGCGATGTGCACGGCGTTATCTTCGCGCAGACCGTGGATCAGCTCGTTGAGCAACGATGGGTTCCCAGCGGCGCCAGAGGCCAGGGCAAGCAGACCGGCGTCCGGCGCCGCGCCGAACGTCTCCGTGAGCAGCGCCGCAACCGCGTCATCACCAAGCGGGGTCAAGGTAATACGAGCAACACTGTCTTTTTCCAGAAAGCTGAATAGATACTCCGCGTCTTCCTGCCGTGTTTTAGAACGAGCAAGGATCCACGCGACCGGGTGCAACCTCAGTTCTCGTGGCAATGTCCTTAGCGCCAGTAGTGTGGCAGGGCCTGCCCAGTGCAGGTCATCCAGGCATACCAGGACAGGAACTGCCGCAGCCCGCTGTTCCAGATGCGCTCGTAGTTGGCTGATCCACCACGCAGACGCACCCAGCAGATCTCTATCGGGATCATTAGTGGTGAGCCTGGTGAACGGCTCGCCCAGGGCCGCGCGCAACGCGAAGAACGGGATCGCGCGGCCGAGCTGGTCTGCTGCTCCCGTCGCCAGCGAAAAGCCCTCCCCTGCTGCCACCTCGATGGCCTCGCGCAGCACCAGGGATTTGCCTATGCCCGGCTCCCCCTCTACCAGCACCACACCCCCAAGCCCTCCCTGAGCACGCCGCAGCAGATCGTGGATTATCTGCTGCTCAGCCTCACGTCCGTGCATAGTCTCATCGCCAGCAGATCGCACCAGCGGCGCTGCTTTCCCGCGTACTCTAGGTGACGAGCCATTGATCATCGCTGCCATATCAATCGTCTCGCTCCATATGCATTTCGCTGTCAGCTCCATCCGGCCGGAATCCGCCTACGATAAATGCGGCACGTGCGGTCCTGGTGGATCGGCCCGCTAGGTCAGGTCAATGCCGTAGCTGGTCTCGGGCACTTCGCGGACCGGCGCTGCCGTGGCGCTTTCCACCCACGATTACGCATACCCGCGGCCTTGTCCTCACGGCAGGCCCCCAATCCTGCTACCGGCTAGCGGGAAAACCGGGATGCCATCTGGCATCTCGACCGGCCCGCCCCCGCGCCGACCCGGTGCGCCTACGGCAGAGCCGCTTTCAACCGGCCGCGCCTGGCAACCGGAAGTCCGTGCCGCACGCTCGCAGGCCACGCGGTGATGACATCGCCTGGCCCATGCCTGACTAGCGGTCTTCGTGTTCACGACTGGAACACGAGGCAGACATGCAGCCGCAGCTCCCTGCTTCCGCTGGCCGCCGCGGTGCTTGTTCCACCGGCCCGCCCACGTACTGGCTGTAGCCCGGTATTCCTGGTGGCTGCAGTGCACAGATGGCCGCTAGCTGCAATGACCGCAGGGCTTCTAGACGCGATCGTGTAACCAGTAACACTCGCCCGCCCGGCGGCCGGAGGCTGGATCGCGACGGGCCGCGAGCCCTCCGGAGCAGCGTGACAGAAGCTATCCGAAGCTGGCGGGCTACACCCACCGTGGAGTCGCCCAGGGCTTGACTGAGGCCATGGGCTGTTCCGTCGCCGGAACCGGCGCCCGCAGGAACGTCGCTGGCCTGATCGCTTTGAACCCCGGGCGGCAGGGTGATGAACGGATTCCAAACTGAGCAGCGGATGGAGCGGGGTGACACCGTGCTGGGTTGTTCTGCAGACCGCTGGCGACGCTGGCTGCGGGGGCTGCCCGTAATGCATGGGCTGCTACCCATTGAGCGCTCCCGGGTGCCAGCGGAGATGCTCGCCGGCGTCACGCTGGCCGCGCTCGGTATCCCCGAGGTCCTGGGCTACGCAAAGATAGCTGGGATGCCGGTGGTGACCGGCCTGTACACGCTGCTGCTGCCGATGGCCGTGTTCGCCATTCTTGGTTCGTCGCGCCACCTCGTCGTTGCCGCCGACTCGGCCACCGCCGCCATCCTCGCCGCCGCGCTGGCCGGCCTGGCGGTGGCCGGGTCAGGACGATACGTCCAGCTGGCCGGGCTGGCGGCGCTGCTGGCCGGCGGAATGCTGCTGCTTGCCCGGCTGGCCCGGCTTGGGTTCGTGGCCGCTTTCCTGTCCCGCACCGTGCTGGTGGGTTTCTTGACCGGAGTCGGTATCCAGGTGGCGGCCGGCCAACTCCCTGACATGCTCGGGGTCACTGCCAGGGGCCAGCAGACCCTGACCAAGCTGCTGGGGACGGTGCGCGCGCTGCCAGACACACATCCAGCGGACGTGGCAGTGTCGATCGGGGTCATCGTGGTCGTGCTCGCGGCGCGCTGGATCACCCGCAAGATTCCCGGGCCGCTGATCGCGGTGATCATCGCGATCGGCGTGAGCCGGGCCGCCAATCTGGCCAGCCGCGGCGTTGCCGTCGTCGGCCCGGTCCCGCGCGGGCTGCCGGCCCTGGGACCCCCGACCCTCGGCTGGCACAACGCCGCCACGCTGCTCGGCCCCGCCGCGTCCATGTTCGTGGTCATCCTCGCCCAAAGCGCGGCCACCTCGCGTGCTTATGCAGTGAAGTATGAGGAGGCATTCAGCCAAGACACCGACCTAGTCGGCCTAGGGGCCGCCAACATTGCCGCTGCGTTCTCTGGCGCGTTCGTCGTCAACGGCAGCCCGACCAAAGCGCAGATGGTCGACACCGCGGGCGGCCGCAGCCAGCTGGCCCAGGTCACCACCGCCGCTCTCGTCCTGGTCGCCCTGCTGCTGCTCACCGGGCCGCTCGCCTACCTGCCGGACGCTGCCCTGGCGGCGGTGGTCTTCCTCATCGCCATCGAGTTGGTCGACGTCGGCGGGATACGGCGCATCATGGCCGTCCGCAAGCACGAGTTCGCGGTGGCCCTGCTCACCACGGCCGCTGTGGTGGTCCTGGGGGTCGAGTACGGCATCGCGCTCGCCGTGGTCGCCTCGATCGTGGACCACCTGCGCCACAGCTACAGCCCACGCAACAGCATCCTGGTGAAGTCCCCGGCCGGGCACTGGGAGCCCGCTCCCGTCCTGCCTGGCGCCCGAACCGAGGAGGGATTGGTGGTCTACCGATTCGGCACCAGCCTGTATTACGCCAACGCTTCCAAGCTCCTCGACGACGTCTCGGCCCTGGCCGGTCACGGCAGCCCGCTCCGATGGATCGTCCTGGACTGCGCCGCCATTGGAGACATCGACTACACAGCATCCGCGGTTCTCACCAGGGTCGTTGAACACGCTCACCGACGACACATCCGCTTCGCCATCAGCACGATCCTCCCCCCGGTGCGGCAGCAACTCGACCGCTACGGCATCAGCGCCACACTAGGCCCCGGCGCCTACTATGACACGCCCGGCGAAGCCCTCGAGGCTTTCCACGATGCGGAACCACCTGTCACCGACCGAAAGGACCAGGCGGAGACACTTGACTCGAGGGCGGCGGACGGTGCCGTTACCGGTCCGGCGAGCTCGTCCATACATGATGAGGGTGGCTCAGTTCCGCACGATTGAGCGCAGCTCGGATTCGTATCCGGCGCCATAGGTCGTCGGAGCGCCGTTGTAGCTGGTGATCAGCCCAGGGCCAGTGGCGCAGTTGAAGTCGGTGTTCCAGGCCCAGGCGAGAAAGCTGGTGGACTTTGAGTCCAGCCAGCGCGTCAGGGACCGAATGTAGGTATCGGCGCAATCGTTTTCGCCGATTTCCCCAGCGATCAATGGTACCTTAGCAGTCACCGGGGCAATCTGGCTGGTCCAGCACGAGGTTGTGTTACAGGCGTTGAAGTTGTAAGAGTGCCAGGACGCGACCAAGTTATGATCTGGGTCAGAGGGTTTGTGGGACAGCCATTGGGTCAGGTCGTTAGACCACTCCAGCCCGGCCAGCATGATCACATTGTTCGCACCGCTGGAACGGACCGCGCTGACCAGGGTCTGCATGCCAGCGACACGGTAGGGAATGCCGGCGCAGTTTTTGCCGCCGCTGCGCCAGCATTGCCAGCCCTCGGCCTGGTTGCCGTTGTCGGCACGTTCCGGGTAGGGCTCATTGAACAGATCGAAGATGACTGCGTCGTTGCCCTTGAACGTGCTGGCCACCGATCTCCAGAACGGGATGGACTGCGCCGCGTCCGGCATCGGCTTCTGGCACACTGCCTCGGCCGACGAGCAGGCCGAGGCATTGCCTGTATAGAGCCCATCGGTCCAGTGGAGGTCAAGTATCGCCGCGAGGCCGTTGGCATTGAGGAGACTTACATACCTTTTGATCGCCGCGCGGTAGATGGCGCCGGCGTACGCGGGTTTGACATACGGCTGGGCATTCCAGCAGGCCTCGTTTAGCGGGATCCGCACTGCGTTGATGCCGAGATTTTTCATCGCAATGATGGATGCCTGCCCGCTCGGCCCGTCGAAGATGCCGTGCCCCTGCACACACTGGTACTCCGTCCCGGAGCGGTTTACGCCATGCAGCGCTACTTGTCGGCCGCTGGCGCTGACCAGCTCGTTGCCTGACACATGCAGTTGTGGAGCAGTGCCCGGATTGGGCGGCTTCGGGTGTGGCGGCGACGACGTGACGAGGAACACGGCGACTGTACCCATGGCCATGGTCGCAGCCACGACGGTAAGCCGCACGGCATTTCCGAGCCACCGACGTGGCCTTCGACTGCTGGTACGGGCTTTGCGCTCGCTCGGGGGAACCACATCACCAGGTGGCTTGTGATGGATGCTGTCGGCGATGGTCGGCGGGAATCTCATTCGGCGCTCCAACACAGGGCTACGAACGCGTGCCAGTCTGCTTGGGAGATTGATGCTCAGCGACGAGCGTAGGAATGAGCCAGACAGAAGTCGCCGTACGCATGACTGAACTTCGTGCACGCCAATGGAGGCAGTTCGGCTTACCTCAATCGATGTAGCGACGGTGAGCAGTCATCCGAACGTTGCTAAGGCGCCCACGGCGGGCATCGGCCAGGGTCTGCATGAACCCCTGGCTCCACAGGGTCCGCTGGCGGACGAACTGCCCGAGTGTGGGCGGGGTTTCCTCTTTGGTCACATAACGGTCGTCATGGACGACGCGGATCTTTTCGCCGGTGCCTGACAGCCGCAGCCCGATATCCGCGTCCTCGGTCAGGTTGCGTAACGCCGCGGCATCCGGCCCGGTTTCTGAAGTGCAGCAAGCGCGGGCCTCGTCAGCCGGGCCTCCGTCCGCCGACCACAGCCCCTTGGCAGCGACTGCTGCGCTCCCGGGGCGCTGTTGGAGGCGCGGCAGCGGGCCTCGGCCTCTGCAGCTCGGCACCGCGGCCTCTGGAACCGTCTGTCCGGCACCTATGTAAGCTGTCCACATGGGCAGTTAGCCAAAGGATTCAGGCGTGACAGCGGATCGGGCAATACGAGTAGTGCTGGCCGATGATGACGTCCTCCTCCGCGAGGGGATCGCCAGTATGCTGGAGCGCTCGGGTTTCCAGGTGGTGGGCCAGGCAGGCAATGCCGCTGAACTCATCGAGGCGGTACGGGTGTGCAAGCCTCAACTGGCTGTTGTGGATATCCGGATGCCGCCGGACCATTCGACTGAGGGCCTTCATGCGGCTCGCGTCATCCGCGCAGAGTTCCCGGACACCGCGATCCTGGTGCTCTCAGCGCACGTCGAGGTCGAGGATGCTATGGACCTTCTCGCCTGCGGCCAGGGCGTCGGTTACCTCCTCAAGAGCCGGGTCACCGATGTGGACGAGTTCATCGATTCGCTGGGGCAGATCGCGCGCGGAGGCTGCGTCGTCGACCCCGGCCTCGTGCAGGAGCTGGTCGCAGCACGTAGGCGGGACGATCCCCTTGAGGCGCTCTCCCCACGAGAGCGCGAAGTGCTCGCGCTCATGGCCGAGGGCCGCTCCAACGCCGGCATCGCCCGGCAGCTTTGGGTCACCGAAGGAACTGTCGAAAAGCATGTGCGCAGCGTGTTGATGAAATTGCGCGTGCCAGAAACGGAGGACGACCACCGCCGGGTGCGCGCCGTCATCATGTTTCTAAAGACGCGCTAACGGCGGCGTTCACAAAGGATCGGTGATCGACTGCGACCTGCGGCCCGTTTGCCCGGGCCCGCATGCTCGCCGTTCCTGGCCCGAGAGTACTGCTAGCTGTAGACGGGCCAGCCGGCGTGATGCTTGGTGAAGCCGCCTCGCAATTCCCCACCGCTGTTTCTCTCACTTTTCTACGCCCTCACTTAGTGCTGCTGTCCGTCCGCAACGGCATCGCGGCTGGGGCTGGCCCCGGCCGACCCGCAATGATGAACTTAAACGATATGACGGGTCTTCTTTAACCAAATGCGCGGCATCATTGAAGAATTCAAAGTAACGATGGTTGAATGCGGGGATGGCACGCTGCGCGGCCTGGATCTAGTCCTCATGACCCGGTACGCCGACCTAAGCGCGGCACAGATTCACCCTCTGCATCCTCCCTTACCTGGGCCAGCCCCACGGATACCTGGGCCAGCCCCACAGGACGATGATCACTCTTAGGTAGCGGGTCAGCTGTCCTGGCGGGCCATGTAGGCGGCGGCGTCGGCACGGTTGCGGACGCGGATCTTGCGGTAGGCGTTTTGGAGGTGCCGTTCGACGGTGTGGACGCTGACCACGAGTGCGGCGGCGATTTCGAGGTTGGTGCTGCCGGTGGTCAGCAGCTTGAGGACCTCGGCCTCGCGGTCGGTCAGGCCGTCGGGGCGGCGGATACGGCCGCGGGGCGAGGGTTCCGACGCGGGGAGGGCGGCTTGGTGCTGGGCGGCGGTGAGCTGGCCGGCCAAGATGCCCGGGTCGGGGCAATGGGCGATGACGGCGGCGGCCTGGCTGATCCGGTCGCGGGCGTCGGCGTCGCGCCCGGCACGGGTGGCGATGGAGGCCAGGGTCAGCAGCGCGGCGGCGGTCTCCAGCCGGGCCCGGTGCTGCTGGGCGTGGCCGAGCGCGGCGACCGCGGTCGCCTCGGCCGCGGCCAGGTCGCCGCGGCCTGCTAGCACACCGGCCATGGTCAGGTCGGCGGCGACGGTGGCCCAGTGGCCGCCCAGCCGATGCGTGGCGGCCAGGCCGGCCGCCTCGCGGGCGTGCCGGGTGGCGGCATCGCCATCGCCGCACCGGGCGGCAATCGCGGCCAGGCAGCCCAGCGCGAGCATCCGGGCCAGCGCCCCGGCCGGCGGGTGCGCGGGCCGGGTCACCTGCTCCAGCAACGGCTCGGCGTCGCCGTCGCGGCCGCGCCGGGACAACACAGCCCCCAGCATCGCTAGCGCCGCGGCCTGCCACGGCGCGGCGCCGGCGTCCAGTTCCAGCTCCGCGGCCCGCCGCGCGGCCGCCTCGGCCGCGGCCAGGTCCCCTGCCACGTAATGGCAGCCCGCCCGCACCAAGGCCACGCCGGATTCCACGCTGCCCGGCCCATCCGGCAACGGCGCAGTCGGCGCGGCCGCCTCGGCCGCGGCCAGCCACGGCCCGGCCTCCTGCGGCCGGCCGACCTGGCAGGCCGCCACGGCGCCGATCAGGCACATCCGGGCGTCGACGGCGATCAGCTCCGGCGGCAGCTGCTCCAGCCAGAACAGCAATGTCCCGGCTAGCCCCTGACCCAGCACCTCGGCCCAGTGCGCGGCGATCAGCTCCCGCGCATCGGCCAGGTCACCGGCAGCGATGGCATGCGCGATCGCCTCGGTGACCGGCCCGTGCTGGCGGCACCAGGCCGCCGCCCGCCGGTGCAGCAGCGCTGCGAGCCCTGGCTCGGACCGGTCCAGCTTCCCCCGCAGTGCCTCGGCAAACAAGCCGTGATACCGGTACCAGCGGCGGGTATTATCCAGCGGCACCACGAACAGCTGGGCCCGCTCGATCTCCTCCAGCAGCTCCTGCGACCCCCCCGACCCGGTCACCGCGTCACACAACGACCCGGACAGCCGGCCCAGGACGCAGGTGCGCAGCAAGAACGACAGGACCCGCGGCGGCAGGCCGCCGAGCACCTCGGCGGCCAGATAATCCACGATATGCCGGTCATCCCCGGCGAAACCGCGGACGAACCCGGCCAGATCACCGTCCTTGCGCTCCCGCAGCGCCAGCCCGGCCAGATACAGTCCTGCCGCCCACCCCTCAGTCCGCTGCCACAACACCCGCACCTGCTCCACCGGCAGCCCCGCCCCGGCCATCCCGCCCAGCAGTTGCGCCGCCTCCGCCTCGGAAAAAGCTAGTTCCCCGGTTCGGATCTCGGCCAGCTCCCCCTGCGCCCGCAACCGGGCCAGCGGCAGCGCCGGATCCGACCGGGCCGCCACCACCAGCCCCACCGATGGCGGCAGCCGCTCCACCCAGAACCCGAAGCACTCCAGCACGTCCGGGCTGACGACCAGGTGGAAATCATCCAGCACCAGCGTCACCCGTCCCTGCGCCCCCGCCAGATGATCCCGCAGCGCTGCCTCCACGCACCCTGCCGCCTCGCCCCGGCCCATCGCCTCCCAATCCGTCGCGTCGATCCCCGGCACTACCGTGCCCAGCGCCGCGATCACCGCCGGCCAGAACCGCGCCGGATTGTTGTGCGCCGCCTCCACCGACAGCCACGCCCGGTCCGACCGGTCCCCGGCCAGCCACCACTCCCGCAGCAGGGACGTCTTCCCCCACCCTGCGGGCGCCACCACCAGCGCCAGCTTCGCCGTCACGCTCTCCCCCAGCCGGTCCACCAATCCCGGCCGCGCCACACACCCCGGCCATCCCGCAGGCGGTTCCAACACCGGCACCGCCGACGGCGCCACCACCGACCCCGCACCCCCCGCCACCAGCGGCTCCACTGCATGCAGCACCGGCCGCTCCCGCGCAGCACCCGCCGACGGCGCTACCTGCATCTCGTCAGAAACGATCGAACCGTTAACCTTCATCATTACCTTCCTCCAACGGCTCCACGCCCAGGCACCTACCGACCCACAGGCCCGCCTCGGCCAGCCAGGGCCGCGGCAGCAGCGTCTTCCCGATCCCGGCCGGCGCCGATATCTGACTCATATGGCGTACTACCGACGATCCCCTACCAGGCCGTTCATGTCGTTGCCGCAGGCATCCAACTCTGGCTACCTGCTAGCAGGAGTTCTCTATGGGGCATGACCTGACCACAAAGGGTAATCACACGGCGACGATGGATAATCGCCGATGCCGGGGCAAGACAACGGAAATGTCCGCGAACAGGGACACCCTCACACCGAGAGTTCCGGGGCTGGCCCGTCCTTGGTGAGATGCCGCGTGGCTGCGTGGTCGCGAAGGAGGCCGCGGAGTTGGCGGCGGGCTGGACCAGGTCTTCGGCGTCGGCGCGGTTACGGGTCAGGCGCAGC
>Ga0126379_10002517_pt1 | contig 11718 bp, 12 predicted proteins | sample PanSoiMetPlot_24_FD_92640 | JGI IMG/M metagenome (GOLD analysis project Ga0126379, IMG submission 92640) | Tropical forest soil microbial communities from Panama - MetaG Plot_24 | ecosystem: Environmental > Terrestrial > Soil > Tropical forest > Bulk soil | place: Panama | collected 2016-02-17
CGCGGCCGCCCACTGCCTCCGGATCAACCTCCTTGCGCTCTGGTCTCCGGTCGTTGCCGTCCCACACCTGGACTAGGACGCTTTGCTTGTCCGAGCACAGCCACAGGCCGACCGGCGGTACGCCGGGAACCCACCGGCCCCGGCAGCGGCTCCCCGTCATGCCTTCCGACGCCTGCACGCCATTGGTGACCAACTCGGAGACGATCAGTTCAACGGCTTCGGCCAGCGCATCAAGGCCCCATTCCCACAGCACCTGTTTAGCGTGCAGCCGGGCACACGGCACGGCACTCGGCAGCGCTCCCAGTTCCAGATGTGACCGCAGCGGCCAAGAAGCGACGGCGTGTGCACCTAACTCCAGCTCGTCGGCAGTCCAGCGACCATCCGGCCCCTGCGTGCAATCAGCCCGGAGCGGCCCAGTCTGGGCCATCTCATCACCATCCTGTCGGCGCGTTCCGCCGCCATCGCCTGCCGGTGCGTGACATGCTCGCGTCTAGCATGAACCCGCATGCTCTAAACATGCAACATGCAAGTTCAGATCGTGCAGAGGAATACTGATGCCAGCCACCCCCAGCCCCACCGCCCGAGGCCGCCGCCTGCGCCACGAACTGCGCCGGCTCCGCGAACAAGCAGGCCTGACCCACAGCGAAGTCGCCCGCCGCCTGGAATGGTCACCCTCGAAGGTCAGCCGCATCGAGACCGGCCAGTCCCGCGTCCAGACCGGCGACGTCCACGACCTCCTGGAGGTCTACGGCATCACCGACCAGGCCACCTGCGAAGCCCTCGTCCAGCTCGCCCGCGAAGCCCGTCGCCGCGGCTGGTGGACCCGCTACAGCGACGTCCTCGGCAGCGGCACCTACGTCGGCCTGGAAGCCGAAGCCGCCGGGCTGCGGACTTACGAGTCCATGTTCATCCCAGGTTTGCTCCAGACCGAGGACTATGCCTCGGCCGTCATCCAGGCAGGACAGACCAAGAACGATCCCGATACGCTCAACCGCCGACTGGCGGCACGCATGGCCCGGCAGGAGATCCTTAAGCGACCCGACCCGCCTGAGACCTGGGCCGTACTCGACGAATCAGTGATCAGCCGCCCAGTTGGCGGCCCGGGCGTCATGCGTGCCCAACTCGAGCACCTCATCGACCTGAGCACAAAGCCGAACGGCACCCTCACGCTCCAGGTCCTGCCGTTCACCGTCGGCGCGCACCCGGGCATGAACGGACCCTTCGTCATCCTGGACTTCAACAGTCCCACAGACCCGCCGATGGTCTACCTGGAGACAGCAACCGACGGCCTTTATCTAGATGAACCCGCCGACGTTGAGCGGTATAACCTGAGGTTCAACCACCTCGTCGCCCGAGCGCTCGGACCCGAGGAGTCACGCTCCATGATCGCTGCTCTAGCCGAACGCATGGCATGATCAGCATCACGATCCATCCCAGGGAGGTCCGTGATGGCCGCTCGCCACCCAGACCTATCCCAAGCCATCTGGCGCAAGAGCAGTTACAGCTCCTCCACCGGCCAGAATTGCGTCGAAGTCGCCACCAACCTGCCCGACGTGGTTGCCGTGCGTGATTCCAAGGACCCGGACGGTCCAAGGTTGCTCGTTTCGACCACTGACTGGCAGTCCTTCATAGGTCCTATGAAGGACTGCACCACCGACTGACGCGCGCTTCCCGCGACTGACCCGCGCCGCGCATGATCTACCGCGTTCTCGGCTCGACAGGTCAACTGCGATAACCAGGCTGTCGGGGCGAAGAATGACTCTCCAGCTACTCATTCCCTCTGACGATCGGCTTGCCCGCGGGCAGGTGCGTAATCGAGGCAGCCGATGGCATAGAGCAGAACAAACGCTGTAGCCGAGAATCAAGCACGGTGCTTTGCGCGGCGGAGAAGTGTCGAGAATCAGCTCGATCGATCTGTGTCAGCGTATTGCCTTGCCCTATAGAGTCTGCCAGGATGAAGCGATGAACGATGAAGAGCTTGGTGCCACGAACGAGAAGCTGCGAGCCTTCGCTGCGAGTCATGGCATGCAATGGATCCTGGATGAGGTAGACGAGGCTGTCTCATTGGGCATTCCTGAAGTAAGAACCCTTAGGCAAGCCTCACAGCAAGGCCGCATCATCTATGAGGATATTACCGGAATAGACCTGACCGATATTCCACCGAACCGTCGACCTAAGCGCTCGGAAGAATTCGTGAGCCGCCGACCCATGACTGAACTCGAACAAGCCGAGCTATTAGTACAAGCACTGAGGCGCGTGCTCGTTGATGCTGAAAAGATAGCAAGCGAATCAATCGATACTCTGAATCAGCCAGTAGATCGTATCGCGTCAGAGTCATATGACCAGGAACATGATATTATTGATCTTCCACCCGTAGATGGAATTGCGTTTGCACCTGATGAAGGAAGCACTTCACCGACGGTGGACATAGAGTCGATAAGCAGTGGTCATTCGCCACGTGTAGCAGAGATTCTCGTGCAAATTGAAAGCGAGATCAGATCATGACTAAGGTGGATGACCTTCTCACGGAGTTGGCAGATGCCGTCGGCAGGAGAGATATTTCATATAACTCGCGCTCGGCTACCTGGGACATATATGAAGGTTATACCTTTGGTCTGGTGATCCGCGCTGCATTCGCCGCTGGCGGTACCGTCGCATACCAGGACCGCTATGGAAATACTGTGACTAGGCTGCTATTCCGCACAAGCCCCGGAATGCTTTACTCAACGGCGCATCCATATACTCATGCAGTGCTATTTTTCCCAGGTTGCGATCCTCTGGAGCTGCATGTAGGCGTCCGTGTACAGGGGAGATCTGGAGTACTGCATGAATGCGATGTTTTGGTGCTTCCTGTCGAGGAAGCTAATCTTTCTCGAACGAGAAGTGTCGCACCTCGAGGCACTCGTTCGCTGATAGCAATCGAATGCAAATACTATGCCGGCCATGTTCCTCTTCACTTGGCGCGAGAGTTTCATGGCCTGCATTCAGACCTTGGATTGAAGTACCCTTTCTTTGTCACTAATCTCCGTACACAACGGGTTGAGCGGTATCTTACTTACCATAATCGCAGTTGGGAGAACGGGGTCATACCGTATTCGCGCGAATCAGTTTATTTCGAAGGACTCATTCGAGAGGCATTTAAGAAGTATCAGTCGATTCGTGGCCTGCTAGCTCCTTAGATTCTAATGTATCGATTAGGTCTTATAACCTAGCGTTCTATCCTGCCCGGCGACTCTGCACCGGCAGCGCATCCGCACCGAGTAGTCGCGGTCCTAGCTCGAAACTGGCTATTATCGTCTAGCAGAAAATCGCGATGAACTTGCACTGCTGGTTGGCAGTCCGCAGTGGCGACTGCGGCATTGACTTCTGGTCCGGTCTAAGGCACGGGCTCTCTGGGCGTTAGGGCGGTTGAAAGAAGTCTCTACAATCCGGCAAAGAGCTTCAACACAGCGGCCGAAGGATACGACGATAGGGACGCAACACCATTGGCGAGGGTGATGGGGAATAGCGCGCCTTCGTGTTGGTGGCTAAGAAGGGAAGGGAGGGTTGCGAGGATACGATCGAGACCGATGAAGTCATTTATGCTAGCTGGGAAATCTGCGCCTGGTTTATATTCTCCGATGGGCACCGACAGCACTAGCGCCGTGAAGGGATCGAACTTAGCGAAGACCTTCTCTCCGTAATTAGTCTTGAGGCCGTACGGATTCAGCCTTTCCGGTGCATGATCGACCTGTTCCCGAATGTAGCGATGGGACAGTGTTGCATAGCGTGCTGGGTCGCCTTTGAAATGCGGTTTGGTGAATCGCTGTATCTCCTCGAGATAATCAACGAATCGGCCTGTCTTCTCCTGGCCAGCCATGTGGATGGGACAGCCCTTGTCTCTGGAGTACGCGAGCAGCTCGCGGATGTTGTCGACGAGTTTGGAGTACTGTCCCCGCAGCGTCAGTGGCCCGTCCTTCAGCAAGAGGACGTTCCGTAGTGACGCGAAGTCGCCGCGGTCCCAGAAGTGACGCACGACTGCGAACAGAAGCAACGTTTCATGTACCAGCATGTAGGCAGACGCGACGCTGTCGGGCGCTTGGTCTTCGCCCATCTCTAGGTGGAAGCCGATCATGTCGGACAGGTAGACCTCGCCACCACAACTCTCACACGTCCCGGTGTCCGCGTCGTACGGCAAGCCGTGGACGTCCTGAGGACAGTGCGGGCATCGGAACTCCGGCGACGATGACTGTAGCGTAGGTGCCCATTTGCGGTACGCCAGCCATTTCAGCGTCTGATGGATGAGACCGCCTGACTCAATCAGAAATGAGTCGCGAATGATACTACGGACGAGGTGATAGTTGGAGATCCCCGGCACACTGACGTTCCGCAGAGGAAGGACAGTGGACGCCTGGAGCGCAGACTCGGCCATGAGCGCTTTCATCAGGATAGGGTGCGGCAAGTCCCGGTCGATTCTCTCCAGTTGCCGTCGGTCGATCCGCACCAGAGCAGTCTTTACGAAGGCGACGGAACGCGATGGATAACCATCCGAGCGGACGGCCTGGAACGAGCCGTCAACGGCAAGGACAACAGTCAGCGGGTCGACGCCGGATGGATCGAACTCCTGCCATATATCCTTACCGGGCTCGCCAACGGGTAGCGGAGGGTATTCAAACTGGTCAACGAGGTTCCTCACGAAGGGGCTGTTGACGACCTCAAGGTGGCCGAGCTTACTGGCCTGCTCCGTCGTGGTAAGGCGCTGACCGCCCTGATATGGCATGTCAGTTTCCGCCTCTAGCCTCGAACAGTCTCGCCTGGACGGGTATAACGAACCGGTGGGACTGGGTAAGCATACGCATGAACCCGGGAGTGCGGGATCGCATTATCTCCTCTTCTACGCCCGCGAAGGCCCGCTGCAGCTTAGTGAGAGTACCAGTCTCCTGCGCCGAAGACAGGTGCCCTACAAAGAAGTTCTCCGTCTGGGTCAGCAGTTCCCCATAGATAGTCGATGGTGACTGCGTCGAGTAGGTCATTCCAATATGGAACTTGGCACCTTCCTTGGCAAAGCGCGCATAGACGCCGGTCAGATCCCTGGCTGTAGCCGGAAACAGGTTATGAGCCTCTTCGAAGTATAGCTGCACATAGTGCTTTCCGAGCGAGTCCGAGGTGAACTTAGACTCTTGGTGCTGGAAAACATTTCGCGAGAGAGTGTCAGCGAAGAAGGCACGAATTCTGTCGTTAGCATTGCCGAGGTCGAGTATTACCGTTCGACCCGCGTCAAGGCTGGAGAGGATCTCCGTGACGAAGTCGGTGGCTGCAGGGTGGTGGTAGCCGCGGTAGCGGTTCAAGACGGTGGGGCCGGTGCTACTAGAACTCTTCGGGATCAGAAAGCCGAACAAAGCAAGGTCGTCTGCCTCAAAAGCCCGCTTCACCTCCTTGTCGTCAGGGTTAGCACGGCTGTAAGCGATGACCCTTCTGAGTTCCGCTGTTAGGGATTCAAGCGATCGTGGGGGTCCTGGTTCCTGACCTAGTCCGAAAACTTGAGCACGAAACTGCTGATTGAATTTCGGGTCAAATACACTGGAGGCTCCCTGTATCTTGAACCACCCTTCCTCGGAGTTTCCCTGGAGTTGGTTCAGTCGGTTCTCATCTGCCGCGAATCCAGCAGTGTAAAGAATTGCCCAGTATGTCAGGATCCGCCGAATCCCCCGAGTCCGGGAGCTATAGTCAGTTTCCTGTTTTATCTCCTCAATAGAGGGCAAGCCAACGCTGGTGAACCCTTCGATGTAATCGGACCTGCGGCTGTCTTGCAGGAGCATGGATCCGAGGATCTCGATGCCCGCTGACGGGTTTTCATAGAAGTTCAGGCGTAGCGGCTTGGAGGGCGTGCTCGGCCGACGGGTCAACGCATAGACGTCGCAGACTTCGGTGTTCGCGCTGCGGATCGACCGCGAACCATCCTGAGGATTGTCGTTGGCGTACTCACCATTGATATCGAAGATGAGCTGCCCCACAGACCGGTCGTCTCTTGTAGCATCGATGATGGCTTGCGCAAGCAGCTTGACGACATTGGATTTGCCCAGTCGTGTTTTGCCGAACATGGCGGTGCGGGCGCCTTTGAAGTCCTCTACGGAGACCTTCACCGTGGTCGATGTGCCATTTCCGGAGTCGTTATTGAGGATCGATGCAAGCTGATTCTCGGTCGGCCGCAATTCGCCAATGGCCAAGGGCTCACCTTGTTTGGGCCGCACCAGGCCGTTTACAATAATGTCCAGGAGTGTCTCATCTGGGGAGTACACGCGATAACGGTGCGCACTTACAACCGTATTGACATCACCTGAGAACGCAATCCGTCCCCGGTCGGCCATATCCGGGTAGAACATCCCAAGAACGGAGCATCTCAGTGCACCCCATTGCAGTTCACTCTGCGTCCAGACATCGAGCTCCGGCATCGACTTCTTGTGCAATTCGAAATAGGTCTGCTGAACCTGTACAGACAAAGGAGTGGGTGCAGTCTCCATAACCCGTAGCAACGTGAAATGTGGCGGAAGGCCTTTGAGACTGTTTGGCGCGAGGATAAGAAACGAGCCTCGCGGTATACCACCGACCGCAACCTTATACGGGTCTGACGTGATTATCGTTGCGGTATCATACCCAACTTCCAGCACATAGCCTACGAACCGCATCTTGTCGGTCTGCTGAGACTGCTCGAACCGCTGCTCAGCCTGCAAGAACTCCGTCAATGCGACCAAGGGCGTATCCTGGTACTGCAACTTGCTGAAGAAGTCACTCGATTCCACGGGATCTCCTGGGCTGCTTGCTGACAATCATAGGCTCGTCGAAACGCTTGTGATTGTCCAGCGATGTATCGCCGGAGGTCTGCCTTGCGGCGGCTGGGGGACACTGCTGAGGCCGGTCCGTCGGCCAGACCAGCGGCAATGTCGTAGTCGACCGCGGTACGCATGGGTTCAGTGCCAGTTAAGTAACCTTCCTGGCCGACCATCGGCCGACCGAATGTGTCGCCGCTGAGAGGCGTAGGGCAGCGTGACTGCCCGGTTGGAGGGCCTGGCTCAGATGGAGTTCTCCATCGTTGGCGACGGTGACGTGTCCGCGTTCGAAAGCTCGTCGCAGCCGAACTTACAGGCGGACATGACGACGTGGCTGGCGTCGAGCCTTTCTGAGACGGTGTAAGCGGCTCGTTGCTTGATGCGGCGCGCGATTAGGAACTGGGTCTGGAACTGGCGCCCACGCACGTCGAACGTAGCAACCGGCCCAGGGAAAGAGCACTCTGCGAAGGTAGGCCTGCTCGACCCGTTGACTGATCTCGATCTTTGCGGCGGACTAGCCGTCATCGATGCCGAGCGTGCCGCACCGTCTTGCTAACGGCACATGGCAGATTGCCTACCTGTCGAGCTTCGTCAGCAGTTCAAGGTCCTTGACGTTGGCGAAGATCCGATCGTGGGCCACAAGAGGGACCTGAAGCCATACGGCTGTCGCCGCTACCCAGCGATCCGCCTCGTGCTCTTTGTGGCCCAATCCGTGCCCCGTCCTGACACACCAGGCGCGCAATGTGGCGTACACCTCGGTGAGATGTGGCCCGGGCCAGACGATCTCGGCCCGGTCGAGCTCATACTCCAGCCGCCGAAGCCGGTCTGTGCCCCAGCCCGCCAGCCTGGCTCCGTACTCAAGTTCGGCAACGGTCACGAATGAGATAACAACTGGCCGACCTTCAAGCGTCGGCCGGTACCGCGAGGCCAGTAACCTACCGCTTGGCGTCAGACGGGCGCCGAACACCCCGGTGTCAATGACGACTGGGCCGCGCGAAGGGGAACTCATGCGCCCAGGATGGCCTCGATGAAGAGGCGATCCTCCTCTTCCGTGAGGTCCGCGATGAGCGCCTCCTCATCGGGCGGTAGGGGCCGCGCTGCTTCGAGCACTTCGTCCCTGTCCCGCTCTAGCGTCGTTCCGCTGGAGCCTGTCCCGTGTGCACCGGCTTCTGACATCACGCACCTCCCTTCGCATCAGGCTACACGAGCGTACGGCCTGGTCAGATGGGCTGGGCATCGTGCGCGCAGGGGAATCACATGGCAGCCATCGTGGATCTCAGGGAGCCAATTACGGGAGCCACTACCTCCAGATCCCCTCCGATGTCCTGCGACACGCCTGGAGTGTCTCTGCAGGTAAGAGGCTCTCCGTTCGACTCCCTCAGACCGGGCCAGACACCCGATTCGTGCCTGGGGGTCAAGGGGTCGCCGGTTCAAATCCGGCCGTCCCGACGGGTTTTCGAACGCTTGTACCCAAAACTGGGAACGAAGCCTGCCATGATCGTTCCCACCTGAAAGCCAGCTTCCTCCACTCGCGGGATCACCTTAACCTGGTTGTTCCCGCGGGCCGGTCATCGTGATGATTGCCAAGCGAGGTTCGCCTCGTTGCCTTGGCCCCTGCTCTGTTGGCCATGATCAGGCGGCCGACCCCTGCAGAAACCATGCGGCTCGCTACGGTGCGGTTCCGCCGGGCGGCTCATTACCTTCGATCGTGCGCAGAGCGGCCTGGATGCGGTAGGCGGCCTCGTCGGCAATGGCCGTCAGGGCGGACTTGCCTGCGATGTCGGCGATGGCCCGCGGGTCGAGTGCTTCCACGGTCGTACCGCGGTCATCAGCCCGGATCACCACGTTGCACGGCAGCAGCAGCCCGATCTTGCGGTCGGCGGCAAGCGCCCGGTGGGCGAGCGGAGGGTTGCAGGCTCCGAGGATGAGGTAGTCCTCCATGTCTTCGCCGAGTTTCTCGCGCATGGTGGCGCGGACGTCGATCTCGGTGAGGACGCCGAATCCCTGTTCTTTCAGGGCCTCTCTGACCCGGGCGACTGTGCCCGCGAACGGGGCGGCGGTCCGGACGGTCATCCCGTATTCCACGTGTCCTCCGATGACCGTTAGGCGAGAGAGAGGAACAGCTTCTCCATCTGCTCCTCCGTCATGGGGGAATCGCCATCCCCCGTCAGGCATTGCCGCAGCCCACTGGCCACGATCTTGAACCCGGCCCGGTCTAGTGCCCGGGAGACTGCGGCGAGCTGGGTGACCACATCCGCGCAGTCCCGCCCGTCTTCGATCATGGCGATGACCCCGGCCAGTTGGCCCTGGGCCCGGCGGAGCCGGTTGAGCACGGGGGCCATTGCCTGCTCGTCCATCTTCATGAGGCCTCCCTCCGTTGAGTCCACTATACCCCTGGGGGTATATGTAATTGGCCCGGGGTCCGCGGGCCTAGGGAATGAGCGCATCACCCCATGCTGGGCTCAAGGGACGCCCGCCGGGGGGCAGGAGCCAGTCGATTCGCGCCGGGCTGGTCTTCGCCCTCAAGGAGGCCGTCGGCACCGACCTGATTGCCGCCCGCGAGGAGCACCTGTGGCGCCACGTGCTGCGGCGCTGGGACAACATCCCAGCGATCGAAGTGCTGGGCAATCACCAGTCCAGGCGGCTGTCCATCATTTCCTTCCGCATCCGCTACGGCGCCCGGTACCTGCATCACAACTTCGTCGTCGCGGTGCTCAATGACTGGGCCCGCATCAACCTTAACTACTTCATCTCCCCCGCCACCGCGAACTACATCGCCGCCGTCCAGCTGATCGCGGCCGACGGGTACCGCCTGCTGCCCGACCCGCACACTGGGCTGTGGCACCACCGTGACGGGCCACCCTGCCCGCAGATCACCCTGCGCGAAGTGGCCTACGGTCCGGACGGAAATCTGACCTACCCCAGCCGCCACGGCCGCGCCGGGGAGGAAGCCTTCGCTAGCTACCTGCGCCAGGCCCGGGCTGTGTTTTCCGCGCTTCCACGCTATATCGACGACGGCCCTACTGGGCTGTCTCCCGAGTTCGAGACCTTGCGCTGGTTCCCGCTGCCGCCCGCCTGCCTGCCCGCCCAGTCAGGCGACGTGACCGCCAGCACTGAGATCGGCTGCTGCGGGCGCCGCTAACCCGGTCGGCTCTCAATCGGGACCTTTGGCCCTAGCCGGACAATACCCCCGGGGGTATTTTGCAAAGGTGAGGGGTGCTGACCCGGTCAGCAGCCCGGCGCATCCGGCGTGAAGGGAAGGTGGCGTGATGAGCCGCAAGAAGGTACTGGTGCTGGGCGGGAATTTCGCCGGTTTGACCGCGGCCCTGGCGGTGCGCCACGAGCTGCACGGTGACGTGGACGTGCGGGTGGTGTCGGCCTCGGACAGGTTCTTGTTCAACCCGTCGCTGATCTGGCTGCCGTTCGGCAAGCGCCGCCCCGCAGACATCACGTTCCCCCTGGCCCCGACGTTCGAGTCGCATGGGGTCGACTTCGTCCACGCCGAGGCGACCTCCCTGGACCTGGACAGCCGTAAGGTGGTCACCACCGGTGGGGTCTATGACTACGACTACCTGGTCATCGCGACCGGCTACCGCAACAACTTCGACGTGGTGCCCGGCCTGGGGCCCGGCGGCAACGCCTACACGATCACCACCCTGGACGACGCGATCAAGGCCGGCGAGGGGTGGCGCCGGTTCCTGCAGGCCCCCGGCGACATCGTCGTCGGCGCGACCCAGGGCGCCGGGTGCTTCGGCGCCGCCTACGAATACCTGTTCAACGTCTCCCACCAGCTGCGCAAGGCTGGCCTGAAGCGGCAGGTCAAGGTCACCTGGGTGTCCTCGGAGCCGTTCCTTGGGCACTTCGGCATCGGCGGGCTGCCGCACGGCGAGGCGCTGCTGTCGATGTTCCTGAAGAAGGAGCACATCACGCCGGTGATGAGCGCCGCCATGGATCACATCGACGAGGGCCGCCTGGTGCTCGCCGACGGCAAGGCTATCGACTTCAACTACGCCATGATCGTGCCGCCGTTCCTCGGCCAGGACGTGATCAGCGCCTCCGGCGAAATCGCCGATGCCAAGGGCTATGTCAAGGTCCGCGACACCTACCAGACCCTCACCCGCAACGAGGTCTACGCGGTGGGCATCGCGGTGGCTGTGGACGTGCCCTGGCAGACCCCCACCCCCGTGGGCATTCCGAAAACAGGCTTCCCCGCCGAACGTATGGCGCACGTGGCCGCCCGCAACATCGCCGCCCAGATCAGGGGCGAACAGCCGGCCTCCCGCAAAGCGTTCGGTGACATCCCGGCAGTGTGCGTGATGGACGCCGGCAACAACGGCGTGATCATCCTGGCGGACAAGATGCTGCCGCCGCGCAAGCACGGGGTGCTCATCCCCGGGCCACAGGCACACGCGATGAAGCTCGCGTTCGAAAAATACTTCCTCTGGAAATCCCGGCACGGGTACGTCACGCTCCCTTGACGCGCCGTCCAGCCCCGCCCGTCCGTACGGCCCCGCGCCGGATCAGCGGGAACGACCGAAGGAGGACCCAAATGTGCGCCCACGTGCGCGACGCGCCGCCAACCCGCGGGCAGCCCATCATCCGGACCACCTGCGGGCGGGATGTGCGGGTCGGCCGGCTCGCCGTCGGCGGCGCAGAGCGGCCCGCCTGGCGGGTCAGTCTCGACGTCGGCCACACCCCCGGCCAAGCGGACGGCACCTGGGCAGCGCTGACACCAGCCGAAGCGCGGCAACTCGCCACGACATTGCTCCGCGAGGCCGCCCAGGCCGAGCACCCAGGCAGCGACGCCACGCCCGAGCACCCAGGCAGCGACGCCACGCCCGAGCACCCACGTAGCGACGCCGCCAGCCAGGTTGACGTGAGCTATCTCGGCGGCGAGTCGTACGCGGTCGCC
>Ga0126379_10002519_pt1 | contig 11713 bp, 7 predicted proteins | sample PanSoiMetPlot_24_FD_92640 | JGI IMG/M metagenome (GOLD analysis project Ga0126379, IMG submission 92640) | Tropical forest soil microbial communities from Panama - MetaG Plot_24 | ecosystem: Environmental > Terrestrial > Soil > Tropical forest > Bulk soil | place: Panama | collected 2016-02-17
CGAGTTGCAGGAGGCGACGCCGCTGGCAAATGTTCATCTAACCGTCCTTCGTAAGATCGGAGTGGAACGAGAAACCTTTGGGGATAGCACCGGCACGATCGCAGGTATCTGAGACTAGGATGAAATACGTTTTTCTGTAGCAGGAATCCCGCCATGGCAATTGATCGCAGACGGTTTCTAATGGGACTCACAGGCGCGGCGATTTTGCCACGTGCCGCGATGTCACGCCAATCCGCCAGCGGCATCACGAGATTGACCAACACTCTGTCACTCGTGACCGGCGTTGGAACCAACGTCCTCGCGTTGTCGACGAGCGACGGGATGGTCCTCGTCGATAGCGGTGCTCCGCAATACAGTAGTGCTTTGACGGCATCGACATCACGCGTCCGTACTGTATTCAACACGCATTTTCATCTCGAGAACACGGGTTCTAACGAGGCGTTGGGCGGGGCGGGAGCGAAGATTCTGGCACACGAAAACACGCGGCAATGGATGGCGACTCCGTATTGGGTTCCCGCCGAAGATCGGTACGAGAAGGCACGCCCGAAGGCGGCGCATCCGACCGAAACGTTTTATACGTCCGGCTCTGTGAAGACGGATACTGAACAGATCGACTACGGTTACCTTATCGCAGCGCACACAAGCGGAGACATCTATGTGTTCTTCAGAAATTCCAACGTGCTAGCCATTGGCGATGTGGCATCACCAGTACGCGATCCCGAACTGGATTACTTCACCGGCGCCTGGATCGGCGGCCGCGTCGACGCGATGGATCAACTCTTGAAGCTCAGCGACGACAACACGCGGATCGTCCCCGGCTATGGCCCCGTGATGAGCCGCGCGGAATTGAAGACCGAGCGCGATATGATGGCAGGCATCTATGAGCGAACAGTCGACCGCGTTCGCGAAGGCGACAGCGCCGAGGACATGCTGAAAGCGGGCGTGATGAACGGTTTGACGCGAAGTTTTAAGGATCCCAAAAAATTTCTTTATGACGTCCACAAAGGATTGTGGGCTCACCATAACAAGTTGGCCCCCAATGTTGTTTAATCGATTGAAGTCACTTATCGCCGTCACCTTCATGTTGTCTGGCGCAGCTATGACCTGTTTTGCGGAGTCCGATAGCGCGCTCGCCGATCGGATCGAAGCTGGAGATCGAAAGGCGGCGCTGGAGATGATTCAGCGGAACGCCCCGGTCAACAGCGCGCAACCCGACGGGACAACGCCGCTGCATTGGGCCGTGTACCGGGTGGATGAAGAGCTCGTCAAGACGTTGCTCGCACGCGGAGCGAAAGCCGACGTGGTCAATTCGTTTGGCTCCAGCCCTCTTGCGGAAGCCGCCCGAGTGGCGAATCCGAATCTTGTCGGGATGCTCCTGGATGCCGGCGCGGAAGCGAAGAAGGCTAACGAGGATGGCGAAACACCTTTGATGCTGGCGGCGCGGACCGGCGCTGTCAAAGTCGCCGAACTGCTTGTCCGGCACGGAGCCGATGTCAATGCGCGCGAACGTTTTCGGGATCAGACGGCCTTGATGTGGGCCGCAGCCGAGAATCATCCGGAAATGGTCGCGTTTCTCATTTCCAAGGGCGCGGCCGTCAACGTTCGCGCGGAAGCGAATGACTGGCCGAATCAGATCACATCAGAACCGCGCGTCCAGTATCGACCGACGGGCGGGCTCACGCCCCTGCTGTATGCGGCTCGCGGTGGGTGTCAGGCCTGTGTCGAAGCGCTGCTTAAGGGAGGCGCGGACATTGACCTACCCAATCCGGACGGTATGACGCCGCTCATGATGGCGATCGACAATTCACGCTACAACGTGGCGCGCTATCTGCTCGACCACGGCGCCAACCCGCATACATGGGACTGGTGGGGCCGCACGCCGCTCTATGTCGTCGTGAACATGCGCGGCGGGCCCGACAGTAATTCCGGACCTCGCGAGCCGTCGTCACTGGATCTGGTGCATGCGTTGCTGAATGCGGGCGTGAACCCCAATCATCAACTCAACATGCTTCAACCCAGCCGGAACGGAAACAGCGGCCGGTTCAAGGACGACCTCTTGAATACCGGTGCAACCCCGCTGCTGCGCGCTGCTCAGACGTTCGATAATGAAGTGGTGCGAGCATTACTCGATCATGGCGCCCTGGTCGACCTGCCCAATGCGATGGGTGTAACGCCGCTCATGGCCACAGCCGGCATAGGTACGCGAACAACTCAAGGCGTTCTGGGTCCCGGTCCTCCGGCGGATGTCGAAGCGCGGTCGATTGAGACCATGAACATCCTGATCAAAGCCGGCGCCAACGTGAATGCACGCATCACAGATACCACCAGTCTCACCGCGCGAATTGCGCGCACGAGCACGATGACCAACCGCGAGGGACAGACGGCTCTTTTCTTCGCCGCACAAACAGGCCGCTCTGCTGTCGTTCGGTTCCTGCTGGATCACGGCGCGGATGTAAATGCGATGGGCGACTCAGGGAAGACACTGCTGAATGCCGCTCGGAGCAATGCCGAGATCACAGCTATGCTCCGCGCTGCGATGCCGAAAGACGCTGCTGTTGATCCCGCACCCGTTCCTCGTTGAACTGCCGGATCATTTACTCGGCCCCGTTCAGTTGTCGGTCGGCTTTTCCTCGATGTGATCGATAACGAAAACAACTCCAACCAGTGATGCCCGTTAGTAGACGCTCGAGTGCACTAGAGAGTTTGATGAAAAACCGGATTGTGTCGCAAACATTTTTTGTACGAGCCCGACGAACTCGAGAATTCACGTGAAGAAAGGACGCATTCCCCTCCTCGTGAGGAGGGGAATATAGGGGGCCACTTCATTTAGGCGACTCTTTAGGTGACGAGACCGGAATGCCTTTTGCGGCCATGAGGGATTCCAATAACGCGACAGTTTCCGGAAACGACTCCGCCTGCCCACGACCGGCCGTGCCGACACCCCTCGCGAGATCGAGCGGAGTTCTGCCGTTTGCATCCTTTGCTTGCAAATCCGCACCGTTGTCTACGAGGAATTTCACGAAAGGAGTGAAGCCCTTTTCTGCTGCGCCGTGCAATGCGGTCTGGTGTGGAACGGCAAACGGACTCGGCACCTGACTGCCTCGCCGACCTCCACCTACTGCAGCGGCCGCGCGGGCTGCCGCACCGTCGGTACCAGCGCGGCGGGGTTCCGTCACCATCCGTGCATTGATGTCGGCGCCCGCGTCGAGCAGCAGCTTCATAGTCGCGAGCACACCTTCGTTGGTGCGATTACGTCCGCGGGTTACGCGCGTGCCGAATTCGACACCTGCCGCAGCCATCAGGGGTGTGACCCCTTCCTTACTCGGCAGATCGACGAGCGCGCCGTTCTTCAACAAGAGTTCGACGAACGGTGCGTCGCCAGCCCGTGCCGCACGCAACAACGCGGTCGCTCCCTGAGCAAGTATTGTGTCTCCACCGCGATCTTGCGGCACGTCGCGATAAGGGGGGCGACGTTTGAGCTGAAGATTTGGATTCGTACCCTTCTGGAGGAGTATTCGCGCGACGTCGAGCGCAGTCAGCGAATCTTCACTGGGGATGACGGCCATCGCACCGTTACCCTTCACCGGCAGCGTGCTGACGTCAGCCGCCATGTACAGCGGAGAACGGCCGAAGAGATCCCACTTGTCGACATCCGCCCCGGCTTTGATCATGTATGCGGCAAACTCGAAATGAAGATTGAGCAGCGCCATATTCAGCGGTGTTACGCGGTCGGGATCTTCCAGATCAGGGTCGGCTCCGGCCGCGATCAGGTGCCGTGCACAGTCGACGCATCCTTCACGCGCGGCATAGAGCAGCGGCGTGAAACCACCTTTGTTCATATCTTTGGGACGCGGCTCGGTGATGACCTTGCGGTCCCATTGATGGATGACGCCGCGCGCATTGACATCCGCGCCTCGTGATGCCAACAACTTGACCATTTCGGCCTGGCTTTGCGCGGCGGCCCACATCAACGCCGATTGTCCACCCCAGTCTTCCTTGGCGTTCACGTCTGCGCCCGCATCCAACAGCCGCGTTGCCGCCTCGAGCTTACCGCTGCGCGCCACGGCCATTAACGGTGTTTCGCCTTCCGGATTCTTCGTGTTGGGATCCGCGCCGGCCTTGAGCAGCGCGTCGATGATTGGCGCTGAACCGATGATCGCCGCCTCTGTCAGCGCAGACGTGCCGAACCGGTTCTTCAATTTAACGTTTGCGCCGGCTTTGATCAGCGATCGGACAAGATCCAGATCAGCATTAGCCGAGGCATACATGACGGCTGTGGCCCCATCCGCCGACTGCGCATTTGGATTCGCACCCTGACCAAGCAATCGCATGGCGGTCGCGCGATCGCCGGACTCTGCAGCCTCGAGCAACGTCATGTTCGCGGCTATTGCCGACGACGTTGCGGTGAGCCAAACGGCGAGGCCGATGATGAGGAGACACTGTAGGGGCGGTCTATGACCGCCCACAATGCCGCAATTGTGCAGTCTTGGGCGGTCTATGACCGCCCCTGCAGGGTAGCCCATATCAGACCTCCGAAAGAGTGCCGCCGCTGTCGCCGATTGATTTCACCGGGATCTCGTTTCGCTCGAACAAGGTCAGCAGCAGATCGGCAAACCGCGAGTCCTGCGGATACTTCACGTGCTGTCCGCCTTTAATGCGCCCGTGTGCATGTCCAAGCACCGCCGACGGCAGCGGATCGTTGTTGTGGCGATCGCTGTTGCTCATGTTGCTGCCGAACAGGATCGTTGAGTGATCCAGCACCGTGCCCTCGGCTTCTTTTGTCTCCAACAGCCGTTTGACGAAACCCGCAAACACCTCCGAGTGGTACTTCTGAATCTGAACCAGCTTGTCTTGCTTTTGCGGATTGTTCCCGTGATGAGACAAAGGATGAAACGCTTCGGCGATACTCAAGTTCGTGTACGTGCGCATGCTCGCTTCGCGATCCATCGAGAAAGTAATGACGCGCGTGATATCCGCCTGGAACGCAAGCGCCATGAGATCGAATATCAATTTGAAATGCTCAGTGATGTCATTGGGTGTGCCGACCGGCGCGTCCGGAATGTTCAGTGCGGCGGTGTCCTGTTGAGAGGCCATTTGCACTCGCCGCTCGATCTCGCGCACCGAGTCGAGATAATCGCTCACGATGACGCGGTCACTTACTCCAAGGCTCGCTTGCAGCCGCGCGGCCTGTCCTTTAACGCGGTCGAGGATGCTGCCGGTCTCGTGGAGAATCGCCGCGCGTTCTTTATCGGTATCGCCTTGCCCGAACAGCTTTTGAAACACCGCGCGTGGATTTCCTTCCTGCGGCAGTGATTGTGTCGGCGTTCGCCACGCCAAACGCGCTCCGACTTGCGCCGTTGTGAGCTCCAGCGAAGGCAGCCGCGTGTCCTTACCGATATGCCGAGCGGCCAACTGGTCGGCGCTCACGCCGGAATCTGGGCCGGCAACACCGAAGTCCCAGGGCTTCACGCAGGTCAGCCATGTCATCTCGATGTAGCCGTGAGGCTCGGGTGTTTCCGCAGGCTTGTTTCGCAATCCCGACACGATGGTCAGGTGCTTGCGGAACGGCTGCAACGGCTCGAGAATTGGCGACATTTCATAGTCGGTCCCCGTCTGCTTCGGCACCCATCGATCCATGATCGCGCCGTGAGGAAATCCGATAAAGGCAAACCGCTTCGGTGTCGAACCGGCGGGCGTCTGCGCCCATGCGGTCGCGGCGGGATTCATCGCATCCAGGAGCGGCAGAGCAATGGTTGTCCCGATGCCTTTTAACATCGTGCGTCGTGAAATGCGTTTCTTGGATATATACATTTGTATCTCCGCTAAAACATCATTTTTGAATCTGGGCCTGCGAAACAGCTGGCTGAGGCACCCGATGCTTCTTGAACTCTTCGCTCTGAACAATGGCCTGGACCAGAGCTGAAAACTTGTAGTTATCATGGGCCGCGCCGCGCACAATCCGTCGGACGGTCGGCATATCGTAAAATTCAAGCTTGCGCCCCGTTGCATACATCAACAGCCGCTCGGTAAATGTCTGAACAAACTGTTCGGGGCGCCGCAGCAGCGCGTTGCGCAGATCATCGGGTCCTTTAAGCGGGGTGCCGTCGGGCAATTCGCCGGAGGAATCGATGACCGTGCCGGCAAAGCGATCACGGTCTCTCCACTTTCCGGTCGCATCGAAGTTTTCGAGCGCAAAGCCAAGCGGATCCATTACCGCGTGGCAGGATGAACAAGTCGGGCTCGCTCGATGCTTCGCGATCATTTCGCGAACCGTGAGGGCCTTCGTAGTGCCGATGTCTTTCTCGTCCAGGGTCGGGACGTTAGGAGGTGGCGTCGCGGGTGGAACGCCTTGAATGTATTTAAGGATAAAGGCGCCACGCAACACCGGTGAAGTGCGATTCGGGTAAGCGGCCGCCATCAGAATGGCGCCTTTCCCGAGCAGCCCCCAGCGTGCAGAGTCCTTGAGTTCGACTCTCTGGAAACGATCGCCTTTCACGTCGGTGATTCCGTAGTGGAGCGCGATGCGTTCGTTCAGAAACGTGTGGCTGGCTTTTAGTAAATCGACGACACTGCGGTCTTCTCTGAAAATGCTATCGGCAAACAGCGTAAGTTCGGTCTTGAAATCCTCGCGGGGATCGGCGCGGCCCGACGCATAGGGAAACACGTTCGAGTCCGGCACAATCTCATCCAGTTTTTTCATCTCGAGCCACTGATGCACAAAATTGCTCGCCAGCGTTATCGAACGCGGATCGGCCAGCATGCGGCGCACTTGTTTCTCGAGGATCGATGGCTCGCTGAGTTTACCTTTGCTGCCCAGTTCGAGCAGTTCTTCATCGGGGATGGTGTTCCACAGGAAGAACGAAAGCTTCGATGCGAGCTCAATGTCGTTCAACGCGTAAACTTCACCAGGATGTAAGCCGGTGGGAACGCGTTCGCCCCGATAGAGGAAGAATGGACTGGCGAGAATACCTGTGATGGCACTGCGGATGCCTCCCTCGAAGCCTCCTTCCTTCGCGCCGTCACGGTAATACTGGAGGAGCTCCGTCACGTCATCGTCGGAAACAGGGCGGCGGTATGCGCGTTTGGCAAGAGAGGTAATGATTTGTTTAGCGCAAAGTTCCTGCGCATCGGCTTTCTCGTCAGTAGATGAGTGGCAGCTGAAGACTCGTTGTCGACTCGGCGTCGAAGTGAGACCGCTCGCTCCGTATGGTCCCAGGATCTGAAAGGAACTCACACGATACATTCGATCCTGTCCACCACCGGGCACAAACATCTGCAACTCATCGTCGGACTCAGCGAAGGACTTGCGTTTGAATGCCACACCGATCTTGTGTGGTCCCGCTTTTGCAATGAAGCGGATGTTCTTCAAGCGGGCATTGACCCGATCCAGCGCTCCATTCTGCACTTGATCGTAGAGCTTCATGTCTTCTTCGCCGCCGACCACAGTCTCGTAGACAAGCTGATTGTCGACCGTCACCACCAGCGGGTTCTCGTACTCCATGCCATTGCCCCAGATGTGCGTGGCCATGTCGGCGACATTGATGACGTATTCGCCGTCTGATGGGAGATCGACTTTTGCAAGAATGCCTCCGCGTGTACCAAGCGGAAGGCCCGGGACGTGAGTGTACTGGCTGCCGGGACCGGCCTTGAAGGTCCAACCTCCCGGTCTTGCATCGGGTCGGCCGACGGCCTTCACGGCAACCGCGCGCGCCGCGATGACATATTGCTCAATAAATGAAGGCGACACCTGCAGGGCCGTGGCGATGTTATCGAATCCCTCGGCAGTATCGTCTTCAGGCAAAAGCTCGGCCCCATCAACCTCGACGTTCAGCAGATCTCGAACTGCATTTGCATATTCCTTGCGGTTGAGTCTGTGAAGCACGACCTGATCCCGAATGTGCCCCTGGCCTGCTGCATGGTCGAGGGACTCCTCGAGCCATGCCACCAGCGAATCAATCGCGGCAGGTTCCGGCTGTCGAGCGCCGGGTGGCGGCATGACGCGGCCGCGTAGTTTACGCACGGCCTTTTCGAACAGTTCAGCATGTTCGCCGATACTGGCTGACGTGATCCCTTCAAAGCTGACGCCGCCTGTCTTAGCGCGGTCGTTGTGACAACCGACGCAGTATTGCTTAATCGTGGCCAACTGTACGTCGGCTCCGGAAGTTTGAGCCGCAGGTGCCCCCGGAGATGCAGTGAACACGCCGGCAAGCGAGGCTATGAGAACGCCGGCCAGGAAAATAAGGACCATCGATGCAATTGGAGTCTTCGTCATATCTCGCATGTTAGGCATCCGGTGACAAATAGGCCCACAGGCTCTCGAACGCGCGGCGCACGAACTCGTCGGGATCCCCCATCTGAGCGTCGAATTCTTTTGTCGGCTTGGCTGCCACGGCTTCGCTCGGTCCTCGGCCGCGGTTCAAAAGCTGAGTCAGCCGATCGTATATCGCGCCGTACATCTCGTACTGAACCTTGAGGTCTGCCAGACTGAGGACGGGTCCACGCGCAGGGACGATACGTGTATCCGCATCGGCCAACGTCTGCAATCGTTGGAGGCCGCCAACGATACCGCCGATCCACCCACCGGTCACCCAATCCACGATGGGCCAGCCTTGGCCGGAAACCGCATCACCCACGACAAGCACGTTCTGCTTTGGAAACTGAACATACAGATCGCCGTCGGTGTGCGCCGCATCCGGGATGTACCCGTAGCGAACGCCAGACTCGAGCTTGCCGGTCGTGTAAAAAGACTTATTAGGTTGCGCGACTTTGGGCAAACGTTTGAAACGCTGTCCATTCCAGGGCCAGATGACGTCGGTCGTCATCCACAGTCGAGTGTTTTCATGGGCAATGATCGCTGCGCCGGCTTTGCCCAGTCGTTCGTTCAAGCCGGTCTGTTCAGGGTGCCAATGCGTATTGAAGATCGTGTGAATACGGCCGCCGCCGGGCAAGCCTGCGATGGCTTTCATCACGGCATCAGAAGCACCGGCGGATCCGCCATCGACCAGCACGACTCCGTCAGCACTGGTTTGGGCAACAATATTAGCTTCCCCAGGGAGTCTCAGGACGAACAGATCGTCGCTCAATTTCAGCGTGCCGGCGCCGTCGGATATTGCTTGCGTTCGCGCCCCGGCAAGGCGTAGAACCGGGGCACCCAGAAACATTCCGGCTGCGCCGCCAATCGCGGTCTTCAATATTTGTCTACGTGTTTGACGTCGACTAACCTGGTCCACGATTTTTTCCGTCCAATAGCCAACTGTTATATCAGCAATTCCTTCCTAAAAGAACCCAAATTAATCCCTCGGTATGGACCCGGTAGTGCATGCGGTTCTGTACTTTGCCGTCAAGACGGGACATTACCGGATTAGCCGCTTCTCCTGGCGAAAATCAACTGACCATCGATATTTAGGTATTGTTCATAATGCGCGCGCACGTACTCAAATACGAGCGGAGCCCTTAACTCATTGGAGTAACCGTCAATTTGAAAGTAAAAGCTTTTAGGGTCTACCACCACGTACTTAACGTTTTGAATCTCTAGGTCCGCGATGATCTCCCTTTGATACTGTTCGTTTTTTGCAACCATGTCCAAAAGCGGAAAACGCACCGGGCACGGTTTCCCCACGAAATAGTAAATGCTGAGTTCATCGCTCAAGGTGTAAAAACGTTCCTCCGGCGAAAGGTTCTGTCGCAGAAAAGCGAAAAAATTCACTCCTGTCTCGTCCTTTTCCGGGGCGATGCTCCGTGCACCATGACAAGGTCAAAATCATCTGGCGCGTTTACGTGATGAACAATTTCGAGCGCCCTCCCGTATTGCATTGTCATGCGAACCAGTCGCATTATTCGTCAATTACGGGCGGCAGGCGCATTCGCGTCATCGAACGAAGTCGCGAGAACGTCGAATTAACCGCGATCCCATTTGCTTACTGAGGTTCAACACAAACAGGAGACAGGGGACATGCAGATATCTCGATTGAAGTGGCGGCTGATGCCGTTTGCCGTAATGGTTTTTGTAACGGGAATGATTACGGCGCGGCAGACGCGACGGGTAGACGACAGTGCTTTGAAGAACGCCGAGAAAGGCGCAGATTGGGTGACCTACGGTCGCACCTATTCTGAGCAACGCTACAGCCCGCTCAAGCAGATCGATACGACAAATGTCAGCCGCCTGGGACTCGCCTGGTCCTACGAAGTCGGACCAGGCGGTGGACCGCAGGAAGCAACGCCGCTGTTAGCAAACGGTGTTCTTTATGGGATCACGAACTGGAGCATCACGTTTGCTGTCGACGCTCGAACCGGAAAAGAAATCTGGCGCTATAACCCAGAAGTTGTCCCTGGGAGCGTTCGTCTTTGCTGCGGGGTCATCAGCAGAGGCATCGCACTGTATGAGGGTAAAGTCATTGTGCCGGTCGTTGACGGCCGTCTTGTCGCTCTCGACGCAGCTACAGGAAAAGTTCTTTGGTCCGTTGTGACGGTACCGAAAGAAAACTCACAAAATTACAGTCTGACGATGGCGCCGCGAGTAATGAAGGGCAAGGTGATCATCGGCAATGCGGGCGCGGAGTTCGCACCGTATCGCGGATACCTTGCCGCATTCGATGTTAATAACGGAAAGGAACTTTGGCGGTTCTATACAGTGCCGGGCGACCCGTCGAAGCCGTTCGAGAGCAAAGCGATGGAAGTCGCTGCCAAAACCTGGTCCGGTGAATGGTGGAAGTACGGCGGGGGCGGCTCAATGTGGGACGGCATGGCCTACGATCCCGATGCCGAGTTGGTTTATGTCGGCACAGGCAACGGTCTTCCGTGGCCGCAGGAGGTTCGACAAGGCAAGGGGTCCCAACGGCTCGACAATCTGTACATTACCTCGATCCTCGCAATCGACGTGAACTCAGGACGCTTGAAATGGCACTACCAATGCACGCCCGGCGACGAATGGGACTATGACGCGATACAACACCTGATGCTTGCGGATATCCGGATCAATGGACGCGACCGGAAAGTCATCATGCAGGTGAACAAGAATGGTTATTTCTATGTGCTCGACCGGATCACCGGTGAATTCATCTCCGGCGAACCCGTTGCGCCCGTAAGCTGGGCAACGGGTCTGGACCCGAAAACCGGGCGTCCCAAGATCAACCCCGATGCTTACTACTCATCCGAACGCGGTGTGACGGTCGCACCGTTACAAGCGCACAACACCGCGCAGATGGCTTTCAATCCGGCAACGGGTTTGGTGTACGTTCCGATCCTTGCAGCCAGCACGTTCAGTTTCACTGCAACGCCGAATTTTCAAATTGTCCCAGGAGTGCAGACTCTAGGGCTGCGCGGCCCCGGAGAACGCGGTCAGGCTCCTCCTATGTCAGTTCCTCAAGCCTACGGACCGGTGCGCCCCGGACAACGCGGCATCTTGTCTGCATGGGATCCGGCAACGCAGAAAGAGCGCTGGTTTGCCCCTGTCGGCGGTCAAAGCGGGGGCGGAGCACTCTCGACAGCCGGCAATCTTGTGTTCCAGGTCACACCTCAAGGCAGACTGATGGCCTATACCGCCGATAAGGGCGAAAAGCTTCTCGACATCGCCACAGGACAAGTCGCAGGCATGGGACCGCCGATGACTTACCTGCTGGATGGAAAGCAATACATCGCCTTGATGGGAGGGATCGGCGCTGCTCCCGCACGCGGGGCTGATGCGCCGCCATTCGCTCTGCCGCCTGTCGAGCCG
>Ga0126379_10002520_pt1 | contig 11710 bp, 8 predicted proteins | sample PanSoiMetPlot_24_FD_92640 | JGI IMG/M metagenome (GOLD analysis project Ga0126379, IMG submission 92640) | Tropical forest soil microbial communities from Panama - MetaG Plot_24 | ecosystem: Environmental > Terrestrial > Soil > Tropical forest > Bulk soil | place: Panama | collected 2016-02-17
AAAACTGGGGCCAAGCTGGGATGGGGCGGTGCTTCGGAATACTTCGGCGTGCGGCCCGACATGATCTGCCTGGCGAAATCAATTGGCGGTGGGCTGCCGCTGGCTGCTTTCGGCACACATAAATCCGTGATGGACCTCATTTCTCAGCATAAGGTTTTTCACGGCGGGACTTACAACACGAATCCCGTGTCGATGGCGGCTGGGCTCGCGACCTTCCGCGAAGTGCTCACGCGGGAGAATTATGCGCATGTCGAGAAGCTCAGCAAGAAGCTCGTCGCAGGCTATCGGAAGACGATCGCCAAGGTCGGCCTCGAGGGATATGTGGCGGAAGCGGGCGCCAATGGCGTGCTGATGCTGTACCGGCAGGAAATCCGTAATTATCGCGACTGGACGGCGGTTGATGTTGACCTGTGGCGGCATTACTGGTTCGCGATGGTGAACCGCGGCGTGATGGCGCAGCCGTACTGGTGGGATGAGCAGTGGACGATTTCGGTTCAACACACGGAAGCTGACATTGACAAACATCTATCCGCTTTTGAAGATGTCGCGCCGGCGCTGGCCAAGGCGCAGCAGGAGAGGGCGGCAGCCGTAGCGGTTCACTAGACGAATCGGGCCAGCGGGCGAGCTGGCCATCGGATGATAGGGAGTCGGCGTTACCAGAAGGCGATGGAAGGATCGCCCCCTGGCAATTTTCCTCACATGTCTGCTCGGGAGAACAGTCAGCCGCACCTGAAGCGTGTTCTCGGACGCTTCGACTTAGTGCTGCTGTTTGTAGTGGCGGTTTTCAATCTCAACGTGGTTCCGTCGATCGCGGCCAACGGCGGGGTGACGGTCGGGTTATGGCTCGTTTCCCTGCTGCTTTTTTTCTGGCCTCAGGGCATAGCGGTCATCGAACTCGCCCAGCGGTACCCTGGAGAAGGAGGGGTTTATCTCTGGGCCAAGGAAGTTTTCGGGGATTTTCACGGGTTCTTGTCGGGGTGGTGTTACTGGACTAATAACATGCTGTACGTACCCACGGTCATGCTGTATTTCGTGGGCGTCTCAGTCTACGCGCTGGGGGCGGGTCACCAGGGGTTGGCTGATAACAAGACGTTCGCTTTCTTCGCCTCGGTCGCTTTGCTGACGTTGCTGACGGTACTCAATATTTTGGGCCTGGGCGTGGGGAAGTGGCTGAACAATCTGGGCGCGATCGGAACAGGTATTGCGGCGGCGGTACTGATAGGGCTGGGGCTCATTGTTTATTTCCGCTTCGGTTCGCCGGTCACAGCGAGTGACTTTCGCATTCCGGCGAATCCGCGCTTCGTGCTGAATTCGTTTGGCGTGATTTGTTTCGCGCTGGTGGGACTGGAATTGGCTTCGGTGATGGGCGATGAAATTCGTGATCCCGAACGCATTCTGCCGGGGGCGGTGGCGGGGGGCGGGGTAGCTTCGGGGTTTTTGTACGTCGCGGTAACCCTGACCCTGCTGATTGCGGTGGGCAAAGACCAGATCAGTGTGCTGCAAGGAATCGTGCAGGCGGTGAGCCACATGGCCGAGAAAATCGGATTCGGCTGGGTGGTTGCTCCGTTTGCGCTGATGTTGAGTTTGTCCATTGCAGGGATCGGATCGGCATGGATGGGCGGGTCCGCGCGGATTCCTTTTGTCGCAGGCCTGGATTCGTACATGCCGTCGTGGCTGGGGAAGGTGCATCCGAAATATCGGACTCCGCACGCGGCACTAATCGTCCAGGGCATTGTTTCTGTTTGTCTGGTTGCCATGAATTTCTTCAAGGGTGGTGTGCAGGAAGCATTTCAGAAACTGCTCTCGCTCGCGGTAGTGCTGCAACTCGTGCCGTTCCTGTACATATTTGCGGCGCTGCTGAAGTTTGCCTTGAGAGAAAGGGTAACCAAGGGGCGGTACGGCAGGACGACTCTGGTGTTGGCCGGGCTGAGCGGGTTTGTGACTACCACGCTGGGCATCCTGCTGGTCTTCTTTCCGGCTCAGCAGATCACTTCTTTGGGGCTGTATGAAGTCTGGATGATTGGGGGTACCCTATTCTTTATTGGGCTTGCCGCGTTCTTCTTTTTTGTTTATGGGCGAAGGAAACTGGGAGCGCGATCAAGCCGGCAACAAGCGGAGAGGAACGCCTCTGCCATTGGGACCAGTGAAGTGAGGCGATGATGCTGGTTGCGAATCAGAGCAAGGAAAGGCGGGGTACTGTGCTCCGCTCAGGATGACAAGCTAATGCTAACGATCCAGGGAAGCATTCCCTGATTTTGACTAGGAGGTTCTATGCCGGCCGGTGGAGTCAGGACGGAAGTCAAGACCTATCAAATGTACCTGAATGGAGACTGGGTTGAGAGCAAATCGGGAAAGACATTTCCTGTTTATGATCCGTCCAGCGAAGAAGTGATTGCACAAGTTCCCGATGCGAATGCGGAGGACGTGAATCGCGCCGTCAGTGCTGCGCGCGCGGCATTTGATGAAGGTGCTTGGCCTCTAACAACGGCGCAGGAGCGCGGGAGGATTCTTTTCCGGCTGGCTAATAAGATTCGTGAAAACGCGGCCATGCTGGCGGAGCTGGAGTGCCGCAACACGGGGAAACCGATTGTCGAAGCGGAATACGACATCTCTGACGTCTCCACGTGCTTCGAGTACTACGGTGGCCTGGCCACCAAGGTGGTTGGCTACGTGAATCCGGTTCCTGACAACGCCATGAGCATGTCCTTGAAGGAGCCGGTCGGGGTGGCAGGGCAAATAATTCCCTGGAATTATCCCCTCTTGATGGCGGCTTGGAAACTTGCACCAGCGCTGGCGGCGGGGTGCACGTGCGTTTTGAAGCCCGCGGAGCAGACTCCGCTTACGGTACTCGAAGTGGCCAAGTGGTTGGAAGAGATCGGGTTGCCGAAGGGTGTTGTAAACATTGTGACCGGGTTCGGCGAAACGGCAGGGGCGCCCATCGTTCAGCATCCCGATGTAAACAAGATTGCTTTTACAGGCAGCGCGGCGGTAGGAAAAATCATTGTCAAGCAGGCAGCGGACACGGTGAAGCGCGTCACGCTGGAACTTGGCGGCAAATCGCCCAACATCTTTTTTGCCGATGCGGACTTCGAAGCGGCCATTGACGGCGCACTCTTCGGTGTGTTCGTGAACCAGGGTGAAGTTTGTTCCGCCGGCAGCCGCGTGCTGGTGCAGAAATCTATCTACCGGAAATTCGTCGAGGCCATGACGGAGAAGGCCAAGAAAGTGAAACTCGGTCCGCCCATGGATCGCGAGACAAAGATGGGGCCGCTCGTCAGTAAAGAGCAGTACGATCGGGTATGCTCGTACTTGGAGATTGGAAAGAAAGAGGCCAAAGTGGCGACGGGTGGGGGCAAGGCGGAAAAGTTTGCCAAGGGTTTCTTTGTGCAGCCTACGATCTTCTACGACGTCGACAACCGGACGCGCATTGCACGAGAGGAAATTTTCGGGCCGGTGGCTTCCCTGATCCCCTTTGAGGATGAAAAGGACGCTGTGAAGATCGCCAATGACTCTCCTTACGGACTGGCGGCGGCGGTCTGGACACGCGACATCTTCAAAGCGTTCCGCGTAGTGAAGGCGTTGCGCGCCGGAATCGTGTGGGTCAACCACATGCAACCGACTTACGTTGAAGCGCCGTGGGGTGGATACAAACAGTCGGGTTTCGGGCGAGAGTTGGGGCCATGGGGCATCGAGGAGTACCTGGAAACCAAGCAGGTACACATCAATTTGAATGAACAGCCAATCGGATGGTACTGAGATGAGTGCGATTCAGTTGCGAACTGCCGTACCAGGACCGAAATCGAAGGCATTGGCGGAGCGCCGGAATCTGGCCGTGCCGCGCGGGCTTTCGCATGCTACACCGGTGTATGTGGCGAAGGCGGAGGGTGCGACGCTGGAAGACGTGGACGGCAACAGGTTCATCGACCTTGCCGGCGGCATCGGGTGTTTGAATACAGGGCATCGATCACCGGCCGTGACAAAAGCCATCCAGCAGCAGACCGAACGCTTCTTGCATACGTGCGTGCAAGTGACACCCTACGAAAGCTACGTTCGGTTGGCGGAGCGTTTGAATCAGCTCACGCCGGGATCGTTTGCAAAGAAAACTCTGTTGGTAAACAGCGGCGCGGAAGCGGTGGAGAACGCCGTTAAGGTCGCCAGAGCTTACACGAAACGGCCTGGGATCATTGCGTTCGAGGATGCGTTCCATGGTCGGACGATGATGACGCTGGCGCTGACCAGCAAGACCCATCCGTATAAGGCCGGCTTTCAGCCATTTCCAGGCGAGGTGTACAGAATTCCGTTTGCATACTGTTACCGGTGCTCGTACTCGCTGACGTACCCGTCGTGCGACCTTTATTGTGCACGGCACCTGGAAGACGCCTTTAAGCGAGTTGTTGCGCAGGAGGGTGTTGCGGCAGTCATGGCAGAGCCTGTGTTGGGTGAGGGCGGATTCGTTACGCCGCCGCTCGATTATTTCAAAGTGTTGCTGGAAGTTTGTCGCAAACACAATGTGCTCTTCATCGCCGACGAAGTGCAAAGCGGATTCGGCAGGACAGGTGCCCTGTTTGCGTCGGAGCGCTATGGCATCGAACCGGACATCGTGGTCAGCGCGAAATCTTTGGGAGGAGGATTGCCGTTGGCGGCAATTACCGGTCGGGCGGAAGTCATGGACGCGGCTGGTCCGGGCGGGCTGGGAGGAACCTTCGCCGGGAATCCGGTATCGTGCGAGGCGGCACTGGCGGTGCTGGATCTGTTCGAGCAAAAAGATCTATATTCGCGTGCGGATGAATTGGGAGAACATTTCCAGGAGCGCGCGCGGGAGTGGCAGAAGCGCTGGCCCATTATCGGCGAGATACGCGGCCTCGGCGGCATGCAGGCAATCGAGTTGGTGGAATCTCCAGAAACGCGAACTCCGGCAGCTGAGGACACCAAGAAAATTACTCAGTATTGTTACGAGCACGGAGTGATTACAATTTCTGCGGGATCATACGGAAACGTTATCCGGCTGCTCATGCCGCTGGTGATTAGCGACGAGCAGATGGATGAGGCGCTGGATGTGCTCGAGGCCGGCATTCAGACGGCACATGAGTCCAAGCGCCCGATGGCGCAAACAGTTTAAATATGCTGATTGGTTCTTGGCTGTTGATCTTCAGCCCCGCTGACAGCAGAGCTATCAGTCGGCTTTGCCAACGACCAGGGGCCCAAAAGACCAACGACCGAGTTTTTATTGTTTTCGATCGCGAGAGGTTATGCTTCTATGACTGTCGCTGCACCTTCTCTTCCGAAGCTTTCCAATTACATCAACGGACAATGGGCCGATTCAAACACCAGCGAATGGCAGGAGGTCATTAATCCTGCCACGGGCGAGACGCTGGCGCAGGTGCCGCTTTCCAGTCCGGCCGAAGTCGCGGCTGCGGTTGAGGCTGCTGCTGCTGCTTTTCCGCAATGGCGCCGAACTCCTCCGGAGGATCGCATTCAGCCATTGTTTAAGCTGAAAGCCCTGCTCGAAGAGCACATTGACGAGATCAGCCGCATTATTACCCAGGAAAACGGAAAGACTTTCGCCGAGGCGAAAGCGGAGATGCGGAGAGCCATCGAAAATGTCGAGGTCGCTTGCGGCATCCCGATGTTGATGCAGGGGTACAACCTTGAGGATGTTGCGCGCGGCATCGATGAGACCATGATCCGGCAGCCACTCGGAGTTGTTGCCGCCATTGTTCCATTCAATTTTCCAGGGATGATCGCGTTCTGGTTTTTGCCGTATGCGATCGCCACCGGAAACACGTTCGTTATCAAGCCGTCGGAACGGGTTCCGCTGACTATGGCGCGGATTTACGAACTGCTCGAGCAGACAGGCCTACCGAAGGGAGTGGTGAGCTTGGTCAACGGTGGCAAGGCGGTGGTGGACACCCTGATTGATCATCCCAAAGTGCGGGCGCTTAGTTTCGTGGGGTCGACTCCTGTGGCGAAATACATTTACGCGCGCGCCGGCGAAAAAGGGAAGCGGGCGCAGTGCCAGGGCGGAGCCAAGAACCACGTCATTATTCTTCCCGATGCCGACATGTCCATGGCTACGCAAATCATCAGCGACAGCGCCTTTGGCTGTGCCGGACAGCGGTGCCTGGCGGTTTCGGTTGCGGTCACCATAGGCGAAGCTCAGAAGACATTCCGCGATTCGATTGCTGAAGCTGCCTCCAAGCTGCGCGTCGGCAACGGCCTCGACGATGGCGTGCAGATGGGGCCGGTTATTACGAAGCAGAGTAAGTCGCGAATTGAATCGCTGATCAGTGTGGGCGAACAAGAAGGAGCGAAGGCGATCCTGGATGGGCGCAATGCCAGAATTCAGACCTATGAGCACGGCAATTTCCTGAAACCCACCGTGCTCGACGGTGTTCCTCTAACAAGCGCACTCTCGGATACGGAGATCTTTGGGCCGGTGCTCAGCTTGATGCATGCCAAGGATTTGGATGAGGGGTTGATGTTTCTTGAGAAGAGTGCTTACGGGAATCAGGCTTCTTTGTTTACCTCCAGCGGTTCGGCAGCGCGGCAGTTCCGATATGAAGCTCCGGCAGGGAATGTCGGTATCAATATCGGTGTGGCTGCACCAATGGCTTATTTCCCGTTCAGCGGCTGGAAGGACAGCTTCTTTGGCGTGCAGCACGGGCAAGGGCGGGATTCGGTAGAGTTCTATACGGAAAAGAAAGTGGTGATCGAACGCTGGGCCAAGGAGCACTCGCGGAAATTCTAGGATCCTTGCCACAGATTTCACGGATCAGGCGGACACCGTGCCGCCACAGGCATTGAGGACAACATGACTGCTACTACTGCGATACCCACGATGACCGGTCAGGAAATCGTCGAGCTCACCAAGAAGCACACCATCTTCGAGTGGTCGGCTCAATCGAAGGTCGATCCTATCCCGGTAGCACGCGCCAAAGGAATTTATTTCTGGACGCCGGAGGGGAAGCGGTTTATCGACTTCAATAGCCAGTTGATGTCTGTGAACATCGGCCACGGCGACGAGCGTGTGATTGACGCCATCGCCGAGCAGGCTAAGACCCTCGCCTATGCGAATCCGTTTATGGCGACTGAGCCGCGGGCGCGGTTGGGTGCCAAGCTGGCCGAGATCACTCCCGGCGATATCGACAAATTTTTCTTTACTAACGGCGGAGCTGAGGCGACCGAGAATGCTATCAAGATTGCCCGCTTCTTTACCGGGCGACACAAGATCATTTCCCGTTACCGCTCTTATCATGGTGCGACTGCGGGATCGATTTCGCTCACCGGCGATCCGCGGCGCTGGGCGAACGAGCCGGGTATCCCAGGCGTGGTGCGCGTGCTTGATCCTTACCATGGAGTGGATCGCGGGTGGGAGTCGGCGGAATCGTCGCTGGCTATGATCGAAGAGATCATCCAGCTTGAGGGGCCGCAGACCATCGCCGGGTTCATTCTCGAAACCGTAACCGGCACCAACGGCGTTTTGATTCCACCGGACGGGTACATGCAGGGCGTCCGCAAGCTGTGCGACAAGTACAGCATCCTGATGATCGCCGACGAAGTCATGGCTGGGTTCGGCCGTACAGGCGAGTGGTTTGCCATCAATCACTGGAGAGTAGTGCCTGATCTGATCTGCATGGCCAAGGGGCTGACGAGCAGCTATCTGCCGCTGGGGGCGGTAGGCATGCGTCACCATATTGCACAGCATTTCCAGGATAAGGTTTTCTTCGGCGGACTGACTTACAACAGCCATCCCATGGGATGCGCGGCGGCACTGGCGACGATTCGTGTCTATGAAGAAGACAGGCTAATCGAGAATGCTGAGAAGATGGGCAGGGTCATGAAGCAACTGCTGGCCGATCTGGAGAAGCGGCATCCGTCGGTTGGGGAGGTGCGGAATATCGGCCTGTTTGGGATTGTGGAGCTTGTGCGCAGCCAGCGTTCCAAACACCCCATGGCGCCGTTCAACGGGACGTCGGATGAAATGGCGGCCCTCGAACGCTTCTTCCGCGAGCACGGGCTGTACACGGTTGTGCGCTGGAATTCGTTCTACACCAATCCGCCGTTGTGCATTAAAGAACAGCAGCTTCGGGAAGCGTTTGAGATTATCGATGCCGGACTGGAGATTACGGACAAAGCCGTGAAGGACTAGTGTGCGGTGCCGGCACCTCCCTACCACTCCGCTCAGCGGAGTCTCTCCTCGCCGTTTGCGGACAACAATGTCCGCGGCACAGGTGCATCGGCGAGCAGCAGCTGCAGGGTTCGGAATACAGCTTTTCGGCTCGGCCGTGTAGAGGAGGTTAGAAGGCCATTGTTGAGCCAATAGAAACGATCGACAATCGCAAGGATAGCGTTCGCCTTGGTGGACTGCAATCTGTCGGCAGTGCCCCAAAAAACCGGAAGCGCGAGCCTGAGGTGTTACATGAGGGTGTCCGAAAGAGGCATACCATCAGCAACTGATCGGCCCCCATAATCGGGCGATAGCTTACGCCGCATTCCCTACAGCGAACCCTGATGAAAACCTCCCGTCTACTGAGGCTATTCTCGAACGATCCACAGGAACTACGACCTAGCGGCAACGATTCCGTACAGGCATCGGCATAGCGACGCCGCTTAGCCCATCAGCATATATTCTGGCAGCCCAGCCTAAGAATTTGTTCTTGACATATTGTACTATTTAACTAGTACAATAGGTCTTTGCAATGAGCGCCCGTCGACCCGCGTTCCGACTTCGGCTTGACCTTCATAGTGGCGTACCAGTGTATCGGCAGATAATCGATCAAGTGCGGGGTGGTATTGCTTCCGGATCACTGAGTGTCGGTGATCAACTACCCACGGTTCGCCAACTCTCTGTCGATCTCTCCATCAATCCCAACACTGTCGCTCGGGCATACCGGGAACTTGAACTTGGTGGCGTCTTGGAGACGCACCAAGGAACGGGAACCTTCATCAGCTCACAGAAAATACGAGGTGGAGACGAGGAGCGCTCACGGCAGTTGGCGCTGATCGTCGCAGAATCTCTAGCGCGCGCAGGAGCAATTGGTTTTACGGTCGAGGATTTGATCGAACAGTTACGCGGTCTCGTTTTAGAGCCAAGTCGCAGGAGATGAACGTCATGACGAAAATTGGTTTATCTCAGATCAACGGCGTCGCAGTCACGGCATTTGTGCTCTGTATGGTTTTAGGAACGTTGCTCTCTGAGACAATGCACCAACCCGCCCCCGTAATCATCGGCGGTTTATTAGGACTGTATTTACTGTTCGCCATCAAAGTGGTCCGGCAATGGGAAAAGGTTGCTCTCTTGCGCCTCGGGAAATATGTGGGGCTACGGGGGCCCGGATTGTTCCACATCGTACCCATTCTTGAGACGCTCAGCCCTTTTGTGGATCAAAGGGTGCGCGTTGCGAGCGTAACTGCTGAATCTACTCTGACTCGCGATACAGTCCCAGTTAACGTCGATGCCATTGTCTTCTGGGTGGTGTGGAATGCGGAGAAAGCCATCCTGGAAGTTGAGAATTTCCTCGAAGCAATCAACTTGAGCGCGCAAACAGCGTTGCGGGAGTCCATTGGCCGTCACGAACTTGCGCAAATGATCACTGAGCGCGAGACGCTGGGACGCGAACTGCAACGCATTCTTGATGAGAAGACCAATCCGTGGGGGATAACAGTACAGTCCGTTGAAGTCCGAGACGTGCGAATTCCTCAGGCTTTAGAGGATGCCATGTCTCGGCAAGCACAGGCTGAACGTGAACGACAAGCGCGAATCATTCTTGGACAGGCGGAAACCGAGATTTCCGACAAGTTTGTGCAGGCGGCGGCTGCCTACACCGAAAATCCAACAGCGCTGCATCTTCGTGCCATGAACATGCTATACGAAGCGATCAAGGAACGGGGTTCGATGGTGATCGTGCCATCATCAGCGGTCGAGACGATGGGGCTCGGTGGAACACTGGCAACCGCATCACTTGGCGGAGCAAAACCGTAACAGCTGAATAGGTTGAAAGGAGTGGACATATGAAGAACACACTAGGAGTGTGTCTACACGGGTCGTCATTCCACGTTGGCATCCCGGTGATCGGCATTGCTACCTTCATCGCCGTGGTTTGCTCAGCAGCACCGATCGACCCGAAACCGGTCGTCATCGAGAATGGCGGTGCCGTGTTCTCATTCGATTGGGAACTCGTCCAGCGACAGGTCGCCAGCGGACTGACCCTGGTTCGCCAGACTGAGGCTGGCGGCGACTCGGCTCTGCGGCTACAAAAGGGCATCAGCGTTGAGTTGCCGGTGACGAGTAATGCAGTACCAGTGCCCAAAGCTGACCAGGAAGGGTCACTAATCGTGACAGTTACGCACCATGGTAACGTGTACCTCGGAGTGAGTCCTATCAGTACCAGGAAATTGGCGGAGAGGATCAAGCGCGGTCTCGCGAGCCATCCAGAGAGGACACTTTTCGTCAAGGCGGATGCGCATACTTCCTATGCGAACTTGGTCAAGGTTCTCGATTGTGTACGCACAGCAGGTGTGGAAGGGCTCACCCTGCTGACAGCGCAAGGAGAGCCTGAGGAACCGGGCACTCTGTCTGCACCGAAAGGCCTGGAATTCCAGGTTCTCCCGGCTGACGCTTCAATGCCTAGGTAAGTCTTAGTCCGTTGTGGCAGGTCGCGAAAACGGAATGCCGAGAGCCATCGTCTTCCGCCGGTGTTCGCCGTTCGTCTGCCGGGACGTGCTGTTGTCGGACTTGGCTTTCTCCTCTTCTTGGCTGCGAACTGCACCTTCTACAATGTCAATGCGGTAAATCTTTGCGGTGGTCAGCCGGACTCGATGTCGCGCGTGCGGCAGGTGACGACGGTTGTTAAACGTCCGGTTCTAGTGCCAGCAAGGATAGCTTCAGAACTCTGAATGTGTATGCAGCCCGGGAATCATGAATTTCCATGGGGAAAAAATATTCGTCTTCCCACCTCGGCTTGTTAATTTATCGCGAAATCGCGGGCGTAAGGGGACAAGGTTGGGGTATATGCTGCCCCGATGTGTCGTGGCGTTGGCCTGAGAGTGTGGGCCCGCAGGCGATCCGCCTCCTTGGGCGCATCAGCAACGAACTATGTGGCCTGGGTTACGACCGTGGTGGAATGCGCTCCAAGAATTCGAGATTTGATGGTCTCGAATTGATGTGCGACAGCAATGGACGACTCAAACCAAACAGGAACTTGGCGATATCCCGACCCGCGCAAGGAGCTATCGAGTATCCACCAGCCGATTGTATTTCTTCAGTACCACACGCAGGCCTTCGTGCGGAAGCGCTATTACCTCACGATCATTGACACCCTTCATCGTCTTTGCGGCGACCATGGCGTTGATTACGGCTTCCTCGGTGGCCTGGACGGTTGCAAGGAAGATCGGGTCTAGCTTGTCGTTGGGCATCATGGTGAGCTGGTGCAGGCCTTGGCTGCCGGCGGCGGCGGGATTGGCGGTGGAGAAGGCAATGAAGATGTCGCCGGACCCGTCGCCGGAGTAGCTTCCGTCGCGACCGAGGCCTAAGGAGACTTTGCGGGCTATGCGCTTCAGTTGAGTGGGAATTACGGGAGCGTCGGTGGCAACCACCACAATGATCGACCCGGTGTCGCTCGAGCGGAATCTGCCTTGGGTGATTTCGCGGCCTACGGGAACTCCGGCAATCCGCAACTGGTCGCGCTGTCCGTAATTGCACTGCACCAGC
>Ga0126379_10002521_pt1 | contig 11710 bp, 9 predicted proteins | sample PanSoiMetPlot_24_FD_92640 | JGI IMG/M metagenome (GOLD analysis project Ga0126379, IMG submission 92640) | Tropical forest soil microbial communities from Panama - MetaG Plot_24 | ecosystem: Environmental > Terrestrial > Soil > Tropical forest > Bulk soil | place: Panama | collected 2016-02-17
CCGGCGGAGCGGTGACGCCGCGATTCCTTTCTTACGCACTTGTCGGAACGATCGGTCTTGGCGTGCACCTTGCCGTTCTCAGACTCGGGCTTATCGCATTCGGCCTCATCTTTGCCGAGGCGCAAGCTCTCGCAACCGTGGTCGCGATGACCGGAAACTTCCTTCTGAATAACAGTCTTACCTTCCGCGATAAGCGCCTGACGGGGCTCGCGTTCATCAGGGGATTGATCGGTTTCTATCTTGTGAGCGCGGTCGGCGCGCTGACCAATGTCGGCGTGGCGTCCTGGCTCTTCTACTATCAGCCCGTGTGGTGGCTCGCAGGCCTCGCCGGCGCACTCATGGGCGTCGTATGGAACTACGCCATGTCCTCGCTCCTCGTGTGGCGCACCAAGTGAGCTTCGCTGGGCTCGACAAAACCCGCATCATTGCCATAAGCCTCACCATCATACTTGCAGTGCGCGCCATCGTCGCCGCAGTGACGCCGCCATCGTTTGATGAAGCCTATTACTGGCTGTGGTCGAAACATCTCGCCTGGGGCTATTTCGACCATCCACCGCTCATTGCTTTCATCATCAGAAGCGGAACGGCGCTGTTCGGCGACACCAGTCTCGGCTTGCGTTTCATCACCCTGCTTCTTTCGATTGTCGCAACGGTTGCCGTGTGGCGTGCGGCGGCCATTCTTTTGAAGAACGAAACTCTGGGTGCGTTTACCGCGCTCGTCTTCAACGTAATGCCGATGGTCAGCGTCGAGAGTATGATTGCGACGCCTGACGCCCCGCAGATTGCAGCTTCTGCGGTACTTCTCTACGCGCTTGCCAAGATTGGGGATACGAAGCGGGGTGAGTGGTGGATCGTCGCGGGTGTCGCCGCGGGCTTCGCGCTTCTTTCTAAATACACAGCGTTCTTCCTGGGCCTTGGCATCCTCTCTTGGCTCATTCTTGTGCCCCACGAGCGGCGCTGGTTCTTGCGGCCTTGGCCGTATATCGGCGGCGCGATTGCGCTCGTCATGTTTGTCCCGGTGATCCTGTGGAATAGGGACCATCAATGGGTGTCGTTTGCCCTGCAATTCGGCCGACTGAACAACGGAGGAGGGGGCGGGCTGACGTTGCGCTATCTCGGCGAGTTTCTCTTGGGCCAGCTTGGACTTGCTTCGCCTTTTGTAGCTGTTCTCGGCACTGCTGCCGTAATCAGAATTGCTCGGTCGCGCGAGGCCATGCGTTCGCCGTTGGCGCTTGTGGCCGCCCTTATGGCGCCTGCAGTCGCGTATTTCGTCATTCATTCGCTGCATGACCGCGTGCAGGGCAATTGGCCGTCGTTTCTGTATCCCGCATTTGCCGTCGCAGTTGTTGCCGCCGGCGTTTACGCCTCGTCGAAGCCGTCGATTTGGCTACGCTGGTCAGAGCGGTTGGCTGTGCCGGTCGCGCTCTTTATGACGGTGCTCATCTATGCCCAGGCGGTTTGGGGACTCGTGCCGATTGTCCGCGAGCCCGTCGGACGCCTTCTTGGAGTCGGAATGGAGCGCGTTGCCGGTGACATTGAAGTATTGCGCGCCCAGAACAGCGCCAATGCCGTCATTACGACAAGTTACGATCTGACCGGTTGGCTCACCTATTACCTGCCGACCCACCCCCCGGTCATTCAGGTGAACGAGCGCTATCGCTATCTCGATCAGCCGCCGCCCGCGCCCGATGTGCTCAAGGGACCGCTTATCTACGTCACCGAAATCCGCAATGATCAGGCGAAGGAGCTGCAAAAGCGTTTTCGCGAAGTGGCACCGCTGGCCTTCATTGGGCGCTATCGCAACGGCGCCACATTCGACCAATATGCCGTGTATCGGGTTTCAGAACCGGTAGGCGATCCGCTCGACTGACTACGGTAGATAGAATCGCATACTCAACTGAAACTGCGTTTCAACGGCGTGCGGATTGTCGCCGTCAAGCAGCCGCTGTTTGCGAGTGCTTTCAACCCGGATGATCTCGGCAGTGAAGCGCGCCCAATCGAAGGGAAGATAATCGACGGCGAAGGTCTGGGCGTTGCCGTGCTCGCTCCTGGCAGAACCAAAAGTGTTGGTTTCGTTGGTGGAGAAGACCTCTACGCGGCCGGCAACGCGCCAATCCTGGCTGATGTTGTAGCCCGCGAGCAGATAAGCCGACTCGAAATAGGTATCGCTCCAGAAAAACGGACTCGGCTTGATGTAAGTCTCGCCCCGCATCCCTTGGGCGAGCAGCGTGAGATTATTGATCTGGGTCTTCAAGCCGACATTCCAGAAATCGGTGCGCCAGGCGACTTGTTTCCAGATCGCTGTCGGATCGGCTTCGTTGTTGTAATAGAGAACGTCGATATGGCCGATGCCGGTTTCATCCCAAGCAGCGCCCGCATACCACCCGGGGCGATAATCGATCTCGAGGAATTCCCATGTCCGATAGGGCAGGGGCTGATGCAGTTGGTAAGCAAGCACATCGGGCAGCATCGGACGGTCATTCAGACCGGTAGGGCGGTCGTGCAACACCCAGCCGCGATCGGCGAGCAGAATGCCTGTCGGATCGTTCCAGCCGTAAATCGATGCGTAGGCGGAAAGCGTTCTCATCGGCGTGCGCCATTCGACGGTGCCCTCGAGCCCGATCGTTCGTAATTCTTCGCCCACCCAGCTGTTGATCGCCGACGGCGTCAGCGTCCATGGGCTGGTCCAACCGATCTCGGTGTTCTCCAGCGATATCGGCGGAAAGAATGCACCTGCTTTGACCGACCAGCGGAACGCGCTCGTGGAAACGGGGCGGTAGCGCAGATAGGCCTCAAGCACGTCGAAGAAGGTCCGCTGCTTGGGTTCGACGCGTCCTACGCCAATCGCCAGGAGCGCGGGTGTGATCTGAATTGCAGCCTGCCCGGCCACTTCCGCAAATTGAAAAGTGTTGTCGCCTGCGCCGTAGCGAAGCTTGCCGAGTTCGCCTTGCATCCAGGATTCCTGGTTGGAAGGAACAACCAGACGAAGATCGACATAACCGTCGAAGTGGAATTCGACCGCATTCGCCGCCGTGGAAGCCGCGCAGAGAACTACCAGTGCTGCCAGCGTTTTGCGCATCGCGTTCACGCCGCGTCGTTGAGGGCTGCGTCCACGGCGAGCGGCAATTCGATCGTGACCGTGGTTCCAGCGCCTTGAGTGCTGTCGATGGCAAGCTTGCCGCCATGCAATTCGATGATGGTTTTGGCGAAGGGAAGGCCGAGACCGACGCCCTGGTAACGAGAATCATAGGCGGGCCGCTGGCGATGGAACGGGCGCACCACAAGGGCAAGGTCCTCGGGGCGAATGCCGATGCCCGTATCCTTGATGGTGATTTTGAGCGCCGCGCCGCTCTTCTCTCCCGAAATCGTCACGCTGCCGCCGGCGAGCGTGAATTTGATCGCGTTGTGGATGATGTTGGTGAGGCTCTGCTGCAGCTTTGCCGGATCGGCATTGATCGCGGGCCAGGAGGCCGGATCCCCCATCACGTTGAGTTTGACGCTTGCGTTCGAAGCAACGGGCTCTAAAGCCTCAAGGGACGCAGAAAGCAGTCCGCTCGGCTTCAGCCGCTCAGGAGTAATCGAAAGCCGGCCATCAGCGGCCTGGGAGAGATCCAGCATCTCCTCGACCTGAACCAGAAGATGCGCGCCGCTATCGTGGATATGGCGGGCATAATCGACATAACGCTGCGTGCCGAGCGGGCCCATGAGCTGCTTGTGCAGCATCTCGGAGAAGCCGAGGATCGCGTTCAACGGCGTTCGGAGCTCATGACTCATATTGGACAGGAACTGCGACTTCGCTTCATTTGCCTTGACCGCGTCGTTGCGCGCAGATTCCAGTGAGTCCACCGCCTCGCGGAGCGCGCTTTCGCGTTCGGCGATGGAGCAGGTCATATTGTTGAGCGCGCTGGAGAGCTCACCGATCTCGTCGCGCCGCCTCATCGAGGGCACGCCGCTATAGTCGCCTTTCGCGATACGCCGAGCGGTTGCGGCAAGAACTTCGAGGGGATGCGCCATGCCGCGGGCAATCACCATGACGCCCATGAGTGCCAGGAGGAGTGCGCCTAACAGCACGATAAGCATCGGCACGATGACGGCCTTATAGGGCGCGAGCGCTTCTTCGAGGGGGTAGTCCAAGATCGCGATGACCGGAGCGCTGCTTTCGGCGGTCGCAAGCCGCGCCGTCATCGCCATGCGGTCGCCGGATTGCTCGGTAGCGATAATCGAGTTCTGAGGAGGCAGCGCCGTCGGGGAGGGGAGGCGTGCGGAGGGCATGTAGCCCTCCGTCTTGGTGACGATGCTCCAATTGTCATTCGGCCCGAGTGTAGCGAGAGCAAGGGACTGCGGCACGGAGGAGAGCTGCCGGAGCCGCTCGAGGAGCAGGTCATCCACCGGCACGCAGGCTGCGATGAAGGCGATGGGATCCGGTGCCCGCACCGGAACAACCACGATCCAGTAAATTGCTCCGTCGAGGACGGCAAGCGCTGTACCCTGATTGTCATTGGCCGCGGAATCCAACAGATCGGGATAGGGGAACGCGGAGCCGGAATAATTGGCGTTCATCGTATCGATGGTGATGTTTCCGTCGAGGCCCATCAGCAACATGCGGCTTGCGCCGATTCGATTGCCGTGGTTGCGAAGCGCGGAAAAAGCCGTATTGCGGTCATTTTCCGCAACGGCCTTGCGCAACGCGTAATCGAGTGAGAGCACCTGCACGTCATCGCTGACACGCTCGGACAGGACGTTCAGCTGACGCATGAACACCGACGTCGTTGCAGCGAGTTCGCGCTTGCCTTGTTCGACAAGGTTGCTGCGAACCAGGCCGTAGGCAAACAGCGCGGTAAGCGCTTGCACCGCAATCAGCGTCCCGATCATCAGGAGAGCAAGCCGCTGGCGAAAAGTGAGTTTCGTAATCAGGGTCGAGGAGAGGCGGCTGCGGATGCTCATCGCCGCACCTAATAGCTTCCCGCGTGCGAGCGGGTCGCGACGGCGGGCAGTACGCGAACGTTTGCGCTCCAGCGCGTCGCGTCGCTCGAAACCGAAACGCGTGCGCTCGGCGGCTCACGGCGGGGAGGATATTTCGGGTGCCAAACCTGGGCCTGATAATTGCCGGGCGGTACGTCTTCGATCACGGCGCGGCCATCAGGACCCGTCAATGCGGTCCATGGACTATCGGCTACGAACACGTAGGCGATCATGTGGTCGTGAATGTTGCAGCCAAGCGCCGCGACTCCGCCATTGTCGAATATGACCGGCATGGACGTCTGGCCGCGATTGAGCGTTAGCTCGAATTGCTTGATTGCCGAAAACGAATAGACCTGATGCGTGGTTTGATCGCTGTTCGCGAACAGGACGCGTCCGCCTTTGGGGATGACGGTTATGAGCGGGATGAAGGTTTCATTGCGCTGATCGATGGTCTTTTCGCCCGCGAGCTTGGTTGACGGCGCAGGCATCGAATTTTTGGAGTCGGGCACAAGGCTGACGACGGCGTTGACGACCGGCTTTCCGTCCTGATCGGAAATCTCGGCCGTGAAAGTCGTGGCTCCCGCCGTTGTCGACACGGCAAGGCACACCACCGCAATTATCGCGGAATACCCTCTCCCCATGGCAGTTAAAGCTAGAGAAAATTGGTTACTGAAGATTTTTGAAAGTCTTAAGTAACCCTAAAAACGCGAAAGGATTATCGTGCGCGGAGAGGACTTGGGCGCGTCTCAACCTGCCTTTCTTAAGAGAAATTAGCTTTTGCAGCGATGCGGACCGTTACCGGCTTAGAGTTGCAGAAAGCAACGGCAGGCTGCGGTCCATGCGGTAATCGATCCCCGTGTGATCATCGGCGAATTCTTCGTACACATGGGAGACACCGAGGCGTGAAAGAGCTCGGTGCATGCGCCGAGCACCATAAAGAAGATTGTACTGGTCGATATCGCCGCAATCGATGAAGAGAACCTTCAGCGTCTTCAGTCCTTCGGCGTGTTGTTCAACCAGAGTCAGCGGGTCCCACTTTATCCAGTTCATCCAACGCTCTGGAATGATTTCGCAGGTTTCAAGATCCACGGGCAAGCGGATGCCCATGTACTGGCTCGGGTCCGGATCGTAGGTGGCGCACATTGCAAGCATCATCAGAATATGGACTTCGTCGTCCTTGACCTTGCGCTTGGAAAAGAAATTTTCGAGCCAGGTTTTAACGCCGCCCTCCTTTGCAAAAGCGCGCAGACAGCGCGGCATGTCGAAAAGCTGCAACAGCTCGAACGCCATGTCGCCCGAATGACACGCTGCAGCTGACCAGAAGTCCGGATAGAGCAGCGCATGCACCATGGCGCCGTAGCCTCCGGAACTTTTCCCGAAGACGCCGCGCTTGCCCTTGCCCCCGCAATAGAATTTGTGTTCGACGAAGGGCACCGCTTCCTGCAGCAGAAAATCGGCCCAACGCCCCATGACTGGACCATTGATGTATTGGTTCCCTCCGAGCCGGGTGAAGCAGTCCGGGAAGGCGATCACGGCAGGCGGCATAGCGCCCGACGCAATCAAGCGGTCGGCTTGTTCGGGAATATTTTCGCTGAAGTTGCGCCAGTTGGTATGAGCGGGTCCACCGGCGGTGAACCCGACAAGGTCGACGAGCAGCGGCAAGCCGCGTCCGTCATGCCCATTTGGAACGTAGACATCGATAATCCGCCGTGCCGGGTCGCCGAGAAAATTGCCGGCGAGCACGTTGCTGTCGAGCGTCAACCGGTGCACCTCCGGTGCGGAACGATCACGTTTCATCTAGGCAATCCTTTTGGAAAGGTATTTCAATAGTGGGCATCGTGACGATCAGTTGCCCAAGCTGCTGTAGAATTCGCGCAGCGCAGAGCGGGTCGTTTCCTTGCTGTAGTGCGCGGCGGTTTCGGATCCTGTTTTGCGCATTTGAGCAAGCGCTTCATCACCGCTGTTGAGCCCGTTGACAACTCGCGCCAGTGCGTCTGCCGCTTCTTCGATATGGTCGGCGGGAAACCAGAAGCCGTTCTTGTCGGTCGCATATTCGAGCGCGCCATAGCCATGAAAGCCGACGACGATGGCGCCCGAGGCCATGGCCTCCAGGGGCACAAGCCCGAAGGATTCAAGAAAAGGCAGCGACAGCACGATCGTCGAACGGCCGAAAATGTCGGCAATATCGCGCTCGGATCGCTTCTCCATGATTTGCCAGGGAACCGACGCGAGTTCGGGATACTTCAAACGGAAGACGGTGCTGATCGCGGCGGCTTCACGCGGTAGTTTGTGCGGTATGAGCGCAATCTGCATGACTTTCGTTCGCGGGAAAAACAAGCTCGAGTCGATAAAGCAGGGAATGACAGCAACATCCTTGAAGCGCATCACGCGCTCCAAAAAACCCTTCGCGATGCCGCTCTGGCAGATCACACGATCAAAGCCAAGATCGCGATATTTCTCCGGCGGGATGGCGTTGAAGAGCGCATAATACTGGGCTTGGCAGAAAAGGATCTTCTTCGCCGGGGTCGAGGCCTGCGCCAACTCCACCAATGGACCGTTGATGGCTTCGGGGAAGACGAGAACATCGTCTCGCGATGCTGCGATACTTTCGCTCGTGATCACGCGCGCGCGCGTTTCAAACCAGGCGGGCCGTCCCTCGGGTTGATATACGACCGCATCGAACCCGAGCTCGCTGAGCAACTCGGCGTGACGGTAGGTGGTCTTGATCCCGCCCGAAATTTCGGTCTTTGCGAACGGATTGAGAAAGATGATCCGCCGCACGCCGGGGCCGTTATCTCAAACTGGCGTTGATTTTCTCCAGCGCCGCCGAGCCCGGGCAGAGTTCTTTCTCGCTCAAGCGATTGAGCGGCGTGTCGGAGGTATTGAGGCTCGCATGAAGGTCGCCGGGGCTGGGATCCATGTAGATGAGACCGGTGACAAGCTCGCCGGCGGCCGCGCGGCTGTGCATGTAATTCATCGCGGCAACCCTGTCGTGCGGATCGTAGTCCTTGTGAAGCTTTGCAAGCATGATCACCGAGCCGTCATGCAGAGTAACCGCTTCGGTGGTACCCGGCGCGTAATCGACGGTGATTTCTTCGCGCGGCGCCATGAAGTCGAGACGATTCACAGCTTCGTTATGTTCGCGCACATAATCGAAGCTCTTGGTGGATCCCGTATGATTATTGAAGGCGACGCATGGGCTGATGATGTCGATGAATGCGGGACCCTTGTGCGCGATCGCAGCCATGATGAGCGGCACGAGCTGGGCTTTGTCGCCGGAGAATCCGCGCGCGACGAAGGTTGCGCCGATCATGAGTGCCATGCCGACGAGATCGATCGGCGAGTCATTGTTGGTGCCGCCGGCTTTGCTCTTGGATCCCTTGTCCGCCGTGGCGGAAAATTGCCCCTTGGTCAGGCCGTAAACCCCGTTGTTCTCGGTGATGTAGACCATGTTCACGCCGCGACGTACGCAATGCACGAATTGGCCAAGGCCGATCGAGGCCGAATCGCCGTCGCCGGATACGCCCATATAGATAAGGTCTTTGTTGGCGAGATTTGCGCCGGTCAGCACCGACGGCATGCGGCCATGCACGCTGTTGAAGCCATGGCTCTGGCCGAGGAGATAATCCGGAGTCTTGGATGAGCAGCCGATACCGGACAGCTTCGCCACGCGGTGTGGCTCGATGTTGAGCTCGAAGCACGCCTGGATGATCGCCGAACTGATCGAATCATGGCCGCAGCCCGCGCACAGCGTCGAGATCGAACCCTCGTAATCGCGATGGGTAAATCCGAGCGCGTTCTTCTTGAGCGCGGGATGGCGGAATTTCGGCTTGGCGAGATATGTCATAACGAGATCAATCCTTGCACACCTTGACTTAAAAGGAAGCTAGCACGATTCACCCTTGCGCGCCGCGCAATATAGCGAAATCGCTGGTTTTTCAAGTGATTCCTGGGCCCGCACCGTCTGCCTCGACATCTGGTCCGCGGCTGAATCTCTGCCGGACGAAATCCGACTTGAGACAGCGTTTCAGGCCCTTCGTCGTAACCGACTGGCGGTCATGCTCCTTAAATCTGAAGAAATGGAAGAAACCGTCGATAAAGCGGTTATCGGTTTCGCCGTGACGGTAAGGCATATGGATCCCCATGAGGTCCACCACCTCGGGCTTCACCAGCGATTTGACGCGCGCGCGGCCTTCGCCAGTCTCAGCCACCAAGAGTTCTCTATCTTCGGATATTGAAAAGGATTCGTAGGGAACCGGCTCGGAGAACGATGTCCACCAGCTTTGGAAGACGACAAAGCCCGGTTTGGCCTCGAGGCAGCGATCCAACGTCGCCTTGGGCGTAAAGACGTATTCGTCAAGATCGACGAACAGCGTGTAGTCGCTGGAGCCGCGCACGAAGTGAAGGTGATGGTTCATCGCCATGGGCTGAGCATGGTGCTGATAGCCCCAAGATTCGTAGATTCCTTTGTTCGGACTCGTGCCTAAATTCCACCAATACGGAATGTCCCATTCAACGAGTTGAACGCCGATGTCGCGGGTCTTTGCGCAAGCCCGTAGGAAATCCCAGTCGATGCGCTTCAGCGGACCATTGAAATAGAGATAGAAATTGTCCACGCCAAGATTTGTGTAATAGCCGATGAATTCCGGCAGCAGCCTGTAGTCATCCTTGAACAGCGTCATCAGGCTTAGGCGCGAACGCGGCACGTGCTCGCGCTTAAGTGGAACATTCCAGGTCTGGCCCTCATAATAGAACTCGACCTCAATCGGTCCGGCTCCCACATGAGCCGTGATTATCACGCACGGTTCATAGTCCACGCGAGCGTGATACCTGAGGTCCGAAGCCTTCTCCGTCGATGGAATGAGCCGGAATTGCAAGCGTTCATAGGCGATCGGATTGTCGAAATAATGACAGCCGACAAAGATCAGCCGATCGCCGACATGGGAGATCGCCGAGAACAAAAGCCTGCCGTCATCGAGCTTGATGTTGCGCGGCGTCAGGATGCTTATCGCCACCGTTCAATCTCAGGCGTTCGTTGTCGTATCAAGCATGTCAGGATCCGCTGCCGGGCGGTTCGACGTCGGCACCATCGCTGAACTTCCGGCGGACGAATTCGGACTTCAGCCAGGGTATCAGCTTCTTGTCGGTCGCCGTGGTGCGGTCATTTTCCGCGAATCTGAAGAAGTGGAAGAAACCATCGATGAAGCGGTAATTCCCGGTGAGATAGACGTGCGGAATATGAATGCCCATGAGATCCACCGAGTCCGGATTGACCATGGATTTGACGCGCCACCGCCCCTCGCCGCTTTCGGCGACAAGTAGATTCTTGTCGTCAAGGACAGAAAAAGAATTGTAAGGAACAATTTCGGTAAGTGCCGCCCACCAGCTTTGCAAAATGATGAAGCGCGGCTTTTCTGCCCGACAGCTGTCCAAGATCGCTTTGGGCGTGAAGATATATTCATCGAGATCGATGAAGAGCGTGTACGCGCTGTAGCCCCTCACCGAGTGGATGTGATGGTTTATCGCCATGGTCTGGGCGTGATGCTGATAACCTTGTTGATCGTAGACCGGCTTGTCCACAATTGCGCTCAAATTCCACCAATAGGCGATGTCCCATTCAACGAGAAGAATGCGCGCGCCGCGTGACTTTTCCAAATTCCTCAAGAAGGTCCAATCAATGCTGTCCAATCGGCCGTTGTAATAAAGATAGAAGGTCTCTACGCCCAGATTTGCGTAATAGCGGATGAATTCCGGTAGCAGCTGGTAGTCGTCTTTGAACAGCGTCATCAGGCTCAATGCGCAATGCGGCGGCTCTTCCTGGTCGAGCGCAATCTTCCAGATTTGACCCTCATACAGAAATTCGACCTCAATCGGATCGAAACCGACATGAGCCGTAATGATGACGCACGGTTCATAATCTTTGCGAACGAAATACTTCACGTCGCTGAGCTTTTCGGTGGACGGCGTGAGACGCAATCCCAAACGCTCATAGGCAATCGGGCGGTCGAAATAGTGACAGCCGATAAGAATCAGGCGGTCGCCGACATGAGAGATCGCCGAGAAAAGATACCTGCCGTCGTCGAGCTGAATCTTGCGCGGGGTGAGGACGTTGATCGTCACCGTTCAGCACCCGGGATCGCTACTCCGCCGCTTCCTTGGCCTTCATTTTGAGGCGCTCCGCGATCGCGCTGATGATATAGCGCGCGGTAATCGGCGTGCCGTCATAATGGAGAATGGAGATGAAGCGCGCCGGATCGATAGCGCATTCATTGACCAGCAGCATGCGCATCTGCGCGTCGCGGTTTTGCTCGACCACGAAAACCTGATCGTGGCTGTTGATGAAGTCGATCACCGCGTCGGAGAATGGGAAAGCACGGACCCTCAGTGTGTCGAGATGAAGCCCTTGCGCCTCAAGCGCAACAAGCGCTTCCGCCATGGCCGGAGAGGTCGAGCCGAAATAGATCACGCCATGTCGGGTACGCTCTTTCGCATCACGCTTTATGGGCGCGGGGACAAGGCGCTTCGCGGTCTCGAACTTGCGCACCAGTCGCTGCATGTTATCGACATAGACCGAGCCTTCTTCGCTGTATTTGGCGAAGCGGTCGCGCGAAGTGCCGCGCGTAAAATAGGCGCCCTTCGTCGGATGCGTTCCCGGCAAGGTCCGATAGGGGATGGCGTCGCCGTCGACGTCGAGATAGCGGCCGAAAGTTTTGCCCGCCTCCAAATCGTCATGCGTCATGACCTTGCC
>Ga0126379_10002522_pt1 | contig 11705 bp, 6 predicted proteins | sample PanSoiMetPlot_24_FD_92640 | JGI IMG/M metagenome (GOLD analysis project Ga0126379, IMG submission 92640) | Tropical forest soil microbial communities from Panama - MetaG Plot_24 | ecosystem: Environmental > Terrestrial > Soil > Tropical forest > Bulk soil | place: Panama | collected 2016-02-17
AAAGACGATGCAGAGAAATACAACCGGGAGACGTATCCCAAAGTAAACGAGATCATCCGCGGTTCCATCGAAGGGTCGCCCAAAGTGCAGACCTTCGACGTGGAGCAGTCAACCGTTCACAAGATTGCTGCCGGAAAAGCAGCTTGACCGAGCGATATTTTAAGAAAAGGCGGGCCTTCAACGGCCCGCCTTTTTGTTTCATTTTGCAGAAACGTTCGTGACGGCCGCGTCACTCTCTTAAATAGACATGGTATGGTAGTGCGCGCCAGCGAGGAGGCTTGTATGCCCAAGAACATCGTGCTTTGTCTGGATGGGACCGGCAATGAGTTTGGTGACCAAAACTCTAACGTAATCAAGCTCTACAGTGTCCTGGTCCAGGACCCGCAGACGCAAGTGGCCTACTATCATCCCGGACTCGGGACTATGGGAGCGCCGGGCGCGTGGAGCAAACTGGCTCAATGGTGGACCCGAGCGAAAGGCCTGGCCTTTGGCGCCGGGTTGACTGCGAACATCGGCGACGCCTACTCCTATCTGATGGCGACCTACCAGCCCGGCGACAACATTTACATCTTCGGGTTCAGTCGCGGCGCCTATACGGCGCGCGCTCTTGCCGCCATGCTTCATATGTACGGCCTGCTGCGGCCGGGCAACGAGGTCCTGGTTCCCTACATCACGCGCTTGTTTAGCGCCCAGAATAAAAAGATATTCGCTCTGGCCGCCCAGTTCAGGGCTACTTTTTCGCGTCCCTGCAAGCCGCGCTTTCTTGGGCTCTGGGACACGGTGAGTTCCGTCGGCTGGATCCACAACCCGGTAAAACTGCCCTACACCGCGATGAATCCTGACGTCACCATAATCCGCCACGCGGTTTCCATCGACGAACGCCGGTGCATGTTCCGGCAGAACTTGTGGGGCAATCCCAGCGCCGGGCAGGACGTGCAGCAGATATGGTTTGCCGGCGTGCATTCTGACGTCGGGGGCGGCTACAAGGAGGCCCAGAGCGGCCTTGCAAAGATCGCTCTGAAATGGATGCTGGACGAGGCGGGAGCCGCCGGCTTGTGCCTGGATGCGGCGAAGCAGGACCGTGTCCTCGGCGTCACGGACCCTGCGTTTTCCAAGCCCGACCCGGCCGGCGTGATACACCGATCGCTGCGCGGATTCTGGTGGCTGCTGGAGTTTTGGCCGAAGCGCTACTGGAACGCAACCGAAGAGTGTTACAAGTGGCACTGGCCGCTGGGCAGCCGGCGTTTTATTGCGCCGGGATCCACCATTCACTCGAGTGTGATTGCCAGGATGAACGCGCAGCTTTCGTCGCCGTACAAACCGTCGAACATTCCCGACGACCACAAGGTCACACCGCAGCTTGGGGCGGCAGCGTGAGGGTGGAGGTTCTCCCTGAGTTGCTGCGGCCAGCCAGCATAAGGGGGAGCAGACTTTTAGGCTTCGGTTGGGGGCCAGCAAATTCTTGCAGCGGCTGAAGCCGTAATTGGCGGCTGCGGCCGGGAGACGTAACGTCTGCCATCCGGCTCCTTGAAACATTCCTTGCCCCCTCGAGAGCGCAAACCGCATCTGAAGATTACAATAGCGTCTTTGGATTTATGGCCGACCGCCTTTATCTGAGTGTCTGGTTCCCCAGCTTTCGCGAGCAGGAAATGCTGCCGCGATTGCTGTCCGTGCTGAAGGAATTTCCGTTTTCGACGCAGAAGAGCGGACTTGGCCATCTGGCCGTGCACAGCATCGCCTGGGACCAGCCTATCGTCTTTCAGCAGACCTTCGACTATCGCGCCGATCCCGAACGCGTGCTGGCCCTGGCGGGCGAGTTTCTCCATGAGGACAACGCTTATGAACTCGAGGCCATGTGGGACCTCTGGGTGCCCGTCCAGGAGGGCGACCTCGATGCCACGTGGGAACTGCTGCCGCAAGCCGTGAAGTTCACCGCCTTCGGCGCCAAGTTCGAAGACGCCACCTACCAGCAGAACGGCCATGTGCAGGTTGATTTTGGGCTCGACACTCCGTTTCTCTATGAGGCCATCGAGTTCACGGAATCGGTGGAGCGGCGCGTGAAGGCCAACGTGCACAAGCTGGTGACCTTCACCACTGCGGTCGAAAAGAATTGCGGCATCAGCGGCCGCGTGCTGTGGTCGGAATCAGAAGATAACCTGGCGCAGAAGCTGATTGAGAGACTACAGAAAGTTCAGTAGCTCTCTGAAATCCCGAGCGGAGCGAGGGGTCCCTACCCTCTGCGAAGGCACTTCGGGCGCGATCTTCTGTTAGTCCGGCTTTGGTTGATTGGCCTCATGAGGTTGACCCCATGAAACGAATCTGACTATAGGGATCCCTCACCGCTTCGCGATTCGGGATTTCAGATGCAACTACCTTCTCCGTCCGCCTCCGCGACCTCCCGACCGCATGCCGCCAGAGCGCGCCCCACCGCTGGAACGCTGCGATCTCTGGAACTGTTGGGTCTGCGCTTGCCCTCGCTGGCGCGATTGCGCGGCGCTGTTGAGTCCCTGCTGGGTGTCGCGCGAGATGTTGGTCCTCTGCTGTCCCCCTGATCGCTCTTGAATGTTCTGCGAGGCTTGCGCACGGTCACCCTGGGGAAGCTGGCTGGCCCCTTGTCCGCCCGTGCGGTCCTGGACTCTTTGCGAGGCCTGACTGCGGTCGCCCTGGGGAAGCTGGCCCGCTCGGTCTTGGGCACGCTGCGAGGCCTGTTCCCGGGCGTTCGAATTCACCTGGTTCCACTGGCCGTTGTTGTATTGACTCCAGCTCCCGTTGGAGTTTTTGCGGTAGACATTTCCGTCGTTGCCGGCATAGACGTTGTCGCGGGACTTGACCGCGCGCCCATTCTCTCCACCTACACCAACAGCCGAGCCGGCCGACGATCGCACTCCACCCAGGGTTCCTTGATCTGTGCTGACGTGTCCGGTACGGGCCCACTGGTCGCCGCGCACCGCCGCCGAGCCTCCCCATTGCGCATAAGCGTTGCTGCTTTGCCGGGTGACGCCTCGGGCCCCGGTCGAGGGATTGTAAGCAGAACCGACAGACCTTGATCCGTAGGCGCCTTGCGCCGTGCCGGCCCGGCTGTAAGTTCCCGTATTCGAGTTGTACCTCGCGGTGGCACCTGCCGCACCGTAGGGACCATAAGCTGCGCGGCTTGCGCCGTAAGTGCCGTACCCGTAACCCCCATAATACCCACCATAATAGCCACGATAGCCCACGCCGTAGCTGTAGGGGTAAGCCCGGTAGATAGGCACCCCACCGCCCCAGTAAACATAAGGCGGATAGTAGTAGCCCGTCCCGTAAGCCAGCACGGCGCCCGTGGCCATGCCGACCGCAAACATCCCCAGATATCCCCCGGTGTAGCTCGACTCCACCGTGGTTTCTGTTGGGTTGGTCTGCGTCACGTAGGTCACGTTATAGACCGGCGAGCTGGGCGGAATGCTGTAGACCTCCTTGGGGACCGAGTCCGCCGTCTTCCATGGACCTGTGGGCGTGGTGGACATGAACCACACACCCTGAAACACCAGATAGTAAAGATCACCGACCTTGATCACCTTGTCTTCGGTGTTCGTGGCGTATTGGAGCGAAGTGCCTTCAATCGGCTTGAACTGTGGGCTTCCATCATAAGCCACGTTGACTTTAGCTTCCGCTTCAGCCTTGTTGATGATGGCAGTGGTTGGGATCTGCGCCAGCATCACGGCATCGGCGGCCTCTACGGTGCCGGGCACTGACGCCAGCACATGGGCCTTCGGTGAATTGCGCGGAATCTTGGCAAAATCCTCTGGCAGGCTGTCGCTCGCGAACGTCCATGGTCCGCCCAGAGCTTTCGCGCGGAACCAGCGGCCGGACAACAGGACGTAGAAGTCTTTCTGCGTCTGCTTGTCGTAGAGGAAGACGTCGTTGTCTGTATTCGTCACGTAGAACAGGTTCGTCTTTGGAATCTTGGTATACACGGCAGTGCCACGAGTAAGAATTAATTCAGCCGGGCCGTCGTTGAAGAAGATTTTTGGTACGGTGCCGGATGGGGGTGGTGGCGGCACCATCTTCTTGACGTCCTCCCAGTTCTGCTTCTCAGGCAGCTTGGACATATCCTTGGGAAGGGTTTGAGTTACCGTCCAGGGGCCGCTCACGTCCGGGGCTGTCAGCCACTGCCGTTCGACGAGCAGGTAGTACTTCTTCTCAGACTTGTCGAAGAACAGATTCCAATTCGTGTTCACCACAAATTCCAACTCCGTCTTCTCGATCGGCGAGAGCACTGGTTTACCGTCCACCATCAGCAGGACGGCCGGGGTGGCGCTGAAGAAGATCTTGGGCGGATCGTTGTCCAAGGCCACGGTGCGAACTTGCGTTTTGCCCTTATCCAGATCGGCTAACAGGCGATCAACAGAAATGGGCTCACCATTTTCAGGGACCAGCTTCTTGAACAACTCTTCCAGGGGCTTTGCGGCTTGGGGATCGAGAGAAGGAAAGCGGACGCTCTTGACGTCGAGGTCATTGATATACGCAGTTCGCGTCTCTTTGTCCACTTTGGTGTCGGCCTGCAGGGAAGCTACACCCATCACCTCTTTGCCGCCCGCGGGCGTGAGCGCAAAAGCCATCCGTCCGGATAATTTCTTGTAATCTTTCCACTCGTCAATCTGCGGCTGGTAGTAAATCAGCTTGGCGCCGTCCTTCTCAATCATGCGTGGCCAGCCAACGTCTTGCGGGGCGGGTGCCGAGGGCTGGTTCGCAGATGGTCCGCTTACGGCCGGCGGCGCCTGCTGGCTTGGCACACTCTGAACCTGCGCACCAGAACAAAGCTGCGCGCCGGCAAAGAACAACGTGCAGCATATAAGAGTATTCCTAAGGATTAAATCCAGACACTTCCGCATATTTTCCCCTCACGATTCGCGACGAGCGGCAGCGCACTTGTGAACTTCTCTTTTCTTAGATTAGCGACGGGAGACGGCGGACGGCATTGGGGAAACTACGGTAGGGACCCCGAAGATCTTGGGGGGATGCAAAAATGAAATTCGCGGCTGGAGGGATCCAGCCGCGAACAGAAATGTACGCTGGCGAGCTGCTTACTTCGTCCGCCCGCCTTCGCCCTTCAGCTTGTCTGACGCTGCGGCTTGTGCCGCGGCCAGGCGCGCCGTCAGCACGCGGAAGGGAGAGCAGGAAACATACGTCAGTCCGATCCGGTGGCAGTAAGCCACGGACTCAGGATCGCCGCCATGCTCGCCACAGATACCCAGCTCAAGGTCAGGCCGCGTCTTGCGGCCTCGGGCCACACCCAGTTCCACCAGGTAGCCGACGCCTTTCTGGTCAATGCTCGAAAACGGATCGTTCTTGAGAATGCCGCGCTCGACGTAAGCGGGAAGGAAGGTGCCGATATCGTCGCGCGAGAAACCGTACGTGGTTTGCGTCAGGTCATTGGTGCCGAAGCTGAAAAACTCGGCGTCCTTGGCGATTTCGTCGGCCACAACGCAGGCACGGGGCAGCTCGATCATCGTACCCACGTGGTAATGCACGCTCGTACCCTTTTCCTTGAACACTTTCTCGGCAACGCTACGGATGATGGATCTCTGGTTGGTCATTTCCTTCACCGTGACGGTCAAGGGCACCATGACTTCCGCAATCGGTTTCTTGCCCTCTTTGGCCACGTTGACCGCGGCCTCAAAGATGGCGCGCGCCTGCATTTCAGTGATTTCCGGGAACGCAATGCCCAGCCGGCAACCGCGCAGCCCCAGCATGGGATTGAACTCATGGAGTTCCTCCACGCGGCGCAGGACTTCGCGCTTTTCCGCCAGCTTCGGCGACTTGGGGTCCGTCAATTCGAGCTTGGCGATATCCACCATCAACTCTTCGCGTTTGGGCAGGAACTCGTGCAACGGCGGATCCAGCAAACGGATGGTGACCGGTAATCCGTCCATGGCGCGGAACAGGCCTTCAAAGTCTTCACGCTGCATAGGCAGAAGTTTAGCCAGCGCCGCGCGGCGTTCTTCTTCGCTGCCGGCCATGATCATGGCCCGCATGTGCGGAATCCGGTCTCCGGCAAAGAACATGTGCTCTGTGCGGCACAGGCCGATGCCCTCAGCGCCGAAGGCCCGGGCCTGGACGGCATCGCGAGGGATGTCGGCGTTGGCACGCACGCCCATGGTGCGGAATGGTTCCGCCCAGCCCAACAACGTTTGCAACTCAGAATTGTCGACCGAAGCCGGCACGGTGTTCAGCTTGCCTTTAATGACCCGGCCGCTGGTGCCGTCGAGTGAGAGCCAGTCGCCTTCGCGCAGTGTGACTTCGCCTACGCGCATCTCTTTCTTCTTTTCGTTGACTTCGATCTCACCCGCGCCCACCACGCAGCATTTGCCCATCCCGCGCGTGACTACCGCCGCATGGCTGGTCATGCCGCCGCGTGCCGTCAGGATGCCTGCGGCTACTTCCATGCCGTGGATATCTTCCGGCGTAGTTTCGCCGCGCACCAGAATCACCGGGTTCTTGGCGGCGCCGGTTCCGGCTGCCTTCACTGCGTCGTTGGCCGTGAAGACAATCTGTCCGACCGCGGCGCCGGGCGACGCCGGCAGGCCTTTGGTCAGGACTTCAACGTCCTCACTGCTTTCATCGAGCGTGGGAACCAGGAAGTCATACAACTGATCGGGTTCCACGCGGAAAATGGCTTCTTCCTTCTTGATCAGGCCCTCGTTGACCATGTCGATGGCGATCCGTACCGCGGCGCGTCCGGTACGCTTTCCGTTGCGCGTCTGCAGCATGTACAGACGGCCTTCCTGGATGGTGAACTCAAAATCCTGGACGTCGCGGTAGTGCTTCTCCAGGCGGGTGGTGATCTCGTGCAACTGGTCGTAAACGTTCGGCATGACTTTCTTGAGCTCGCTGATGTGGATGGGCGTGCGGATTCCGGCCACCACGTCTTCGCCCTGCGCGTTCATCAGGAACTCGCCATAGAATTCCTTGTTGCCGTTGGCGGGATTGCGGGTGAAGCCTACGCCCGTGCCGCTCGTCTCGCCCAGGTTGCCGAACACCATGCATTGCACGTTGACCGCAGTGCCTAGATCGTCAGAGATGTTGTTGAGCCGGCGATAGACCTTGGCGCGCTCGTTATTCCAGGAACGGAACACGGCGTCGCGAGCCAGTGTGAGCTGCTCCAGCGGCGCTTGCGGAAAATCGCGTTTCGCGTGTTTCTTCACTACCTCTTTGTATTGCGCAATGACTTCTTTGAGGTCGGCCGCGGTCAGCTCCGTATCCAGCTTCACGCCGCGCTTGTGCTTCTTATCGTCAAACACTTCTTCGAACGCCGACTTGGGAATATCGAGCACCACGTTGCCGAACATCTGAATCAAGCGGCGGTAAGAGTCGTAGGCGAAGCGTTCGTTCTGGGACTTGCGAGCCAAAGCCTTTACGCTTTCGTCGTTGAGCCCCAGATTGAGGATGGTGTCCATCATCCCGGGCATGGAGAATTTCGCGCCGGAACGGACGCTGACCAGCAGCGGGTTCTCACCTGCGCCCAGCTTCTGACCTTGCAACTCCTGCAAACGCTCCAGAGCGGCGGACGTTTGCCGCTCGATCGCTTCCGCAACTTTGCCGGTCTTCATGTACTCGCGGCAGGCGGCTGTCTGGATCGTGAATCCTGGCGGCACCGGTAGCCCGGCATTCGTCATTTCCGCCAAGCCGGCGCCCTTGCCGCCTAGCTCGTCCTTCATCTTGCCGTTGCCTTCGGCCTGGCCCGCGCCAAAGAAGAAGACGTACTTGGTTTCACGTTGAGGGGGAGCTTGTTCGATTTCAGGTTTGGAAACAGGAATAACACTCATTTGTGGATCTCCATCGATGACTCGAATCTTTTATTTTATCAGCAGTAAGAGCAGAGGAACGTGTGCGAGATTAAAAACCAATGAACCCCGGGGTCTTCTTAACTCCAAAGAGTCAGGCCGAGGAACCTGCTGCGTCTCAGCATCCGAGACTCTCGCCTACATGAAGCGCGACTCTGGAATTAAATCGTGTCGACTAATTCGCTAGGGCTTCATGACGCCTCCACCGACAGCGTCCTGAGCAGGAACGTGGCATTCCCGAGTAGTTCAATTGAGATTTCCAGATCGTCATTTCTTCTGGTCAAGCACGTGGCCCTGCTTCACTTCCAGGGTAATTTGTTCGATGGCCGAGAAATCGTCCAGGGGATTCCGCGGCAGTACTAGGAAACTGGCCTCGTAACCCTCTTTTAAATGGCCGATCCGGCGCTGCGGAAAGATGGCCTCCGCCGTCGTGGTACACCAGATGTTGAGCAACGTGCGATTGTCCATGACGCGAAGGGAACGGAGGTAAAGTGCCTCTGGAACGGTGTCGGCGCGATAAGCATCGCTTCCCAGGGCCAGTTTGACCCGGTGCTTCAGTAACAGGGCGAGGTTTCTCGTGTTCAATGCGTCTTGCTGCTCTCGCAACTTGGGATCGGTTTGCTGAGTTGCGCCCGCAAGCGTGGTCACAATGTAGGTGCCACGCAGCTCGGCCATTCTTGCATCAGCCTCGGAAATCTCGAAGTCCGACATAGGATGCGGTTCCAAGTCTGCCGAATAGCGAAAGCCTGGCATGTGGTTGATCTCGTCCACGCCTGCTTCCAGCGCGCTCTGGAAGTCAGCGGCGTCTTCGATATGGGTGGAAACGCGGAGCCCAGCTTCATGCGCTTTCTTCACGATCAGCGGCAGCAGTGTGGGATTTAAGCCCTTCCAGGCATCATAGTGTGGATCATTTTTTCGCTTTTCGTACTGCTCGGAGTACAAAAGATAGGTCTTGATAAAATCGGGTTTGGTGGCCAGGATCGCGGGCCACTTCTGATTTAATTCGGCCTCGCTGTCAATGGAGTAGTAGAAACCGCCCTCGGCATCCGCATTCGTCCACAGACCGCGCTTGATCACCCTCTGCGGGATTTCCGTTGGGTGACCGCCTGATCCCGTCAGCCCGCCATTGGAAAAAATCACGTCGATGGATTCAGGTTGATTGATCTTCGCTATTACTGCTTGCCGATCTCGGGCAAGGTTGTTCGGGTTCTTCACATAGAAGATGCCGTGCTTCAAGTACAGTGCGGTCAGGATATCGAGGTTATTGAGGGGCTCAACATTGTGGTTGTGGGCTTCCCCAAACGGCGGTACGACGAAGCCGCCTTTTAGGTCGATGGTGAGATCAACCTCAGCGGGACGACGGAAGGAAAGAACACCATCGACCGCGTATGCGGTCTTCCTTTCGAACGACCGGCCGTTAAACCACTTCCCATTTGCAAAAGCGATTGTTTTGGGGGGTTGCGGGGCGGCCTTGACTGCTGACCAGCAACACGCCAACAAAACACCCAGCAGCAGTCGACCAAAGCGACCTCTGGAGCTGGTTCTTGGCACGTTGTGTCCCTCTTCCCGGCTGGCAGCGCTGCTGGCCTGGGTTTATTTCCCCTCGGTCACAATCTCCGAAAAATCAGCGATGGACGAGAACTCACGAACCAGCGTTTGCAGCAGGCCCAGGCGGTTGGCGCGAAGGGCTTCGTCATCAACCATGACCATGACTTTGTCGAAGAAAGCGTCAATGGCGGGGCGCAGTTTCGAGATCTCGATCAGGGCAGGCTCGTAACGGCGAGCCGTGCTCAAGTCTTTCACCGACTTCGCGACCTGAGGGACGGCCGCGGCGAGTTTCCTCTCTTCGTCTGCCTGAAGGGCGGCAGCATCATACGGATCAGCTACCTTCTTGTTCGTCTCCTGCGCCTGGCGCAGGATGTTCTTCATGCGCTTGAACGCGATAGAGATAGATTCGAAGTCAGGCGATGGCCGGACCGTGGCGACGGCCTGGGCGCGGGCCACGGCATCGACTACGTCGTCGGCGCCGGCGGCCAGTGTGGCATTGACCACGTCATAGGCCAGGTGGAGCGTGTCCCGCAAATAGAACTCAACACGCTCGCGGAAGAAAGCGTGAACCGATTGAGCGTATGCGTCACTGGACTGAGTGAATTTCTTCTCGGCTTCGCTACCTTGATACTGCCCACGGGCATCGGACATCAGTCCAGAGAGCCTCACCGGCAGTTTGTGCTCGGCAATTGTCTTGACGATTCCGTTGGCTTGCCGCCGCAGCGCAAATGGATCCTTGGAGCCGGACGGAACCAGTCCTAGAGCAAACATGCCTGCAATCGAGTCGGCTCTATCGGCGATGGATAAGACCGCGCCCTCGAGAGTGCGCGGGGGGCAGTCTTCCATCGATGCCGGCTTGTATTGGTCGTAGATAGCGTCGGCGACCACGGGCCGCAAACCTTGGTGCTCAGCGTATCTGCCGCCGACAATACCCTGCAGCTCCGTAAACTCCTTTACCAATTCGGTTGTGAGGTCGTTCTTCGCAAGGTGCGCGGCTTCCAGGGCCGCGCTGCGGTCCATCTTGAGTCGTGATTTCGCGAGTGCGTCGGCTACGCCACCGACCAAACGCGCCGTTCGCTCCGTCTTGTCGAAATAATTGCCCAGGTCCTTTTGAAAGGTCACATGCTTGAGCAGTTCGCGGCGCTGCTTGAACTCCGTCCGGTTGTCGAAGCTCCAGAAAAACTGCGCATCATTGAAGCGCGCGCGGAGCACGCGCTCATTACCGTGGCGGATCAGACCATCGCGGTCGCCGTCGGTGTTGAGCACCGCGAGGAAATACGGGGCCAGCTTGCCTGAAGCATCTTCAACCGCAAAGTATTTCTGGTGGTCGCGCATGACCGTAACCAGCACTTCTTCCGGCAGCGAGAGAAACTGCTTGTCAAAGCTGCCCAGAATCGCGGAAGGCCACTCCGTCAGGTTGACGACAGTGTTGAGCAACTCAGCATCTTCACGCCAGCGCGCGCCGGAGATGGTGCGCGTTGCAGCATCCAGCGCTTTGCGAATGCGTTGCTCGCGCTCCGCATAGCCGGGAACGACAAAAGCCCTGGTAACCGTCGCGGCGTACTCGCCGGCCACGGCAATCGCGACTTCCACCGAACCCAGAACGCGATGCCCGCGCGTGTTCCTGCCGGCTTTGATCCCACCAAACTCGAAGGGCACTACTTCACCGCCGAGCAGGGCAACGATCCAACGAACTGGCCGCACAAAGCGCTCCGGTTTCCCCGCGCGCCAGTACATGTTCTTGGCCCAGTAGATGCCGCCAATTTCCTTGGGAAGACTTTCGGCCAGAACTTCTCGAGCAGACCTTCCCTTCTTTGTGATTGTCGCGGCCAGGTATTCGCCTTTGGGGTTGCTGATTTTCTCCAGTTTCGAAACCTCCACTCCGGCCTTCTTCGCGAAAGCTTCCGCTGCTGGAGTGGGCTTGCCATCCTTAAAGGCTACCTTGAAAGATGGGCCGGTAACCTGTTCTGTGACATCAGCCTGCGCGGCTTCGATTCCCAGTGCGATCACCGCCAGCCGGCGAGGTGTTGCATAAACCTCGAGGGTCTTGTGCCTTTGGTTGAGGCTGGTTTGCTTGCCATCGATCGCGGGTGCAGCCGCGAGTAGAGACTCACGTCCAATCAAATTCCCGATCCGCGTTGCCAGTTCAGCTGCCGCCGCATCCAGCATGCGCGCGGGAATCTCTTCGCATCCGATCTCCAGCAGAAAATCCGGCATCAGACTGCCTCGACTTTCTGTTTCGGCGACGACGGCGGAGCACTGGCTGATTGCTGAGCCAAATAAGCCTTGGCTAATCCAACGGCAAGATTTCGAATCCGCGCGATCACTCCCACACGC
>Ga0126379_10002525_pt1 | contig 11697 bp, 8 predicted proteins | sample PanSoiMetPlot_24_FD_92640 | JGI IMG/M metagenome (GOLD analysis project Ga0126379, IMG submission 92640) | Tropical forest soil microbial communities from Panama - MetaG Plot_24 | ecosystem: Environmental > Terrestrial > Soil > Tropical forest > Bulk soil | place: Panama | collected 2016-02-17
GACTTGCGCACTTTACCGAGCACATGGCGTTTCGCGGGACCACGCACGTTCAGGACGGCGAAATTTTCAAAACCCTGGAACGCCTCGGCTTGCGCACGGGCGCAGACACAAATGCGCGCACCGGCGAGCTCGACACAATTTATCAGTTCGACCTTCCCAACAACGACGCTCAGTCCGTCGATACCGGGATCATGCTCTCGCGCGATATCGTCAGCGAGCTGAAGCTCAATCCCGATTCCTTCCAGTCCGAGCGAGGCCCCGTGCTGTCGGAGGAGCGCCTGCGCGATTCGCCCGGGGCGCGGGTATTCGACACGCAAACACGTTTTTTGTTGAAGGGTCAGCTTGCCGCGGACCGCTCTCCGATCGGCAAGGTCGACGTGATCCAGAATGCGCCTGTCGCACGGCTCGCTGATTTCTACCGCGCCTACTATCGTCCAGAACGCGCGCAATTGATCATCGTTGGCGACATCGATGTCGACGCCATCGATGCCAAGATCAAGCAGAGCTTCGGTAATTGGTCACCCGGTCCGGGCGCCGCCGATCCTGATTTCGGAACCCCGCCTAAGCGCGGCGAGGAAGCGCTCGTTTTTGTCGAGCCTGGAGCCCCGCAATTCGTCACGGTGTCTTGGGTTACGCCGTATGATGGATCGCCGGATAACACCGCACGACGCACGCGCAATCGCATCGAAGGCATCGGCCTTTCAATCTTGAATCAGCGACTCGCGCAGGCGGCGCAAAACGCTGATGCGCCATTCCTTTCCGCAGGTGTGTCGCACGGCAATTCCGCCAAATCGGCGCGAATCGCGACCCTGCATGTGAATTACGCAGGAGACAATTGGCAGCGAGCGCTGACAGAAGCGGATAAGATTCGGCGCCAAGTTTTGCAGCAAGGCGTAACCCAAGCCGAAGTCGATCGTCAGGTAACCGTGCAGCTGAGCGGTGCCGAAGCCGATGTTGCCGCCGCCCCGACACGGATCTCGCGCGCGATAGCGGCAGCCCTCGCCAACACAATCGGACGCGACGGTGTTTTCAATGCGCCAGACAAGGGGCTTGAACTCATTCGGGCCGATCTTAAGGGTCTCACTGCGGACACCGTGAACGCCTCGTTGAAAAACAGCTTCGTGGGAAGCGGGCCGTTGTTGTTCCTCTCTAGTATCACTCCTGTTGAGGGCGGCGAAGCCAAGCTCGCTTCCGTGTTCCATGATGCGGAGCAGGCGGAGATCGCCAAGGCAACGGCGCCGGAAATTACGCCCTGGCCCTACACAAATTTTGGAACGCCCGGCACGGTAGCGGAAACCCGGAAGATCGCCGATCTCGATGTCACCTTCATCCGCTTCGCCAATGGCGTAAGACTGACGGTGAAACCGACAAAATATCGTGCCGATCAGGTCTTCGTGGGCGTCACGCTTCCTGGCGGCGAGCTCGCGTTGCCTAAAGACCGCCGGCTGATCATCATCGGTTCCTATCTCGGTGGCGGGCTCGAAGCGATGCCCTTCATCGATCTTCGCAAAACCTTGGCCGGCAAGATCTACGGCGTCGGCTTTGACATCGATGACGATTCCTTTTCGCTTTCCGGCGCTACGAGACCTGCAGACCTCGATATTCAGATGCAGGTTTTGGCGGCCTTCATGACGCATCCGGGCTGGCGGCCCGAGTATTTCCAGCAAAGCATCACGTCCATGATCGACAGCATCCCGAAGATCGACGTCAATCCGATGTCGCTCTTCGGAGCAAAGCTGCCTGCCTTGCTGCGTTCTGGCGATCCAAGATGGGACTCACCGAGCTTGGAAGAAGTGAAGGATGCACGCCTTGAGGACGTGAAATCCTTGGTTACGCCGGTGCTGGCCAACAACCCGATCGAAGTAACGATCGTCGGTGACATCACCATCGAACAAGCGACCAAATCGGTGGCGGCCACCTTTGGCGCCTTGCCCGCGCGCGCTCCTTCGCCGTATTCGGCACCAAAAGCCGGCGATGTTCGCTTTCCGGCGCCGACCGCGACGCCGGTTGTGCTTAATCACCGTGGGCGCGCCGATCAGGGTGCGGCCGCGATCGCGTGGCCGACCACGGATGTCTTTGCCGACGACGAGTCGGCGGCACGTCGTATCCTCGTCAATGTCCTGCAATCGCGTCTGTTCGATCAGCTGCGAACGAAAATCGGCGCTACTTATTCGCCGCAGACGACGGCTCACGCGTCGCTGACCTTCCCGGGCTTTGGCTATATCGGTGCGTACGCGGAACTGCCGCCCGACAAAGCTCAAATCTTCTACGAAACCGTTGCAGAAGTGGCTGCCGATTTGCGCGAGCATGGGCCGACCGCGGACGAATTCGAACGGGCTCGCAAGCCGGAAATCGACTCGCTGGAGAAGGCCGTTGAAACGAATGCCTTCTGGCGCGGCTTCCTGGCGGGCGCTCAGTCTGATGAGCGCCGACTCAACCTCATCCGTGAAGCAAAGCCGCGGCTGGAACGGCTCACTCTGGCCGATGTCCGACGTGTAGCGCAAAAGTATCTGACGGAAGAAAAGGCGTGGAAGCTGGTGATCGCTCCTAAAACCTAAGGGCCTTCCACCCCCTTATTAGTCAAAGCCACTTTCATGTGCCGGGGAACCATTCGAAGTTTCCCGTGTTGTGTCCTGCTAAGGAGCGGGGCCTAGCGGTTCGCATGGGTAACTTTGAAACGCCGGATGCACGGCGCACGCGGTATTTGCGCTACGCGGCAGAGGCCGAGGAAATGGCCTTGCGCTCCCGTGAAGACCAGGTGAAACGGGCCTACTTAGCCCTCGCCAAGTCGTGGCGGGGATTGGCCGAAGAGGGAAATCCGAAGATTTTCTAGGCCTTGAGCGACGAAGTCCGCTGAGTCTTGCGAGAGAGCAAGTCGACCACCTCTTCATCCGACGTCTGACTGAAGTCGCGATAATGTGCGCCCACCGCGTAGAAAGGCTCCGGCGTCGAGAGCACCACAATTTCGTCGGCGAGGGGGCGCAGCTCCTCGATCGTGTCGGTGGGCGCCACCGGCACCGCCAGCACAAGCTTTTTGGGTCCTGTCTCGCGCAGCGCCCGCAGCACGGCTTTCATGGTTCCACCCGTCGCGATGCCGTCATCAACCACGATCACCGTTCGATCCTTAGCGGAGAGCGGCACGCGCCCCTGGCGATAGACTTGGCGGCGGCGCTCGATCTCCGCGAGTTCCCGCTTGCCCTCGTCCTCGATGTAGCGTTCGGACGCGCGGACTATGCGGACAACGTCGTCGTTGAGCACGATGTGCGGATTGGCACCATCGACGACGGCCCCTATCCCAAGTTCCTTTTGTCCCGGCGCACCGATTTTGCGGACGAGCACCACATCCAGCGGCGCATCAAGTTTCCTCGCCACCTCGTAACCGACGGGAACGCCGCCCCGCGGCAAGGCCAACACGATCGGCTGCTCAGTCCTCAGATGGAAGACCGCGTCTGCAAGCTGCCGGCCGGCATCTTCGCGATCGATGAAGTTTGTCGTCCCGCTTCTTGCTTTGCGGCTCGAAAGAAATTGGAGGAACCAATCGCGCGCCAATTCGGTGACTTGTGCCAGGGTGCCGGGCTCCTCGAAAAGATGGGTAGCGCCCGGCACGATCGCCAGCTGCTTCGGACAACGGAGTCTGTTCAGCGCATCGCGGTTGAGCGTGATCACGGGGGCGTCGGCCCCCCCAACAATGAGAAGCGTTGGCGCGCGCACCTCGCGGAGCGCCTCGTCCCCGGCCAAATCGGGGCGCCCGCCGCGTGAAACCACCGCCTCGACATCGCTTTGGCGCTCGGACGCTGCAAGCAGGGCCGCGCCCGCGCCGGTGCTGGCCCCGAACAATCCAATTTTCAAACCCGCAAGCTCGGCCTCAGCCTGTGCCCAATCGATTGCGGTGATCAGCCGTGAGGCGAGGAGCGGAATGTCAAAGACATTGGCGCGGTCGCGTTCCTCTTGAGGGGTTAGGAGATCGAGCAGAAGCGTGGCAAGTCCGGCTTGGCGCAGGCCCTCGGCAACTTCGTTGTTGCGCGGACTCAATCGTCCGCTCCCGCTGCCATGAGCAAAGATGACAAGCCCCTTCGCGTCCTTCGGCAGGCCGAGAAGCGCCTCAAGCCGCTCGGGGCCGACGCTGACGGCCGTGACCTGACCGCTTTGTCCCATGAACCCTATCTTACATCAGCCGTTCCGCGACCGCGTAGTGAGGCCAGAGATCGCGAACCTCGGCGGGCAGCGCTTGCCGGACTTTCTCAACCTGCCCCAGCTCAATATGGCGGTTGAGCACACTGAAAACAGCCTGCGCCGCCTCCACGGAACCGATGGGTTTGGTATCGATCAAGCCATCGGAAACGTGCTCTAGAAACTCCGCGAGAGAGCGCTGCTTCAGCCGTTCGTCTGACGGGCGCCACTGATCGTAATAGAGGCCACGCACCAGGAGCGGCAGTTCGGCAGCGAGATGGGCCGAGAGACCGACATGAAGACGATCGCGAAGAGCGCGCAGTACGGCGCCCAGAACATGCCAAGCCGTGTGGCGGTCGGTGTGAAGATCTTCGATGATCTCATCGAGCCAAATATGAGTGGTTTGCAAGGTTCTGTCGAAAACTTCGAGCCCATTGGCGCTCATGGCATCACCCTCGCGTTGAGAAATTCGGGCCGCTAGGGCAACGCTGCGTATCCTGCGAAGTTCCCTCCTCCGCAAGGATGTGGATGACACCTGCTAAGGCCCGGCTTGAGGTTCCGGGTCGATCTCCAGGGCCTGGAAAACGCGGACATGCATGGCGTAGGTCCCGATCAGCACGGTGAGCTCCACGATCTGCCGGTCGGTGAAATGCGCCCTTGCGGCCTCGAAGGTGGCATCGGGGACATGGATGTCCTCGGTCATCGCGTCGGTGTAGGCGAGCACCGCGCGGTCTTTGTCGGTAAATAGCTCGGAAGATCGCCAGTCGCGCAGCGCCTCGCACTCTTTAAGGGTCAAGCCTTCGGCGAGGGCGAGCTTGGGCACATGTTGTCCAATGACGTAGGGCGCCTTCGTCACATAACCGATGCGGATGATGATCATTTCCCGCAGCCGGCCGTCGAGCTCTGTGCTCCAGCGCACGGCGTTGTTGTGCTGAAACCAGCTTTCCGCCAGAGGTGGACTGTGCAGTAGCAATCTGTAAACGTTGATCACGCGGCCGCGCCGCGCGCTCTTGATGCGCTCGGTCAAATCCGCAAGCTCCGGTTTCTCATCCGGGTCGATTAAGGGGACACGTGCCATATGCGTAGATTGAGGAACCGCGCGAAATGAAGCGCATCCTAATCGAGGACGATCACTATCTCAAAATCACGGCGGTGATTTTGGATCCGGAAACGAACGTTGAGCACACGAACGCGGTCGCCGATTTCGTTGCCCACGATGTCGATTTCGACGCCTGGTGCAAAGCGCTTCGCGCCCAGATCCCAGAGCTCTATCCGGCCCGTGTCGAGCTTGCCGGAACCCAGGCCGACTTCGATGCAAAGCTGAGAGACGTCGACGCCGCCGTGGTCGAAAGTCTCGCCGTAACAAGGGATGCGCTTGCCCGCACCGAACGGCTGCGCGTGGTGCAGAAGTTCGGCGCCATTCCCACCGGAATCGATCTTGCGGCCTGTGTGGACAAGAATGTGCGCGTGCTCACGCTGCGGCGGAGCGGAAATGTCGCCGTCGCCGAACAGGCTTTTGCGCTGCTCGTCGCCTTGTCGAAGCGCATTTGCGAGTTCAACGGCGTTGTTACCGCGGACGATTTGGCGAAGGCGGGTTATCCGATCCGCCCCTATGACCGCCGGCACATCGGCGGCTCCAACTATGCGCGCGTGCCCGGGCTCAGGTCCCTTGCCGGCTCCACGCTCGGGATCGTCGGGCTCGGTGAAATCGGCCGCGAGATCGCGGTACGCGCGAACGCGTTCGAGATGAGCCTGCTCTATCACCAACGCAGCCGGCTCGGTCCTGCCGACGAGCTCCGCTTCGGAGCAAAGTACGTCCCGCTGCTGGAGCTGATGGCAAACTCCGATTACATCGTGGTGCAATTGCCGCTGAACGATTCCACGCGCGGCATCATCGACAAGCGGGCCTTCGAGGCGCTCAAGCCGGGCGCGATTTTGGTCAATGCTGCGCGCGCCCAACTGATGGATCGCGAGGCACTTCTCGATGCACTGAATTCGGGCCGGCTCGCCGGTCTCGGCATGGACGTGCACTACGCGGAGCCGGTCGAGCCCGATGATCCGCTTCTCAGCTACAAGGGCGGCAACGTGATCCTGATGCCCCATCTTGCCGTCGGTCACCGCAACATCGGCCTGGATGACATGAGACGGCTTTGCGTCAATCTCTGGCGCGCTACGCTCCCACCGCACCGCCTGCACGAAAAGCCGCCGCTCAGATAACCAGTAGTGCGGCGCTATTTGTTCCATTGTACCAGCGACTTGTTTGAGGCGGCATTTGCCACTAAAGGACAGGACGAACGGGGAGCTATGCGCCTCCCTTGACCCATTTGGAATTGTCAACGCGAGTTCGACAGTGAGACCTGCTTCCAGTTCCGCTGCCTTCGCGGAGGCGCCTATACACGCGACAACCTTCGCGGTGCTCTTCGCGATCAGCTTCTGTCATCTCTTGAATGACATGATGCAGTCGCTCTTGTCGGCGATCTTCCCGCAGATCAAAGCGGCTCTCGATCTCAACTTCCTGCAGGTTGGACTCATCGGCGCGACCTACCAGATCACCGCCTCGCTGCTACAGCCGCTTGTCGGCCTGTACACCGACAAACACCCCGTCCCGTTTTCGCTTCCGACCGCCATGGTTTTCACCCTTTTTGGATTGCTTGCCTTGTCGGCCAGCCACACCTACGTCCTGCTTGTGTTTGCTGCAGCGTTGGTCGGCTTCGGCTCGTCCATCTTCCACCCCGAATCGGCGCGTGTGGCGCGAATGGCTTCAGGCGGACGTCACGGCCTCGCTCAGTCTTTGTTTCAACTGGGCGGCAATCTTGGCCAGGCCTTGGGTCCATTCATGGCGACAGCAATCGTCGTCACCTTTGGCCAAGCGTCCATCGCCTGGTTCGCGCTCATGGCGCTCTTGGCAATGATCATCCTGTTCAATGTCGGTGTTTGGTACAAACATCATGGCGTGGCTCGGATTAAAGCGTCAGCCAAGTTGCACCCTGCGCCGGATTTGCCGCGCCGGCGGATTATCGGTGCAATCATCGTGCTTCTGCTGCTTATTTTTTCCAAGCAAATCTATTTCGCTTCGATCGGAAACTACTACACGTTCTATCTGATCGAACACTTCCACGTTTCCCTGCAGACGGCGCTCCTGTTTCTCGGCCTGTTCCTGAGTCCCGTCGCGGTTGGAACGATCGTTGGCGGACTTGTCGGCGACAAGATCGGCCGGAAGTACGTCATCTGGTTTTCCGTGCTCGGCGCGCTTCCCTTCACGCTTATGCTTCCATTCGTCAATCTTTTCTGGACCGGCGTGCTTTCCGTCTTCATCGGACTGACGCTGTCGTCATCGTTCCCGGCTATCGTGGTTTATGCGCAGGAGCTGATGCCGCAGAAGGTTGGCACGATCTCGGGACTCTTTTTCGGGTTTGCGTTTGGATTGTCCGGACTTGGCGCGGCCGCGCTCGGCTGGCTGGCGGACCGCACCAGCATTGAGTTCGTATATGTGGTTTGTTCGGTGCTACCGGCACTTGGTCTGCTCGCGGCGTTCCTGCCTGACCTTGGCGCCGCCAAACGCGCAAAGTTGACGAGCGTGCAAGCATAGCGGCGTTGCCGCACTCTACCTCGCAGAGTATCGTTCCCTTGAGATTCCGCGGGCCGGTGCCCTTCTGAGGGGACGAATATGAGCACCTACAAGATCTGCAAAATCGTGGCATCGGCGCTGCTCGGCGCTTCGCTCCTGACGCTGCCTGCTGCCTCGGCTCCTTCGTCGGGCGTTCAGAACGTCGATTTGAAACTGATCATTGCCACCGATGTTTCGCGCAGCATCAACCAGGAGGAAGCCCTGTTGCAGCGCGAAGGCACGGCGGAGGCCTTCATGAGCCCGGAGGTGATAAAGGCGATTCAAGGCGGCGCTCTCGGGAAGATCGCCGTGGCCATGATCGATTGGTCGAGTCCGGAGCTTGATCGCATCGTGCTTGATTGGACCATCATCGACGGCAAGAACAGTGCCGAAGCTTTTGCGAAAAGAGTGCGCGGCGCGCCGCGCACGCCCGGGCAGCGCACGTCCATCAGCAGCGCGCTCGAGCTGGGCTCGCTGATGCTCGAAGGCAGCGAGAAGGATATCCGCGCCACGCGCCGTGTGATCGACGTTTCCGGCGACGGCCCCAACAACGACGGACGCAGGCTTTCCGAAGTGCATAAGGAAGTGATGGCGCAGAATATTGTCGTGAACGGACTGCCGATCATGGACGAAAACGCCAACGGCTATTACCCGAACCTCGACAAATATTACGCTGGCTGCGTGGTCGGAGGCCGTGGCGCTTTCGTGATTGTGGTGCGATCGTTCGCCGATTTCGGCCAAGCCATGCGACACAAGCTCATTCTGGAGATTTCACAGAATGAGAGCGAAATCAAAGCCGCAGAAAACGACTGGCAGAATCGGGTGCTGCTGAAGAACGCTGCAGCCGGCGCGGCGCCCGTCCAGCCGCAGATCATTCGACCCGGCAACAACGAATATTCCGAGCAGTGCGACCGTAACGGCTTCGGTTTCGGCGGTTTCTAATCAGCGCATATTGCCGGTGTGGCCAAGCGAATAGCGGCCGGGCTGCGGCCACACGGTCAAGCCGTGCGGCTCCGCTTCGACGTTGATGGTCCTGACCTCACCCGTCGATGTGTCGATGGCGTAGACGACATCGTCGAAACGTCCCGAGAGCCAAAGATATTTTCCGTCGATGCTGAGATTGCCCATGTCGGGACTGCCGCCGCCGGGTATCTTCCAAGTCTGCTCGATCTGCTGCGTCGCGAAGTTCAATACAGAGACGCTTCCAGGTCCCTTCCTTGCACCATGAACGCTGTGCGACCCACGGTTCGCGACATACAGCTTCGTGCCGTCGCGGCTTGGGGTCAGACCATGTGCGCCGACGCCGGTCGCAATGAAGCCCACTTCTTTGAAGGAATCGCCGTCGATGACGAAGATGCCATCGGCCATCATGTCCGCTACGTAGAAAACTTTTCCGTCCGGTGAAATCCGGATGTCCTGCGGCATTCGCCCTTTGGAAAGCTTCAGATTACCCAAGACCTCGCGCTTGATGGGATCGATCTTGACCAAGCCCCCTGCGAACTCGCAGGTGAAGATGGCGTAGCTGCCATCCTGGGAGAAATCCGCATGATTGATTCCGGCACACTCCGGAGTCTTCAGCGTGCCCTGCAGCTCCATGGTCTGCGCGTCGCGATAGTCGAGCGCCTTCGACTCCTCGACCACCACCATCGCGGACTTGCCGTCGGGCGTGAAGTACAGATTGTAGGCATCGGGAACCGGAATGGATTTCTCGGGCTTGCCGGTGAGCGGATCGATTGCCGTCAAACTCCCTGCCCCGCGGCCTTCGGCGCTGCCGGTCACCCACAGCGTCTTCATGTCCCATGAGGGCACAACATGCTGGGGGTTCGGTCCGACGTTGAAATGATCGATCACTTTGAAGGTTTCAGGATCGATCACGGAAACCGTTCTGGAGCGCAGATTGGGAACATAGACGCGTGTGAGCGCGCCGACCGTTGCCGGGTTAAGCCGGTCGCTGCGAACCTCGCTATAGATGCTGGTGGGGCGGACTTCTGCCGGTGGCGGTGGGACCGGCGGGGTGGCTGCGGGCGGCGCGGGATTCGGCGCCGCGGCCTCTTGCGGCGGCGCGGCTTGGTTCACCCGCAGCACGCCATAGGCAGCGCCAGCCGCGAGAATAAGCGCCAGAACAACGAGGGTCGATCGATTACGCACGGAACACACCACTGGAAAGCGACTCATTATAGCGATGATATCGCGAAGTTTTAAGATGCATCCCAGGCTGAGACTGCCAGTGCCACAAATTTGTCTCTAAAGAATCGGTAATCGCAGGCTCGATGCGGGAATCAGGGGTAGCCAAAATCGGTGCACTTTGCGAATGATGTAGATCAATGACAAAATTCCTTGAGCCTTTCGCGCGCCGTCGCGCCGTGCTTGCCGCGGCGATGGGCTTTTTCGCGCTAGCTGCCGCGCCCGCGAGCGACACCGTCGAGCGTGAATTCAAGGAATGCTCCATCTGCCCGGTTATGATCGGAATTCCCGGTGGAAGCTTTGTCATGGGCAGTCCGCCCGCCGAGGCGGGACGCTTCGATACCGAAGGTCCGCAGCATGAGGTCATGCTGAATGCCTTTGCGATCAGCAAATATGACGTCACGACCGAGGAGTTCCTGCGATTCTTGAAGGAGACGGGATACCAGCCTGCGCCCTGCAATCGGATTCTCAATCTTGCATGGCGCTCGCCGGGCGGCGGCCTTGCCTATCCCCCCTTTGTTGGTCAGCCCTCGCGGTGGCCGGCCGTGTGTCTCGATTGGAAGGACGCGCAAGCCTACGTCGCTTGGCTGAACATGAAAGCAAAGAGCGAACGGCCTGCGCTCGCCGGCCGTGACGGTCCCTACCGGCTGCCGAGCGAGGCTGAATGGGAGTACGCCGCGCGCGCCGGCACGACCACCGCGCGGTGGTGGGGCGAAAGCCTCGGCGCGGGCAATTCCAACTGCAACGGCTGCGGCAGCCGGTGGGACAACTCCGTGCTCGCGGAGGTGGACAGCTTCAGACCGAATGCATTCGGACTTTACGGAGTGCTGGGCAACGCGTGGCAATGGACCGAGGATTGCTGGCACGAATCCTATGTGGATGCGCCCCAAGACGGCAGCGCCTGGCGCGCGCAGAACTGCACTCGGCACGTAGTTCGCGGAGGTTCCTGGAACAATCTTCCGATTTTCGTGCGCTCTGCGGCACGCAGCGGCAGCGAACCGAACGGCGGCGAATATGATTACTCCAGCGTTGCTGGCTTTCGGCTGGCGCGAACCCTGCCTTGAGATTCAACGCAGCATATCGCGCGTATTCAGACTGAGTGTGAAGTCGCGCTCGTCATCTTTAATCCCGGCTGGCAACGAAAGCGGCGACGCCAATATGATTGCGTTCCGCGCGGATACGGAAATCGAATAGAAGGTCGCATCCTTGTCGCGCGAAGCGTCGACGATTTCCGCCGTCGTCACCGTGCCATCGCGTTCCAACACGACATGAATCGAGACTACGAGATTGCGGTCGCCAAGCTCTTCGAGATTGAGACTCCAGCGTCGCTGCACCTGCGCGCGGATGAGATCTTTGACGCTATAGGCTTGAGAACCTGGGGCACCCGTACCGCTGGCAATGGCGCTGCCGGTACCGGTGGCGTTCGGCAGGCGCAATCGCGCGAGCGCCTCGAGCTGTGTTTCGAGACGGTCGATCACACGCGGTGGCGCTGCATCGGGCGCGGGCTGTGGCGTCGACGGAATGCTCAAGGCTGGAGCGGGCGGCGGCGCCGGTTGCGTGATCGTAGGCTGTGTCCGCGGAGGCGCCACCGACGCCACTTGGCGATTAGCAGGCCTTGCTTGCGGTTGAACATCGGGCGCCGGAGCTGGTGTGGTCGTTTCTTCGGCCAGAGACACGACCTCTACGGGCACCAAAGGAAGCGGAACCTCGACAGCTCCCACGCGATAGAGAAGGAA
>Ga0126379_10002526_pt1 | contig 11695 bp, 9 predicted proteins | sample PanSoiMetPlot_24_FD_92640 | JGI IMG/M metagenome (GOLD analysis project Ga0126379, IMG submission 92640) | Tropical forest soil microbial communities from Panama - MetaG Plot_24 | ecosystem: Environmental > Terrestrial > Soil > Tropical forest > Bulk soil | place: Panama | collected 2016-02-17
GACCGGCACCTCACGCCAACCCAGGCATTCAAGGCCCATCTCGGATGCCAAGGCTGCCAAAGTGCGCCGCACGCGATTCTCTTCCCCCGCAGGCAGGAACAACATGCCCAGACCAAATTCGGCGGGCAGGCCAATGCCATCAGCGGCAGCCACGCGGCGAATGAATTCGTCTGGAACTGCGGTGAGCAGGCCAGCTCCGTCACCGCTGGAGCCATCGGCATCCACACCTCCACGATGCGTCAGGCTTTGCAGCGCCGCGAGCGCACGTTCCACCACCTCGTGCGAGCCGCCGTCGCCCAGGCGAAGGATGAATCCCACGCCGCAAGCGTCGTGGTCAGGGTGACCCTGTGCAGAGTTCGAGCGCATGATACTGCTTTGATAAATGCGCGGCGTGAAAAAGGGAAATAAGGAATTTGGATGCAATGCATTCGAATTGTTGTGGCGAGATACAGGTGTGGCACAGGCACCGGGGTCCCTGCCAGGCGCTTCGCCTGGTGGGGTGGAGGTACTCTTGCCTGTGCCGAAGCATCCACCTGAGAAGAAGCAAGCACCGGCAAGAGTGCCGGTGCCACACAAACCTATACCGCCAGCTCTTCGCGCGCCAGTTTCAAAAAGGATGATGCCGCCAACGGCAGGCTGCGATCTTTGCGGTATACCAGAGCCAGTTCGCGCCACAGATCCAGCCCCTCGATCTTGAGTAGCTTAGCTTCGCCTGTGCTTACTCGATCGCGGGCGAAGGATGCGCAGATGAGGGAAACACCCAGCCCAGAAGTCACGAAGCGCTTGATCATCACCACGCTGGTGAGCTCCATAGTGATGTTCAAGTCTTCGCGAAAAGGCCTGAGGTTCTTTTCGATCAACCTGCGGATGGAGCCGGTCTTGGGCACGATCAGCGGCTCTTGGGCAAACTCTTCTAGCGTAATCGATTTGCGCGTGAAGAACGGACTCCCCTTGCCTACCATGAGAAGAATGCGATCGCGGAACACCGGCGTCACTTCGAGGCTGGGGGATTTCACGGGCAAGGTTACGATCCCGAGATCGACAGCACCTTCTTCCACCTTCTCGGTGACCTTGTGCGTAAAGCTCCGGTACACGCTGATCCGTACTTTGGGGAACTTGCGGTGATACTTCGAAAAGACATTGGGCAGCACGTAGAGAAATGTGCCTTCATTCGCGCCGATGGACAAGGTCCCGGCGGGCGTGCCGTCCTGGTCAGTGACTGCGTGGAAAGAGCTGTTGCGAAGTGACAGCATCTGCTGGGCATAGTCACGCACTACCTCGCCAGCCGGGGTAAGACGCACGCGCTTGGAACTGCGGTCAAACAGCCTTTGCCCGTACTCCCGTTCCAATTGCCGGATCTGCGCGCTTACGGCCGGCTGGGATCGCAGAACTTTCTCCGCAGCCCGCGAAAAATTTCCCAGCTTGGCCACTTCGAGAAAAGTTTTGAGTTGGTCGAAGTCCATAGTTGTGGGCCTATCGTCCTTGCTCCTCCTGGTCGCAAAGTTTCTTAAGTGTCCTAGCGTAACCCGAAAAACGGTTTACTGCGAATTTCGCGGATTATTGATCTTTATAGTAATGATCGGTTTTTTTGATGACGAATTTGAGGATCGCCGAAATTGCCGTCATCGCGCGTGTCGCACGTAATCTGGTTCTCCCGATGACGGCGCTTCCCCGCGATGTCCGGGTCCTCGGGCCGCGCCGTCTTTTGCGTGGACCGGGGTGGGATGTCGGCGATCTCGGCGATCCTTCTCCATATTCCATCAGACTCACCTCAGGTGCTGCAGCCGTTTCTTCGGCCATGAACATCTTGTTGTCCTCAAGACAGGACTAAGTGATTAGGTTTAATGCGAAAGAACATTTCTTAGCTGATCCTGCAGCGTGTAAAAGGTAAGCACGCTTATTGAGAAATTACATGGCAGCTCAACACAGCCGCGATGCCATTCTCATTTTTTCAACGCTTTAGCCGCGGCAGATTGTTTGCTCTTCCTAACAGATGATGCTCCCTGAATTCGGCTGAAGAGGGCCTCCTCGGAAGACAGGCGAAGGCGATGCATTGAAATCGCGCCGCTTCGATCGGCAGTGACGAAACTGAAGATGAAATCTAGGAGGCAACATGCTACACAATCGCAAGGACAAAAATGCTTGGTTCATGGCCGGGTTGGGCCTGGGAGCCCTTACCGGCATTCTTCTTGCCCCCAAGTCGGGGCGCCAAACCCGGAAAGCCATAGCAACCGGAGTGAATGACGGAATTCAACATCTCACGGCTCTCGGGCGCGACACTCGTGAGCGTGTGAACAACATGATGGACTTGGCGAAGAAATCATTCGCCCGCAAGAGGCAGCAGGCCGATGCGGCTATTTACGCTGCGAAAAAGGCGCTAGCGAAAGCGGCCTAAGCGTTTTTGCGCCAGACAAACTGAGCCGGCTCGGAAGGCACGTAAAAGATCAGAATTATTTGGAGGATGTGATGAGAAAGATCTACGTGATCGCAGCATTGTTCCTACTGCCGATTTGGGTCATGGCGAGACCTGCGGGACAGCAATCCATGTATCCAAGCGGCGTCGAGATGACGCAAGCAACACAAGCGTCCGCATCCAATCCACCCGACAGGTTGCTCGAAGGGTGCGTTGAGGGGACACGCGACAATCTCACCATGACGGACGCAACGGGCAAGGTCTATCAGCTTCGCGGTGAGATCACTCAACTTGCTGACCATATCGGCCAGCAGGCCAGCATTACGGGTACCGAAGCACCCAGGAACGATCCAGCAACTGCTGAAGCACAACCCACGTTTACCGTGAAAAAAGTGAAGATGATTGCGAGCGTCTGCACCGCTTCCAGGTAATCAGCCTCGTCACCTTGATCGGCCTTCGCGCATCAGCTCACCTGCCCAGATTCGGGGATACGCAGTGCGAAGGGTTCAAGGGTGGCCTGCCAACGTTGTTTGTGACGATCGAACGAAGGGGTCTTCCCTTCCCTCAGGCATAGGGTAGATCCCGGCGGAGCGCGCCTCCGGAATCACAACCTGAATGACAGAGGAGGGCTGCTGCCGGGCCATGCCTTTTTCCGCGGATGCGACTGCCGCTTCAAAAGGCACGCGCCCCGTCAGGGCCACGTCAATCAACAGGAACTTGGACGATTTGGCGGCGACCCTTACTCCAACGTAAGCGTGTCCGGGAACGATGATTACCTTGGCATCCATGCCCAGGTTTTCGAATAGAGACGAGTACATCACCGCAGCGTCGATGCAATTCATACTGGTCTCGTTCAGGCTGACCTGCGGCATGCGTACTCGTTCGCTGTATTCCGAGTGGCCGCCCAGGGTCATTGAGCTCTTTACGTAAGACAGTCCCATGCGCTGCAGAGCGGTATAAATGGCCTTCGCTTCGTTATAGGTTTCCAGTTCCTGCTCGCCGGCGCCTTTCCAGTCCTCGTACCCCGGCAACCGATGGTCGGCGGTGTACAGCTTGGCTTTGGCCAGCACGGCTTCGACTAGAGGATCGTGGGGTGTCACCCAGGAGGCAATAAATGCGGCGTACTTGAACCCCGGTCCCCAGTACATATCCTCACTGGAACGCAAGCGCACAGGCGTTGTGGCTTCGAAGACGTTGTGTCCATCCATGTCCGCGACGGACACCTGAGTCGTCGCGGCGACGATTTCATGGTTGCGGTAAAAGCGCGGCAAGAAAGAAGGGGCGAATGTCAAAGTCTGGCTGGTCCCAGGGGCCAAGTCGGCGACCTGCGTTTCCTGGTCACTCCATCCCAATACCTGCACAGAGACCTTTTCCCGCGTCGCGTTCGCCGTGGGATTGGAAATCGTGACAGTAATTACGCCGAAGCGCCGATCGCTCTGCCCTTGCAGAGACGCATAGTTAGCCAAGGCGGGATAGATCTCACCATCGAGGCCTACCTGAATCTGAAAAGTCGTCCGGGATGAGCTAGGCCGGTCAGCAGCCAGTGCCCCGGCCGAGAAGATGGTCAGGACGAAGCCAATCAAGCAAACCGATTTTCGATTCAGGAACATGTAGCCGATGCTAATAATAAGGATTGAATATTCTCATAGACAATCAAGCTTTAGCCTTACATCTTGTTGGTAATCCATTACTTCGGTACCTGTTACTAAAGGACAGCGACACCTTACTCCTTAGGCAATTGGACGTTAGTGCCCCCAGTTCGCACCGCACCCCCAAGGCAATCCAGCGGGGACCTGGATACCGCGATGAAAGGAACACTATTGATGCGTGGACGGAGTCGGCTGGCCTAACTGATTGCGAAGTGGGGAAGGGGCCCGTTCTGAAGCGCATTTCGCTCTTCCGAATGGCGGAGACGCAACTTGCAGGATCCTAAGGTCGGGTGGATCGGGCAAAACCAGCATCTCTGCCTATTAGAGGAGAGTGCGATTATTCAGCGCGGGTTGCCCTGCGGGACACACGTTGGCGCACTGAGGCATGCGCCAAAAAAAGCAGAGTGGAGTATTGACTCCACCCTGCCCATGTTGAGGGAAGGAAACTCCTACTTCTTCTTCGAGAATCTGCGGAGGACCAGCCCTGAGCTCAGTGAGACGAAACCCAGAAGACCAATCAACGGCAGCGGTGATCCAGTCTGCGGCAGGACCGGCGGGAGCGGCTCTGCGGAAGCCACTACGACCGGCGGCTCCGCTGGATCGATGGATCCGGCGATCTCCACCATGGCGGTAGTGGTATCAGTGCCACCGCAGGTGTTCGAAGCGGTGATCCGATAGACACGGGTCTCATTCACCGTGCCCACATCCGTTTTGGTAGGGATGAGAGCTATGGTTTGCTCTCCGCTGGCAGGCACTGTCCCGATCGGATCTACCTGAACCGTCTCCGCGTTACTGGCCGACCAGTTGAGAGTCGCGGATCCCTGTTCGAGAACCTTGTCGCCAACCTTGTGGTAGCGAAGCGAAGCCGGCGTGACGGTCAGAGAAGCTTTGACAGCCTTATTGACCTCGACCGTGTAGGGGATCATGGTGACACCACCGGGACCAAATGTTTCGAGGTAGTAGGTAGTGGTTTGCTTGGGGTTCACGATCTGCTCGCCTACGCCCAAGCCATTGCCGATGGCCACGCCATCCTGCTTCATCATGGTGCTGAACCCGTCGGCAGCAGTCCAGACCAGATGCACGGGCTGGCCGCAGTTGGCCGCGACCGGCAAGGACCTGAGGCTCGCTCTTACAGGCGCGATAGCCAGGGTGTTAGCCGTGTATCGAGGCTGCGCATGCAATTGAGCGCCATCGGCCCACGCTTCATACCATGTCTCGTTCCTGTCGGCGTGAAGGATGGCCCGCTTGTTGGGCATGATCTTCACGTAGCCGGCGAACATCTCCTGGTTCCCTTCCGGCTTAACGATGATCACGTGCTGCGTGCCGGGGGGGACCGCAAGGTGGTTGCCCCGCGCTTCGGAGACCCGCCCCACAAAGAAGTCCGGGGCTCGACCATTGAGGAAGACCAGGTAATCGCTGTTGATCCCTTTGATCTGAAGATTGCCCCAGGGACCATCAACCTGGCCTTCGAGCGGCTCCAGCTTCGCCGTGATGACTGGGTTCTCGCCGGCGTTCAGAGTAACCTTCTTGATGAAGGGAGTGAAGCCGTAACTATAGATGCCGATGCTGTGCGGGCCGGGAGTAATCTCCAGGGCGCCATCGTGCTGCTTGTACGGTTCTCCGTCAACGAAGACAAAAGCGTTTGGGGGGTCAGCCTGCACCTTCAATTTCGCGTCCTGGCCTAGCGCCGAAGTAGCAGCCAGGAGAGCCAAGGCAAGCACGATATAGAGCTTCGAGTGTGTGAGATTCATAGTGTCAGTCCTCTAAGTTACTTTCCTGCGGTACCGGCCGGCCCCTGCAACGAAGCGTGCACGATGTAACGCTGGGGGGCGTTGCCGACAAAATAAAAGGGATAGCACGTCACCAGGGTCACCGACGGCGTGGCGCTGGCACGCAACACGTTCACGTCGGAAGGCTTGACGATGGTTACTGCGTCGACTGCATACACGTCGGTCTTGCCCTTGGTGACCACTTCGATGGTGTCACCTTTGGCGATATTCTTCAGACCGCGGAAGAAACCATCGCGATGACCGGCCAGGCCCAAGTTGCCGGGCTCACCCGGTCGCGCCGTGCCGGGGATTCGGCCCACGCCTACGTTCAGCGCAACGTCGCCGATGCCCTCCATCACGGGCGCTACAATGTGCAGTCGGGGAATCCTGAGCAATGCGAGAGCGGGCCCCGATTCGCGCTTGAGGCTCGCTTTGTAGGCTTTGATGCGAACCGCGGACCACAGCGAATAATCGACTTTCGCGGGCTCAGTCGAGCCGGCCCTGGAGCGTGCCACGCCATCTTCAAAACTTCGTATAGCCGCGTACGACGTGACTGCGCCATCCACTCGAGCCAGCGCATAAAGGCCAAGAAGAACTACTCCGATGACCAGAAGTATTCTCTGTGCGATCCGCAGCACGGTGTTCCACCGCGGAGTTGTAACCGCTCTTTCAACATCTGGGGTAAACTTAATCATTTTTTTCCACCGTTCGTTTGCCCAGCAGCCCAGGTTACGATCCAAAAAAAGAAAACGATTTTTTAAACGAGAGCGCCCACTCGATCAATAGCGAATTTGTTGCCAAAGCTCTGTGCCCCGCGCCGTGGTTTTGTGCCCTCTTGCAACACGTTTTATATCAGTGGGATAGCGGGGACAGCCTGCCGGCCTTGTTACGCTCAGAACCCTCTCCGCCGATGCCAGCCTTCTGCCCATAATGTGCAAAGCCTTGCACCTGTGGAAGAAATTCAGATGGCGCCCAAAGCTCGCAGGGGGCAAGGTTTGCGTAAACGTGAAGGGCAAACTCCACCTGCGTACGCGCTTCACGAGTTCTCTCGCCGGACTCGTTCGTAAATGTGGGGCCTGCTGTTCTTGGTGGAAGGCTTGCCAGGCACAACCTGCGAAATCATGTGTGAAATTGCTTGCATATCGCGGGAATCATGTTTTCTTCAAGTCTCTGACCGAGGAGCGATTGAACCATCCCCCACCCTTCCGGAAAAGGGACTCAAAACCTCCATTTTTTCTTTCTTTTCTGACCTATGCGGGCAACCCGCTGCGGCGGTTCCGCAAGAGGAAAACCTTTGGCAACTGGAATGCAGAATCACGCACAGGAACTATCGAGAAACTCGTGATCGAGGAACGAGTTTTTCGGATGAAGTAGCAAGGCTTGAAGTTCTCCTGGGGTAAGAAACGCCGCTTCGAACGCAATTTTCACAGGTTGCTGAAGAGTTGGATTGCTGAAGGCCAACCACGCGAGAAAGGTGGGAAAGTTTCCACGCTAAGACGCGGATCGAAGCCCAGGAAGACGCAGCAAAGTGAGGGGCTTCGCTTTGGCAGAACACGAAACAACCCAGTTCAGCGGAACGCGCGGGCACGGCGTGGCTCTCCAACCGAGGTCTGACTTCAGGCTTCTACACCGCAACTATGGAAACACATTGGTACGTATCGGCGGACAGTATTACCCGCGCAAGACACTGACACTGGCGATCTCAGAAGGCATGCTGATGATGACCTCCCTGTTGATCGCGACCCTCGCAAGGTTTCCTCACTTCGTCACTTTTCAGAGTTTTCTCGCGGACCGGAGCAACTGGTATCGCTTTCTAGCGGTCGTTCTCGCTTGCCAGCTCTCGCTCTATTACAACGAACTCTATGACATGCGCATGACGCGCAACCCTCTTGTGTTGTCGATTCACATGCTGCGAGCGCTGGCGACTTCGTTTCTGGCGCTGGCGATGCTGTACTACATCGTTCCTGTGATTCGTCTTGAGAGAGGAATATTGGCGGTTGCCGGGCCGCTCGCCCTGGTTCTTCTGATCACCTGGCGGCTGGGCGCTCATTCGAACAGCGGGCCGGCTCGCGCTTTGGAACGAGTGTTGATCGTGGGAACCGGCGCTTCCGCGGCGATCCTGACGCGTGAGGTCCTCAGCCGGCCGGAGTTACAGTACAAGATCGTGGGCTTTCTCGACGAGCGGGGCAAGAACATCGGCCGTCCGCTGGTCAACCCCGGAATCATCGGCGCGATCTCGCAGTTAGAAGAAATCGTCGATATGGAGAGTATCGACCGCGTGGTGATCTCGCTGGACGAAAGACGGGGTGTCTTGCCGTTCCAAACGATGGCCACTTTAAGGCTGCAAGGGCTCCCCATTGAAGACGCGCAGTCGATGTACGAGCGGCTGACGGGTCGCATCATGACAGAGAAACTGCGCCCGAGCACTCTGATTCTCTCCGACGGTTTTAACAAATCGCGAATGGTGTTGGCAGGTAAGCGCACCGTTGACATTGTCGTTTCCTTCATCCTGACCGTGCTCACTCTCCCGGTGATGGCCCTGGTCGCCCTGGCGATCCTGCTCGAAGATGGGCGTCCCGTGTTCTTCCGGCAGACGCGCATCGGCCTGGGCGGACGCGCCTTCCAGATTCTGAAGTTTCGCTCCATGCAGCACGGTTCGGAAAGGGGCAAGCCGCGGTGGGCTACGGACGGCGACGCGCGAATCACTCGTGTGGGCCGCTGGATCAGAAAGTTCCGGTTAGATGAGTTGCCGCAGTTCATCAACATCCTGCAGGGGGACATGAGCCTGATCGGTCCACGGCCTGAGGTGCCTTATTTCTGCGAACTCCTCGAGAAAGAAATCCCGTTTTTCAATCAGCGCCACGTGGTCCGGCCCGGTTTGACCGGATGGGCCCAGGTGAAATATCGCTACGGCGCCACGCTGGAGGAAGCCAAGACCAAATTTGAGTTTGATCTTTTTTACATCAAGCGCCTTTCCTTGATGTTGGATTTAACGATCATTTTTGAGACTGCAAAAGTTGTGTTCTGGGGACGTGGGGCAAGGTAGGCGCCCCGGAGCAAGAGACAAGCTGAAATCTGAGGACTTTAATCGTATGAATCACTGGCTTGGGCGAACGTTGCAAAAGCACCAATATTTCTCGTTATTTTTAGTCACCCTTGCTCTTTCTCTCGGCTTGCCCGCCGGAGCGCAGCAAGTGGGCTCGAAAGCCAAGCTGGTGCCGGCCACGGACGGCAAGGAGACCGCACCGGCCACGCCGGAGTCGAAGCCGGAGTCTGACGTGAAGCCTGGGCCGGAACTGAAACCTGACTACGTTGTCGGCGAGGGCGACGCGCTTCACATCGATGTGTGGCAGGAGCCGGAAGTTTCTCAGAACGTCGTGGTCCGGCCCGACGGCAAGGTTTCTCTTCCGCTGGTCAATGAGATCAAGGTCAGCGGCATGACGCCCCTGGAGATCCAGGGACTGGTCGCGGAGAAGCTGAGGGTTTTTGTGAACCAGCCCAAGGTGACTGTGACCGTGATTGAGGTCCACAGCAGAAAAGCCTTTATCACTGGTGAAGTCGCTCATCCTGGGGAGTATCCGCTGAACACCCAGGTGACGGTCTTGCAATTGATCGCGCAGGCAGGAGGGTTTACGCCCTTCGCCAAGACAGAAAACATCATGATTCTCCGCGTGTCCGACGGCAAGGAGCAGCGCTTGAAATTCAAGTACAAAGAGGTGCTGCGCGGCAAGAATACCGATCAAAACATCGCGCTCCAGCCTGGTGACACGGTGGTGGTGCCATGAAAGGGGAAACAATGCGAAGCAAATTGACACAATTCATCGTGGGAGGCGCTCTGACCCTGCTGCTGGTAGCGCTTGTCCCTATCGCTGCTTATGCCCAGGACTCATCGCAGAGCGACTCGAACAAGAGCGCGGCACCTGTCCAGGTCAAGGCCGCCGCTCCCGCTGCGAGCCAGAGTTCGGCTTCAGCCACGAGTGTAGCCGACTCCTCGTACAGCGTGTCCTTGGCTGACGGACAGGCGATTCCTCTCGGAGCCGACGCCCAGGCGGCGCAGGCTGCTACTTCCGCCCAGACGCCTGCCGGAAAGGCCGCCCGCACCCAGCTTCTCTATGGAGGCGATGCCTCAGCCGTGTACATGGACAACTACACGCCTACAACCATCACGAACGCGACATCGGGCGTTGTCAGTCCGTATGTCGGCCTGTACATCCCCACACGGACCGGCGGCATGACACTGCAATACCGGGGTGTATTCACACCGGATAGCGCCTTCACCGGCGACTTCGAGGCGTATCACGCCCTGGCCTTCAATGCCGCAGGAGCGTTTACGCATCGCTTGTATTGGGGCCTGGCGAGCTCTGCCGAGTACGGGTCCGAAGCCGCGCGGTTTGAAGGGCCTCTTACCTATTTGCTTGTGGGCCTCACTCCGGTGGTGAACCCTGTGGCCACGGGCGCTCTGCTTCAGGGGCGGAACACGGCGTTTGCCCAGAACCTTGCCAAACTGGGGTGGCGCATGACCGCGCGGGACCGCATCGAAGTGAGTGGCTATCACACTTACACCGATCTCTCCGCGAGTCCTGTCTTCGGTTTGGGGGGAGACCGCTCCAATGCCATCGGAAGCAAAGTGGACTATGCGCATGATGTGAACCAACGCGTCAGGTTCCATATCTATGGCGACGCCGAGCATTTGATGGAAAGCAACTGCAACACCTACGGCGGCGGAGCCGGGGTTACTGCGCGGTTGTCCTACAGCTGGTACCTGGATGTCAGCGGAGGTCCCCAGTGGACTTCGGCCAATTGCGGCAGCCAGCAGAGAGCCAATTTCTACGGCGCCTTGATCAAGAATCTCCGAAATCAGGCGAAAGCTTACGTCGTGGCGTGGCGCACCTTCAACACCGCGTTTCAAACCGCGAGCACCTGGCAGGATTCGGTTGCCGTGGGTCTGCTGGTTCCTATACGCAGGTTCACCTTGCAAGGCGATGCCGGATACTTCAAAGGGGACTCCCTCTTCCTGAACACCCAACCGATTCAAGGGTACTTTGTGGCGCCCCTGATTCGTTACGGTCTCACGGAGCACACCTCCGTGTCGGCGGGATATAGAGTCTTCCACGCCACAGGCGGCAACACAGTACCCGGCAGCCTGCAGTACGCCGTGGTGAGCCTCGAATGGCGTCCTGCCCCTGTTCGATTGAGATAAGGACCAACACTGGAGCAACCAAGATGAACCAGATAGCGAGCAACCGAACATCGGACCAGATTCTTCTCTTCACCAACACGCTCCGTCACTACGCCTGGTGGATTGTCCTGGGGACGATCCTGTTCTCCGCAGCGGGCACGGTGTTTGTGTTGCTCCTGCCGGATCACTATAAAGCCAGCACCACGATCCTGGTCGATCCGCAAAAGGTGCCCGAGAAATACGTAAGCCCCACGGTGAGCTCGGATCCGGCCCAGCGGCTGACCACGATCACCCAGCAGGTGCTCAGCTCTACGAGACTGCAGCAAATCATCGACGAGATGAACCTGTATCCGGAACTGCGCGGAAAGATGTCTCGCGAAGAGATCATCGACACGATGCGCAAGTACATCACCATCACAGTCAAGCAAGGATCTTCTTCAGGCCTGAGCGCGTTTACCATTGAATATGAAGGCACCAACCCCAGCCAGGTAGCCCGGGTTGCCAACGCGCTGGCTGCCAGTTTTATCGACTGGAACGTGAAGAGCCGCGAGCAACAGTCGATCGATACCACCGACTTTCTCAACAACCAGCTCGCGTCCGCCAAAGGAAGCTTGGAGGAGCAGGAACAGAAGTTAAGCGCCTTCAAGCTGCGTCATCTGGGTGAAATGCCTGAACAGGCGCCGGC
>Ga0126379_10002527_pt1 | contig 11691 bp, 12 predicted proteins | sample PanSoiMetPlot_24_FD_92640 | JGI IMG/M metagenome (GOLD analysis project Ga0126379, IMG submission 92640) | Tropical forest soil microbial communities from Panama - MetaG Plot_24 | ecosystem: Environmental > Terrestrial > Soil > Tropical forest > Bulk soil | place: Panama | collected 2016-02-17
AGCGTCGTTTGTTAGCGTGGCGCGCTCATGCCCAGGCATTCGGTGTTGATCGTCGAGGACGATCCCGACACCGCTCAGTTGATCAAGCACACATTCGAGCGAACCGGTGATCTGGTCGCGATGATCGTATCGAGCGGCGAAGAAGCGCTCACAGCCGTCAGTCAGCGACTGCCTGACGCAATCGTGCTCGATGTCAGGCTTCCGAAAATGGATGGACTCGAGGTGTGTCGAACGCTTCGCGCCCGGGCCGACACGCGTGATGTGCCGATCGTCATGTTGACGGCACGCATCGCTGAAGAGGACCGGGTCGCGGGATTCGAGCACGGTGCCGACGACTACGTCACCAAGCCCTTCAGTCCGCGCGAGCTCAGGGCCCGCGTTCGAGCGGTGATTCGCAGGGGGGCCACCTTGAAGGACGTCAGCTTTGGTCCCGCAAGCTACAAAGGGACGGAGCTGGTCGCTGACTTCGAAGGGCTGAGCGTTACGGTTGCCGGCCGGCGGGCTCACCTCACGAAGCGCGAACTCGAGTTGCTTCGGTACTTTGTCTGGCACAAAGACCGCGTCGTCTCGCGCGAGCGGCTTCTTGCCGACGTGTGGGGATACGACGCGTCGGTTGAAACCCGTTCCATCGACGTGCATGTCGCGCGTTTGCGGACGAAGTTGGGCGTGGCAGGACGACAGATAGAGACGGTGGTCGGGATGGGTTACCGCTTCGTTGACTGACGCCACCTCTTCCAGACGCGCTTGAGATCGCGGACGTACGGTCGCGACTTTCGCCGATATATCGGCCGGACAGCCTCGACAGCTTTCCTTCTGGCCTGCGTGTGATATCGATCCGCGGCGGCCTGGAGGCGCTCGACGCTCAGCGGCGCCGCGCCTGCCGAATCGTCCTTCGAAAGCGACGCGCACAGTACGACGACGTTGTGATCGTCGCCGAGCCAGGTCTCAGCCTGATGAAGGGCGCGGACGTCGCGGGCAATGCGCGGGGAGGCGGGCTCCAGGAGCCGCAGTTCGTACCACAGGTTCTTGATCGCTTTTCGAAGACGGTGAAAGTCATCCGCGCCGCGCCGCCTCAACGCCTTCGTCATGGCTTTGCGGCCACGCCGATGTGTGCGCGTGACGCCGCGTGACAAGACTCGGAACTCGTCATGCGCCGGCTTCCAATCTTTGGCCTTTCGTCGAAGCGCGCCGAGTCGGTCATCCACCGATCTCCATGTGTGCTTCCGACGTGCCTCTGAGAGCACTGCCTTTCGCCGTTTCGAGAACCACGCGCGCAGGCGTTTCAACGTCTGAGCATCGAACAAACGGCGATCCTTACGACGCAGCTTGTCGACGATCTCGAACATCGCGTCGGTGTCACGCACGCGCGAGAGCGCTCGGGCGACTTTGCGCAATCGTTTTGTGCTGTTATCGATGCCTTTGGCGTCAGGGTCGTCGATGAGCTCAACGATGGCACGTGCCTTCTTCAAGCTCTTCCTGGCGTCATGGATCGCGTTTGTTGTCGGCGGATGGGCACGGCCGAGTGTCGTTCGTGCCTTGCGTAGTTCCTTGCGGGCGAGCCGACGCAATTCGCTGCCTATGCGCTCATCAGGTTTGAGTTCGAAGCTCACATAGCAGGACGTGCAGCATTCGGACCAGTCTCGGCCGGCTCCTGGTACTCGGAAGGCTGGTCTTCAGGCAGGGCCAGGGCCCGGGAGTACGCGCGATAGACGCCGTCGAACACCGCACCCCACGAGCGAGCGCAGGCGTCAGCGCGGGCGTTGACGCTCATCGTTTGGCGTGTGGTCCTGTCACGAACAAGCGCCAGCGTGTGTTCGATGAACTCGGCGCCACTTGCCGCGATCAGCGCCGAGCGGCCGGCCTGCGTGATGAATCGATGGCCGCCACGAGACATCGCCACTACGGGCACGCCCGACGCCATTGCTTCGAGCACCACGTTGCCCACGGTTTCGGTTTCGGAAGGAAACGCGAACACGTCCATATCGGCGTACGCCCCTGCGAGCGCGTCGCCACGCAGCACGCCTTTGAACTCGGCGCGCCTCATTCGATCGCGCAACCAGGCGCTGTCCGTGCCTTCGCCGACGATCGTGAACCGGTAATTGGAGCGTGCGTCGATGAGCGCCTGTTCGACGTCAGGAAGCAATGCAATGTTCTTTTCCGTGGACAACCGGCCGACGTAGCCGACGTTCACCACGTCGTCCGACTTGGTCCGGCGTGCGGGCGTGAAGGCGGATGTGTCGATGCCTCTCGTCATCACCTCGGTAGGCTTGGCGGTGCGGTCTCGCAGCAGCGCGCACCAGTCGGCGTTTGGCGCCAGAACGATGCGCGGGATCTTGTAGAAGAGGAGAGCGATTTCCAGGCTCCACGCCTCGACGCGACGCAGGATGCCCGCGTGGCGAATCCGTTTCGAGAGGCGGCGAGCCGCGTACTCGTGCAGGTTCGTATGCCACGATCCGACCATCGGAATGCCGTGCCGGTATCCGAGCCACATGCCGAGTTGTCCTACGTCGCTCGGACCGGTGAAGTGGAGGACGTCCGGTCGGAATGTGTTCAACGTGCGCGCGACGAGCGAGACGTGACGCCAGAGCGCGACGTCAAAGCGAAGATCGTGATCGAGGGCGAATGAGGTCGCGTCGGAGCGCCGCAGCTCGAGTCGGACGATCGAGCCGCTGCTTGTGATCTCCGTGACACGCCCGCCGTGCACCACGAGCATCGGCAGGCCACGTTCGCGGGCATGCGCCTGAAGCGCGGCTGTCGTCCGTGCCACGCCGTTGGCTTCGTAGTACGAGTCGGTGAAGAATGCGACTCGCGGTGTGTTCGTCACCTGCCACAGCACCATATAGCGGTAATGCGACAGACCGGCGACGCCGACGAAACAATCGTTTAACGGTCGGCCCGGAATTTTCGGCGATAGGAGCGCGTCATCATCTTCTGAAACGCGTGCTCGAGCAGCTCGGTTTCCGCGCGTCGTCGATACTCATTGAACGGCGCCGGCGCGGCGCGATCTTGAAAAAACAGCTCGAACGCGCGAGCGTAGATGGCTTTTTCGGAAGGGAAGTCGACGGGCGTCGGGTCGTAGTCGTACCAGACATGCTGTTCCACGGGCGCCTCCGCGTCCTCAGCGTACCGCGCGAGGCTCACATCGGCGTGACGTTACGCGTGTGTCACGCCGGCCCTGTATTCTCGTTCGCGTTGAGCCACCGCGTGTCGCAGGAGCGGCTGCCCCATTCTGATGGTTGCGCCTTGCGTGATGCCCTCACAGAGCTCGAGACCGCGTGTCGCGAACACCACGATCGTCGACCCGTGGTGAAAGTAGCCCATCTCCTCGCCTTTGCTGAACGCCGCGTCGCACGCGATGCGATTGGGGCCTCGATATCTGAGATTCAACGCCACGTCCAGGAAGTTGAGGCGGATGCTGGCGACAAGAATGGCCGCCACAGGCACCATGGTCAGGGTCTCCGCGGAGTCGTCGATGCGCGTCTCGATGACGACCCGTTCGTTCCGGCAGTAGAGCCGTTCGATCTTGCGCAAGGCGATCGGATCGACATTCCATGTGTCGCCCGAGATATAGGTGACGTGGTCGATGCGGCAGTCCGCCGGCGCGTGGAAGCGGTGATACATGCTCGGCGTCAGGCGCAGCGTGACGTATCGTCCATCACGGTATCGCTCGACCAGACCGCGATCGCACAACAGGTCCTCAAGCCTGTACGGAAAACCCTTCGATTGAAACACCGTTGTGCCGTCGACCAACCCATGTGCTCCGACGATGGCGTCGCAGGGGCTTACGAGCACGCCGGGTGTCGCGTCAACCGGGCGGGACTCCGGTCGAAGCTCTCGGATAAAGCAGTCGTGCACGCTCGCAAATTCGGTCTTCCTGGCTTCGTGCAGTCGGAGATCGGCGAAGCGTTTCCACAGTGCAAGCGACACGTCCCGGATGAATGGCTGTTCGATTCGGCTGAACCAGCCGAAGAACCGCGTCGCCAGCCGACGCGGAATGCGGTTCGTGAGAAGAAAGCGAAGTTCGTCGCGTATCGGGCGTCGATCAAGTGATGGGGATTCGCTCACGATGGCTGCTGTCGCGCGCAAAGCATCCGTCGCTCGCCGGGCATCCCCGCCTGGCAAAAGTCCTCGCGAGGCTCGTCCCGTATTACGAGTACGGCGGAGAGCGGTTTTTCTCGTCTGACGGCGCGCCTCCCGATGTCGCCGAACGGAGGCGAACAGCGTTCGACCGCCTCGCCAAACAGCTCGGTGCGCGAGCTCCAGAGACGATACGTGCGACGGAGATGCTGGCGCCGGACGTCTCGGATCTTCAATTCACCGGTCGGTACCGCGTTCCGTTCCAATACAGCCGGTTTGTTCGTCAGCATTTGAAGGCCGCCGCCTTCGTCACCGAGTCGAGCGGTGTGCTCCTGAAAGATCTCGACGGCAACACGTCGTACGATTTGACCGGGTCGTATGGCGTGAACGTGTTCGGATACGACTTCTACAAGGAGTGCATCGACGCCGGAGCCGCCCGCATGAGAGCACTCGGCCCAGTGCTGGGCGCCTACCACCCGCTCGTCACGGAGAACGTTCGCGCGCTCAAGTCGATCTCCGGTCTCGACGAGGTGTCGTTTCACATGTCCGGCACGGAAGCCGTCATGCAGGCGGTGCGGCTCGCGAGATACCACACGGGAAAGTCTTACCTCGTTCGTTTTGCCGGTGCGTATCACGGCTGGTGGGATGACGTACAGCCGGGCGTGGGAACGCCAGGGAAGGTCTCGGATGTCTACACCCTGCGAGAGATGGACGATCGCAGCCTCGAGGTCCTTCGCACGCGACACGACATCGCGTGCGTCCTCGTCAATCCTCTTCAGGCCCTGCACACGAACTGCAGCGCTCCAGCCGACGGCACGCTCGTCACGAGCGATCGCGCCGCGGGCGTCGATCGCGCGGGCTACACGGCGTGGCTCGAGAAACTGCGCGATGTGTGCGACCGTCGTTCGATCCCGCTGATCTTCGACGAGGTCTTCGTCGGATTCCGCATCGCCTACGGCGGCGCCCAGGAGTACTTCCGTGTTCGCGCCGACATGGTGACGTATGGAAAGACGCTCGGCGGAGGACTGCCGGTCGGCGTGCTGTGCGGACGATCGGCGCTGATGAAGCGATTTCGCGACGATCGCCCGACGGACGTGTGTTTTGCGCGCGGGACCTTCAATTCGCACCCGTACGTGATGGGCGCGATGCACGAGTTTCTGCAGCGGACGAACACTCCGTCGACGCGCGCGTGCTACGAACACGCCGACCGCGTGTGGAACGAACGCTGCTCCGCGCTCAACGCGCGGCTGGGCGCCGAGCGGCTGCCGGTGCGCGTCGCGAACCTCTCGTCGATCTGGACCGTCTGGTATGCGAAACCGAGTCGCTACAACTGGATGTTCCAGTTCTACCTGCGCGCTCAGGGACTCGCGTTGAGCTGGGTCGGAACAGGACGCCTGATTTTCAGCCATGACTACACCGACGAGGACGTGAGGGAGGTCGCCGAACGGTTCGTGGCGGCGGCGAAGACGATGAAAGAAGACGGCTGGTGGTGGCACCAGCCGTCGCTTACGAATGAGTCGATCCGGCGACAAGTGTTGCGTGAGATGTTCCGAGCGGCCGTCACACTTCAGACGTCACGATGGGATCGAACAGCTCGCCGCGCATCAGATAGAGCGGCGAACGGTGGTACAGCATCACGTCATGAAACGGATCCGTGAGGATCTTCGTCGCCCACACCAGGCCTGTCTGGACATCGCGAAGGAAGAACAGGTGCACGGTACGAAACGCGATGGCGCCAAGGCCGACGCCCATCCAGATCAGCGAGACGTTGTGCAGGATGCCGAACCAGTCCGCCCGGGGCGTCAAAAGTCCAAATAGTGTTGGGCTCGCGAAAAGCACGAGCGGCGACAGCACCCATATCGACATCAGCACGACCTTGCGACGCAGGTTGTAGCCGACCTTGATGGCTTCCTTGTGCTCGTGCGACGCGTGGTTCGCTTCGTCGTAGCCGCGCGGCTCGAAGAAGAAATGGCCCGCCTGGCGCGACGGCATCGCGACGAGCCATGCGACCATCGTGGCCACCGCTGGCTCGACGAAGATCATGACGTAGGCGACGATGAAGCTGAGGGCGCTGACGAGATGGAGTGACTGGTTGATGCGGCTGTGGTGGTAGAAGCGGTGATCGTCCCATCGCTGTTCGCGAAGTGCGTCACGAAACGTCATAGGCAGCGAACCTCCCAGTGAATGTATTTCGCATTACATGCGCATCCGCGATGCATCCTACGCCCATTTCTTGGGGCCGACACGCCACTACAAAGAGTTTTCGTCGCTGTGAGATCCACGTTACGCCACGCTATTACCTTCGTCACAGGTGCCCGCTGACACGCGAGGCGTCGAGAGCATCTACCAGCGGCTCGCGCCCTTCTACGATCTCGTTTACGGCGTCTCGCTCTCGCACGGCCGACGCCAGGCGATGGCGCGGCTGGCGCCAGCAGGCGGCGAATCGATCCTCGAAATCGGCATCGGCACAGGATTGAGCGCGACCGCATATCCATCCGACTGCCGCGTCGTCGGCATCGATGTGTCGAGCGCCATGCTCGAGCGGGCGCGGCGACGATTCGAGCGTCGACAGCTCGATCACGTTTTCTTGTGCCGGATGGACGCCGCCAGCCTGGCTTTTCCCGACGCGTGCTTTGATGCGGTGTATGCGCCGTACGTCGTCAACGTACTGCCGAATCCCGTTCAGGCCGTCCGCGAGATGATCCGCGTGTGCCGGCCCGGAGGGCGTCTCGTGATCCTCAATCACTTTCGCGACCGGAGACGACGGGCCGCCTCCGTCACTAAGTGGCTCGGCCGCGTTGCCTGGCATGCCGGCGGAGCGAACTGGGACCTGGATCTTCCGACGCTGCTTCGCCAATCGGGGTTGAACGCGGTGTCAGTGGATCGTGTCAACGTCCCGCGCGTATCGTCAGTCGTCCTGTGTCTGAAGCCGCTCTGAATCGTTCGAGCTCGATTTCGAGGCAGATCGTGTTCAGCCGGTAATACAGGTCTGCCGGCAGAGACGGCGTGCCGTCGCGCCGCCAGAGATGATGTTCCGAGAGCGAGATGACCTGGAGCTTCGAGACATCGTCTGACAGCACTGCAGCGAGTTCCCGTTGCTGGAGTTCGTCCAGCCTCGATGCGTCATACACCACGAAAGTCCCGCAGCGTTCAGCCGGTATGTGCTGCGACGGTCCGAGAAGCCACACGGGTTCTGACATCTCGTCGACTGCAGCCGCTACGAACGCGTCGAGCGCCGCCCGATCGCCGACCACCAGCATGTTGGCGCCCGTTCGAAACAACGCCCGCCAGTTCTCCTGTCCTCGTACCCGAAACGATTGTGACGCCGGAACGCCCGTTCGATCGAAGTCAGAAATCATGCACACCGCCGATTGAAGACTAGCGCGCGCGTGCAACAAACACGCAAAGTCCTCGCGTACGGAACGAATAATCTCGTGCATTCGGACATAATCTGGCCGTCCTCGCACAACCAGACTCGTGTCGACACGCTCGATTTCGACCATCGAACGGCCTCGCATGCTTCTCGTGGAGCCCTCGCGCCTATTGCAGCGGGAGGTCGCCGCCGCCACCGCATCGCGAGCCGCCGTCGACATCGTCGGCAGCTTTGCGGACGCGCGCACGTACCTGGAAGCTGTTCCGTACGACCTTGTCGTCACCAATCTTCGTTTGGGCGCCTATAACGGCATTCACATCGCCTATGTCATCGGTCTGTCGGAAAGCTCGACGCGCGTGATTGTGCATGCCGGTGATAGCGACGCGGCATCGGCGCGCGACATTCAGCGCGCCGGCGCGCTCTACGAGCGCACCGAGCGGCTTGTCGTCGCGCTGCCGGCATATCTCGGCGCCGCTTTGCCGACGCGGGACCGACGCGATCCGATTCGCTTCGATCGCCGACGACTCCCGCGCGGAGGACGCAGGGCCTGGGACAGAGCCATGGCGCGCTGAAGTTTCCCGACATTTACGAGTCGGTCGCAGCATCGTGATGCGCTCGGTCTAGCGTGGCGTCCACCATGGACAAACTGCTTCTGCGCTGCTGCTTGGTACTCGCGATGACTGGCTTGCTGCTCGGACCTCTCGCGTCATCGACCACGTCGGCGCGGAACGACGATCACGAAGGCAACGAGCACGAACACCAGCGAATCAAGCATGTGTTTGTCATCGTCCTCGAGAATGAAGGCTTCGACACGACATTCGGCCCGCAATCGAAGGCACCCTATCTGTCTCAGACGCTGACGAAGGCAGGCGTCCTGTTGACCCAGTATTACGGCACCGGCCACGCAAGTCTCGACAACTACATTGCGATGATCAGCGGTCAGGCGGCGACGCCGGAGACGCGCAACGACTGCGGAATTTTCGCCGACTTCGCCCTGACGGGGACGACGGCAGATGGACAGGCCATCGGACATGGTTGCGTCTATCCAGAGTCGGTCAAGACGCTCCCGGATCAACTCAATCGCGTCGGGAAGACATGGCGCGCGTACATGGGCGATATGGGAAACGACCCCGCGCGAGAATCCCGGACGTGCGGCCATCCGACGATCAACTCAGCCGACCACACGCAGAGCGCCGAAGCTCCGTCGGCGGCAGTTCCGCTCGGGGATCAGTACGCGGCCCGACACAACCCATTCGTGTACTTTCACTCGATCATCGATTCGCCGCTGTGCGATCAGAACGTCGTGAACCTCGACCGGTTGTCGACCGATCTCAAGTCGGACTGGACGACGCCCAACTTCGTTTTCGTGACGCCGAACTTGTGCGACGACGGGCACGATGGGCCGTGTGTGAACGGACAGCCCGGCGGCCTCGTCTCGGCGGACGCATTCCTCCAGAAGTGGGTGCCTCAGATCATGGCGTCGCCGGCGTATAAGAAGGATGGCCTGCTGGTGATCACGTTCGACGAAGGTGGACTCGCCATCGTGCGCAATCCCGACGGCACGTTCACCATCAACGCGCCTGGCCTGTTTTGCTGCAACGAACAGCCCGGTCCCAATCTCGCGCCATTTCCGCAGTCGACGACAATCGGTCCGTTCACGCTGACGTTCCAGAGCTACGGCGGCGACCGCACGGGCGCGGTGCTCCTCTCGCCGATCCTCAAGGCCGGCACTGTCGCGAATACGCCTTTCAACCACTTCTCATTGTTGAAGACGCTCGAGGACATTTTCGACACCGACGAGTACTTGGGCTATGCCGGTCAGCCGGGGCTACTTGGCTTCTTCGGCGCGGTCAGTTCGGACATTCAAACGCGACATTAACGGTCTCGGTTCGTCGACCGAGCCTAGCCGCACGCGATTCTTTCAGCGCGGTTTGTTAAACTCACGGCGAGACCAGGAAGTAGAGGAGCCTCCCGTGCGAATGCTGTCGAAGCTGGCGATCGCGGTGCTCGTGTTCTCGGCGTCGACAACGCTGATGGCACAGTGGCCTAAATATGTTCCGGCGGGCGTACCGACCGGCGCCGACGGGAAAATCGACGTGAACGCGCCGACGCCGCGCGCGGCTGACGGACATCCGGATCTGTCCGGCGTGTGGGAGATCTCGCGCGATCCGAACGCGCCGCCGCCGGCTCAGGGGCGCGGACGCGGTCGCGGGCAGGGCGGCGGTTCGCCGTTCGGGAACATCGGCAACAACATGCCGGGACAAAAGGCGCCGTATCAGCCATGGGCCGAAGAGCTCGTGAAGAGGCGCATGGCCGACAACAGCAAGGACAATCCGGATGCGCACTGCCTGCCGATGGGCATCGCGCAGCTCAACGCGCACCTCTATCCGCGCAAGATCATCCAGACGCCGAAGGAAGTCCTGCTGATCTACGAAGCGTCAGGCACGACCGTCCGCGAGGTGTTCATGGACGGACGTCCGCTGCCGAAGAAAGACGACCTCGAACCTTGGTACAACGGCTACTCGGTCGGGCACTGGGACGGCGACACGCTCGTGATTGAAACCACGGGCCTGATGGACGACGGATGGCTCGACGTGCGCGGCAGTCCGCTGACGAGCAACGCGAAGTTCACCGAGCGCTTCCGCCGGCCGAAGTTCGGCCAGCTCGAGCTCGAAGAGACGATCGAAGACTCGAAGGCGTACACGCAGCCGATCACCGCGAAAGTGTTTTACCGCTTCAGCGCCGACACGCAGTTGCTCGAGTTCGTCTGCCTGGACAAGGATGCGCAGCACTACGTCGGCGGCGCAGGTGCGGCTAAGTAATTCGGAATGAGCAGCCTAGCTGCCGGTTTTCAGCCCGCTCTTGATTAACTGCTGAAAGGCAGGTTCGCCCGCGAGCGACTCGAGATCGTCCTGCATCGTCATCCAGATGAAGTTGCGATAGCCCCTGTCGACGGCTTGTTGGAGCGCGCGGATCGCTTCGTCCTTTCTTCCCGCGACGTTCAACGCCCGCGCCATATCGAAAGACGAATCAGGCGCCTCCGTCGTCAGCGGGTCGTGTTCGAACGAATGCGGAAACGCCATGACAGGCGATCTGAACATCGACTTCGAGCGGCGTGGGGTCTTCATCGCCTTCATCACTTCCGCCCACGCGCGTTCTCCGGCGCCCAGCCGAAGGAGGACGATCCCGTGGTCGAACACGTCGCCGGGGTCAACTGAATTCCCCTGCAGCTTTCGCTCGATTCTGAGTCTGAAGCGGTCGTAATAGCTGCGAGCGAGCGCTCTATCGCCCATCAGATCGGCGACGACGCCGGCGCTGTAATAGAAATCGTTGTCAGACGGCTTGACATCCTGCACACGAAGAAACGCCTTCAAGGACTCGGGATATTTTCGTTGCAGACGCAGCGTGACGCCGAGGCGATACCAATCGAGTGTCGCACGGGGGTTCAGAACGGTCGCTCTCGCGAACGCCAAGCGGGCGTTCTCGAGATCGCCGACACCGAGATTTGCCCAGCCGAGATGGTCGTACGCAAACCAATCGCGGTCGTTATGCGCGATCTGCTCCCTGGAGAGAGTCAGCGCCGCGGCTGGTTCCCCGACGTCGTACAGGTAGATCTCATTCAAGTTGTAGTAGCTCGGCATCAGGTATGGATCGAGCCTGGTCGCTTCGCGATATTCCGCGATGGCCTCGTCGAAACGCCACATCTGCTGATACACGCGACCGAGCGCATTGTGCGCCCGCGCGCGATCCGGATAGAGCGCAAGCAGCGCTTTCCACTGCTCGGCCGCCTTCGACGGGTTGTCCTCGACGACGTTCGCATGGAAGGCGAGAACCGTGTACTTCTCCGCATCAGTCAGTTCGTCCGCGTGCTTCACCGCTTCGGCGAGCAGCTTCTTCCCCTTGTCGCCATCGAAGAACTCCCATTCGACCATCCCGAGAGACGAACGCGCCGATGTGAACGACGGATCGATACGCAGCGCGCTCTCGTACAGCTCGCGCGCTGCGGTGAAGTCCGATTCACGAGTCGCCTTGTCGGATGCCGCGGAGAAGAGCTTCAACGCTTCGAGCGACGAGGTCGTGACGGTCTGCAGCGGCTTGCTCTGCTTCGCGAGAGCGGCGGCGCCCTCGCCGAGCCGCCTGCGGACCTGAGCGGTCAGATCGTCGACCGCGTGCAGCACGCTTTGCGAATCGTCGGATCGAACGCCAAACGTCGTAATCGTCGCGCCGTCGGCCGGGCTGAC